>ENA-OQAA01000037-OQAA01000037.1-human-gut-metagenome-genome-assembly--contig:-NODE-37-length-84040-cov-7.014324_pt1 | contig 84040 bp, 78 predicted proteins | sample MGYA00242489_ERZ504515 | MGnify/ENA primary metagenome ERZ504515 (study PRJEB26092, sample SAMD00036237) | human gut metagenome | host: Homo sapiens | study: EMG produced TPA metagenomics assembly of... | reverse complement strand
GGATATGGCAGAAGGCAAAAAAGAATATTCCGCCAACGAAATCCCAACCCGACTGAGTCAGATATGGAATCACAACACCAGCTACCATCCTTCCTGACACATCGTTACAACCTAGGGTTCTATAAAGAAAAACAGGACAGTGTGGATACGGACTCTGTAAAATAACGCAGGTATTTGTTCCTGTCACAAGCTTCATACATACACTACAAGTAGACTTGAACAATCGCAAATACATCTCATACGATGACGCACAGAATCAGAAGTATTTTGAACATAACTATCTGGGGACCGACTCTATAGACAAGACGAAGCGTACATCCATCAAAAACACCATTGGCATTGCTTTACAAGAAGGATTCAACAAATGGGCAAAAGCCGGACTTACCGCCTTTTTAAGTTATGAATACCGAAACTTCGCCTTGACCGACACAACAAACATACCGGGACAACGCATTATCAACAACTATAAGGAAAGTTCACTCTCCATTGGCGGCGAACTATCCAAAAAACAAGGAAAACTATTACATTACAATATCCTAGGAGAATTAGCCATAGCCGGTGAAGACGCAGGACAATTCAGCGTAGAAGGCAGAGGGGATCTGAATCTCCGTTTATTCGGAGATACGGTGAGACTGGATGTAAATGCATTCATCAAGAACCAGAACCCCGTATTCTATTTCAGGCATTTCCAGTCCAAACATTACTGGTGGGACAACAACGATTTATCCAAAATAATGAGAACCCGCCTGGAAGGAAAACTAAGTCTGGACAGATGGGGAACCCAGCTGCGTGCCGGAGTGGAAAATATAAAGAATTACACTTATCTGGCCAATACCAGCATACCGGTAAAAGACAGTGAAGGAAATGTCACCGGTTTCAAGAACAATGCAGCCGTAAGACAACACTCCGGCAACATACAAATATTCACTGCAATGTTGCAACAAAAATTAAAAGTAGGAATTTTTCATCTCGACGGTGAAGTAGCCTATCAAAAATCAAGTGAGCAAGACATTCTACCCTTACCGGAATTGTCGGCTTACGGCAACTTGTACATGAAATTCGGTCTCGCCAAAAAAGTACTCCAGATAGAAATGGGAGCAGATGTGCGTTATTTCAGTAAATATTACGCGCCAGACTACTCCCCCGTCATCGGACAATTCTATAACCAGAATCCTGATGACAAAATCGAGATAGGAGCTTTTCCGATAGTCAACGTCTATGCCAACCTGCATTTAAAACGTACCCGCTTCTTTATTATGATGTATCACGTCAATGCCGGTTCGGGAAAATCCAATTACTTCCTGGCGCCTCACTACCCAATCAATCCGCGAATGATAAAGTTCGGCCTTTCATGGAATTTCTTTGATTGACGGTCTATATGAGAAAATATCTGAAATACATTCTGATGGGTATCCTTGCAGTAACCCTATCCTCCATCTTCTTCAAAAAGAAAACGGAGGCTGAAACCAGTCTGCCCCGCGATTATGCAGAAATAGCGGCATCGGGAATCCTGCGTGCCGTTACCGAGTACAATTCTATCAGTTTTTATGCCGACGGCGACACCGTTTCCGGTTTCCACTACGAACTGCTCCATGCTTTTGCACACAGCAAAGGACTGAAACCGGAAATCACTCCTGAAATGAGCTTTTCCAAAAGACTGGAAGGCGTACAAAAAGGAACATACGATATATTGGCCAACAGCACGGTAGTTACCACAGAATACAAAGACTCCCTGTTGTTTACCCGCCCCATTATACTGAACAAACAAGTACTGGTACAGCGTAAACCCGAAAAAGAAAACGATAGTCTGTACATTCACAGCCAGTTAGAACTAGCCCGCAAGACCCTTCATCTAGTCAAAAACTCACCTGCCATCCTGCGCATACATAATTTAAGTAACGAAATAGGCGATACCATCTATATCAAAGAAGTGGAGAAATACGGACAAGAACAATTACTGGCCATGGTAGCACATGGTGACATAGACTATGCCGTATGCGACGAGAGCATTGCCAAAGCCTCCATCAATGATTTTCCACAATTGGATATAGAAACAGCCATCAGCTTCTCACAATTCTATTCATGGGGAGTAAGCAAACATTCTCCAATATTGCTTGACAGCCTGAATTCCTGGTTAAATGACTACGTCAAGACTCCTGCATTCAAACTGTTGCGCAAGAAATATTACAATAACTGATTTTTATCCGGCTGAAATTACAAAATAGTCCTATCTTTGCAATATAAATTGTTATTATTTTAAGCGGAATGACAAAAAAGTTATTACCATGGTTAAATTAGACAAAGTAAAATGGGGCTTCATCGGTTGCGGAGAAGTGACCGAGAAGAAAAGCGGACCAGCCTTTGCCCTGATCGAAGGTTCAGAGGTAGTGGCCGTAATGAGCCGTGACAAAGAAAAAGCTCAATCATACGCCAAAAGACACAACATTCCCCGCTGGTACTCCGATCCGCAGCAATTAATAGGAGATGAAGATGTAAATGCCATTTATATAGCCACTCCCCCTTCCTCTCATGCCACTTTCGCCATTATGGCTATGAAGGCAGGAAAGCCCGTGTATATTGAAAAACCAATGGCAGCCAGCTATGAAGACTGCGCACGCATCAACCGCATATCACAAGAAACTGGTATCCCTTGTTTCGTCGCTTACTACAGACGTTATCTTCCCTATTTCCAAAAAGTACGCCAAATGGTAGAGGATGGTGAAATAGGTAATGTCATCAATATACAGATACGTTTCGCCCAGCCTCCTCGTGATTTGGATTACAACAGCACCAACCTACCTTGCGTGTACAGCCTGATATCGCCGGTGGCGGTTATTTCTATGATCTGGCTCCCCACCAACTGGATTTGTTACAAGATATGTTCGGCTGCATTCTCGAAGCTCAAGGATACAAGAGCAACCGTGGTGGGTTATATCCGGCAGAAGATACGATAAGTGCCTGCTTTAAATTTGATTCCGGTCTGCCGGGATCAGGTTCATGGTGTTTTGTCGCCCATGAATCAGCCAAGGAAGACCGTATAGAAATCATCGGAGACAAGGGGATGATCTGTTTCTCTGTTTTCACTTACGATCCCATCGCCCTGCATACTGAAAGAGGACGCGAGGAGTTTCTTCCCGAAAATCCTCCTCATGTACAACTTCCGCTCATAAAAGCCGTAGTAGAACACTTGCAGGGAAAAGCTATCTGTACATGCGATGGCATCAGTGCGACTCCTACCAACTGGGTAATGGACCGTATACTTAATAAACTCTGATTTCTGCCTATGGACATCCGTAAATTATGCCTGCTCTGTCTGTCTTTTCTTTCTGCCTTTAATGTATATGCACAAGCGGAAAAGAAAGACTCGATAGTACAGGATAACAAGGGTGTTTTCATTACATTGACTGACGGAATAGCAACGACTGTCCGCCATACCGGAAGAAAAATAAGGAAAGTAGGAAAAGAATTCAATGCGATTGACACTACCTATATCTCTCCCAACCTTTACAATCTGGCTTTCATGCTGGAATCCAGCAGTTGGTACGAATACTATCGGTTAGGTAGCAAAGGAAACAACGGCGAACAAAGTTTGGGATTCTCCCCCAATGCCAGTTTCAAGCTGGGAGTCTATTTCGGATGGCGCTGGATATTTCTAGGATATTCTTTCGATGTAAAAGATATTTTCGGCGGACATAAAAACAAGGCAAAGAAAACCGAAATGGCACTGAATCTTTATAGTTCCAAATTTGGTGTGGATTTATATTACAGAAAGACAGGAAGCGATTTCAAGATACGTTCTTCCAGCGGTTTTGATCTGAATACTCCCATTAAAAATTTGAATTTCAACGGCTTGCAAAGTAAAATCAAAGGACTGAATGCCTATTGGATTTTCAATTATAAAAAATTCTCTTATCCGGCAGCCTATAGCCAGTCCACCAACCAGCGTAAAAGCGCGGGTTCCCTGATGGCGGGCTTTTCTTATTCCCAGCACAATATATCTTTTGATTACGAAAAGCTTCCCGGTGAAGTGAGAGCCCAACTACATGATGCTTTGCTTTTCAAGAAAGTGAAATACTCTGACTACAGTATCAATATAGGATACGGTTATAATTGGGTGTTTGCTAAAAACTGGGTGGCCAATCTTTCACTCTTACCGGCCATTGCCTATAAAAAATCAAAAATAGACGATACGCCTAACACCGACAATCATTGGATAAAGGATATCAATTTTGACCTGATAACACGTGCCGCCGTGGTCTATAATACCAACAAATATTTTATAGGAGCTTCGTTGGTGATGCATACATACGACTATCGAAAAAAGGACTTCTCCCTCACTAATACTTTCGGAACTGTCCGTATATATGCAGGATTCAACTTTTGGAAAAAGAAAGAGTTCCGCGATAAATAGGAGGAGGATGACAAAAACGGAAAGTGAAAAAAGAGAGATGAAGAATCCAATCACATCCATTTGTTCTCACAAGATCCCTCACCATGACTCAAAATGACAGAATCCGTGATTACACAACAGAATCCTGACATACCTTCATTCATTAAAGTCTATCTATTTCATCTATAGACAAGCCTGTAGCTTGAACAATAACAGCAATAGGAATATTCAAAGATTTCAAGTTACGGGCTGTAGCTATTTTTTCTTCTTGGCGACCTACCATGATACCTTCCTCACGGCCTTCTACACGTCCTTCCTCACGGCCTTCTACACGTCCTTCCTCACGGCCTTCCTCCAATCCTTCTAATTTAGCGGTACTCAATACATCATTTTGTATCATCAATGCATCCAGATGTCGGTCATAAGCCAGTTTATCAGCCTTGTTCATATTATAATAAATAAGTTTCTGCCTCGCCTCCTCCAATCCGGGAGTCGTTGTATCCGGACGGATAGTTCCAGTCTTAAGATATTCTATCCATTCTTCCAAAGGAGTAACTGCCACTTTATTAAACTCATTCACACGAATAAGAAAATATTCAGGAAATATTTCGGCAGGCAATTTACGGATAATAGCCCCTTCTTCTTTAATGGTTACTTTCAAACAGTCGCCAGTATGGACGCCGAGGAATGTATTCTGACCATGGTAGAGGTAATCATTTCCCTGACCGATATCAAAATAAAGAATACTGATAGAATACACTTTCTTGACATTTGCATAAATTTCACCTAAATCTATATGTTCGGTTATTGCTTTTGCCACTCCATAAAGTATTCGTTCAAGATAATATAATTCTCGCGTATTCTGCACTTCCACCAGTATTATTTCATCCTTGCTGTTACGGGCTTTAATATCTACCGGTTGAACTTATCATCCTCCGTTGCTGGTTACCTTCGCTTTCAAGGATTTCCATGATTTGAATCTTCTCACCCAAAAGTACGGTAAGAAAACCTTCCAGGACACCAAAATTGGCTTTGTTGCGTAAAAGACGCTTGATTGCCCAATCAAATCGTATGTATTTATCTTTCTGTTCCATAAAAACCTCTTTTTACAAAGATAACTCTTTTGTTTGAAAACCCGGATGAAACATTAGCAAAAAATATACCGGAAAGCAATAAAGCATTCCCGGTATATCACAAGTTAATTATATTAGACTCACAATTAATTCTTAGAAACGAGCACCGACAGTCAAAAGCAACTGATGCCGTTCATTATCCACTTTAGTTGCCGGAAGATCTATATCATCAAAAGCATAAAAGTTTGATTTATACATATCATATTTATATGCCAAATCCGCATAAATTACACTGCCACGGTATCCAAGGCCAAATGTAAATGTATTCTTAGACTCCGTATTATTAAAATCAGTACGCGTGCTATATAAAGACAAGGCACTATAAGCATCTTTAGAAAAAGCAGCCGAAGAGTAATTATATCCTGCACGAATGCTAAACTCAGGTATAATCCTCGTTTCCATTCCTATACGGAAAGTATGGACACCTTTCAAATAATTCTCAACGCTGGGCTGATCTCCCAATTCATAACCATCCACATCCTTGAGCTTACTGGAAGAATAATCCTGATATTCATATTCCGCACCTACTGCCACTGCACCCGCAAAAGTAGTACCTGCGCTGATATTAAATTTCCACGGAGTGGTAAGATTATAATCATAGGTCAAATAATCATATTCCGGAGTTACCAGAAAATCACTCAATGTCTGGTTATAGGGTGCCTCACAAGCTAAAATATTAGAAGATAAAGCGGCATTATAGCTTTCTCTTAAATCATACCATGTAGGCGTGTGCACAGCAAATCCCAAACGGAAAGGGGAACTTTCTATAGGCCGTATAATAACACCCAATTTTAAATCCATACCAGTCCCTTCCAGCCTATAATAATTATCCAATGTATACCCCCCATTATCCGCACCGTTATCATCATTCAAATTTTCCGTATAAGAAGTATAACGATCATAATTCACATCATAGACCCCCAGGGTAGCTCCTAAATAGACCCTATCTTCAATATTGAATGAAACATTAAAATCATATTGACTGATACCTCCTGTTTCCTTACTAAAGAAGTTATTGTTAAAACCATTCCACCCCCATGGAGCATGAATATTCTTTTCAGAATCATTAACCCAGTCAACCACACCGGTTCTCACCCCCATTACTCCTAAAACAGGTAACTGATTCCAATATTTGGTATAAGGATTCTTCACATCCAGTATGTCATTAAACTCGCTTTCCGTCAATCCATATCGTTCCATCTCCTGAGCCAGCTGGAAGCTTTGTGACAAATTATCCAACGCCCCTCCCATAGAGAAAAGGCGATTGAAGTTTTTACTTTTATGGTAATTGAATCCGAAATTCACAAAACGCAAAGAAGTATTATTGCCTATCTTATTGCTATAAACAAATCCAATCTGGTCAAATGAAGCGCGCGTTTTGTTTTCATTCATTGACACACCACTAAAGTTACTCTTTGTCGAAGTATTATTAAAACCAAAAGAAATAGACACGTCATTACTACGAAAAATGCCGATACCCGCAGGGTTGGAGCTTATGACAGATATATCACCGCCCAAAGCTCCCATGGCACCACCCATACCAACAAATCGTGCTGTTCCATTCAAATCATTCCCCAGCAACTTTTCCGCATCATAAGCATTTTGTGCGCTTGCCGTTGTCATTGCCAACAACGCACAAGCGGTTACTATTACTTTATTTTTCATACATCAATTCTATTAAATTCAACTGTCTAGTTTAATCTACCACTTATCTGGTACGCGATCTGCCGCCACCACTTGAACGGGAAACACCGCCACCGGAACTGCGAGAAGCACCACCGCCACTAGAAAAACTACTACGGGAAGAAGAAGTTCCACTACTACGGTAAGAGTTAGACGAACTATTACGAGAAGGACTACTGCTACGAGAGTATGAACTGCTACGAGAATTCGAAACGCCACTATTGTTACGATAAGCGCCACGACTTGCAGCCCCTGTTCTCTGATAAGCAGATCCTGCTGCATTTCCCACACTGCTCCGAGTACTGCTTGGTCTGGTATAGGAAGAACCCCTTCCTTCTGTCGGACGTGAATACGAATTACCCGGACGAACTCCTGCTGCCTGACTTGGTGAAAGAGTTTCTCCGGTACGGGTTCTGATAGCACTTCTATTAGGACGAACCGAATTTACACTGTTAGATCCCGAAACCACTCTTCCTGATGAAGAACCGTTACGTGTTGCGGTACGATAACTATTAGCACTATTACGGACATTTTGTCTGGAATTTCCTACGTATGAATTACGACTATTCCTATCATAACTATTCACGTAATTATTCCGGCTTGGGCGTGAAGAACTATAGCTATTGGTATATCTTCCGGCATGTATCCCCGGGTTACGTCTGCTTGAGCCATACCATCCATGACTACCTCCCCAGTAGCCACCACCCCAACCGTGACCGAAGTAATGCGGATAATAATGGTGATGGTGATAATGGTAGCCCCAATAGCCACCCCAGTAGCCGCCACCCCAATAACCGGGATAGTACCAACTATTGTAGTACCATGGCGAACTCCATCCCCAACTGAATCCCCAACTGGCGCCATATGGATAATTCCAACGCCAATCCCACCATAAGCGGTTCGTGTAAGTGGGAAAGACGTATGCATACAATCCGTCATCATATACATTCCAATCCCATGAAGGCAAACCGTAAACTACATCCCAATAGAGCGGACTGCTTACCGGAATGGCGTAACGGGGATTACGGAAACGGACGATACGCATCGCGTATTCATAATCGTCTTGAGAACCCTCAAAACCATTAACCCATTCTCCTCTCTCATTCAAAGGTTTCTCCTCAATATACAAGGTATCATTCTCCATCGAGAAATTATTATCACGTGAAGTATAACGACGATTATACTCATCCACATCGCGAACCTTTCCTTTCACATCCTTCACCACCACTGTAGAACCGGGGGCTGCGTAAACAGTAGTCGTGTTCTGCTTCTGCGGAACCACCACTTTCACCTCTTGCTTAACCTCCTCTTTCTTTTCAGCTTTTTTCTTAGGGATGAAATAAAGGTCGTCATCAACGCTTTGCGCCATTGCCAAGTAAGGCAAGCACACCATCATAAGCGAAGCTAATACAATCTTTTTCATACTCGTACCTGTTTTATTTGTTATTCTATCTACTTTTTCTAGTGCAAAGATAGTCAGAGGTTTTACTTCATAACAAAGAAAATCCCTATTAGTTGGTAGGGATTCCCCTATTTCAGTAGCTGAGTTCAAAGATTTTGTTTATTTTTGCAATTGCTATGAAAAGTGGGAGGATACATATACTGCTGCTGTTTCTATTGCTCTGCATCTCTTGCCGCTATGAACAGCAAAGTTACCCGCCACTGATGGAGCGGGCAGTTCAATTAATGGAAACGCACCCGGACAGCGCGCTAGCCTGTTTGGATTCTCTCAGTATATCCACCACTAAATGGCCTGAAGAGCTTCATATATATTACTTATTGCTCACTGTCAAAGCCAAAGACAAGCTCTATATTCCGGTTACTTCCGATACTTTGATTAACCGTATAATTAGTTTTTATGAAGACAAACAGGATGACCCACACCTGATGGAAGCTTATTATTATAAAGGTAGCGCCTATCGGGATATGAAAGATGCGCCACGAGCCGTTGATGCTTTCTTGCGTGCAGCCGAAATTGGGAAAAGATGTTTTAATGATACGCTGAATGGACGCATATACGGGCAGCTTGCCAGCCTTTTTGCCTTTCAAAGATTGTATCATGAAAGTATGGAAGCTACTCAACAAGCTTATAAATATAATTTAGCTTGCCATAATTATAAAGGCATGGCTTTCGGTCTGAGGGACATGGCACGCATATACGATACAAACAACCAAAAAGACAGTGCGGAAATCTATTACCGGAAAGCATACACATTGATGAAAGAAAAAGTTTCTCTGGTTAAAGCTTGCAGCATCGGCGATGAAATGGCCGGTTTTTATTACAACCAAGGGAAAACAGACTCTGCTGAAATTATAGCAAAGCAAGTACAAGTCCACCACCCCAGTTCACTTAGTTATTTAGTACTCGGCGAAGTGTATTATCAAAGGCAAATGTTCGATTCCGCATCAATTTATCTTCAAAAGGTAATTTCTGGAAACGACCTTTATCACCAACGTACTGCATATCGTCTGTTACATCTGATTACAAGGGAAAAAAAGCAATATCCGGAAGCCCATCAATACGCCTCTCTTTGCATCAATGCATTCGATTCTCTTTTTCAGATCACAAAAACCGAAGAGGTAAATAAAATCCATTCCTTATATAATTATAATCTATCTGAACAAGAAAATCAGCGGCTGCAATCGAAGACAGAACGACAGAAACTTTTACTGTTCCAGTTATTGTTTGTAGCAAGTCTCCTGATTGGTATTGTAATTTACCTGCTTCACCGTTTACGCGAACGCCGCCGCAAATATACAATCAGAGAACAACAACTACAACAGATTTTTGCAGAACAGGAAGCCCAAAGCAGCCGGCGCATTCTAGAAAACGAGCAACAGATAACCCTACTGAATGAACAACTTCAATCGGCCAAGTTGGAAAATGACACATTCAAACATTCCCTGCTGGAAGCTCAAGCAAAAAGACTGGGAGCAACCAACGAACAAATACGTGCCATCCAGAACGAACAGGAAATGCGTTTACTCGCCTTCCGACATTCGGACATCTATCTTCATTTCCACCATGCCACCCAAAGTTCCGAAATAACGGAAAGGGATTGGAAACATTTAAGTGAAGCTATAAATAGCACTTTTCCTAACTTTCTGCGACAGCTGTATGCACTCTATCCTCAATTATCCGAACACGAACTACATATCTGCTATTTAATTAAGATCGAACTCAAGAGAAGCATTATCGCAGAATTACTCAACCGTTCTGTCTCTGCCATTACAAATTCTCTTTCCCGCCTCTACCAAAAAATCTATAGCGAGAAGGGAACGGCACAACAAATGGAAGGAATTATCCAAGAATTGTAACGACCCATATGGAAAAATTCATCTGCCAATGGGTAAAAATTGGTATTTTCTCAAGAATGCACAAGCATATATTACTTGTATATCAGCCTGTTATATAAAAGTATAGAAAAAGTAAAATGTATTTTTTCATTTCTTTTCTCCAATAGCTATACCTTTACTATCGTAAAAATAATACGTTGACTACAAACTTGTGTTATAGTATAACGTAATATTGATTACAACTTTTAGAATCATACCTCCGTCTAAATTTATGATTAAACAATATATAATATGTACAAACACATTCCTTTATTACCCAACAGTATGATTACTATGAATACTTTAAAATTATTTTTATGCGTATGCCTGATGCCCGGTTTTTCACTTTACGCTCAAGTTCGCATACATGGTAAAGTAACCGACTTAGACAATCAGCCTTTAGCTTATAGCACAGTTCGGTTATTAAAAACAGACTCAGCCTTCATCTCGGGTACAACAACAGACACATTAGGATATTACCAGTTCACAAATGTACAGCCGGACAAGTATTTGTTAGCATTCAGTACAATAGGATACAAACCGCAAATAATACCGGCAAGTGTTTCAAACCAAGATACACAACTACCTGTAATTACCTTGGAAAGTGACAATGTAATACTGAATGAAGTCGTGGTAAAAGGAAGTTCCTATGTCAGAAAGACTGATCATGTATTGGTCATTCCCGACAAGCAACAGGTGAAACATGCCGGTACAGGCTATGACCTTTTGTACAACTTGATGATTCCCAGCTTGGAAGTGAACAAACGGACAGGGAAAGTAAGCACTTTTGGTGGTGAAGTGGCACTATATATAAACGGAGAAAAAGCTGAATATGAGGAAGTGCAAAACCTACGCCCACGCGATATCAAGAATATAGAATATTATGACACCCCGACAGGAAAATATGCCGGTGATGTAGCTTCCATCAATTATATAACCAAGGAACGAACATCAGGTGGATATGTATCATTAGACGGCAAACAAACCATCGGTTATCTGATGGGTAATTATAATATAGGGACTAAACTGATGCATGGAAACAACAGCTATTCAGTGTTAGGAGGCTATATTACCCAAAAATATGACGGAGTAAAAACCTCAAAAAACGAAGAGATATTATTCCCGGAATATACCACCCATCGAAACACACAAACGACCCAAGCTGATTATCAAAACAACCAGCAATATCTACAATTGAAAGCCAACAATCGTACAGAGAAACATAATATCTCGGCACAACTTTCATTAGTCCACAATGAAACTCCCAAAAATAACAATAGCGAATTACTGGATTATTCCGGTCATCATACATACAGCATATCTTCAGCCAACCAAAAAAAAGAAGACGGACTAAGTCCCTCTGTCAAACTATATGGCAATTTCAACATAACCCCTAAACAGACACTGGAGGTAACGGCCAAAACCGCTTATACACAAAACGATTACACCAGAACCTATACAGAAGGAGAAGATATATCCCTGACGGATGTTGATGAAGAATTATATGCATTCGACTTTTCTACCAGATATAATATAAAATTGGAGCACAACAATTCACTTGGAGCAAACCTGCAGCACCATCATAAAGTCACGTCTTCATCCTATACGGGTGATTACGACTCTTGGCAACATCTATGGATGGGAGAAACGATGTTCTTCTTAAACTATAACCAGCGTATAGCCAAAAAGTTCTCTATGAATTTCTTACCGGGTTTTCATGGTTGAATTACAAACTTCATACAGATGCCCGGCAGCAGCATTGGTCACTTAGAATGAATTCCACTTTTATTTATACTATCAATAAATCACAGCAGTTAATGGCCTCTGTCGATATCGGTAACGACCAACCGGACATCAGCTATATCAACAGCATGGATCAAACAGTAGACTTTCTACAAATCAAACGTGGTAATCCCCATCTGGATAATACCAAATTATATGTTGTCGGCATCGCTATAAAGCACAACTAAATCGACTGAATTTTCAAATTTTAGGTGTTTATCAGAAGATTCAGAATAATATATCCACCGATTACTACCTAGAGAATGACAAACTTGTCTCCAGCTTCCGGTCGGACATGGATGTGGAACATTGGAACGCAGCTTTGGATCTTTCCTATCGCTTCTCCGACAATTTACGCGCCAAGTTCAATGCCAGATACTATCATACAATCATTCCCGGAGAATACAACATTACAGACAATAGTGTGATAGCATCATTGGACATAAACTATTACTGGAAAAATCTTGCAATAAATGTATATGGAAGTACAGCGACAAGCCGTATAAACCGTTTCTCTCTTGCGATAGAAAAAAATCCCGCCATTTATGGAACTTCCATCAGTTGGAGTCACAAAGGCTGGCACGTAGAAACCGGTACAGAAAACCCGTTCACCAAGCATAACCGTTATAGGGAATATGCCAATTTTAGTATATATAACTACAGCCAGATACAGACCAGTCGAATCAATCAACGTACCGGATATATCAAAATAGCGTATACCTTTGACTTCGGCCAAAAGACCTCACGCGAAAAGAGCGATATGGATAGAAACATCAATAGTGCTATCATGAAAACAAACTGATAAAACAAATGGAAATTTACGAACAAATATACATTCAAAAATTAGAAACATCCACTGTAAAAGATCGCTATCTGCTGATTTACAACGGACTGTACTATGAAGCCAGCGCACCCGTAGTTGCACTTCTCCTCTGTTTGCAGGAGGAAAAAAACATGGATGAAGCTATTACCAGTTACATAAAAAAGAAAAATCGTATTTTTTCATATACAGAAATAGAAGAAATAAATGTCCCCGACCATGCTTTGCTTTATCTAAAAGACTATACACGGGGAGCGGAAGAACGTCCGTTCACGTACGTTGACGGTAAACAAATCTGGTGGTAAAAACAACTTTTCCTATAATAAGTTGCACCCACTTATGCCCTCATGCCCTCACTATCAGCCATAACCCACTCATTATAAAACCATTACCCATAGTGAGGGCATACTAAAAAGTGAGGGCATTACCCTCACTTTTTAATATGCCCTCACTCCTTATCCCCCACATTACGCACTTAAATCATTCATTCACAATATAATGCCCATCCACAGGCTTATAAACCGGTTGTTTGGGAAGTCCCACATTTTTCAGCTTTCCTTCCTCGCACAAGCGGCGTAAATGGCGGCTGGCCGTGCTTTGTGTCATACCGCAAAGAAGCTGGAAACTTTTCCGCTGCACAAAATCACAGGTTGTGAAGTACTCCGTCAGCAATGCGTCAATTTCCTCATCGGTCAGTTTACTGGAATGAAACGAGAACCGGGTACGCTGCACCTTTACCTTTCCCACCTCATCCATCAATAGTTGATCGGGACGGTAAACAATCCCCTTGAGCCTCACCTTCGTATTCTTACGTTTCGTCTTTTCCGTTACCGGCCCGGTACTCACCAGGTTGGGACGGAAGAAACCGATGCCGTCCAGATGCACCTGTTTGCCTTCCGCCAACTCCTCGCCCATGGCACGTGACAGCGCATCGAGCACGGCTACCACATCCGTTTCAGTCAACGTACAATGTTTCTGAATACGGGCACGGAGCTGGGCCGTACTCACCTTTCCGTTCAGCCGGAGACGCGGGTGCAACGTATTCTCTTCCCCTTGTTGCTCAGGGGATTTGGGATTCTCGTACCAATCAAATAGTATTGCCATACTGTTCTTCTTTTATTAATGAACTTTCAATATCTGTTAATCACGGACGTGATTAAGTTTAACTACCTTTGTGATTAATTTTAATCACCCTTGTGACTAGACTTAATCACAAGGGTGGCTAACTAATTATAAACATACAAAAATAAGAAAAGAAAAGGTAGAAAACAAATAAGGAACAGGGAAATACGCACTGAGACTAAGAATAAAAACACAGGAAAGAAAGGAAAAAGAAAAAGGCGGCATTTAATCCGGAAAACACTTGCAGAATCCGGAAAGAAACCTTACCTTTACTAAAAATATGCACACATAGACACTCGCCAAACGCGGTCTTCTCCACACGACAGAACATCATCTTTTTCCATGGGAGGTACATAAAGCCAAAAAACATTTAAACGAAAGACAAATATGAAAATTACACTCATCAGGAAAGATGAAGAACAGGGGACAGAAGCCTTGTCACTATGCGATTCGGACGCATTCCTCGAGAAAATAAAGACAGAGAACAAAGCAGGACACATATCGGAACTGCGTGAAATACTGCCCCGGCTGACAGGATCGTCCGCCCACTACGCCCATATCGACAAACTGCCGCGTGTCTATCCTGCTGTAGAATATACCCGTAAGCAAAATGGCGAGAAACGCATGAAACATTACAACGGACTAGTGCAGCTGGAAGTGAACCGGCTGGCCGACCTGTATGAGGTGGAATATGTGAAACGCCAAGTAGCACAACTGCCACAGACCTTTGCCGCTTTCTGCGGTTCAAGCGGACGGAGCGTAAAGATATGGGTACGCTTCGCACGCCCCGACGGCACTCTGCCCACCATACAGGAGGCTCTCCTGTTTCATGCTCACGCCTATCGGCTGGCGGTGACCTGCTACCAGCCCATGCTTCCTTTCGGCATCACACTGAAGGAACCGGACCTGATGCAAAGCTGCCGCATGACCGTGGATGAACAACCTTACTATAACCCTTCGTCCGTCCCCTTCTGCATAGAGCAACCGCTTGCCCTGCCCGATGAAGAGTCTTTCCGCCAACGCAAACAAAACAGCGAAACCGCACTGGAACGAATGACGCCCGGATGTGAAAGTTTACAGACTTTGACACTGATGTACCAATCGGCACGAAAAAGAGCATTGGCCGAAATGGAAAACTGGAAACGTGATGACGGACTGGAACCCTTGCTGCCCCATCTGGTAGAACAATGCTTCAAAGCAGGCATCCCCGAAGAAGAAGCCGTGCGGCGTACACTAATGCACTATTTCCACGAAACGAACACGGAAGCCATCCGCATGGCTTTCGGCAACGGATATCGGGAGATGAAAGGCTTTGGCGAGAAAGGTGGCCTCAACAAAGAGCAGGAAGCCACCTTCCGGCTGGAGGAGTTTTTGAAACGACGGTACGAATTCCGTTTCAACACCGTACTGGACGAGGTGGAATACCGCCAGCGGGACTCTGTTCATTTCTATTTCAAACCCTTGGAAAAACGTACCCGAAACAGCATCGCCCTTTACGCCTTGAAAGAGGGACTGCAAGTGTGGGACCGCGATATCGACCGCTTTCTCACTTCCGATTTCGTCCCTCTTTACAATCCCGTAGAAGAATACTTGTGTGACCTTCCCCGATGGGACGGTACTGACCGCATCCGCGCACTTGCCCGGCTCGTTCCCTGTGGCAATCCGCATTGGGAAGAACTCTTTTACCGTTGGTTTCTGGGCATGGTGGCGCATTGGAGGGGGATGGACCGCCAGCATGGCAACAGTACTTCGCCTTTGCTGGTGGGTTCACAAGGATTCCGGAAATCCACTTACTGCCGCATCCTGCTACCGCCCGAACTGCGTTTCGGCTATGCCGACAGCCTGGACTTCAGCAGCAAACAGGAAGCGGAGCGTGCCTTGGGACGATTTTTCCTTATCAACCTGGATGAATTCGACCAGATTACGATGAACCAGCAAGGTTTTCTGAAACATCTGTTACAAAAACCGGTGGCCAACCTGCGAAAGCCCTATGGAACCAGCGTACGCGAATTACGCCGCTATGCCTCATTCATCGGCACCAGCAATCAGAAGGATTTGCTCACCGACCCCACGGGAAGCCGTCGCTTTATCTGTATCGAGGTGACCGCTCCCATTGATACCCATGTCACCATAGACTACCGCCAGCTCTATGCACAAGCCATGACATTGCTTTATCAGCAGGAACGTTACTGGCTGAATGATGAAGATGAGGCTGTTTTGCGGCAAAGCAACAGCGAATTTGAGCAAATTTCGCCTTTGGAACATTTATTCCATTGTAATTTTTCTCCTGCTACCACTGATGAAGAGGGAGAATGGCTGACTGCCATGGAGATTTTCAATTATCTCCAAGAAAACACACGTGATAAGCTATCCGTCAATAAAATAAATTGGTTCGGACGTATTCTACATAAACTGAATGTACCCAAAAGAGCCAGTATCAGAGGTACTTTATACCACGTGGTCAAGTTGGAATAATTTATTTTTCAAGAAATGAGTATGAGGTCAATGCCCTCATACTCATTTATGTTACCATCATCAATAGCACACTCATTATAAGCGAATTATACCACTAATGAGAGTATGAGAGCATTATTGAGAGTAACTTCCTGTTGATATCCTACCGGAATGAAGAAAATAAATAGATGCTGAACGGGTATAAAGAGAGAAGCAATTAATACCGATTCTGCTCTTATTCTCATTTTTTCTCCCTATCTTTGCCACTACCCTTTTTAAGAGTATATAAACCTAAAATAAACAGCCACATGAAACCAGTGAAATTATTTTATCAGGAAAGATGCCCGTTCTGCAAAAAAGCACTGCGCTATATTGAAGAACTAAAAGAAGAACACCCTGAATTCCAACCTATAGAAATAGAAATGATAGAAGAAACCCAACATCCTGATATAGCCGACCAATACGACTATTATTACGTTCCCACGTTTTATGTGGACGGTGTGAAAGTACATGAAGCGGGTATTTTCAAAAATGAGATGGAGGCATTGCTCCGTAAGTGATAGAATAAACGAAAACGTATGAAATATTTAGAAGTAACCTTTACAACACATCCCTGTAATGAAACAGTGAATGATGTAGTATCTGCACTGGCCGGAGAAATAGGATTTGAAAGTTTTGTAGAATGTGAAGCAGGAGTACAGGCTTATATCCAGCAGACTTTGTTCGATGAGGAAGCATTAAAAGAAATGATTGCGAGCTTCCCCCTGCCCGACACTACTGTGACATATACCATTAAAGAAGCCGAAGACAAGAACTGGAACGAAGAATGGGAGAAGAACTTCTTTCAACCCATCGTCATCGGTGACCGTTGCTGCATTCACAGCACGTTCCATAAAGACACCCCGAAGACTGAGTATGAAATTCTGATTAACCCGCAAATGGCTTTCGGCACAGGGCATCATGAAACGACCAGCTCTATAATCAGCGAACTGTTAGAAGCTGATCTGAAAGGAAAATCAGTCTTGGATATGGGATGCGGCACTTCTATTCTTGCCATCCTTGCCTCCATGCGCGGAGCCAATCCTGTGACAGCCATCGACATTGACGACTGGTGCGTCAATAATTCAAAAGACAACATTGCACTGAACCATATCCATAACATTACAGTGAAACTGGGAGATGCCAACTTGTTGAAAGGCCGCAAGCCGTTTGATGTAATTATTGCCAATATCAACCGGAATATTCTTCTGGCAGACCTGCCTCATTATGCCGCCTGTATGCATCCGGGTTCAGAAATATTTATGAGTGGATTTTATATGCAGGATATTCCTTTTATCCGCGAAAAAGCGGAAAGTCTGGGAATGGAGTTCGTACACCATCGGGAAAAGAACAACTGGGCAGCTGTGAAGTTCATCATGAAATAATACCATTTTTAAGTATGAAAAAGACTTGATAAAGACAGGATTACCACCAATCACACAGGATTTACATTGATTTATTCGAGGACAAAAGAACGGATTTTCTCTCTTTTGTCCTTTTGTTCTTCTTACCTGAAAATTAGAACCGGAATCAAGTGGTGACAAACGCACGTAGGACGCTGCATTTTATCCAAAGTGACAACACGATCATATCGGTATACAATATTTATACAATCTCCTTTCCGAAAGGAGTAAGTGCCAAGCCCGCCAGCTTGAAATGTTGCAGTCCGAATGGAATACCGATAACAGTGATGCAAAGCAACACCCCGAATGCCAAATGAGAGAGGCTGATCCAGATTCCACCTACAAGTATCCAGATGATATTCATCAACACACTGAGACATCCGCCATCACCGGGACAACTGCGTATTTCCCGCCCAAAAGGGCAAAGAGCCAGCATAGACAACTTCAAAGTCTGGAAACCGAAAGGAATGCCGACGATAGTGATCATCAGCAACAGGCTGGAAACAATATATTCCACGCAGATCAGAAATCCGCCGCAAATCAGCCAAATAATATTGAGCAGTAAGTTCATAAAGCAAATATAGAGAAAGTTTTCGAAACCGCAGGCACAGTATCCTTTATTTCTTTATAGTCATTAATTGCAATTCCTCCAACGAACCGTTGAAAATATTCAAGTCCACCTTCTCACGAATGCCCGGCAACGTACCCACATCCGTATGCTGCCAGAATTTCCATTCTCCCCTGTATTCCACCGAGTCTACATAATAATGGGCTATCCAGTAAGGATAAGAATTGAAGACCGAATCATTCAGATAACGAGTTTTAAACTTATAAGAAGTATAAAGAATAGGCTTCACTTTGTAGTGCTGTTCTATTTTGTCAAGCCACAGTTTAAGGTCACGACGGAGCTGATTTTCGTCCTTGCCTCTCTTCTCGATATCGAGTACGGGAGGAAGGTCACCTGAATCCAGCTTTACGGAATTAATAAAGAAATCGGCCTGACGGATGGGATCTGTTTTCGGATTGTAAAAATGATAAGCCCCACGGATAAACCCATGTGTTTTCGCCGAATCAAAATTGGTGATAAAAGCCTTGTCCCCATAATCTCCTCCTTCCGAAGCTTTCATAAAGACAAAATGAATAGGAAATTTCCCCTGTCGGGTCTGAGTCAGCATTTTCCAGTCTATGTTTCCTTGATAATGGGAAACATCAATGCCATGCACCTGAAAACCCGAAGGCATACATACACCGTATGCTTTAAAGCCATAGCAAGGCTTCCAGCGGTAAGAGTAAGGACGGATAAAGAAATAAAAGAAAGCGGCAAGGAATAAAAAAGCAATAAGCCCCGCAATGACATACCGAAGCATGACGGCCTCTCTCTTTGCGGTTTCTTTTTCGCCTTCCGCTGTGTAGCCCGGCGGACAGGTTTCGCGGCTGCCTTCTTTTTAACGGGAGCAGGACGTGTGCTTTTCGCTCTTACCATTTTATCCTATTTAGCTGTTTTTACCTTTACCTATTCCCACATACTATGTAATAAAACCCATCGGGAGAATGGTTTTACAATCAGCCCCGATGGGTTTCCTTTATGCTTTATAGAAATAAGAAAGAATTATTTTCCTTGTTCCAACTGCAATGTCTTGGTTGCCTGGTCACAAACTTCTGTAGGACCGAAGTACTGGATAGGACCCGGATATACATAGTCTGTTTCAATAGCCCAACGTTCACGCTGTGCGGCAAACGCCTTGAAAGGAGCACCATCCAATTTTACCAACGCTTTCTGGATAACCGGTTTCATTTCACCGTGACGACGTTCCATGTTCATCATCATTGTGATAGGCACACCACCTGCAATCCATTCTTCGGCAGGAGCAGTAGTGTTACGTACAGAAGACATATAGCCGGTCTTACCGTTGGCAATCAACATAGAAGCGGTGTAACCCAACGAGTAGCAATAGTCAGCATCGAAGTTTGACGGAGCAGCGCAACGTCCTTCGTAACCGAAGAAGTGATGCTGAGCGGCAAATTTACCTACATACTTGCCTTCTTCCTTCCACTGAGCCAATTTAACGGCTACCATATCAGACAACAGCTTTTCTGTTTCAATCAATGATACCTGTACGTTTCCGTGCGGATCACGGTCCAAAGTAAGCTGACGTGCAACGCCTTCGGGCAGAGAAGCATAGATTTCCGAGTTTTCCTTAGAAAGCTTGGAGATGATATATTCACGTTGGTGAGATTTCTTGATCAATGCGAACTCTGATGCGTTAGCAGCCAGGAAGTCATTCAATTCAGCGATCAATCTCTTCATTGCGGGAATGAATTCGATCAAACCTTCAGGTATCAACACTGTACCGAAGTTATTACCTTGTGCAGCGCGGTTAGCCACTACCTGAGCAATGTAAGTAACCACATCATCCAATGACATGTTCTTCTCTTCTACTTCTTCTGAAACGATACATACGTTAGGTTGAACCTGCAAAGCACATTCCAAAGCGATATGAGAAGCCGAACGTCCCATCAGCTTGATAAAGTGCCAGTATTTGCGGGCAGAGTTACAGTCACGCTGAATGTTACCGATTACTTCAGAGTAAGTTTTACAAGCCGTATCAAAACCGAAAGAAGTTTCAATCATCTCGTTCTTCAAGTCACCGTCGATAGTCTTCGGACAACCGATTACCTGAACACCGCAGTTCTTCGCAGCATAGTATTCTGCCAATACACAAGCGTTCGTGTTTGAGTCGTCACCACCGATGATTACCAATGCCTTGATGCCTAATTCCTTGATGATTTCCAGACCTTTATCAAATTGTTCTTCCTTTTCCAGTTTGGTACGTCCCGAACCGATGATATCGAAACCACCGGTATTACGGTATTCGTCGATAATATCAGAAGTCAGTTCCATATAATTATGGTCTACCAAACCACCGGGGCCCAGAATGAAACCATACAGTTTGCTGTCTTTGTTCAATGCTTTGATACCATCGAACAAACCGGAAATAACATTGTGTCCGCCGGGAGCCTGTCCACCAGACAAAATGACACCTACATTGATAGCAGGCATATTGACAGCTTCGCCTTCAACGAACTGAATCAACGGCATACCGTAAGTGTTAGGGAACAAGGCTTTGATGCTTCCTGGTCAGCAACAGACTGTGTAGGTTCGCCTTCCTTTACTTTTACAGCGCCTTTCAACGCTTTAGGAAGTTTGGGCTGATAAGCAGCTCTGGCAATTTGTAATGCACTTTTAGTCATATTCTATTATTCTATTTAAAGGTGTATAATTTCATTTAGTATTCTCGTGCAAATTTCGTTCTTTTTTCGCAAATATGAAAACGTATACAAATAAAAATGCTACCTTTACCGCGAATTTAGAATTATGTATTAACTTAAAACATTACATTTATGGCAAGTAGAAGAAATTTAAAGAAGAAAATAACCAATATAGCAAGTGATTTGTTTTTAGTCAGTTTGATGGAAGGTGTTAACCGTGAAGTGGTTTGCAACTCTGTACACAATGTGATCAAACTGATTATACGCATCAGCACACCGAGCCGGGTAACGTAAAAGGATTCTACAAGAAATTGAACGAAGATCTGAACAAAGAAATCAAAGTGGTTGCAGACGAACTGGCTAAAGCTACAAAAGCATAAGATTTAAGGAATGAAAAAAGCTATTTGTAGTTTTATCTACTACAAACTGTTGGGATGGAAGACCAAGGTGTCTGCTCCCGATTATGATAAATATATTATCTGTGCCGCCCCACATACCACCAATTGGGACTTATTCATAGGCAAACTGTTTATGGGAGCTATAGGCCGCGAAACTGGTTTTATGATGAAAAAGGACTGGTTCTTCTGGCCTCTAGGCCTATTTTCCGCTGGATGGGAGGGATTCCCGTAGACCGTAGCCGCAAGACTTCATTGGTGGACCAGATGATCAAGATTGCCAAATCGAGTCAAAAATTCCATCTGGCTATCACTCCGGAAGGGACACGCAAAGCCAATCCCAACTGGAAAAAAGGATTCTATTATATTGCACAAGGGGCCGGTCTGCCTATTATTCTGGTAGCCATCGATTACGCAAAAAAGTGCATTACAGCCGAAAAGGTGATACATCCCAGCGGTGATTTGGACAAGGATATGCGTGAGATCAAGTTGTATTACAAGAATTTCAAAGGCAAATATCCTGAAAATTTCAGCATCGGGAAAGTAGAATAATCCCCGTCTGTTATAATTCTTTTTAAATAAGGGAACACTGATTATACGGATTAAAACAAAATCCGCATAATCAGTGTCATTGTATCTATTCTCTTACCACGCTCTCATCCCCATCCTCAAAATTATTCTTCTCTATCTTCACATTCCGGGTGTGAAGCAAGCGGAAACGAGTCTTATTATGATGGAAAGCCGGATAATCTGTATTCTGGCGGATCACATTGTTTTTAAAGACCAATCCGTCAATGGATTTTGCAAAAAGAACGGGGCGGTCAAAGGTTTCAAAATAGTTGTCTTCAATCACCACTCCTTTTTCTCCTTTTCCACCATGGAAATATTTCTTCTGATGCTCCAAATCGGGAATCTCAGGATAAATAGAGATAACAGCTTCCGTAAATTGGAACATATTAGTCAATGCATTGATAAAACGATTGTTACGAATCAGCACGTTCCGGCAAGCTCCCGTTTCAAACCAACCATTGCAATCACCACAAAGCAGAATAGCCGTCCCCGAAGTATGGTCAAACAGGTTACGCTCTACTACCGTTTTCAAAGGAGTGCTGAATAAAGTACCCCGTGCGCGATTATTACGAATGACATTATCCGCAAAATAAACTTCCGGACACCAAGACAGGTTTTCAATACCAAAGCCTTCTTTATCCGTAATCTCCGCATCCAAAGGTTCCGTAAAAATAATGCGGTATTCTTTCGCACCTTTCACCGTATCTTTATCGTTAGGCAGGATTTCTTTCACCCGGTTTTTTCCACCGGCCAGTTCCATGGTGACGGAACGTACAAATTGCACCTCATCTCCGTTCACTCCCCACTCGAACCCGTATGCTTGCGGATGCATGTATTGAGCAATCACTGTATGGTCATCAAGGCGTTGCTTGATTTTCAAATAAGTGCCGTGTACATTAATCGCATCATCCATCATTCCTTCATACAGCCCGTTGCGGGAATCAATCTTGCCTCTGCAACTGGAGAAATGAGTAGCATCCGCCTGCGTGGTAAAATAACGAGGATCCTTATCGCCACGAAGACAAACGCTGAATTCATCCAACGTGATATTTTCACATAACTGAGCCAATAATCCCATGCCTTCTGCATAATGCACTTTCACATTCTGCAAACAAGTATTTTTGTCACCGGACAAAAATATACCCGGAGCAGGACGATAATAAGTACGAAGTGCAACCACTGTCCCCGGTATCAACCGGGCGTCTTTCCACTGAGGAGCATGGTAGACACGTGGAGAAACTTCTTTCACCCCTTCCATAGGACACCATAAGTCACTAGTGCGGTATACCAGACGCTTTGTCTTTTCTTCAAAAGCAATCCCTCCCTGGGGAGCACTGGACCAGCCTTCGCCGTATGATTCAAAGAAGCCTTTCTCATTGATGCGACATTTCACCCATGCGGCAGGTTCAAAAGTAATTCCTTCCTCTCCACTTTTCAACACCTTGACCTGAGTAATGTGGGGAGTTTCAAAATCTATGCTGAAATTACGTAAAGTACAATCCTCTGAACGAAGCAGAGAAAGTGGAAGCATACGGCCATGAAAGATAAAATCGGCACCTTGTCCGTCCACGGTCAGCCCCTTCCAATCCTCCAGAGGAAAACCTACCGTTTTCGGATTATCCTGGTCATGGTTGGAAATATAATACTCACGGACAGCCGCCCCTTCAGGGTGGAAATCGTAACGTCCGGATTCAAAAAGCAGGGTGACCTTATCGCCGGAAGCGACTTGAGTCTTGATGTCTTGTAACGCCTTCTGCAATTTAGCTGAAAGATTCTCGTGTGTGTCCGGTACCAGACCATAATTTCGCATTTCGACTACTTTACTTCCGGCAAAAGCGGAAACAGCGAGCCATACGAAGCAGAAATTAAAGATAATTCGTTTCATTTAGGTTCATTATAGGTTAGTTAGAATGACAAAACTAACAAAAATTCCTAACTTCGCAACCATAAATAAAGAAGAAAACAACATGAAAAAGATATTTTTGTCCTTCCTGCTGGTGATGGTAGGAATATCGCACACTTTGGCACAAGGGTTAGACGCTAATGTGGAACAACGTCTAAAAGATTTCTTCACCCAATATGAAACATCTTACGCCAACATAGGCAAGTGCAAGTTAGACCGTTATGAAGTCAATCATAACCAAAAGAAACTGGACGTATATGCCAGTCCCAGCTTCGGCTACCAACCGTTCACACCCGAAAACACGGAAGCCATCTACCGGTTACTCAAACAAAGCTTACCCGGCCCTGTAAATTATTACGATATAACCATTTATGCCGATGGAAAATCCATCGAAGACCTGGTTCCCAACTATCTGAGAAAGAAACAGGACAAAAGCCGCTTATGGCAACGGACAGATTATAAAGGTAATCCATGGGTAAAAAATAATTCCCGCCCCTTTACTGCCAGCAAAGGATTGGAAGGCAGACACATCGCCCTTTGGCAAAGCCACGGAAAATATTATAAGAATGACAAAGGATGTTGGGAATGGCAACGTCCACGCTTGTTCTGTACCACAGAGGATTTGTTCACCCAATCATTCGTCATACCTTATATTATACCCATGCTGGAAAATGCAGGAGCCATAGTGTATACTCCCCGTGAACGTGACTGGCAGCGCAATGAAGTGATTGTGGATAATGACATTCATCCCCAAGGTTGCATCTATCAGGAGATAAAAAGCCGGAAAGGTAAATGGAAAACCGCCCCCACCCCGGCATTCGCTCAAAAACGGTTGATTTACAGGGACGGACAAAATCCTTTTGAAGAAGGTACAGCCCGCTTTGCCTCCACCGAGAAAAAACCGGAAAAAGCCTTTGCACAATGGATTCCCCGTATTCCCGAAACAGGAAAATATGCCGTCTATGTGACTTATCAGACTTTACCCGGAAGTGTGAGTGACGCCAAATATCTGGTTTTCCATAAAGGGGGTGTCACTGAATTTCTAGTCAATCAACAAATAGGGGGAGGCACCTGGGTTTATCTGGGCACTTTCGAGTTTGATAAAGGGACCAACGATTACGGCATGGTGGTATTAAGTAATGAGAGTAGACAAAAAGGAGTGGTATGCGCCGATGCTGTCCGTTTTGGCGGAGGAATGGGAAACATATTGCGCGGTGGAAAAACCAGCGGCCTGCCCCGCTACCTGGAAGGGGCACGCTACGCCGCACAATGGTCGGGCTTTCCCTATCCGGTTTACAGTCCCAGTGAAAGTAAGAATGACTATACCGACGATATAAACGCCCGCAGCCGGATAATCAATTATCTCAGCGGAAATTCTGTGTACAATCCAAAGGAGAAGGGACTGGGCGTTCCTTTTGAAATGACCTTGGGAGTGCACAGCGATGCAGGTTTTTCCAAAGAAGATGATTTAGTAGGCACGCTGGGTATTTATACCACCGATTATAATAACGGTGAACTGAATGCCGGCATCTCCCGTTATGCTTCCCGTGATTTGGCAGATATGGTCTTGACCGGCCTGCAACGGGATATCTCCGCCCAATTCGGTATCCGGTGGCAACGTCGCAGCCTGTGGAACCGCAATTACAGCGAAACTCGTCTGCCTGCCGTTCCCTCGATGATTCTGGAACTCCTCTCCCATCAGAACTTTGCCGATTTGAAACTAGGACACGATCCGCGTTTCAAGTTTACCGTAGGGCGTTCTGTTTACAAATCTGTACTAAAATATCTGAGTACCATGCATGGAACGGATTATGTAGTCCAACCTTTACCGGTAAGTAATTTTGCCATTCATCCCGGAAGCAGAAAAAACACCTTCCGACTAACTTGGCAAGCGGTAGACGATCCGTTGGAACCGACTGCCAAAGCACAACAATACATCGTCTACACCCGCCTGGGACATGGTGGATTTGATAATGGAACGTTAGTACGCGGTACTGAATATATCTTCGAAGCCGAACCGGGACTGGTATATAGTTTTAAAGTTACCGCAGTCAACAAGGGGGGAGAAAGTTTTCCTTCCGAAATCCTGTCAGCCTATCAGGCAAAGAAAAGCAAAGGAACAATATTGATAGTCAATGGATTCGACCGTCTGAGCGGACCTGCTACCGTAGAATCTCCTTTCTTGCAAGGCTTTGATTTGAATACGGATCCGGGGATACCTTATATAAATACGCCCGCCTTCTGCGGAACGCAACAAAGCTTCGACCGTAGCCGCATAGGGCGGGAAACCAAAGACGGGCTGGGGTATAGCGGCAGCGAGCTGGAAGGAAGGTTGATAGCCGGAAATACTTTCGACTATCCGTTCATTCATGGTAAAGCTATCCAGGCAACCGGAGGGTACTCTTTTGTGTCGTGTAGTGATGAAGCCGTTGAAAATGGTTTTGTCCGGCTGGCAGATTACCCCATTGCAGACCTGATATTCGGAGCCGACAGACGTCCCTTCTCCAACACCCTACAGCAGCTGATCACCTCCTACTGCCAAAAAGGCGGCAACCTGATACTCAGCGGTTCATATATAGGAAGTAACATGAACAGTCCCACATCACTGAACTTCACCGAAAACATATTGAAATATAGTTTCGGAGGCAGTATGCTCAACTCCACTTCGGGAGAAATATACGGAGCCGGCACCCGTTTCAATATCCCCCGCACCATCAATGAACAAACCTATGCCGTACCCGCTCCCGACTGTCTGACTCCGGTGGCTCCGGCTTACTCTGCTTTCGTTTACAATCCGGGAAATTATAGTGCCGGCATTGCCTACAAAGGTACTTATCGTACCTTCGTTCTAGGCTTCCCTTTTGAAAGCATTCAAGGAGTGAAGGAAAGAGCACGGGTAATGAGTGCTATTCTGGGCTTCTTCGGCAGCAAGTGATATTTTTAAACGAAAATAAAAGAACAAATAAGAGGTTATTTCATAAAAACGCCTAACTTTGTCCGTATAAACCATTAAAATTAAACGACTATGTACACTATACAGACTAACGCCTCTGGCACACGTAGCATGGAAATCTCAGAAGAGAACCTGCAAACTATTGAGAAATATGCTTTATTTCAGCATCTAATAGATAGCAACGGTATCGTGGACGAGTCGGTACTGGACAAACTGAAGCTGAATATCCGCTCACTGATAACCAGTGAGGAAGGAAATAATAAAGAATTGCTCGACCTTTGCATTGATGTAATTTATCATAATAATATGAAAGCTTTCGGACTTCATCAACTTATTCTGCTTTATATCCAATGGGAGAAGGAGAAAAATAAGGATGAAGAAGAGATATAACTAACTTATCTCTGTAGCAAAATAAAAAACAATACGTATCATTGAAAGAATACAAACTTACAGACTGGTTGCCGACAACCAAGAAAGAAGTGGAAATGCGTGGGTGGAAAGAACTGGACGTTATCTTGTTCAGCGGTGACGCCTATGTAGATCATCCTTCATTCGGTCCGGCAGTGATTGGAAGATTATTAGAGGCACAAGGCTTAAAAGTAGCTATTGTGCCTCAACCTAACTGGCGTGACGACCTGCGCGACTTTAAGAAGCTGGGACGTCCACGCCTCTTTTTCGGTGTGTCCGCCGGATGCATGGACAGCATGGTAAACAAATACACTGCCAACAAGCGTTTGCGCAGCGAGGATGCTTATACTCCCGACGGCCGCCACGACATGCGTCCCGAATACCCCAGCATCGTTTATACACAGATTTTAAAAAAAATCTATCCCGATGTACCTGTCATTTTGGGAGGTATAGAGGCATCTTTGCGTCGTGTCAGTCATTACGACTATTGGCAAGACTGTCTGCGTAAATCAATCCTGATAGATTCAGGAGCCGATTTATTGATCTATGGAATGGGCGAGAAGCCGATTACGGAACTTTGCAAGAGAATGAAGACATTGGCGGACGCCGTCGGACAGCCCCATGAATCTGCTCCTGCAGAAAGTCTTCCGGTTCCACATGATATTTTGCAAACAGCCTACATAACCCGTAAGGGCGAACCCATGCGCCCGTCTGATGACACTCAGGAAAAGCCCGATATCGTGCTTCATTCTCATGAAACATGCCTGAAAGATAAAAAGAAACAAGCCGAAAACTTCCGCTTCATTGAAGAGGAAAGCAATAAATACGAAGCCTCCCGCATCTTGCAAGATGTAGGTAACAAAACGGTAGTAGTCAATCCGCCTTATCCTCCAATGACACAAGGAGAGCTGGATCGTTCTTTTGATTTGCCGTATACGCGTATGCCTCATCCCAAGTATAAGGGAAAACGTATCCCGGCGTTTGATATGATTAAATTCTCAGTTAATCTGCACCGTGGTTGTTTTGGAGGATGTGCCTTCTGTACCATTTCCGCCCATCAGGGAAAATTCATTGTAAGCCGAAGCAAGGAAAGTATCTTGAAAGAGGTGAAAGCCATAACAGAAATGCCAGACTTCAAAGGCTATCTGAGCGACTTGGGAGGGCCTAGCGCCAACATGTACGCTATGCGCGGTAAAGAAGAAAAAATATGCCGCCGCTGCAAACGCCCGTCATGTATCCATCCCAAAGTATGTCCCAATTTGAACACGGATCACCGTCCTTTATTGGATATTTACCATTCGGTAGACGCACTTCCCGGTATCAAGAAAAGCTTTATCGGAAGCGGTGTACGCTATGACCTGTTACAATATCAGAGTAAGGATCCGGCAGTAAACCGCAGTACGGCTGAATATACCCGCGAACTGATAGCCAATCATGTCAGCGGGCGTTTGAAAGTGGCTCCGGAACACACCAGTGACTCAGTGCTGCAAATCATGAGGAAACCTTCGTTTTCGCAATTTTATGACTTCAAAAAGACTTTCGACAAAATAAATAAGGAATTGAATATGCGACAGCAGATTATACCTTATTTTATAAGCAGCCATCCAGGATGTACGGAAGAAGATATGGCAGAACTGGCAGTGATCACCAAGAAATTGGATTTCCATCTGGAACAGGTGCAGGATTTCACCCCTACCCCAATGACTGTAGCTACTGAAGCCTGGTACACAGGTTATCATCCATATACGTTACAACCGGTTTTCTCTGCCAAATCACAAAAAGAGAAACTGGCTCAACGGATGTTCTTTTTTTGGTATAAACCCGAAGAACGGCGTGCCATCATCAACGAATTGCGCAAAATAGGACGCGCTGATTTGATAGACAAGCTGTATGGCAAATAAAAGGGTAATGTATCAAATTCACCACAGATCATGTGCAATCTGTGGTGAAACCGTTTTTTAAAGTCTTATTTATCTTTCATCGTGTTTTGATGAAACACAGAAACAGGTCTATGTGTTCCAAGGTACAGATATTGATATTTATTTTCCCCTAAACTTAATTAGAAAAGTACCGCAAATATTAATTGATAAAAATATTGCCTATCCTATTGAATATCATTTATTTTTTCTATCTTTGGGCAAAACCAACTTTTAAATCAATACTGCGTATGGAAACGTATCTCTTCTGGATTGTGCCCATTGCCTCCCTCTTGGCATTGGCACTCGCATGGTATTTCTACAAACAAATGATGCTTGAAAGCGAAGGAACTCCGACAATGGAAAAAATCGCTTCTTATGTGCGCCAGGGCGCCATGTCCTACCTGAAACAACAATACAAAGTGGTAGGACTGGTATTTCTGGGATTAGTTATTCTGTTTTCTATCATGGCATACGGCTTCAACTTACAAAATCCGTGGGTGCCCATTGCTTTTCTTACCGGCGGTTTCTTCTCGGGACTTTCCGGTTTTTTGGGAATGAAAACGGCCACCTATGCTTCAGCACGTACCGCCAATGCAGCCCAGCACTCTCTGAACAAAGGACTGCGTGTGGCTTTCCGTAGCGGAGCTGTTATGGGATTGGTCGTTGTCGGATTAGGTCTGCTCGATATTTCCTTCTGGTATATATTATTGGATTATTGTATTCCGTCAGATACCTTGAATCCTTCCGCCAAATTATGTGTCATCACCACTACCATGCTTACTTTTGGGATGGGAGCCAGCACGCAAGCACTTTTCGCCCGTGTAGGAGGTGGGATCTATACCAAGGCAGCCGATGTGGGTGCTGACCTGGTAGGTAAAGTGGAAGCCGGAATTCCGGAAGATGATCCCCGTAATCCTGCTACCATTGCCGATAATGTGGGTGACAATGTAGGTGACGTAGCCGGAATGGGCGCCGACCTCTACGAGTCTTATTGCGGTTCTATCCTGGCTACCGCCGCTTTGGGCGCAGCTGCTTCATTGGTTCGGATGATACTGTAATGCAGTTTAAAGCGGTCATTGCGCCTATGCTGATTGCAGCTGTAGGTATTTTACTCTCCATCATCGGTATTTTCGCTGTCCGTACCAAAGAAGATGCAGGAATGAAAGAGCTACTCGGTTCATTAGCTACAGGAACCAACTTAAGTTCTGTGCTGATTGTTGTTGCCACTTTCCTTATCCTTTGGGCCTTGGGACTGGAAAACTGGGTAAACATCTCTTTTGCTGTGGTAGTGGGATTAATAGTAGGGATCGTTATCGGTCGCTCTACCGAATACTATACTTCTCAATCTTATAAACCTACACAACGATTGGCCGAAAGTGGAAAGACAGGTCCGGCTACCGTTATCATTTCCGGTATCGGACTAGGTATGGTTTCCACCACTATCCGGTACTGGCAGTAGTAGTAGCATCATCTTATCCTATTGGCTTGCTTCCGGATTTGATTTCACCAATATTTCCATGGGGCTTTACGGTATTGGTATTGCTGCCGTAGGTATGCTCTCAACATTGGGAATTACCCTGCTACCGATGCTTACGGACCAATTGCAGACAATGCCGGCGGTAATGCCGAAATGAGCGGATTAGGTAAAGAAGTACGCAGGCGCACTGACGCACTCGACTCGTTGGGTAACACAACTGCTGCCACCGGCAAAGGTTTTGCTATCGGCTCTGCCGCTCTGACCGGATTGGCTCTGTTAGCATCCTATGTAGAAGAAATCCGTATCGGATTAACCCGGTTGGGGCAGACCATTCTGGAATTACCAAACGGCATTACCGTAGATGTTCATAACGCCAGTTTCACTGACTACATGCTTTATTACGATGTAACCCTGATGAACCCTAAAGTGCTAAGCGGCATGTTTTTGGGCAGTATGATGGCATTCCTGTTCTGCGGTCTGACCATGAATGCAGTAGGTCGTGCAGCAGCCCACATGGTAGAGGAAGTACGCCGCCAGTTCCGTGAAATAAAAGGAATTCTGACTGGAGAAGCCGAACCCGACTATGCCCGTTGTGTACAAATCTCCACCAAAGGAGCACAACGTGAAATGGTATTCCCGTCTCTTTTGGCTATCATCGCTCCGGTTGCTACAGGATTAGTGTTTGGAGTTCCCGGAGTCATCGGTCTGCTGATTGGTGGTTTGTCCTCCGGTTTCGTGCTTGCCATTTTCATGGCCAATGCAGGAGGCGCATGGGATAACGCCAAGAAATATGTAGAAGAAGGCAATTTCGGCGGTAAAGGAAGTGAAGTTCACAAAGCAACGGTTACCGGTGACACGGTAGGTGACCCGTTTAAAGATACATCCGGTCCCAGTTTGAACATTTTGATTAAACTGATGAGTATGGTTGCCATTGTAATGGCCGGACTGACAGTTGCTTGGAGTTTGTTCTAATAGAAAAGCAGAAAGCCGCTTCAGAGGAGGCGGCTTTCTAACTTTAAAAAAGATTCTGATAAACTATTTTTTAATACTTATCCGGATTTCCATTACTACAAAATGAATGAATATGTCAAAGAAATCACAAACTATTTTTAGTCAAAACATTACAATTGAGTTTGTTCAAGATTTCCATGCATCGATCCACATTAGACGGACGGATAACCACATGTGCCGTATCTCCCTGAGCAAAAGCATACATATATTCAATAAAGATATTCTCTGCTGCCAGATAGTCCAAAACTTTAGCCAAAGAACCAGCCACATTCGGGCAACTGATACATACCACATCGGTCAGCATCACGGCAAAATTCTCGGCACGAAGTACTTCCACCGCTTTTTCCACATCCGATACAATCAAACGAAGAATACCAAAATCAGTAGATTCCGCCATGCTGAACGCATGCATATTGATATCATACTTTGCCAATGTCTTGGTTACGTCATTTATCCTTCCGGTCTTGTTTTCCAGAAAAACAGATAATTGCTTAATTGTCATATTGCGTACTTTTTCATTTTAAAATTCGGTTGTCTATCACACGTTTACTCTTGCCTTCACTACGGGCAATACTGTTAGGCTCCATCAGCTTCACTTCAGCACTGATAGAAAGAACGCTCTTCAATTTGTCACTCAGCGCTTTCTTCATAGCCAGCATACGTCCCATATCGTCCGAGAAGAAGTCTTTGCGGACTTCCACTTGTACCTGCAAAGAGTCAAGATTATTCTTCCTATCCACCACCAGCATATACTGAGGTTCAAACTGCGGCATATCCAGAATAACACTTTCCACCTGAGACGGGAATACATTGATGCCACGGATAATAAGCATATCGTCACTACGGCCTACAATACCCGACATACGAATATTGGTTCTTCCACACGGACATTCACCCTCCATCAGGGAAGTCAAGTCCTTCGTACGATAGCGCAATAACGGCATACCTTCCTTGGTCAGAGTAGTAAACACCAATTCTCCCACTTCTCCATTCGGAAGACGTTCCAGCGTTTCAGGGTTAATGATTTCAGGATAAAAATGATCCTCATTGATATGCGAACCATGTTGTTCCTGGCATTCATAGGAAACACCAGGGCCCATAATTTCACTCAATCCATAAATATTGTAGCCTTTCAAGCCCAGCCGCTCTTCTATTTCCTTACGCATACTCTCCGTCCATGGCTCGGCTCCAAAGGCTCCTATACGGAGGCCGATATCTTTCTTGGTAAGCCCCATACGTTCCACCACTTCTGCTAAATAAAGAGCATAAGAAGGAGTACAGGCAATACCGGTTATACCCAAGTCACGAATCAGACGAACATGCTTTTCCGTATTTCCGGTAGAAGCCGGGATAACAGTCGCCCCCAGATTCTCCACACCATAATGTGCACCCAGCCCACCAGTGAATAATCCATAACCATAACTGACAGAAAAAGTATCATTACGAGTAACCCCATAGGCCGAAAGACAACGCGACATTACTTCGGACCATACGGACAAGTCACGACGTGTATATCCCACAATGGTAGGATTCCCGGTTGTGCCCGAAGAAGCGTGTACACGTACAATTTCCGAAGCAGGAGCAGCCTGAAGTCCATAAGGATAATTATCACGTAAATCCTGTTTGGTAGTAAAAGGAAGTTTTACAATGTCTTCAATAGTCTGAATATCATCCGGAGATAAATCCATCTCCTGCATCTTGTTACGATAAAAAGGGACATTATGATAAACCAGGTTCACCAACTTGTTCAGGCGTTTTCCCTGCAGAGCGCTCATTTCGTCCCGGCTCATGCACTCTTTATTTTTGTTCCAAATCATAATAAATAATTTTTCAATGTGCTAATTAGCCAATGTACTGGTGCACAAACACACCATATGACAATCGGCACATTATCCTATTAGCACATTATTTTCAATGATCTTCATGAAAAGCTCTCATGCGTTCTTCCATCACCGGATAAAGTTCCTCACGCATTCTGGAAGTACAGGCGCGGACACCTTCCTGCTCGCTACCGGTAGTAGAAAGCGAGATGCTGCTTACCCCATAATACAATAACTCCCGGAGCAATTCACCCCCTGTCATATTTCCGTAACCTATGGTAAAGAAGAAACCATCTCCCACCACCTGGGTAGCATCATAATCATATACGATATGGAAACCATTGTCGGTAAATATTTTCTTCATGCGTTCCGCACGACGGGCATATTCGCGGGTATCTTCCACAAAATTGATTTTACCTTCGGTGGACAGACGAAGCATCTCAGCGTATGCATACTGAGTGGAAGCCGTACATCCCGAAGTAATCATATAAAGAATGGAAGCAATCAGCGTAGGACCGAATACCCCTGCATCTTTATACCGTTCTGCTAATGCAGGGAACTGGCGGTCGAACAGTTTGTCGCTGATACATGCCAATGCCATACGCTGTCCGGCATAACTGAATATCTTGGAAGAAGAAAGCATCAGAATATAATTATCCGTATATCTTGCCACAGTGGGCGGATAAGGCGGTTCGAAAGGATGCCCCATATCCCGACGGAAGTCCATGCAGAAATAAGCCAGATCTTCCATGACAATCACATCATACCGGGTTGCCAGTTCACCGATTATCTGCAGTTCCTCCTCTTCCAGACAAATCCATGCCGGATTATTCGGATTAGAATAGATAATCGCTGCTATATCGCCTTTACTCAGGAAACTTTCCAATTTCTCACGCAAGGCCTGTCCACGATAATGATAGATATCAAATTCTTCCCACTCCACGCCGATAATGCGAAGCTGGGATTTCTGAATAGGAAATCCGGGATCAATGAACAATACCTTGTCTTTCCCCGGAATACGCTGCGTACAGGCTATGAACGAGCCGAATGAACCCGCCACCGACCCGGTAGTAGGCACACAAGCGCGCGGAGAGATATCCAGATTCAAGAAAGCTTTTACAAAACGGGAAGCCTCCTTTTTCAACTCGGGCACTCCTGCGGCAGCCGGATATTGCGATCCGACTCCTCTGTCCAAAGCAGCTTTCTCCGCTTCAATCCCTATCTGATTGGCGGCAAGACCGGGAGATCCCTGATCCATGCGGATAAAAGGAATCCCCGTTTCCTTTTCCAGATACTGGGCTACCAACAGCACATCACCGATAGTAGCCTGTGCAAGATTGGCGATGTGCAGTTCCTTCACCGCCTTCTCCACTAATTCTTCACTAAATATCTTCATGGCATTACCAGTTCTTTACCGCATTCAAGCCTATATCAAAAGCCTTCTGATTCATTTCAACAATCTTCTCACCTTTTGTGGCAAACACACGCCCTATGCTTTCACGCAACTGTTCCGGTGATACGATCTCAATATACTTCGCAGCCATGCCCAGCAGAATCACATTCGCGCATTTAGGCATACTGTTTTCTTTTGCCATATCCTCTATTTCCAACTTCACCACATGCGGAAGACTTTCCAAAGTTCTCATCAGATCCACTTCTTCAGGATAGTCGGGAATGTTCTTGAAAGGATTAGCAGAAGTAATCACCCAACCTTCTTCCTGCAAGTAAGGCAGATAACGCAACGCCTCCATCGGTTCCATGGAAATAATCAGATCCGCCTCACCCTGAGCGATCAGATCCGAATAAATCGTTTCGTCGGATAGACGCAGATTGGACTGTACATCTCCTCCGCGCTGGCTCATACCGTGTACCTCAGCCTGCTTCAATTGATGCCTTCTGCCGTAGCAGCTTCTCCTATAATAGTAGCGATAGTCAGGATACCCTGTCCTCCTACGCCCGAAAGTATGATATCTTTTCTCATGCCTTATCTGCTTTTTTCTGTCTTAGTTTACGATTCAATGTCTGGATACATTCTCTGCGCGGAATAATGACAGACACCCCTTTATATTCTATTTCCTCACGAATGGTACGGGTGATTTCTTCCATATTCTTTGGTAATGGAACACTACACGCACATGTTCGGGTTCTACCCTAATCCCAGGCAGATCGCCTCGAATTTGTTCGTACCGGCAGAATCCTGTCCACCGGTCATGGCAGTAGTCAGGTTATCCGAAATCACCACAGTGATATTGGCATGGTCATTGACCGCATCCAGCAGACCGGTCATACCGGAATGAGTGAATGTAGAGTCACCGATAACCGCAATGGCCGGAAATACTCCCGCATCGGAAGCACCTTTGGCCATGGTTATGGAAGCACCCATATCCACACAACTGTCAATAGCACGGAACGGGGGCAACGCACCTAATGTATAGCAACCGATATCACCGAAAATGCGTGCATCCGGATATTCCGCAGCCACCTTGTTCAATGCATCATACACATCCCGATGACCACATCCCTGACACAATGCAGGCGGACGCGGCATCACCACCTGAGGTTTACCAAACGGACGTTTGATTCCCCATCCGATTGCCTCGCCCACATTATCCGGAGTCAGTTCACCGGTACGTGGCAAAGTTTCGGTCAGGCGTCCCTTTATCTCATAGTCTGAGGAAAGAATCGCTTTTACCTGCTCTTCCACAAACGGCTGGCCATCTTCCACTACCAAAACATATCCGCAACGGTCTGCCATCGTCCTGATTTCGTCAGCCAGCAACGGATACTGCGAAACTTTCAATACCGGAATATGGCAACCATCCGTATCTGCCTCTTTCACATAATTATAACCGATACCGCAAGCTATCACTCCGAACTCATAATCATATTCGGGATTCAACCCTTCCAGATAATTATAAGGAGATTTGGAGGAAGCTTCTTCCAGTTTTTCCTGCTTTTTCACTAAATCCAGATATTGTTTACGCGCATTACCCGGCAGCAATACCCAGTGGGCACGTTCATGATCAGGATTCAACTGATTTTCCTCACGGATATCGGCTATTTCCACACCGGCACGCGAATGTGCCAGACGGGTAACCACACGCATCAGCACCGGCAACTTCAGTTTTTCCGATAGTGTATATGCGTAATCCATCATATCGTATGCTTCTTGTTGGGAAGACGGTTCCAGCATGGGAATCATAGCAAATTTTCCATAAAAGCGTGAATCCTGTTCGTTCTGTGACGAATGCATGGAAGGATCATCGGCAGCCAGCACCACCAGCCCACCGTTCACGCCGGTTATGGCAGAATTGACAAACGCATCGGCAGCCACATTCATACCTACATGTTTCATACATACCAAAGCACGCTTTCCCGCGTATGACATACCCAGCGCAGCCTCCATGGCCGTTTTTTCATTGGTACACCAAGTGCTGTGCAGTTTTCTTTCCTTTGCTAAAGGATTATTCTGGATAAACTCCGTGATTTCAGTGGACGGTGTACCCGGATAGGCATATACACCCGATATGCCGGCATGTATCGCTCCGAGGGCAATTGCCTCATCGCCCAACAATAATTTCTTTTCAGCCATTATCTATTATTTTATTAATTGTTTTATATCAATGTAAAGGGGTCGGCATCATCCAGTACCGGAAATTTCTTCCGGAAAGCCTGCAATGCCTCCATATCTATATCAGCCGACACCGCGCTTTCCCTGCTCCACGGACATTCGGCTATCGTCTTTCCGTAGGGATCGATGATGCGCTGCCACCCGAATATTCACAGGCAGGATCAACTCCCATGCGGTTCACTCCGGCTACATAACACTGATTTTCAATAGCCCGCGCACGAAGCAGCGCGCTCCAGGCATCCACACGGGGGGTAGGCCAGCTTGCCACATAAAGTATCATGTCATAATCACCCAGGTTACGTGCCCAAACAGGGAAGCGAAGGTCATAACATACTTCCAACAGGATACGTACCCCACGGAAGTTCACCACCACACGCTCCGTACCGGCGGTGAAACGCTTGTGTTCGCCCCCAAAGGTAAACAGATGCTTCTTATCATAATGCTGCACGGCTCCATCCGGATAGACAAAGTAAAAACGATTATAATAATTTCCATTCTCACATACCGCTACACTGCCTGCAATAGCACAATTCCGCTCGGCTGCCTTACGCTTCATCCAGTGCAGGGTTTCACTGTTGGCGCTCTCCGCAATTCCTTCGGGTTGCGTACAAAAACCGGTGGAAAACATTTCGGGTAAAACAAATAGATCAGCATCCGGCAGACAACTTATCGCTTCGTCCGCCCTTGCTACATTAGCCTGTGGATTGGCCCATTCTATATTTCTCTGTAGAATTGTTATTTTCATTGTTTTTCATATTATAAGACCCACAAAGGTAACAAATATAATAAGATAGCAAGCATTTTATTACTAACTATTTCCTTTCACGCCCCTTTTTCTTACATGTTTTCATAAATATTCCCTATTTATTCCTCATAAAAAAGAGGAAGCGTCCTCTTCTGAGATTACGCTTCCTTCATCCATACTAATTAAATCTTAACTTTGCAGTCTGAAGACTACAGGAACAGTGTATTTCACCCTCACTGCTTTTCCTCTTTGCTTGCCGGGCTTCCATTTTGGCATGGAACTGATCACGCGGATTGCTTCCTTGTCCAGATACGGATCCACGCTCTTCACCACTACCGGATTCAGAATCTCGCCATGAACACCCACAATAAACTGTACCACAACCTTACCTTGAACTCCCTGCTCGGCACTGACGGTAGGATATTTGATGTTTTCGCTCAGATACCTCATCAAATCAGCATTACCATTACGAAATACCGGCATTTCTTCCACCACCACAAATTCCACATTTTCTTCCACTACTTCTTCGGGTACTTCAACGGGAATCGGTATGATAACAGGAGCATCCGTAGGGTCCGAAGCGGCAATATCGGTTTCTGTTTCCGTCGATTGATTATCCACTATATTGAGCTCTTCCGGATTGACGGCAGCCGGCGGAGGCGGTGGTAGCAGAGGTTTATCCTGATTGTAGGTTACAGGAACTAATTCTTCAAAGAAATCCGGGTCACTGACTAGATCACTGATCGTGTAAGTTACATTACGTTCAGTCCATTCGAACGAAACAAACATAAACGACAGCGTCACAATGAGCCCCATGAACAGCCAACGGGACTTACCCTTTTCAAGGTCGGCTCTTCGTGTTTTTTTCACTTCCATAACAAGTGTTTTTTAAATTAGACAATATGTGAGTAAAAATCTCAGTGTCCGCTTTTAAACTGGAAGTAAGATAGTAAAAATATAGATAAGTTAAAAGAAAAAGGAGCGTCTTATATTATTTTTTAATATAAAACACCCCGAATTCAAATCCGTTAAACAATTAATTAAAAATCAGCTATTTATTTAGTTAATATTCAATTTTACGTTAACATATCCTGCTTACTCTACAGCAATGCAGGTTTCTGCCGAACCATCGGTTGGTTCATCTCTTCTACGAAAGAAATCCGCCAATACAGACATCTTTTATCACAGACTCACCATCTCCTGCAGAATACCTACCGCAGTCTCTACCGTTTCCACATTCTTGACTACCATACTACGCTTGCCGTTCTGCTCACGCAAATTGCAGTAACGCGGATTCTTGCTCATGTAATCAATCACCTTGCCAAAAGCCGCACTTTGATAATAAGGACTTTCCTGATTACTGATAAAGAACAAAGTCATTCGTCCGGCTTTCAAGAATACTTTTTCCACCCCCAACCGTTTAGCCAATCTGCGCAAAGGTACGATACGCAGAAGTTCCAGCTTCGGGAGGAACCTTTCCGAAACGGTCCTCCAACCGTGCCTTGAAAGCGAGCAGGTCCTTATCCAATTCCAATCCGTCCAGTTCACGATAAAGCAACATACGTTCGCTGCTGCTGGGGATATACTCATTAGGGAAAAGCAATTCCAAATCACTTTCCACCTGACATTCATCCACAAAGTTCTCGCCACTGATTTTCTCTTCTCCCGCTGCCTGCAACTCCTCTGCGTAAAGATCGGCAAACTCATCCTCTTTCAATTCCTTCACCGCTTCAGCCAATATCTTCTGATAAGTTTCATAGCCCAAATCGGCAATGAAACCACTCTGCTCCGCCCCCAGCATATTTCCTGCTCCACGGATATCCAAATCCTGCATGGCTATATGAATACCGCTGCCCAGATCACTGAAATTTTCAATGGCTTGAAGACGACGCTTTGCCTCAGGAGTCAGTGAAGTCAACGGAGGCGCCAACAAATAACAGAATGCTTTTTTATTGCTTCTTCCCACACGTCCACGCATCTGGTGCAAATCACTCAAGCCAAAATTCTGCGCCTGGTTGATGATAATCGTATTGGCATTCGGTATGTCAATGCCACTCTCGATAATGGTGGTTGCCAGCAGCACATCATAATCATAGTTCACAAAGTCGAAAATAATCTTTTCCAGCTTTTCGGGCTCCATCTGTCCATGACCTATGCAGACACGGCAATCGGGTATATTCCGCTTGATCATGGCTTCCAATTCTACCAGATTCTGTATGCGGTTATTGACAAAGAATACCTGTCCGTTACGGCTCATTTCAAAATTGATCGCTTCCGTTATGATATCTTCATTAAAGGTATGCACCTCTGTCTGAATGGGATAACGGTTGGGAGGCGGAGTCTGAATAACAGAAAGATCACGGGCGCCCATTAACGAGAACTGCAAAGTACGGGGGATGGGGGTAGCGGTCATAGTAAGTGTATCCACATTCACTTTCATCTGACGCAACTTCTCTTTCACACTTACTCCGAACTTCTGTTCCTCATCAATGATCAGCAATCCTAAATCTTTGAACTTAACGCTTTTACCGATGATTTTATGTGTACCGATCAAAATATTTATTTTTCCATCCGCCAGTTCTTTCACTATTCTGGAAACATCTTTCGTACTGCGGGCACGGCTCAAATAATCCACCTTACATGGAAAATCTTTCAACCGTTCGCTAAAAGTCTGAAAGTGCTGATAAGCTAAAACCGTAGTGGGAACCAGCACAGCCACCTGTTTGTTATCTGTCACAGCTTTGAAAGCGGCACGAATCGCTACTTCGGTCTTTCCGAATCCCACATCACCACACACTAAACGGTCCATAGGGCGATCGCTCTCCATATCGGCTTTGGCATCTTGGGTCGCCTTCAACTGATCGGGGGTATCCTCATAGATAAAGCTTGCCTCTAATTCATGTTGCATAAAACTGTCGGGACTATACGAAAATCCTTTTTCCTGTTTACGTTGCGAATACAGTTTGATCAGATCACGAGCTATATCTTTGATTTTACTCTTGGTACGCTCTTTCATTTTTTCCCACGCACCGGTTCCCAATTTGTTCAGGCGGGGAGTTTCTCCCTCCTTCCCTTTATACTTGGATATTTTATGCAGGGAATGAATGGAAACAAATACCACATCCTCATTCTGATAAGTAAGTTTAATCACTTCCTGAGTGGTATTTCCATTCGGAATGCGTACCAAACCGCCAAAACGACCTACACCATGATCTATATGTACCACAAAGTCACCCGGCTCAAACTGCTCAACTCTTTTAAGGTCAACGCCACCTTACCGCTACGCGCCTTGTCGCTACGAAGATTGTATTTATGGAAACGGTCAAAAATCTGATGGTCTGTAAAAAGCAGCTTTTCAATACATTATCTGTAAAGCCCTCATGTAAAGTCTTGTTGACCGGAATGAACGTGATATGATCACCACGCTCCTCAAAGATATCTTTCAGACGCTTTGCCTGCTTCTCACTATCGGTACATATATATAAGGTGTAACCTCGTTTCTGATAATCAGTGAATGAAGTGCTTACCAAATCAAAATTCTTATGAAAAATAGGCTGGACTGTCGTATCGAAAGCCAACGTAGCCTGTGGAGTTCCTGTAGGTTTGTTACCAAATTCAATCCGTTTGAATTCCAAAGCCCGTACTGTAAATTCCGCCCCGTCTATCAGCTTCAGTTCCAAATTCATCAGTTCCGTCTTCTCTCCCTCGTATGCGGCAAGCGCCTGAGGAGAGAGTGCCTCCTCCCGTACTACCTGTATTCTTTCACGTACCCAAAGAAAATCTTTCATTGCCAGAACTGTTTCCCGAGGAATGAATTCAAAGAAAGACACCCCGCTCTTGTCGGCGCATTCGTCAGCTCGGGCACGATGGCAATGCTCTGTTTCTTCTCTTTCGAAAGCTGGTTTTCCACTTCAAAAGTACGGATGCTGTCTACCTCGTCACCAAAAAAGTCAATACGGTAAGGATACTCGGAAGCAAAAGAGAAGACGTCAATAATACTACCGCGTACAGCATATTGCCCCGGTTCATAAACATAATCTACATGCTCGAATCCGTAACCGGACAGCACTTCCGTGATAAACTCTGTGTCCACATGCTCACCCACACCAAGTTTTAACGTCTTGTCCATCAGTACCTTTTGTGATACCACTTTCTCCGCCAACGCTTCAGGATAAGTCACCACACATAGCGGATCGCCTTTCTGTAAACGGCTCAACACTTCCGTACGCAGGATCTCATTGGCTGCATCTTTCTGCCCATATTTAACAGCCCGACGATACGAGGATGGAAAGAACAAAATATGCTCATCACCGTTCACCTGTGTCAGGTCATGATAAAAGTAACCCGCTTCCTCCAAGTCACCCAGTACAAATACAAATGTCTGTTTATTCTCTCTAAGAAAGGAGGAAACAAATAAAGCTGCCGCAGAAGCATATAATCCTCCCAGGAAAATAGTCCTCACTGAGGAATCTTCCAATAACGCAGCCAGTCCCTTAGTGTTAGGATGACCGGCATAAATACGTTGCAATTCCGAAATATCCATATCTTTTTTTAAGATGGGGACAAAATTAAAGAAATATCTGATTACTTCCTCCTTTTTTTGCCAACTATTCAAGATTTTCCTATTTTTGTACGCTAATATATAACCCCATGGAAACAAAAGCAATAAACACAAAATTGAAAGGACACGCACGTGTAGATGTAGCTGATGTGCTACGCGGACTGGCAGTGATGGGAATCATCATCCTGCACTCTATCGAACATTTTAATTTCTACTCATTTCCCGATACAGCCGGACAAAGTGCGTGGCTGAACTTCTCGGACAAAGCCATTTGGAACGGGTTATTCTTCATGTTCGGCGGAAAAGCATACGCCATATTCGCTTTACTTTTCGGTTTTAGTTTTTTTATTCAAGATGACAACCAACGCCTACGGGGCAATGATTTCCGTCTACGTTTTTGTTGGCGGTTAATTCTTCTTTTCCTGATAGGTAATATCAATGCCAGTTTTTTCACAGCGGAAGTGCTGGTCCTTTATTCTTTAGTAGGTTTCATCCTGCCACTGACTTGCCGGCTGAAAGACAAATGGATATTTGCATTGCATGTCTGCTATTAATCCAGCCATTGCCGCTTTATTATGTAATACGTGCCTGCCTCGATCCGGAATTTGTTACTCCGGCCATCCCCACCCGCAGCTTCTGGAATGCAACTTTTGCAGTGCAAAGCAATGGTAATTTTCTGGAAACCATCCGTGTCAATTTATGGGAAGGACAGTTGCAAGCCTTGCCTGGGCCTGGGATCACGGACGGGTATTCCAAACAGCCGCCCTCTTCCTGCTCGGTATGCTGATAGGGCGCAAGGGACTTTTTTTGAAAGAGCACTTGAAGGTATGGAACAAGGTACTTGCAGGCTCACTCATCTCATTTTTCCCTTTATATGGGTTGGGCAATATGCTACCAGACTTTATCACAAATAAATCCATTCTGACCCCTCTTTCACTAATCATCACCTCGCTTTCCAATTTTGCATTTATGCTGATTCTGGTATCCGGTGTCGTCTTCGCTTTTTATAAGACAAACTTACACGACGGATTAATGAAAATAACGCCATACGGAAAGATGAGCCTTACCAATTATATCACTCAAAGTATAGTAGGTTCCATGTTATACTACAACTGGGGATTTGCATTGCACAATCAGTTTGGTATCACAGCCAGCTGCCTGGCAGGAATAGTTTTCTTCATCTTGCAATTCTCTTTCTGCCGCTGGTGGATGAATCACCACTCTCACGGTCCGATGGAATATATATGGAAACGGGCAACCTGGCTGAAATAAGCCAAGAACCGAAGTCTGCCCGCATTTGTTTATAAAAGACATACAAATAGAACTTTAAAATATGCGCGAAGAAATCATAAAACTATTAGACCAATATCGGTTAAAAGAAGCATTATCCCAAATGACAGGATATGCCACCCATACTTCCGACTGGCAATTAAAGAATGAGCTAGAAGCCCTGCAAACGTCATACGACCTGATGCTGCAATATACTTCAAAAGGGATGAAAGATCCCAATAAGGTAGAAATATACCATAAAATGTTGCGCACGGCATACGAACTGACCGACCGTATCCATATAGCCGTACAGGCAACACAAAATTATGGAGCCTATTATGACACAATGCGCACTTTTGTCCAAAGCCCTCCCCACAGCTATGCCGAATTACAAATGCAATTGGAGGCATATACAGAAGATATGGCTACAGCCCCATTGATATATACCACCGAGGCCAAAAGAAATGAAGAAATGGATGCCATGAGAAAACGTCACGAAACAGCCGTAGACGAATTATTTGAAAAAATATGGGTATCCACCCGGTGGAGTGAATCGGAATATGCTGAAGCGCAAATTTTGTTCAACTCACTATTGATCCAAGTCAACGACCTTTCCATAATGGTCAGCGCCGTCACCATGAGCCTGCTGCAAATATTCGACATCCGCAAGTTCATGTTTCTATTGAACGCCTATACCCATCAGGATACCATGCTGAATCAGCGGGCTATTGCAGGGATCGCACTAACATGCTACTATTATGAAAAGCGTATCCTTCAATACCCTGAAGCCGTGTCGCGCATAAATGAACTGAATGAAAATACCGAGTTCATCAAAAACCTGCATCATATCCAGATTCAATTATTGCAATCTTCCCGTGAAACCCGAAAGATAGACAAGAAAATGCGTGAAGAAATCATTCCCGAAATGATGAAAAATCCCAAACTTAATTTGGAAGGACTGGATGAAGATGCTGAAGATCATAATCCGGAATGGGAAGAATGGATTGACCGTTCAGGCATTACCGATAAATTGCGCGAATTAGGTGAACTGCAAATGTCCGGGGCGGATGTGTATATGAGTACCTTTTCACAGCTGAAACAATTCCCGTTTTTCCGCAAAATTTCTCACTGGTTCTATCCTTTTGACCCCCAATATCAGGATATCGCCAAATTATCTCTCGGAAATGACGAACAAAAAATCTCTCTGCTCAACATTTTGATGAACTCGGATGTATTCTGCAATTCCGACAAATACTCTTTTTGTTTTACCATGTTACAAATGCCGGAAAGCCAAAGAAATCTCATGCAGCAACAATTGAACGGACAACATGAGGCTTCTGAAGAACTGAAAGAACGTTTAAAAGAAATGTCACAATCAAAAGCTCGCGCTGAATTCGTGAGCCGGCAATATATTCATGACCTCTACCGTTTCTTCAAATTATGGTCAAGAAGACATGAAATACATGACATTTTTGAGGACACTCTAGACTTATGGAATAAAGAAACATTGTCTCAAGCCTTGTTGCACAAAGATTATATCAACAAGCTGGCAGATTACCTATTCACACACGACGACCTGACAGAAGCCGGGATTCTCTATGATAAATCAATTGAATTATACAATCGTAAAAATGCTGAATTATGGCAGAAAGCAGGTTTCATTTATCAGAAAATCGGTTCCTATAAAAAAGCGATAGATTATTACCTGCAATCAGATCTGCTGATCCCTGATAACGCATGGAATAACCGCCATTTGGCACAATGTTATAGAAAAGAAGGAAACTACCAACAAGCTTTGGAATATTATAATAAGGTGGAACAAGTACAGCCTGACAATCTGAATCTGACGCTACAAATAGGACAATGCCTGATGGCACTGGAACGATACGATGAAGCACTGGCTTATTTCTTCAAAGTGGAGTATCTGGATAAAAAGCCACAGAATGCCCGACGCGCCATCGGATGGTGTTCCTTCATTACCGGCAACCATCAACAAGCCAAGAAATATTACGACTTGCTGATATCCGAGCCCAAACCCATTATGGAAGACTGGATGAATGCAGGACATGTGTATTATATCCTGAATGAAACAGAAAAATCAATAGAATATTATCGCAAAGCCCAGGAACTATGCGACAGTCATGATGAGTTTATCCGTCTTTACCAAATAGATAAGAAAGACTTGATAAAGCAAGGCGCCAATGAAGTAGACTTGTTTATACTTCCCGATGAATTAATTTAAAGGATTATAAGATAAATCTATTCGGGATAGAAGTTTGGTATAATTATATAAAACTTCTATCCTGACCGGATTCTCATCATCCAGACGATAATTGGCATGCACATTATAAGTGCTTAAACCATGATTCATACAATATCCGATATCATTAGGTAAGGCTGTTCTATTCCTCAACTGCCCAAGATTCAATAAAAAATAGAAGAAACTATCCACCCCATCATAATCAATCACATAAGCCTGTAAATTCAAATTCGCCTGATAGTTAATGTTATTATCATAATTATAATAAGTATGACAACTAGACACACTATCATTTGCTTCAGTAAAAACAGTCATTACTTCCTTCAACCGTCCCAATTGATCAAAAACATATTTTCCTTGCACTTTTCTCAAGAAACGATAATCGGAAGTAGCACGATAATCAGAATTGATAAAAATAGTATCTCCTTTATAATCATAGACAGTCTGTTTATCAACTTCATAAACCTCCTCTTCTACCTTCAATATACAACGGGCCCTACTTTCCCTCGCCTTGCCTTTTCCTATTTGAAACGTAACATTGCAAAGCTTATTGCCGGTATTCAAACAATCCATCTGTCCGATTGTGATTTGGTCGCCCTCATACCTTACCGGGGTATCTCCATACTTTATAAGTTTACCATCACGATCATATTCCAATTTCAAAACTTGTTCTTCCTCTCCTGTCAAATCGGTGACCTTAGTCACATACATGTCAGCCATTTTTTCTTTACATCCTCCAACAACAAACAAGAGAATTAATAAAGAAATATATTTTACAAACAACTTCATTTTCATAAGTCAAGCATCATCTCTATGCAAATAAAATAAAAAATATTAGAACTAAGCACAATTTGGAGCTTTTTAACTCAACTTCTTTACCCTCACGCTGTTTTTAAACAGCAATTATAATAAGAAGTGAAATATGGAATGGATTATACATCTTTTGAGACAACATTCAGAACTGGCGATTTTTCTGACAATCGCCGCAGGCTTCTGGATTGGAAAAATGAGAATAAAACAATTCAGTTTGGGAATCGTCACCAGTGTATTGCTAGTAGGGGTATTAGTGGGACAGCTTAACATTACAATAGAAGAACCGGTGAAATCCGTGTTTTTTCTTTTATTCCTTTTTGCCATCGGATACAAAGTGGGACCACAATTCTTTCGCGGACTGAAAAAAGATGGTTTACCTCAAGTAGGATTCGCCGTACTCATGTGCGTAGGTTGTTTGGTTATCACTTGGTTATTAGCTACCTTAATGGGATATAATGCCGGTGAAACAGCCGGGTTACTGGCCGGAGCACAAACTATCTCTGCCGTCATAGGGGTAGCGGAAGATACCATAAACGGACTCAACATAGCCTCTTCCCAAAAAAGTGATATGATTAATATCATTCCCGTGGCATACGCTGTAACTTACATTTTCGGTACGGCAGGCTCTGCCTGGGTCCTCTCTTCTTTAGGTCCTAAAATGTTGGGAGGATTAGAAAAAGTGAAAGCCGCCTGCAAAGAGCTAGAAACCCGAATGGGTACCAGCGAAGCAGACGAGCCCGGATTTGAACAAGCACGCCGTCCGGTAGTTTTTCGCGCTTACCGCATAGAGAACGATTGGTTTGGCAACGGCAAGACCGTTGACCAGCTAGAATCCTATTTTATTTCACAAGGGAAAAGATTGTTTGTTGAAAGAATGCGACATGGATCTTCCATTGTCAATGATATTATTCCCGGACAATTATTACAAAAAGGAGACGAAGTGGTACTGAGCGGAAGAAGAGAATTCGCCATTGGTGAGGAAGACTGGATTGGAGAAGAAATCGTCGATCCCCAACTGCTTGATTTCCCTGTGGAAGTACTCCCTGTCATGATACACAAAAAGCCATATTTCAACCAAAAATTGGATTTCATACGCCGTCAAAGCTTTATGCATGGAGTCAGTATACGCCGTATCAAACGGGCAGGTATTGATATCCCTGTTTTCGCACAAACCACTATCGACTGTGGAGATACTCTGGAATTGGTCGGTCTGAAAAAAGAGGTGGAATCTGCTGCAAAAGAACTAGGATATATAGACCGCCCCACCAATGCCACAGATATGACATTTGTAGGACTCGGCATTTTACTAGGAGGTATCATCGGGGCACTTGCAATCCATATCGGCGGAGTACCTATTAGCTAAGCACTAGTGAGGGGCCCTGATAACCGGATTAGTATTTGGCTGGTGGCGCAGCAAACGCCCTACCTTCGGACAAATACCGGAATCCTCTTTATGGGTGCTGAATAATGTAGGCTTGAATATGTTCATCGCCGTAGTCGGCATTTCTGCAGGACCCAGCTTTGTACAGGGACTAAAAGAAGTAGGTCCTATGTTATTTATCATAGGTGCGTTGGCTACTTCCTTGCCTTTATTATTAGGGCTGATTCTAGCCAGATATGTATTCAAGTTCCATCCCGCCCTCTCTTTGGGATGTACGGCAGGAGCCCGTACTACCACTGCTGCATTGGGTGCCATACAAGAAGCAGTAGGCAGCGAAACGCCTTCTTTAGGATACACCGTGACCTACGCCGTAGGAAATACACTACTCATCATCTGGGGAGTAATCATTGTATTATTAATCAACTAAAAAAACTAAACTCATACATTATGGAATATTTAAGTAATAAAAGCAGCGTTGCCCGAATGGACAAGAATTTGGAAAAGATCAGCCTTTCGAATTAAAAAACCGTTTGATTGAAATGGCAGATGAAAGTGTGAAGAAAATGGCACACGTCATGCTGAATGCAGGCAGAGGTAATCCCAACTGGATTGCAACGGAGGCTCGTGAAGCATTCTTTGCCTTGGGCGGTTTTGGCATTGAAGAGTGTCGCCGGGTCATGGACATGCCCGAAGGCATTGCCGGTATTCCTCAAAAAACAGGCATAGCCCAACGTTTTGAGGAATACCTGAAAAAGCATGAAGGAAATGCGGGGACAGATCTATTGAAACGTACCTATAATTATATGCTGATGGAACATGCAGCCGATCCGGACGAGCTAGTACACGAATGGACCGAAAGTATTGTAGGCGACCAATACCCCATGCCTGACCGCATCTTGAAATATACAGAAATTTTAGTACAGGATTACCTGAATCAGGAAATGTGCAACGGGCAACCCCCGCAAGGCAAATTCGATTTATTCGCCACCGAAGGCGGAACAGCAGGGATGTGCTATGTATTTGACTCGCTGGAAGAAAATTTCCTGCTACACAAAGGAGATAGTGTAGCATTGATGGTTCCTATCTTTACACCCTATATTGAGATACCCGAATTGACACGTTACGATTATGATGTGCTCAATATTCCTGCAAATACTCTAAATGAAGAAGGGCTTCATACCTGGCAATACAAAGTGGAAGATATCAATAAACTGCGAGACACGAAATACAAAGCCTTGTTTATTGTCAATCCAAGTAATCCACCCAGTTATCAGTTAAGCAAAGAATGTGTAGATGCCCTGAAAGACGTAGTAACACGCTGGAATCCCAATCTGATGATTATAACAGATGATGTATATGGTACTTTTGTCCCTGGATTCCGCAGCCTGATGGCTGATTTGCCACAGAACACAATTTGTGTCTACTCTTTCTCCAAATATTTTGGAGCGACCGGTTGGCGCCTTGCTGTAATTGCCTTACATGAGAAAAATGTATTCGACAGAATGATTGCTAATCTGCCCCGCAAACGAAAAAGCGAACTAGCCAAACGCTATGGCAGCTTGAGCATGCAAGTAGAAAACATTAAATTCATTGACCGTATGGTAGCAGATAGCCGTCAAGTAGCCTTGAACCATACAGCAGGACTGTCCTTGCCACAACAAATGCAGATGTCACTCTTTGCTTCTTTTTCATTGCTGGACAAAGAAAACACGTATCGTCATGCCATGCTTAATTTAATCCATACCCGTCTGAAAGCATTATGGGACAACACAGGGTTCATTCTCCCCGACGATCCACTAAGGGCTGGTTATTATTCAGAGATAGACATGCTGGTATGGGCCAAAAAATTTTACGGAGATGAATTCGTACAACATCTGCAGACAACTTATAATCCATTGGACGTAGTATTCCGTCTTGCCAATGAAACAGGACTGGTCGTATTGAATGGTGGCGGATTCGACGGACCCGAATGGAGTGTACGTGTATCACTTGCCAACCTGAACGAGAAAGATTATATCAAAATCGGACTCAGTATCCGCAGAATTCTGAATGAATATGCTGACAAATGGAAATCTGAAAAGAACTAAAAAATTAAGAACGTCCGCCGTGAAGTCTGCTTGACCTAACCGGCGGATCTCTTTTTTATATAAAGGTTTTTTGGATTATTTATTCCAAACCTTATCCCTATTTTAAAATAAAATCCCTAGCTTTGCAGATCGAAAAAGGAATTAGATTATGAAGCATATACGGAGCACTTTTTTTCTTCTAACCACTTTATTTATAATGGCTTCATGTGGCGAAGACCGCAGTGGGGAATACTATGCATTAGTTGGAGAGAATTTATGGATAGAGCAAATAATGAAAGAGCATTATTTGTGGTATGACAGTATTCCGGCAATAAAGGAAACGGACTATTTTGCCGAACCGGAAAACTTCCTGCAAAAATTGGTTTATACCAAGGCACAAAACGGAAAAGGAGACCCGTATTCGTATATAGAAACAAAAGAAACTTCCGATGCGGCCCGTTCCTACCTGCAACGTACTTCTACTTACGGATTTGATTTTGAATTAATGACCGATCCCACCGGAATCTCATCACACGTATTTGCCCGTATTTTATTCGTACTGCCCAATTCACCAGCCTCAGAAGCCGGATTGGAACGAGGGAACTGGATATCAGCCATTGGCAAAGAAGAGCTAACCAACAATAATTACGGATATCTGATGGAAGGTGGCAATACAACTTTCGCCAGAGAAAGCTTGGTTTTTGATGAGGAAGGTAATTCCAGCTGGATTGCAACAGATACAGTCAAAGTAGCAGCATCACGACCCGTAGAATTGAATCCGTTCTATATAGATACCATATATGAAGTATCCGGAAGAAAAATAGCCTATATGGTCTACAATGAATTCAGTACAGGCCCCAATAACCAGGCAACAGATACAGAATACAGGGAACAAATGAAACAGATATTCGCCCGGTTCAAAGGGCAGTCACCCGATGCTTTTATTCTGGACTTACGATACAATCCCGGTGGTTATCTGAGTTGTGCCACAGATTTAGGAAGTTATCTGGCACCCGCAGTAGATCTAGGAAAGTATTTTGCACAACTTTGTATAATAATATCAGTGACCCGCAAAAAGTTGATTTCCCCCTCAACACAGGACTTGCTTCTGAAAACTTGAATTTAAGCAAGCTTTATGTACTAACAAGCAAATTTACTGCATCGGCTTCAGAAGCTGTCATAAATTGTCTCCGTCCATATATAGGCACAGAAAATGTAGTGGTAATAGGTGAAACGACTGTTGGCAAAAATGTAGCCATGGAACCATACCAAGATGAGCGTTACAACTTTATTTTATGGCCGGTAGTGGCATACGTTCTCAACTCGGCAGGACAAGCAACTATGTAAATGGCATCACCCCCGATTTCACATTGAGCGAACGTAACCTCATCTCCCCTCTCTACCCACTGGGAGACACCCAAGAGTATTTATTGAAGAACACCATAGCTTATATTACGACAGGAAGTATGCCCGACCTGCCACAAGCAGAAGAACAAGTATCAAAAGGAAAAATTATCTATAACTCACTGATTCGAAGAAGTATGAACGGCATACGCTACGGTAGTCTGACTTATCCAGATACAACGCCCCATTTATTAAAGACCATGTTTAATGCATTTTAAACATGGTCTTGTTTTTTTCTGAAAAGAGAACTTATTAAAAACAAAACGGGCATAACAGATGTTATGTACCCAAATAACCATTAAAAACCTGACTTAACAATGAAAAAAGTATTTATTGCAGCAGCTTTGGCTGCCATGATTGTTTCCTGTGGCTCTAAAGGAAACAAAAGTGCTGAAATAATAGCCGAAAGTGAAAGTGACTCTATTTTCGCTGTGAACGACAGCACACTGGGTGAGTTACAAACATATAGCTATGAAGGTATTCTGCCAGCTGCCGATGCCGAAGGAATCAACTATCAACTGACGCTTCAGGAGGCAGGCCAAGACTCACTGAACGTACAATCTGACGACCACTTATTTAGGAACAAAAGATGGTAACCAGGCATTTACCGACAGTGGTACAGTTGTAACTATTATTGGAATTCCTAATGACAGCACCGCTATCGTTTATCAATTAGTTTCCGCTACTCCGGGACACGAAAAGACAAACTTTTTGGCAGAGGGTGACAGTGCACTGACAATGATTGGCAAGGACTTCAAGAAAGCTGTTTCTAAACTAAATTACACTTTAAAAAAGAAACTCTAATTAACCCGGCAGCAAAAAAATTCACTAAAGAACAGACTGTTAGTGAACAAAAACATAAGCTGGCCGTTGTATGAGAGAAACTAGACGAAAACAATTAGTATTAACTTAAACAAAAACTTGACATGAAAAAATTAATTCCTATCCTACTGGCGGTCTTTGCCTTGGTATCTTGCGAGAAAGACCCGGACATGGACAAATTGGACAATGAGTATCTGGTATTCACCAGTCATGACACTAGTACTAAATTCAATGATTTCAGTACTTATTATATCCCTGACAGCATCCTGATCATCGGTGACAAGAAAGACCCTGAATACTGGAAGGACGAGAATGCACAGACCATCATCAATGCATTCAAGACTAAGATGAACGCTGCCGGCTACACCGCAGTTGATAAAGACGACGCCGACCTCGGTCTACAGGTGAGTTATGTAGCAAGTACTTACTATTTCCATGGCTACTACAATGACGGTCCTTGGTGGGGCTATTACCCCGGTTATTGGTATCCCGGATACTGGGGCGGCAATTGGGGAGGTGGATGGTACTATCCCTATCCTATCACTTACAGCTATAGCACTGGTTCATTGCTGGCCGACATGATTAATTTAAAAAATGCTCCGGAAGGACAAAAAGAGAAATTAACTGTTGTCTGGAATGCATACATCAGCGGGTTGCTGGGCGGAAGTGGCAGTTTGAATGTAAACCGTACAACTACTGCCATCAACCAAGCATTCACTCAGAGTCCTTATCTGAAAAAATAAACGTAAGTGAAACAAGTATTCATTTAAAATAAAAAGGAAATATGAAAACTATAAAATATTTTACTCTCAGACTGATGGCGGTAGCGCTATCGCCATAGCCTTTGCCCTGCCGGCAAAAGCACAGGTAACTCCGTTTACCTATTTCAATGTAGACTGGCAGTTCAACGCTCCTATCAGCAATAACTTTGCAAACAAAGCAAGCGGTTGGGGTATGAACTTCGAAGGTGGATATTATGTACTACCGGATTTGTCAATCGGTGCCTTCATCAATTATCATACCAACAATGAGTATATTTCACGTCAGACATTACCAATCAGCAATTCGGCAGCCCTGACAACCGACCAGCAACATTCCGTATTTCAGTTGCCTTTCGGTTTCGCGACACACTATCGCTTCAGTGACGGTGCATGCCAACCTTATATCGGATTGAAGCTGGGTGCCAACTATACCAAAATGTCCAGTGACTTTTACATTTACGAAGTGAAAGACAACACTTGGGGTTTCTATGTATCACCAGAAGTCGGTGTGAATATCTACCTTGGACAAACAGTATCGGCTTCCATCTGGCAGCATTCTACAGCTACTCTACTAACAAGGGAACCGTATTTAACTATGATATGGATAAATTAAACAATTTCGGTTTCCGCCTTGGTGTGGCATTCTAAAGATTTCTAAACTATTCTGTTAAATAGGGGGATTATCCGTGCGCCAGGCAGGGGTAATCCTCTTTTTTTAATTAATAAAATTAAATTCTGACGGGAGTGTTAATATAATAGTTACTTTTGTATGATATTTATTCAGCTAATACAAAAAATGTATGGAGAAATCCGATAGTATTATTATTATACCCACCTATAACGAAAAGGAAAATATAGAGAACATTATCCGGGCTGTATTCGGACTGGAAAAATTCTTCCACATATTGATTATTGAAGATAACTCACCAGACGGCACGGCAACTATTGTCCGTAAACTGCAAACAGAATTCCCCGACCGTCTTTTCATGGTTGAGCGTAAAGGTAAATTAGGCTGGGTACTGCTTACATTGCCGGATTCAAATGGGCGATAGAACATCAATATGATTTTGTATTTGAAATGGATGCCGACTTCAGTCATAATCCGAATGACCTGCCAAGCTGTATAACAAATGTGCCGTTGAAGGCTATGATGTAGCTATCGGTTCACGCTATGTCAGTGGTGTGAATGTAGTGAACTGGCCGATGGGGCGTGTGCTGATGTCTTACTTCGCCTCCAAATATGTACGGATTATCACCGGATTACCCATACATGATACTACCGCCGGATTTAAATGCTATCGCCGTGAAGTCTTGGAAACAATCGGTCTGGACGGCATCCGTTTTAAGGGGTATGCATTCCAGATTGAGATGAAGTTCACTGCTTATAAGTGCGGATTCAAGATAGCCGAAGTTCCTGTGATTTTTGTCAATCGCGAATTAGGTACTTCAAAAATGAACGGAAGTATCTTCGGCGAAGCTGTACTAGGAGTCATTCAATTAAAACTGGGTAGCTGGTTCCGCAAATACCCACAAAAGAAAACAGTATGAAACGTACATGGATAAAGAATGCACGGATTGTGAATGAAGGCAAGATCTTTCACGGTTCGATAGTGATTGAAAATGAAGTCATAGCTGAAGTGCTGGCAGAAGAAACAGTTCCCGCCCAGCCTTGTGGAGAAATAATAGATGCGAAAGGCTATTATCTAATACCGGGAGTAATAGACGATCATGTACACTTCCGTGATCCGGGACTGACTCACAAAGCCGACATACATACTGAAAGCACAGCGGCGGCGGCAGGTGGAGTCACCAGTTTTATGGACATGCCCAACACCACTCCGCAAACTACAACCTTGGAAGCTTTAAATGCCAAGTTTGCGGATGCGGCAACCAAAAGCATCGTAAACTATTCATTCTATTTCGGAGCAACCAATACGAATGCGGATGTACTCCCCACACTAGATAAAAACCGGGTATGCGGTGTTAAATTATTTATGGGAGCCAGCACGGGAAATATGTTGGTAGACCGCATGGAAGTACTTAGAAAAGTATTTGCCAATGCAGGGATACTGATTGCAGCACATTGTGAGGAACAATCTATAATCAGCGCCAATACAACAGCCTTCAAAGAAAAATATGGAGAAGATCCTGATATAAAATACCACCCACAGATACGTAGTGCGGAAGCATGTGTATATTCTTCCTCATTAGCCATCCGGCTGGCAAAAGAAAACAATGCCCGCCTGCACATCCTGCACATCAGCACCGCACAAGAACTGGATTTGTTTGAAGACAAACCCCTGAGTGAAAAAAAGATTACTGCGGAAGCTTGCGTGTCACATCTATACTTCTATGACAAAGATTATGAGGCATTGAAAGGACATATCAAGTGCAATCCGTCCATCAAAACTTTAGAAGACCGGAATGCTTTGCGCAAAGCATTATCCACCAACCGCATAGATGTAATAGGTACAGACCATGCCCCTCATTTGCTGAAAGAAAAGGAAGGTGGGGCATTGAAAGCCGTATCGGGTATGCCGATGATACAGTTCTCATTGGTCGCCATCATGGAATTAGTACGCGGAGGCGTATTAAGCATGGAACAATTGGTTCAAAAAATGTGCCATGCACCGGCCGAATTATATAATATTGAAAGACGCGGTTACCTCCGCCCCGGTTATCAAGCTGACTTGGTACTAGTAAATCCGGATCATGAATGGACTGTAACAGCCGATTGCGTTTTAAGCAAATGCGGATGGAGTCCGATGGAAGGACAAAAATTCCATTCACGAGTAGAAAAAACATTCGTCAATGGTGACTTGGTTTACAGTGACAACAAAGTAGATGAAAGCCATCGCGGACAAGAATTAAGATTTAAAAGATGATTGTAGATTACAAGATTCACGAAGTCAGCGAATATATTAATTGGATTTATTTTTTCCACGCATGGGGGTTCCAGCCCAAATTTGCCGCCATCGCGGACATACATGGGTGTGATTCATGCCGTGCCATGTGGCTCACTAGTTTTACGGAAGAAGATCGTCCGAAAGCCAGTGAAGCCATGCAGCTTTTCAAAGAGGCAAACCGGATGTTGAACCAGCTGGACGCAGTGTATCAAACTCATGGAGTGGTCAACATCATGGATGCTAATGCGGATGGAGATGATTTACTGCTGAATGGCAAGCGTTTCCCGCTTTTGCGCCAACAAGCCGCAAAATTGAAAAAAGATGACCCATTTCTATGCCTGAGTGATTTTGTACGTCCTCTGTCCTCGGGGATTACAGATAAAATCGGAGCATTTGCCACCACGGTAGATGCAGAGATGGAACAACTTTATGCAGAAGATGACTATAAACGTATGTTAGCACAAACGCTATCCGACAGGCTGGCGGAAGCTACTGCAGAAAAGCTACACGAAGATGTACGCAAAAAACTTTGGGGGTATGCACCTGATGAAAATCTAAGCGTAAAAGACCTGCATAATGAAAAATATCAAGGGATACGTCCTGCTGTGGGTTATCCCTCCTTACCCGACCAGTCCATCAATTTCTTATTAGACGAGTTGCTGGATATGAAGCAAATAGGAATTTCATTGACCGAGAATGGTATGATGAAGCCCCATGCCTCTGTATGCGGACTCATGTTTGCTCATCCGGCCTCCCGCTATTTCTCCATCGGAAAAATAGGTGAAGACCAATTGGCAGATTACGCCGCCCGCCGGGGCATGAGTATAGAAGAAACTAAAAAGTTTCTCGCCGCCAATCTATAAAAAACGAATAAATTATGATGCTGATAAAATTATTTCTGTTTTTTCTAGTGCTACTGATATTGCCCGATATGTATATATACAAAGCATATATACGCCGTGTTTCCCAAAAATGGACACATTGGGCCTATTGGCTTCCCAGTCTGTTTCTTTTATTGGGAATGACATTAGTCTTTTCTATACACGAGCCACGTCCGGATTCCATGCAGCGACTTAGCAATTTCTTATTGATTTTTCTTTGCTTCTCCGTACCCAAGGCACTTTTCGTCATTGTTATCCTGTTTATGAAGCTCCTATATATCATCTCCGGCAAAAAACTGTATGGAGGATATGTAGCGGGAGGATTGGCTTTAGCCTCTTTAGTATATGTAGTATATGGAGCAACCGAAGGAAAACAACATTTTCAAATCAGGGAGGTAACCATCAGTTCCGATGAACTTCCTAGCGGTTTTGACGGCTACCGCATTGTACAAATATCTGATATCCATTCCGGTAGCTGGACCGGCAACAGTGCTGCCTTACAGAAAGCTGTAAACCTCATTAATGCACAACATGCCGACTTGGTACTTTTTACAGGTGACTTGGTCAATAACGTGGCAACGGAATTGGACGAATTTATCCCTATTCTAGAACAGATAAAAGGAAAAGACGGAGTGTATTCCGTTTTAGGCAACCATGACTATTCTCCTTATATAAAATGGGAAACAGAAGAAGCTCAAGAAGCCAATCTAAACAGCTTGAAATCCAAACAGGCTGCAATGGGATGGAAGATGCTCAATAACGATCATGTCATTCTACATCATCATGGAGACAGTATAGCCTTGGCAGGTGTAGAGAACAGCGGAAATCCCCCATTTCCCAATCATGGAGATCTGCAGAAAGCATTAAAAGGAACGGAAGGAATGTATAAAATATTAATGAGCCATGACCCCACTCATTGGCACAGAGAAGTCTTGCCGGAAAGTGATGTACAGCTAATGCTTTCAGGACACACCCATGAAATGCAATTCAGCCTGTTTGGCTTCTCTCCTGCTAAATTCGTATATCCCGAACACAACGGTTTATACCAGGAAGGAAAACAATCCTTGTTTGTCAATATCGGTTTAGGCTATCTGATGTTTCCTATGCGCCTTGGAGCATGGCCGGAAATTACTGTAATCACGTTACATAAAATATAAAATAGTTTTTCTATCTTTGTACAACTAAAATTCAGACAAATGAAAGTACTATATATTTTATACCAACTATTCATAGCACTTCCCATTTTGCTGGTATTAACCATACTTACAGCAATAGTTACCATTATTGGTTCATGGATAGGCGATCCGCATTTTTGGGGATATTATCCGGGAAAGATATGGTCACAGCTTTTCTGCTATGTATTACTTATTCCTGTCAAGGTAGTAGGACATCCGGAAGTACTTAAAAAAACATCCTACGTGTTTGTAGCCAATCATCAAGGATCTTTCGATATCTTCCTTATTTATGGTTTTCTGGGACGAAACTTTAAATGGATGATGAAAAAAGTCTGCGCAAAATGCCTTTCGTCGGCAAAGCCTGTGAAGCTGCCGGACATATATTCGTTGATAAATCCGGTCCCAAGAAAGTAATAGAAACCATAGAACATGCCCGTCACGTACTACAGAATGGAACTTCTCTAGTGGTATTTCCCGAAGGTGCACGTACTTTTACCGGGCACATGGGATATTTTAAGAAAGGCGCTTTCCAACTGGCGGATGATTTGCAACTTCCCGTAGTACCACTCACTATTATCGGCTCCTTTAATATTCTTCCCCGTACCGGCGGTTTTATATCCTGGCATCCTATGACATTAGTCGTACACAAGCCCATTTATCCGCAAAGCCAGGGAATGGAAAACATCAAAGCGACCATGGAAGAGGCTTACAGGGAAATTGAGAAAGACTTACCTGAAAAATATCAAGGAAAGATAGACAATCCAGACCAAGACAGATAAAAAAGGCTCCTCATTAATGGGGAGCTTTTAATTTTTCCATATTCGAACGGGCTACCGTCACATACTCCTTTACCAAGGAGTTGTTTTTAAATCGGTCAGGAGCCTCCTCTATAATTTCCTCAATCAAGGGAGTCATGACAGGATAAGGAAAATTGCTGCACAACATAATGAAAACACCCGGTCCCAATACATTATCATAATTCTTCTGGATAAACTCCTTAGCCAATGCATTCATTTCAGCAGCCAGTTTCTCACGTTCTCTCGTTATCTCACGTTGAATTTCATCCGGCGCTTTTCCATCCATAATCATACGGCTCTCCTGACGCTCCAGCTCGTACGCTCTGTCGTCCAAAGAAGTCTTTTTTCCCACAAAATCATACAGACGATCATTCAACGGAGTTCCGGTAACTACAATACGGGCATTGTCGATACTGATGGATATTTTTCCTTTTTCAATGACAAAAGGCATGATACTCTCATCATCCATATACAAGGATGCCATTGAAGTAGAATCGGTTATACCTTCCATCTTGAACATTCCATGAATCACCTCTGCCGAATCAATACTCAGCATCCGGTCTCCACTAGGAACTTTTACAAATAGCATTTTCCCATCCAGACGAGAAACAGAAGAACTACCTTCTATCTTATACTCACTGGCACATGAAGTAAAAGCCAATAAAGATACCACAGAGAAAAAAAGTTTATTCATGCTTATCTACGCCCCATTACTATTTTTCGCATACAAAGGTACAATCTATAATTTAGTGACAAAAACATTTTATTAAAATTTAAAACTAAATAGAAGATTATTACCGAGAAGGCAATTTATAGTGCAAAGTTCCCTCTTTTTTTCTATTTTTGTAACCGATATAAGGATAAAGAAATAACAATTAGTACACAACATGAAAAAATTCAAACTTTTATTGCTCGCATTGATGTGTGTAGCATTCTTGCCGTCGAAGGCAGACGAAGGTATGTGGCTGTTGCAACTGATGCAAGAGCAGCATTTGGCAGACCGCATGAAAGCACAAGGCTTACTGCTGGAAGCAGACGACATTTATAACCCGAACCGCGTTTCATTAAAAGATGCAGTAGGCATTTTCGGAGGAGGATGTACCGGTGAAATCATCTCACCGGACGGACTGATCCTGACCAACCACCACTGTGGCTACGGAGCGATACAGCAACATAGCTCGGTAGAACATGACTATCTGACTGATGGTTTTTGGGCAAAAAGCCGCAAAGAAGAGCTGCCGACTCCGGGATTGAAGTTCAAATTTGTAGAACGCATTGTTGATGTCACAGATAAAGTAAACAATAAAGTAAAATCAGGCGAAGTAAAAGAAGAGGAAACCTTTGAATACGACTTCCTAAAAAAACTGGCCGACGAGGAACTGAAAGCCAGTGACCTGAACGGGAAAGCAGGTATCAGCGCACAAGCTCTGCCTTTCTATGCAGGCAATAAATTCTATCTGATTTATCTGAAAACCTACAGCGACGTACGCATGGTTGCCGCTCCACCTTCATCCATCGGTAAATTCGGTGGTGAAACAGACAACTGGATGTGGCCCCGTCATACTTGCGACTTCTCCGTCTTCCGCATTTATGCGGATGCCAACGGCGAACCGGCAGAATATAATGAAAACAATGTTCCTCTGAAAGCCAAAAAGCATCTGGCTATCTCCCTGAAAGGTATTAACGAGGGTGACTATGCCATGATTATGGGATTCCCCGGAAGCACCAACCGCTATCTAACTCAAAGTGAAGTGAAACAACGGATGCATTCCACCAACGAACCCCGTATCCGCATACGTGGTGTGCGTCAGGATGTACTGAAGAAAGAAATGGCTGCCAGTGACAAGGTACGTATCCAATACGCCAGCAAATATGCAGGTTCCAGCAACTATTGGAAAAACTCTATCGGTATGAATAAAGCCATTATCGACAATAAGGTATTGGAAACAAAAGCAGAACAGGAAGCCAAGTTCGCAGCATTTGCTAAAGCCAAAGGCAACACCGATTATGAAAAAGTAGTCAGCGAAATTGATGCCGCCATCGAAAAGAGTAATCCTATTCTTTATAACTACACCTGTTTCCGTGAAGTCTTTCAAGGAGGTATAGAATTCGGCACTCCTTATCTGATTCTGGACAAGCTGAAAGAAGCAATCAAAAATAAAGATAAAGAAGCGATTAATAAAAATATTGAAACGCTGAAAAAAGTATATGCCGATGTACATAACAAGGACTACGATCATGAAGTAGACCGCAAAGTGGCCAAAGCTCTGTTGCCCCTGTATGCCGAAATGGTTCCTGCCGATGCCTTACCTGCCTTCTACACCACCATCCAGAAGGATTTCAAAGGGAATTATGATGCATACGTAGACCATTGTTATGACAATTCCATCTTCTCCAACGAAGCGAATTTCAATAAATTCATCAAGAAACCTACCGTGAAAGCCATAGAAAAAGATCCGATGACAGCATATGTACGGGCTAAATATGACTTGATGAACAAGCTGGGAAACGAACTGGCCGAATCTATGAAAGGCATGGACTTATTACATAAAACTTATGTACGCGGCCTGTGTGAAATGTATTCACCGGAACCCAAAGCCCCGGATGCAAATTTCACTATCCGCCTGACATACGGTAATGTGAAGTCATATAACCCTAAAGACGGAGTACATTATAAATACTACACCACACTGAAAGGTGTCATGGAAAAAGAAGATCCGACCAATCCGGAATTTGTTGTTCCCGCCAAACTGAAGGAATTGTATGAAGCAAAAGATTTCGGACGTTATGCATTACCTAACGGTGATATGCCTGCTTGCTTCCTGACTACCAATGATATTACCGGCGGTAATTCAGGTTCTCCTGTCATCAATGGTAACGGCGAGCTCATCGGTGCTGCTTTTGACGGTAACTGGGAATCACTGAGTGGTGACATTAATTTCGACAACAATCTGCAGCGTTGTATCGCAGTGGACATACGTTATGTATTATTCATCATCGACAAACTGGGCGGATGCAAACACCTGATTGACGAAATGACTATTGTTGAATAATGAAAAAGACACTATTACTCTTGCTATTTACCCTCACAACCCTTGCCGGCCATGCCGACGAGGGGATGTGGATGCTGACTGATCTGAAAGAACAGAATGCGGCCACCATGTATGATATGGGACTGGATATCAGCATTGATAAAGTATATTGTCCGGACAGCATCAGTCTGAAAGATGCTGTAGTGCATTTCGGAGGCGGTTGTACCGGTGAAATCATTTCTGCTGAAGGTCTTGTGCTGACCAATCATCATTGCGGTTACAGCTATATCCAACAACACAGTTCAGTAGAACACGACTATCTGACTGACGGCTTCTGGGCTATGAGCCGCAAAGAAGAACTTCCCTGCAAGGGGCTGACTGTCACCTTCATAGACAAAATTCTGGACGTCACTCCTTACGTAAAGAAACAACTGGCCAAAGATGAGGACCCAGAAGGACTGAACTACCTGTCCCCCTCCTATCTGAGCAAAGTAGCCAAACGTTTTGCCGAACAAGAAAAGATAGAAATCACTCCGTTCACCGCTTTGGAACTAAAGCCTTTCTACGGAGCCAACCGCTATTACTTGTTTGTAAAGACCATCTATAAAGATGTCCGCATGGTAGGCGCTCCTCCTTCTTCCATCGGAAAGTTCGGAGCTGACACCGATAACTGGATGTGGCCCCGTCACTGTGGCGATTTCTCCATGTTCCGCATTTATGCAACACCCGACGGTAAACCGGCTGACTATAACGAAAGCAATGTACCTTTGAAGGTGAAAAAACATCTGACCATCAACCTGGGAGGAATCAAAGAGGGAGACTTCACTTTCGTAATGGGATTCCCCGGACGCAACTGGCGATACATGATTTCGGACGAAGTGGAAGAACGTATGCAGACTACCAACTTCATGCGTAAGACCATCCGCACCGTACGTTTGAATAATCTGCTGGAAGAAATGCTGAAAAGTGATAAAGTACGCATCCAGTACGCCAGTAAATACGCTTCATCAGCCAACTACTGGAAAAATGCCATCGGTATGAACGAAGGGCTGGTTCACCTGAAAGTACTTGATACTAAAAAGAAACAACAGGAAAAGCTTCTGGCTTATGGACGTGAAATGGGTACAGACGCCTATCAGAAAGCCTTCGACGCTATCCGGGAAATCGTGAGCAAACGCCATGATGCCGTATATCATCAGCAAGCCATTTATGAAGTTTGCAAACTGGGAACGGAATTCTATAAAATTCCTTCTACAGATAAAGTCCTGCAAGCATTGAAAGAAGGATATAAAGTACCTCACGCCACTAAAGAAATCAGCCCGCTGGATCATGCATTAAGCAAACTGAGCAAACAGGCTGATAAATTTTTCAATAAAGATTATAATCCCGAAGTAGACCGCAAAGTTTCCAAAGCTTTGCTGAAAACTTACGCAGAATTAATTCCGGCCGGACAGCGCATCAGTATCTTTAAAGTAATAGACAAAGAATTTAAAGGAAACATTGACGCCTTTGTCGATGCTTGTTTTGATACATCCATCTTCCGAAGCCGTGAGGCCTTCAACAGCTTTGTGGCAAAACCGGATGCCAAGACATTGGAAAATGACCTGATGGTGCAATATGCCAAATCAGTAGACCAAGGTTATGCAGATACCGATGCAGCATGAAAGCTGAAACCGACGCTTATAATCTGGCCCATAAAACTTGGGTGGAGGGCATGATGAAGCTGAAACAGCATGAAGGTACTCCTATTTATCCGGATGCCAACTCCACGTTACGTCTCACTTACGGTAAAGTAGGTTCATACAGCCCCAAAGACGGTGTGGAATACAACTATTACACCACGCTGAAAGGAGTGATGGAAAAAGAGGATCCGAACAACTACGAATTCGTGGTTCCGGCCAAACTAAAGGACCTGTATAACAAGAAAGACTTCGGACGCTATGCCATGAAGAATGGTGAAATGCCCCTCTGTTTTGTTACAGGAACAGATAATACAGGAGGTAATTCCGGTTCCCCCGTTTTCAATAATAAAGGAGAATTGATCGGTACCGGCTTTGACCGCAACTACGAAGGACTGACCGGTGACATTGCTTATAATCCCCAGTTACAACGTGCAGCCTGTGTGGATATCCGCTATACCTTATTTATTATTGATAAGTTTGCAGGAGCGAAACACTTGGTAGATGAAATGACCATTGTGGAATAACAATACCGGACAACTATTTTTTAGAACGCGGACAACATGTAACAAGTGTTGTCCGCGTTCTCCTATTTTTCACAAGATAAGCCTCTGATAAACGCGGACAAAAAAATGACACAGATTCCTTAACGTTTCTCCTTCTCCAACTCCTGCGGAATACGGAAAGCCGTATAAAGTTCCAGGACAGCGGCAATGGAAAGACAAACAATCCATTCGTTACGTTTCATGGTAAACATCAATACTCCTGTAAAGACCAGTGCGACAGCCCCGAAAATCTGCTGTCTACGCAAACGCTTGATGATAAAATTCCTTCCATCATAACGATTCCCCATCACCTGCACATAGCCGAACATCACAGCACCCAGCGTATACAGATAAGGCGCAAGCTCCCACCGGGTGATTTGCAACACCGCACCTGCCAGCAGCAGGACTGCCCCTGCCATCGAAATTATATTATAAGATTTACTCATTCTTCAAACACAAAAATATCCTCGTCAGGCTTCTTCATCAAATACTTCTCGCGTGCTATTTTCTCCAAAGCCTCAGGATTCGTGGTCAGTTCCTTCAGTTTCTCCGTATCTTCCTCATATTGCTTTCTGTATTTCTCTATCTCACTATTCAGCGCGCTGATCTCACTGCGATGCTTTACCCGCTGAATCAAGCTGTTCTCATCCAGAAAACCAATAACTACAATAAAGATCAGCACCGTAATCATATACTTATGGCGCCGGATGTAGTTCCAAATAGTCAGCAATTTGCTCATACAAAGAATCCCTTTTTTGATTTTTGCAAAGATAGAAATATTTCAAGCAATCCTACCCATAAAAACGGATAATTTATGTACTTTTGCAGAACTCATATTAGAAAAAAGAACTCCGCTTATGGAAAATTATATCGTATCGGCACGAAAATATCGTCCCGCTACATTCGAATCGGTTGTGGGACAACGCGCGTTGACCATCACCTTAAAAAATGCTATTGCCACCGGCAAGCTGGCACATGCCTACCTGTTCTGCGGACCGCGTGGAGTGGGAAAAACAACGTGTGCACGTATCTTTGCCAAAACCATCAACTGCCAGACCCCCACTGCCGAAGGCGAAGCCTGCAATCAGTGTGAGTCTTGTCTGGCATTCAACGAACAGCGTTCTTACAACATACATGAGCTGGATGCCGCCAGCAACAACTCGGTAGAAGATATCCGTTCGCTGATTGAGCAGGTACGTATCCCGCCACAAATCGGCAAGTACAAGGTATATATCATTGATGAGGTCCACATGTTGTCGCAAGCCGCCTTCAATGCTTTTCTGAAAACATTGGAAGAACCGCCTCATCATGCCATCTTCATCCTTGCCACAACGGAAAAGCATAAGATACTGCCGACTATTCTGAGCCGTTGCCAGATTTATGACTTCAACCGCATCGGCATCAAAGACACTATCGACCATCTGCAATACGTTGCCAAACTGGAACATATCAACGCCGAACCCGAAGCCCTGACTGTCATCGCACAGAAAGCCGACGGTGGTATGCGCGACGCTCTTTCCATCTTCGACCAAGTAGTCAGCTTCACAGGTGGGAACATCACTTACAAAAGTGTGATTGAAAACCTGAATGTCTTGGATTACGAATATTATTTCAAGCTGACCGATTTGTTGCTTGAAAACAAAGTTCCCGAATCCATGCTGCTTTTTAACGACGTATTGAAAAAAGGATTTGACGGCAGCCATTTCATCACCGGACTATCCTCTCATTTCCGGGATTTGCTGGTGAGCAAGGATCCTTCCACCCTGCAATTGCTGGAAGTAGGCGCCGGTATCCGCGACCGCTATAAAGAACAAGCACAAAAATGTGACCAGAAATTCCTGTACCGTGCCATGAAGCTATGCAATGATTGTGACCTGAACTATCGTGCAAGCAAAAACAAACGTCTGCTGGTAGAACTGACACTGATTCAATGCGCCCAACTCACTCTGCCCGACGCCGATGATGCAAGTGGTGGGCGTGGCCCTAAGAAGATATTAAAACCCCTATTTACGCAGCAAGCGGCTTCCACAGCCGCCACGCAGCCACAGCCTCAGGCTAAAGCTGCCGCTGCACAGACCGCAGCAACCGCCGTTCCTCAACCACAGGGTACAAGTACAACCGGCAGTATGAACGCAAGCCGTCCAAGCCCGCTGCCTCAGACCAGAGAAGAGAAAAAAATCCCGGTGTTCAAGGCGGGCTCACTCGGTATATCCCTGCGCCGTCCTTTGCACGAACAGCAAGCTGCGGAAAAGCAAGAAGCAAAAGCGGCAAGCACCGCTGTCCAAAACGATGCCACATACGAAGATTATATTTTCAATGAAAAAGATCTGGACTATTACTGGCGTGAATTTGCAGCCGCCCTGCCCAAGGAAGAGAAGGCTAACTCCGCACGAATGATGAACATGCATCCGCATTTGTTGAATGACACGACTTTTGAAGTGACAGTAGACAATGATATGGTGGAAAAATATATGGTACAATTGATACCATCGGTTCAGAATCATTTACGCGAACGACTGCACAACCGGAAAATCACCATGACGGTACGTGTCAGTGCCCCTACCGAGAACATCCGTGCTTACAGCCATGTGGAACGTTTCCAGATGATGAGCAAGAAAAACCCGAATCTGCTGAAATTAAAAGAAGCACTGGGATTGGAGTTATCATAAAACCTATAAATATAAAAAGATACCGGGAAATCCTTCAAATCCTTCATAATTACACAATATATTGTTTTTCAATGTGTTGTCATGAAGGATCTTGAAAGGAACCTTCATAAATGATTCATTGAGCGTAAGCTATACTTTTCCAGCCTTTGCGTCAATCAATTTAGATCCATAATAATATCCCAATTAGATTGTTTTACATCCATTATAAAATCAATCTGCCTGAACTACGGATACTGTCTATTATTCACCTTTTGTATTCACCACTTTCTGCATTATCATTATCATCCATACAGATAGTACAAAAGGTGCAGTCAGAGTAGTAATTCCCAACTTGATCCCTGCAAACTGCAATACAACGGACAGCAAGACTGAACATAAAGCCCATACAAAGCTTTTCCAAGTTTTGCCTCCTAAAGCCAAAGCACACAATACACCATTATAGCCCATCAATCCCATATTCAACATTTCCGGATCTATCCCCCAAAATACAGCAAAAAGAACAGGAAGAAGTGTCCCCAGCGCAGTATAAAAAGTTCCAGTCCATGAATTAACCCCAATACCAGCCAAAAAGAACAGTCCGGTCAATAAATTTTCTTGAAACATGACCTGACCAATACCTAAACAAAAAGCCTGAACGTAATCAACCTCCCGCACAGTATCAGATACCGTTTCGGAAACCAGCAATAAATCCGGCGTTATCCAAGTACAGATTCCCAATAATATCCACACAGAAAAAATGAAAGGAGCAGTAAATCCGGGAAGTGAATGCTGCCGGCTGAAAAGCCGTACTATCCAAGTAGAAAAACATGAAGCTACCGCCATGAGCAGCAAAGACCACAAAGACAGCTGCATGAAAACTCCGACTGCTATACCTATCAATGTGCCGTTAAAACCATACAGTCCATTCTTTATATCGTCACGTCCATAACCTGAGATACAAGCCGCCAACGTGCTTATTATATTACCGCCTACCGCTAATACTCCCAACTGCCACGAGTTCAGAAAAATTCCGACCAACATTAACAAACCGGACAACGCATTATTCTGAAACATGACTTGTCCTATTCCACGCCCTAAAACAAGCAACGAATCATATATCGAAATTGTCTTCATAAATCAAATTACCGGATTCCAATTTAACATAAGCTCCTTGAAAAGATGAAGGAAAATACTAGAAAAAGAAAAATTCTTGAATCGTTCAAATTCAAGAATCTACAACTTTAACTTTTCTACTTTCGCGGAGAGACGGGGATTCGAACCCCGGATACCCTTTTGGGGTATACACGCTTTCCAGGCGTGCCTCTTCAACCACTCGAGCACCTCTCCTTTTTTCGGAGTGCAAAAATAGAACAAATTTTCAGAACCAGCAAATATTTGAGTCCACAATCTCTCTATTCATTCCAAGAGATACAACTATAAATCGTGATTACGCATCCGATACTCCGCCAATTCCTCATACTTAGTACCCGGACGGCCGTAATTACAATACGGATAAATGGAAATACCACCGCGCGGAGTAAAAATGCCCGTCACCTCAATATATTTAGGATCCATCAGCTTAATCAAATCTTTCATGATGATATTCACGCAATCTTCATGAAAATCGCCATGATTACGGAAACTAAACAAATACAGCTTCAAGCTCTTGCTCTCCACCATTTTCACATCAGGCAGGTAGGAGATACGGATTTCCGCAAAATCGGGCTGTCCTGTAATAGGACACAGGCTGGTAAATTCGGGACAGTTAAAACGTACCCAATAGTCGTTTCCGGGATGTTTGTTCACAAAGGACTCCAACACTTCGGGAGCATAATCCTGCCTGTACTCGGTCTTCGCCCCGAGAAGGTCAATTCATCTTTTCTTTCCATTAAAGTTATTTTTTTCATATTCATGTTTTCTCTATTATACCTTAGAAAAGAAATTCTCTCCCCGCTTCGAGCAGATCGTTTCACTAGAGTGATGAAGTTGTACCACTAAAGTGATGAAATTTCTTCACTCTAGTGATAAAACCTGCTCACTAAAGTGAAACAATATACTCGGCAAAAAGAAAACACCTTTCATACAAGGAGAAAACACATTCATTTATCCTATCGTTTCTCTCTTTCCGCCTTTATCTCCAGATACTTTTCCAATCCTTCACGACGGAGCTTACAGGCCGGGCAATGACCGCAGCCATCTCCCTGTACGCCATTATAGCAAGTCAACGTTTCATGCCGGATCAAATCGAGCACGCCCAATTCGTCCGCCAACGCCCATGTTTCCGCTTTATCAATCCACATCAGCGGAGTGTGAAGCACGAACTGCTCGTCCATGGCAAGGTTCAACGTCACATTCAGTGACTTGATAAAAGCATCCCGGCAATCAGGATAACCGCTGAAGTCTGTCTGCGACACACCGGTCACGATATGATTGATCCCCAATTCGCGTGCATAGACAGCTGCAATGCTCAGAAAGAACAAATTCCGCCCCGGCACAAACGTATTAGGGAAACTATCGGCAGGCTTCACCTCATCCATCGTTATCGTAGTATCTGTCAGCGAATTTTTACCCAGGTTGCCTATAAAGGAAACATCCATCGCTTTAAACTCCACACCTGCCTTTCCGGCAATAGCACGGGCCAGCTCCACTTCCTTCACATGCTTTTGTCCATAGATAAAACTTAAAGCATACACTTTGCGGAAATGTTTTTTTGCCCAAAACAGGCACGTGGTTGAGTCCTGCCCTCCGCTGAACACAACCAATGCGTCACTTTTATTCATTGTTGATAATTTTTCAATTTACTAATGTGCCAATTGCCGCGCTATGTGGATATGCTGCGCCATATACCGCATGGTAATTGGCTAACCGGCACACTGACACATCAGCAACTTATTAAAGTTCTTTGATTTTTAATACATTGTATGAGATATGCTCATCAAAGACATCACTGCCATCCACCTTCTTGATGTAATTTACCACACGGATGGTAACAGGCAGGATAATAATTTCATAGAGTGTCTTGAGCACCGCCTGAATAACCATCATCTTTATCAGTTCACCGGCAGGCATCAAACCTCCGAAGGCAACAGGAAAGAAAATCATGGAATCGGCACTCTCACCCACCAAGGTAGAAGTGATAGCACGAAGTGAAAAGTTCTTTCCCCCCGAGGCCAGCTTCATTTTACTCATGACATAGGCATTCAGAAAAGAGCCGACCAAGAAAGCGGTCAGACTGGCTACAGCGATGCGGGGCGCCATGCCGAAAACGAAGTTGAAGCCTCCTCTCCTTCCCAAAACGGAGCTGCGGGCATCAGAATGGCAAGCTGCCCCAAAGCTACCACCATGAAATTCATGGCAAAGCCCATCCAGATGATAAGACGTGCCTTGCGGAAGCCCCATACTTCGGCTATACAATCATTGATAATGTAAGAGATAGGAAATACAACCAATCCGGCAGTTGCCGTAATTTTCCAGATCTGGACTACTTTGGTCTCCAATAAATTTGCTGCGACAAGACATACACAAAACAGTATGCCAAGCAACATGAACGATACAGATACAGTGTTATTATTCTTCATTTCTCCTGTTTTTTACGTGGTGTTCTAGAATACACGACCGCTATTCACGGCATCATACGTCTATTTTTTAATTCGGGGTGCAAAGATAGAAATTATTTCCGAGTTAACCGGATATAACTGCATTAAATATTCTTATCAAGAAGAACAGCCTCATCAAATAATTACTTTTTCTATACTTCCTTGATTGCCAAACAGTATGGAACAGTGAAAGATGAAGCGTCATAAACAGGTGGGTATCAGTGAAAACGATTAGAGGGGCAGATTGAATCCACCCCTAAAAGACAGGATAAAAAATCCTTTATTCAAACAGGGCAATCGTCTTCTTTATAATTTCGATACACTCCTTTAACTGTTCCTCTGTAATCACCAATGGCGGAGCAAAACGAATAATATTCGTATGTGTCGGTTTGGCCAGCAAGCCGTTTTCGGCCAATTTCAAGCAAATTTCCCACGCCAAATCCTTCGTTTCATCATTATTGATTATCAACGCATTCAACAATCCCTTGCCCCGGACAAAAGAAGCCACACGAGATGTTTCACACAGTTTTCTCATCTCTTCCCGGAATATCAATCCCAGTCTGTATGCCCTGTCCGCCAACTGTTCGTCCCGTACCACCTCCAGTGCCGTAACAGCCACTGCCGCAGCAATAGGATTTCCGCCAAAAGTGGAACCATGTTGTCCCGGACGGATAACATCCATCACTTCATTGCATGATAATACTGCAGAAACAGGACAGGCCCCACCCGATAAAGCCTTTCCCAAAATCAGGATATCCGGATGAACATTCTCATAGTCACAAGCCAGCAATTTGCCTGTACGGGCAATGCCGGTCTGCACTTCATCGGCTATAAAAAGTACATTGTGGGCACGACACAAGTCGTAACATTTTTTCAAATATCCCTCATCGTACATAAGCACCTGCTTCTCCCTGAATGGCTCAACCAGGAATCCGGCCACATGGGGATGTTCGTCCAGCACTTTCGCCAGCGCTTCGGCATCATTGTAAGGAATCACAACAAAGCCGGGAGTAAAAGGTCCGTAGTTATTGTAAGCGTCCGGATCAATGGAGAAAGAAACGATAGTGGTAGTACGCCCATGAAAATTATTCCGGCATACAACGATTTCCGCCGTATCCTTGGGAAGCTTTTTTACTTCATACGCCCATTTGCGGCAAAGCTTCAATGCGGTTTCTACCGCCTCGGCTCCCGTATTCATCGGTAAAACCTTGTCATATCCGAAATAACGGGTGACAAATTCTTCATACCGTCCCAACTGGCTGTTATAAAAAGCGCGTGAAGTCAAAGTCAGCTTTCGCGCCTGTTTTACCAACGTATCAATAATACGCGGATGACAATGTCCTTGGTTCACCGCCGAATAAGCGGAAAGGAAATCATAATATTTCTTTCCTTCCACATCCCATACAAACACACCTTCTCCTTTATCCAATACCACAGGAACAGGATGATAATTGTGTGCTCCATGTTTGTTCTCAAGCTCCATTAATTGAGCTGCCGATAATTTTGCATCCATAAGCTTTTTATTATTTAATGTTTTTCTTTCTTCAAGAATATTTCCGCCATCATACAACGGGCACTTCCTCCTCCCAAAGTTTCAATGGTAGGGATGGGCATGGAAAGTAATGCGTTATACTTAGACAGCCGTTGTAACTGGCCTTCATCCAACGAATCGTAAGCACTTTGAGACATCACTAGAAACAATGTACCTTTCCCGTTCTCCACCTGAAGCATATTTCCGGCAAAGTGATGCATCTGTTCCTCGGAGATGGCGATGATTTCTTTCCCTGTCTGCCGCAAGATGTGGCAAACCTGCTCACGCTCTTCCACGTCATCAATGCTGTCCAGACAAACGACCGCATAATCTGTTGCCACACACATCATGACGTTGGTATGATAAATGGGCAGACGTTGTCCGTTTACAGTCTGATAGGCGCGAAAGGGCACTGGAATAAAGTTCTGTTCCTTGCAGAACCGACCCAATAATGCTTCGTCCACCCGTTGCGACAAAGCCGCGTATGCATAACGGTTCACTCGGTCCAGAATGATTCCCCCGGTCCCCTCCAGGAAGCGGTTTTCTTCCTCAAAACCTGTATAATCTACCTTCCGACGGATGCTGAACCCCTCCGACTCTATCCGCTGCAAGATATCCGCCCGTCTTTCCGCCCTGCGGTTTTCCGCAAACATAGGATACAGCACCACCGTTCCGTCGTCGTGAAAGGACACCCAGTTGTTCGGAAATATGGAATCCGGAGTATGAGGTATCGGGGTATCCTGCACCGCTATTACCTCTATGCCGTTTGCACGCAACTTATCCACCATGCCCCGAAATTCCTTCAAGGCACAAGCTTGTACTGTCTCACCTGCCGCAACTGTCCGCTGCTGGAAATAATTGTTGGCCGCTGTTTCTTCATTGAACCCGAAGGCTACGGGTTCCACCATCAAAATGTGGTTTGTTGTTTGTTTAGTCATTTTCTCGGATTAATGGTAAGGTGGAGCAGCGCAACAGTCCGCCCATCTTAGATATTTCATAATAAGGTACACGCTCTACCGTCATTCCCCATACCTCTTCCATAAAGGTATTCAGGCGGATAAAGTTCTTTTCAGAAACCACCACCTCAGGAGAGATGGAAAAGACATTCGTATTCATATAGTACATCTCTTCCCGCGTTATTTCAAATACATTCTCCCTGCCGAACAAATCGAGCAGAGTATGATAATCCTGAGGATACATAAATCCGTCCTTATAAATAATCGCATGCCCTTTCCCTACCGGCATAAAGGTACAATCCAGATGCAGAATCCCCGCACGTGGATCTGTATTATGTTTTTTCAGCTCCAAGGGGATGAATATCTTCCCCGGACAGATTTCTTTCAGAAAGGAAAAAGCATATCGGTTGGTACGTGCCGTCTTCATCTGCGGATAATCGGGCTGGGTATAAAGGCCTACAAACACAATATTATTGTAAAGCACTACATCACCTCCCTCTACGTGCGCCTTTTCGGGAAGGTTGAAAATTTTGTTATAAGCTATCTGATTATAGACCACTTCGTAAGCTTCCTTCTCATCTTCCCTGTTGGGGATGATGTTGGAAACAATAATCTTGTCGTCAATCACAAACCCCACATCACGGGCAAACACCTGATTACAATTCTCCAGTGTCCACGGGCGATAGACCTGTACCCCATATTTCAACAATACGCTTTCAAAGCATCTCATCTCTTTGAAAATATCTTCTTCATGGGGATATATGTTATGCAATACAGACTCGTATGACTTGGCGTCATAAGTTTCTTCCAGCGTGGGGACCTTCCCTATGGAACCGGGTTGTCCAAGCACCACAGCTTTCAATGTAGAAGTTTCATTCTTTACGTTAAGCTGCATAAATCTAATATATTTATGCAAATATAAGAAGTTTACTCAACTAAACAAATGAATTGCCCGAATAATTCTACCTTATTGATTTATCAATTATATTTGCAACCGAAAAAAGAAGGTAATATGAAAAAACAAGAACTTTATAACAAGGTGATCGCTTATTTTCAAGAAACGATACCTGTTGCCGAAACTGAACTTCATTACAATAACCCATTCGAGTTGTTGATAGCCGTTATCCTGAGTGCACAATGCACGGACAAACGGGTAAATATGATCACCCCTCCTCTTTACCGGGATTTCCCGACTCCTGAGGCACTGGCCGCTTCGACGCCGGAAGTGATTTATGAATACATACGGAGTGTAAGTTATCCCAACAACAAGGCAAAACATCTAGTAGGCATGGCGCAAATGCTGGTGAAGGATTTTCATAGCGAAGTACCGGGAACATTGGAAGAACTGATTAAACTGCCGGGAGTGGGACGCAAGACGGCTAATGTCATTCAAAGTGTAGTATTCAACAAAGCGGCCATGGCAGTAGATACACATGTGTTCCGCGTGAGCCACCGCATCGGACTGGTTCCTCAAACCTGCACCACACCGCTGGCTACCGAGAAATATCTGATGAAGTATATTCCGAAGGAGATTGTGCCCACCGCACATCATTGGCTTATTTTACACGGAAGGTATGTTTGTATGGCACGGACACCGAAATGTTCGGAATGCGGATTGAACGGATTGTGCCGGTATTCGTTGAAACCGGCTTTATAAACTAATTCTCATTCCATCGTATGCAAAATGCACATGCGGCGGCAATAACCGTTCAGCATCAGCATGTAATCCCATATGATGACTCATGTGAATAAAATAAGTTTCCCCGGCTCCTATTCTTTGTGCATTGTCCAAAGCCTCCTTCAAATTCTGGTGGGTATGGTGAGGCTGGGGACGCAATGCATTCATTACCAACACATCCAGTCCTTGCAACAAATCATATTCAGCCCCGGGCATCGTCAGCATATCGGTAATCCATGCCATCTTGCCGATACGGTATCCCAAAATGGGCAATTTGCCGTGCATTACCCGAAGAGGTGTCACTTCTACTTTGTTTCCTTCGGGATTGCCGATAATAAAAGGAGAACCGGGAACAATTCCCTCTAATGTAATACGGGGAACTCCCGGATAAAGATGTTCGGCAAAACAATAAGGAATACGCTGGCGTAAACGCTCTGCTGTATATTGTTCGGCATAAACCGGCACATCACGAAAACGACAGAAAGGACGCAAATCATCCAAGCCTCCTACATGGTCATAGTGTTCGTGAGTAATCAAAACACCGTCCAACGGTTTGAAATCGTTCAACCGTATCATCTGTTCACGGAAATCGGGACCACAATCTATCAGAATCCGGAGCCCTTCCGTTTCTATCAGTCCCGAACAACGCAAACGGTTGTCCCGGGGATCGCTGCTGGTACATACCAGACATTTGCACCCTATTTCGGGTACTCCCGTAGACGTTCCGCTGCCTAGTATTGTAATCTTCATATTATACTTTATATAAAATTCACTTCGGGAGAGATAGCTACCCCGAACTTTTGAAGCACAGACTCCTGTATCCGTCTGGCAAGAGCAATCACTTCATCTCCCGTAGCGCCTCCACAGTTCACCAAGACCAACGCCTGTTTAGAATGAACACCCGCGCGCCCTATTTGTTTGCCTTTCCAGCCGCAACGGTCTATCATCCATGCAGCAGGAATCTTCACCCGATTGCCATCCACTTCATAATGTGGCATATCAGGATACTGTTGCTGTACTATTTCAAACTGCCTGCGTGGAACAATCGGATTCATAAAGAAACTTCCGGCATTTCCCTGCACCCGGGGATCGGGCAACTTGGCTTCACGCACGGCAATAATCACCTTCCTTACATTCTCCAATGCCACCTCACCTCCTCGCTTTTCCAATTCGCCACGCACATTTCCATACTCCAGATTAAAAACCGGCTGCTTACTTAAACGATAAGTGACGTAAGTCACTATATATTTACCTTTCAAATCTTTCTTGAAAATGCTTTCACGATAAGCATAACGGCATTCCTCTTTGGTAAAAATCCGTTTCCTGCCGGTTTCCACCTCGACGGTTTCCACACTTACAATCAAATCTTTTGCCTCAACACCATACGCACCGATATTCTGAACGGCAGAAGCACCCACTTCACCGGGAATCAATGACAGATTTTCAGCACCATACCAACTGTTCTTCACGGTATATGCCACAAAATCATCCACACCTCACCGGCTCCTGCCCTTACCTCTATTTCCTGTTCGTTTTCAGCAACCACCTCATACCCCCGGATAGCCGAATGCAGGACAGTCCCTGCATAATCACCTTTAAAAAGCAAATTGCTTCCTCCGCCGATATGCAACCAGTTACCGGCCATCAGGTTTTTATCCGACAAGATGGATTGCAGCTCTGTCACCGATTCATATTCCACAAACAAAGATGCCTTCACATCCATACCAAATGTATTATGAGGCAACAGAGAATAGTCTTTTATTTCCTTCATTTACAATCAAATCAATCGCTCAGATCCTCAAACTGCATCAGTTTCCATAGACCGTGCCGCCGTTCAAAATAGAGCGTATTATTAAATCCATTGCCAAAACCTTTCATTTCAATCACTTTCGTATTGGAATGCACATTCTCGTTCTGGCCATAGTTCACATTTGTCAAATTCTCACGAGGCAACACAGGCTGGAATGCGAACCATTGTCCGGCCTCCAAAGTCGTTTCCAGTATCTGAAACTCGTCTTCGGGATCAGCAGTCACAAACTTCAACGGTTCGTGCAAACGTGACAACTGGAAAACCGAATCATTGGCAAAACGTTCATAAAACTCAAAGAAGTCCTCCTTACCGGTATCCTCTCTCGGCATATCCGCGAAATCTATGGCTTCCAGTTTCCACAGCCCCTTCAGACGCTCAAAATAGTACCGCTTGATTTTTCCCTTCTTCAAGTAAATCCATTCTATCTTGACACTGGTAAGCCCCGTATCTTTCTCCATTTCCATATCTTCCGCCTTATCGAACAGAACTGTATAGGCATCTTGCCGGCTGAATAAAGGATCGTGTTTCCATTGGTCCTTTTCAATGTGCTCTTTCTTTTCCATTGTATAATACGGCAAAGGGAACACGATGCGTGACAATTGTAACTTTTCATCACTGGCAAAATTGTAGAAAAAGTCGGCAAAACTTTCGTCGGCCGTAGCGGGAACCATTGGTTCTTCCTCTACCGCAGCCATCGCTTCTGTTGTGTCCGGGGGTGCAGTCAGCGAATCAATCTCCTCAGTAAGCGTCTCGAAGGGTCCATTTTCTTTTTTCCACCTCCACAGGAGCTTATCAGCATAAGCAGACAAACTCCGATTATTAGTTTTCTCATTTTCTATATTTAGAAAAATCGATGCAAAAATATCGTTTTTTTTAGTTTTCAGCAAAATATATGGGTTTAATTCGCTAACTTTGCGGTCATTAAAAAATAAAGAAGAAACTATGTTAGCTAAAATAGAACAATTACTTCAGGAAATTGAAGGCTTGCAAGCAGCCAATGCGGAAGAATTGGAAGCCTTGCGCATTAAATATCTTAGCAAAAAAGGAGCGATTAATGAGTTGATGGCAGACTTCCGCAACGTACCTGCCGAGCAGAAAAAAGAGGTGGGCATGAAACTGAACGAGCTGAAAAACAAGGCTCAGGAACGTATCGCTACATTGAAAGAAGTTTTTGAAACCCAAGATAACGGTGCCGCCGAAATGGATCTTACGCGTACGGCTTATCCCATCGAACTGGGAACACGCCACCCGCTGAGCATTGTAAAAAATGAAATTATTGATATATTCCATCGACTGGGCTTCAGCATTGCCGACGGTCCCGAAATAGAAGACGACTTGCACGTATTCACTGCCATGAATTTTGCCGAAGACCATCCTGCACGTGATATGCAAGATACTTTCTTCATCGAAGCCAGTCAGGAAGATGTGAAAAAGAACATCGTGCTTCGCACTCACACTTCTTCCGTACAGGCAAGAGCTATGGAACATTCGCAACCTCCTATCCGCATCATCTGTCCGGGACGTGTATACCGCAATGAAGCGATCAGTTATCGTGCCCATGCATTCTTCCATCAAGTGGAAGCACTCTACATTGACAAGAATGTATCATTCACTGATTTAAAGCAGGTATTGCTATTGTTTGCCAAAGAAATGTTCGGCGAAGATACTCAAATCCGTCTGCGTCCGTCTTATTTCCCGTTCACCGAACCAAGTGCCGAAATGGATATCAGTTGCAATATTTGCGGCGGAAAAGGTTGTCCGTTCTGTAAAGGCACAGGCTGGTGGAAATTCTGGGATGTGGTATGGTGGATCCGAATGTATTGGAAGCCAACGGCATTGACAGCAAAGTTTACTCAGGCTATGCGCTAGGTATGGGTATTGAACGCATCACCAACTTGAAATATCGTGTAAACGATTTACGATTATTCTCTGAAAACGATACTCGCTTCTTGAAAGAATTCGAAGCAGCCAATTAATAGTGTCAATGTGACCATGTGCTGATATGCCAATTGCCATGCGGAATAGAACGCGGTCAATTGGCATATTAACATATTGCCACATTAGCATATTGATACATTGACATATTAGCACATTATTGCTCATGAAGGACAAGCTGATTACCAAAAATTATATAGAAATACTGGCAGCCAATTTTCTATTATTCTTTGGATTCTGGTTACTGATGCCTGTATTACCTTTCTACTTGGCGGAAGTTTTCGACGCTAACAAAACAACTATAGGGGCCGTACTTTCTTGTTACACCATTGCCGCCCTGTGCATACGGCCTTTCTCCGGCTATCTGTTAGATACCTTTGCCCGCAAACCGCTTTATCTGTTGGCTTATTTCACTTTTACCGCCATCTTCGGAGGATATCTCATTGCAGGAACACTCACCTTATTTATTTTATTCCGCATTATACACGGAGTATCGTTCGGCATGGTGACAGTCAGCGGAAATACCATTGTCATTGATATCATGCCTTCTTCACGCCGTGGGGAAGGATTAGGATATTATGGGCTGGCAAACAATATAGCCATGTCCATCGGACCGATGACCGGACTCTTCCTGCATGATGCAGGAGCAGACTATACGCTTATCTTCTGTTGCTCATTAGGTTCCTGCCTGATAGGATTTCTCTGCGCCTCATTGGTAAAGACCACCTACAAACCTCCTGTAAAACGAGAACCTATATCATTGGACCGTTTCATTTTGCTTAAAGGAATACCGGCAGGTTTCAGTTTGTTATTACTATCCATCCCTTATGGCATGACCACCAATTACGTTGCAATGTATGCCAAACAAATAGGTATCCAGGCATCTACCGGTTTCTTTTTCACCTTTATGGCATTGGGAATGGCAGTTTCCCGTCTTTTCTCCGGACGCCTGGTAGACCGGGGAATGGTTACTCAAGTTATTGAAGCCGGCCTGTATCTGGTCTGCTTCTGTTTCTTCGGTTTGAGTTCATGCGGATGGCTGACAACATGGAGTCTGCAATGGACCACTTATTTTCTGTTCACCATAGCTCTTTTACTAGGTATTGGGTTCGGAACCATGTTTCCTGCCTATAACACGCTGTTTGTGAACTTGGCCCCCAACAACCAGCGTGGTACGGCAACTAGCACCTACTTGACTTCGTGGGATGTAGGTATAGGCGCCGGCATGTTATTGGGCGGATATATAGCAGAAATAGCCACCTTCAAGATGGCTTATCTATTCGGAGCTGCACTCACTGTTATCTCGTTATTTTATTTTAGAAGCAAAGTGGCCCCTCACTTCCACCAACATAAGTTGCGCTAATCTTTATATGTCAGCACCATGATATGGGAAAGCCGATCGTTTACAACTGACAATTGGGTTGAAAGAATAAACGAATGGAATAAAGGAGCATTTTCCAACAGAAATGCCGGCAAATAAGGCTCGAAACGTTCCGGGTTGCGGGAAATCTTGTTCATGTCCGCCACAAGCATAAAGGCTGCGTCACGTGAAAGATTAGCTACACATTCATTGAACAATGTCCTGCTATTTCTTTCGTATGCCTCTTCCATATAATCTGCCATGGAATCTTTATCAGCAGAAATAATCAAACTATCTTCCCTTATATCTGGAATATTTTTCAATTTTTCGGCCATCTGGTTCACACAACCGCATGAATCAGGCATAAAAGTATCTCCAGTGAGATACACCACATCGCTGTTCATGTGAAAATCAAACTCACTCCAACAGCTACTATTATCCTGCAGGAAAGGCATAGACGGTGTACGTCCGTATAAAGTCAGGAAATTATGCGTTTTCTTTTTCTGCATCGCTTTGGCAAACACGGGATCATTGCTCAATGCTTTCTCCTCATCCTCACGCGCATCAATCACTTTCTCTATCAAACTTTTCTGATAACTCACCACATAGAACCCCGCCTCACTATAGACAGCTAGAAAATCATTATTGCCCAACGGATAGACTGCTATATTTTTTCCTCTGTATTTTTCTTTTTTAGGTGAAAACTTCCCGGAGTTCTCTCTAACAACATATCTCCCAATGTTTCCTTATCATCAGCCCCCATACGGAAATATACCACCTGGTCACGCGGAGTACCCGGAGAATGGAAACTGACCACCACCCGGCTCATCTTACTGCTCAGACCATGAGCAGTATTAGTGGTATATTCGTTCAAACCTCCCAACACATAATTAAATAAACCGGGAAACTGGAAATTACCCAATTCTTCAGAATAATTCAGTTGAGGAAATTCATTCAGAAAATAATTAATATTATCACTCTCCAACACACCGATGCAATCAGCCGGTACAAGTGAGAAGAGATTGATCTCACGACTCTTATCCGTCAGGCTTAATTTAGCAAAGCCGTAAAAGCCCACAGCCGTACAAAACAATACCACTGATAGCACCATACCCAACTTGGCAACTGTCCGCAATCTCATACCCTACCTGTATTTATATTTTTTTTGCAAATATAGCAAATTATTTAAGGAAACAAACAAAAATCTTCAAAATTCCACCTTCTTTCTTATTATTCATAAATGGTTCCGGTAGAAAGTTCCAACGCTCCCCATTTAATCATAGCGTTAAATAACCTAACAAAAGAATAAGAAGATAGTTCTTCCGGCCGGATATTTTTTTCTTTTATAATTCCGCTGTCAATCAATGCTGTACGGCAAGTTCCTCTCAACAAAGGTAATTTAGGTGTAAACCAATCCTTACCATCAAACAAGGCAATATTAGCTATGGAAGTATCAGTCAGCAGTCCGCGTCTGACAATTAAAATATCATCCCGTTCTCCACGGCAGGCAAAAAGCCGGTTTAAAGCTTCCCTGTCTGTACTTTTATAAGTATAATCTATATCATCCGAATAAACCAACTGCAAAGAATGTACCGGACGCATCTGATAGGCTTCATAACTAATTTCTTTTATTCCACCGCCATCATAAATCACCCTACATTTCATTCCGCTCATCTCCGGTGTCAATTTCAGGTATTCACCTAATTCTATGCCGGCACAGTCTGGCCAGAATGATGAAGGGTATTGTTCAGTCTTTCATTATGATAAGACAAATTACACGCTTTTCCTTGTTCTATCCGTATAGTTTCAATAAATGGGTACATAAATCTTCTGTATCATTTCATTATATTCACTTTGTAAATCACTCTTTGAAGTGATTCCTCCCCCCGCCTTATAATAAAGATTCTCTCCTTCCTGTTCTAAAAAACGGATCATCACCGCACTGTCTAAAGTCCTGCCGTCACAATAGCCCATTATACCCGTATAAAATCCACGCTCATAACTCTCCGCTTCTTCAATAATATCTATCGTCTTGGATTTGGGCGCTCCAGTTATGGAACCGGCCGGTAACAAACGAAATATAATATCTCCTATATGCGACGGGTAATCATCGGGCAAGACACCACATATTTCGGAGCTTGTCTGAAAGATAGGCCCCTTATTGGTTTCAAGCCGGTCACAATAACGATACCGGACAACTCTCACCTGTTCCGCCACCATACTCAAATCATTACGAATCAGATCTACAATGGTAGCATGTTCGGCAGTTTCTTTAGGATCATCCATCAACAGTTTTTCCGCATCAGGTAAGGTAGCGTCAATCGTTCCTTTCATGGGGAAAGATTTTATCTCGCCATCTTCTATACGAACAAAAATTTCGGGTGAGAAACAGACCAATTTATCTTTCAACCAAAGTCTATAAAGTGCTTTGGAGTACCGGAACACATCCTCCAAAGTAAGATTAGTACTGACAGGAACTTTGCAAGTCAAATTAGCGAGATAGCTGTTACCTGCCAGAATATTCCGTTTTACGATTTCAAAAGCCTGCCGGTAGTCTGCCAAAGACATTGGAACAAAGTTCCAGCCTATCCGCCCACTGTAACTTTCTGTTACAGTATCCACATTTTTCACTCCATTAAAGTTATAACGCAACGGGTAGAATCAATCCGGCTTATTTCCTCTATCAAAGAACACTGCTGTTTATAATCTATAATAAAAAGGAAAGGCTTCCGGCTACCCGCCAACTCATTCATACGTTTTATAGCTTCCGGTCTTTTATATTGTTGCATTTTAGCTGTTAAATTATCTTGTAACAATCATTTTTCAAGGGGAACAAAGTTAAGAATTTAAAGTAAACTGTTATCTTAACATAGAGAAATTCTTTCTTTTACTTGTTTTACTCAATAAGAGATGTAAAGTCAGAACAATAATGCCAGTGACGGTAAAAAATTATGCCGGGAACATCTGTAAAGACAATCCCCGGCTTTTTAATATACTTCAGGTATCCTTCCTTAAAAAGAAAGCTGATTTTCTGAAAAAGGACATACCTTTCCCTACAAAAGAAAAGAAAATCAAGTTTTAAATGAAATGCTAATCACTTAACATCATAATAAATTATCAATTTTCAAACTATTTTTTCAAGAACTTCTCGGCACGTCCCGGAGAAAATAATTCCCACAATGAAGCCACTGTCCATCCCGGAGCAAAAATATCATTATAATAGCCTTTACCATTCTTACCGTAGTCCCAGTTAGTATGCTGGACAACCTCCGGATAATATCCTGTTTTGGCAATACCACATCGATGCCCTTCATAGGGTAACAACTGACGCATTGATGTACTGATTACCTGAGAAAAATCCGAAAAACGCTTTTCATTATATTCTTTTGCCAACCAGTTCAATACGTCAGCGAAATCAAAAATAAAGACATCAATATGGTTATTTTCTACAGAAACATTTCCCCAGCCTCTAGTTTTCAACCTAAATCACCCAACATCTGACCGGGGGCAAAAGGGACATCCCATGTATAGTACCATGACAATGCAAAATAAGCTGCCTTCCTCGCCAACCCAGCATAATGGGCTCGTTCAGCTCCTTTTGTAGCTAAAGCCAGATAGTAAGCAGCAGTTGACGCATACAAAGATGCCTCTTTATCCTCGCAATTAGCATCCAAAGTAGAAGAAAAATAATCGGACTTCGAAATCAATTCCTTTTCCAAATACTCCACTGTATGTTTTGCACTTGCCAAATACCGTTTATCCTTAAAATATTTATATCCCATAACCAATGGCAAGTTGCCGAAGGGGTACTTCCCCCACTCTTGTCTACAATAGAAAAGTCATCTTTAAACTTACGAGGAAAACTACCGTCCTTATTTTGTAAACGCAGAAACATATCCAACATACTTTT
>ENA-OQAA01000036-OQAA01000036.1-human-gut-metagenome-genome-assembly--contig:-NODE-36-length-85821-cov-6.981621_pt1 | contig 85821 bp, 74 predicted proteins | sample MGYA00242489_ERZ504515 | MGnify/ENA primary metagenome ERZ504515 (study PRJEB26092, sample SAMD00036237) | human gut metagenome | host: Homo sapiens | study: EMG produced TPA metagenomics assembly of... | reverse complement strand
TGAAAGAAGGTACGTCCTGTCTCGGCATAGTTCTGTTCTCCATTCCTGCAGGCAATCATGACTTGCAGCCCTATGCTGAAACCGAAGCTAGCATATAAGTTACCAGATAATATATTCCTGCTAAGCAGATGCGCCAAGTTCCACTTCACCGACATGGCCCAGAAAGACGGCATCGGTAATATTGATTAATTGCTCCATTAAAACGCTCATCATTATGGGAAAGTTGATGAGCCATATTTGTCTATATGTATAATTCATTGTTTAACTTAATGTATACACCATGCTTATGCACTTATCGGTTTGGGGATGGTGCATAATCTGTATGAATTGATAATAGGGGTATAAAACTCTGTAACGAATCTTGTTTTAGATCCGTCAGAATAGCTGAATAGCTTGGGGAGGTAGTGCTATTTGTTGAATGTAGCTATATACAGAGTTGATGTTTCATTAGTTAAACAATTGTGTTTTGCAGGTTAAATCAAATCTCCTGGTTCGGCATAAATTTTGTATTCGCTCTCTAGTCCCTTGAAATCTTTTCTGAGGAGTACAATTTTAGCTTTGGGGGTAAGCCAAATGTTTAGTGGAATGGCATTCTCTTCTTGAAATGAAAATATAGTGCTGAATTCTTTTCTCAAAGATTCGTCTGAGGTTGCGGTATAATTAGGTAATGAGAAAAATGAATTTATGTAGTCATACAGTATCTGTTTACTTTTTATAGATCCCCCTTTTTCATATTTCTCACTTCTAGCATACAGCACAACAGATGGAATACCTTGATGGATATGAGTCTGTGTACTCAGATGATATTCGTCTAGATTATTTGCATAGCCTGTGATAAAACTGGAGTCGGTTACGTCTTTCCAATTGAAAGCTAGGAAATCTTTTTTATTTGTGATATCAATGGATATTGTATCACTACTATAGATTATTTCATTGTTTTTGTAACCTAGCAGATAAGTCTTGTATGTGCCGGGTGAGTAATAAACATGTGCCCATTTGAAGAATGTTGTTTCCACATATCTGGCGTAATTTGAATGACTGAATACTTTAAAACTATTTGGGGAATGAGATGATTTCCACACTATGGAATCATATACTTCGCTTAAACAAGGTGCATCTTTACCAAAATCAAAAGATTGGTAGAACACAATAGGAGCAAATATGTTTTGAGAACTTTTTTCTGCTTCTAATATAATTTTTATGTCTTTATTTTCTGTTTCTTTATTTTTGTCACCATCCATATCGGCCTCTTCTTTGGAGCAAGACAAAGCAAAGAAGGTAAGTAGCAAACAGTAGAATCTCTTTTTCATATTGTTTCTGAGGCTTGGTAAATAGTTCTGTTTGTAATGTCGAAAACAAAGTTAGCAAATATATTTGATAATCTTAGCTCTATATCCTATATTTTATTTCAGACTGATGATTTGATAATCAAAATTGGTAAAAAAGAGACATTTACAGAGACTCGAAAGGTTCCTGCACATACCTCATATACTCCTCATAGTCTATATACCTTCCACCCATTGACTTTAAGTGTGGTGTCTCAAATTGACAATCTATCAAGGTCCCTCCCAATTCTTGAAATGTTTGTGCCAGATAGATAAGCGCCAGTTTCGACGCATTAGGAACCAAAGAAAACATACTTTCACCAAAAAACACTTTCCCAAAGTGACTCCATAGAGCCCGCCGACCAGGCAAGATTCTTCCCATACTTCCACACTGGCTGCAAAACCTTGTTCATGCAGGCGGGTGTAGGCTTTCATGATATCCTCTCCCAACCATGCTCCCGCTTCTTCCATCCGCAGATTACCGCAAGTTTGAATCACTTCATGAAATGCCTGGTTAAAACTAACTCCGTATCGTCCTTTGTTCATAAGGGTACGCATGGAGTGGGAAATGTGAATCTCGTTAGGGAAAATCACAAATCGTTTCAGGGGACACCACCATTGTATCTGTTTCTCACGGAAAGCATACCAAGGAAATATGCCATTGGAATAGGCAAGGATGAGGCGGTCTACAGAGAGGTCACCACCCACAGCCAATAGTCCGTCCGGCTCGCCATAGTAAGGGTTGGGGAAAACAAGTTTTTGAGTTAGTTGAAAGACCATAATGTTTTTTATTTGTGTGATTCACATACAGTCTCCTGTAGGGGCTGACTCGTATGTCTGCCCCTACGGAGGAGTTACTGGTTTCATTTAGGCTTGTTGCTTTTTGAGTACTTGCAAGCTCAATTGTCCGTTCTCTGCTGTCACTTCCACTTTGCCTCCCGTTTTTAATGTTCCGAATAGAATTTCACGCATAAGCAGTGGTTTCAGATGCGAGGCAATTGCCCTGTCCATTTCTCTGGCCCCATATTCTTTGGTAAAACCTAGCTTCAGCAGATGTTTATAGGCTTCCAGGCTGAGTTCCATTTCTACATGACGCGCCGACAGCTTGTTTCTCAGTTCGCCGAGCTTTTTGTTTAGGATGAGAGAAGCCATTCCGTAATCCATATCATGGAAAACAACTGTTGCAGACAACCGGTTGATGAATTCAGGCTTGAAAGTTTTCTTAACTTGTTTCAACATTGCCTCTCCAGCAGCAACCTGTCCGCCGAAACCTATAGAGGCTTGGTGTGCGAATTGCGCTCCGGCATTGGAGGTCATGATAAGTATCACATGACGGCAGTCCGCTTTTCGTCCTTTGTTATCCGTCAGTACGGCATAGTCCATAACTTGCAGCAGAATATTGAACACATCGGGATGTGCTTTCTCGATTTCGTCAAGCAGTAACACACAATTGGGAGTTTTGCGGATAGCATCTGTCAGCAGTCCACCGTCTTCATAACCTACATATCCGGCAGGTGAGCCGATGAGTTTGGCCACTGTATGCTTTTCCGTATATTCGCTCATGTCAAAGCGTTGCAGGGCGATACCTAGTTCGGAAGCCAATACTTTGGCTACCTCTGTCTTTCCCACACCGGTGGGGCCGACGAAGAGAAGGCTTGCCAGTGGTTTGTTTTCGTCCAGTAGCCCGGCTTTGGCCATTTGTACGGCTTCCACCACTTGGCAGACAGCTTCTTCCTGACCGTATATCTTTGCACTGATGCGTTCATGCAAGGTTTCTAATGTGGCATTGTCTTCTTCCTTCATGGCAAGTACATCCACTTTACAGATACGTGCCAGTATATCGGTTATCAATGCTTTGTCCACCGTTTGTTTTTCTGTATCTGTGGGGTGGATCTCACGATAAGCACCGGCTTCGTCTACCAGGTCTATGGCCTTGTCGGGCAAGAAACGGTCGCTGATGTACCGTGCGGCGGCTGTAACGGCATACGCTATCACTCCTTCTTCATAAATCACTCCGTGGAACGTTTCGTATTTTTCTTTTAACCCTTCCACTATGTGGATGGTTTCCTCGATTCCCGGTTCTTGTATGTCAATCTGTTGGAAACGCCGTACTAATCCTCTGCTACGCGAAAAATAGCGGTTGAATTCTTCGTAAGTAGTGGAGCCGATAAATCGGATCTCTCCTCCTTCCAGATAAGGCTTGAGCATATTAGAGGCATCCATCGAACCGTCTCCCGTCCGTCCGGCGCCTATCAGGTTATGTATTTCATCTATATATACGATGGCGTGTCCTTCTTTCCGTATTCCTTCCATAATGCTTTCAGCCTTTTCTCGAACTCACCCCGATATTGTGTACCGGCCAATAAGTTGCCTAAATCCAGCTCGTAGATACGACAACCTGTGAGACGTTCGGGAACATTGCCTGCTTCTATACGTGCGGCCAGTCCGTAGGCCAGTGCGGTTTTTCCCACTCCCGGTTCGCCCACGTGCAGAGGATTGTTCTTTTCTTTGCGGCAGAGAACCTGAATGGTGCGTTCCAATTCCACATCCCTGCCTATAAGCGGATTCCGGTCTTGCAGGCCCTCGTTGAGGCAGGTAACATAGTTACGCCAAGGCTCGCTTTTCTCTTGCTCAGAGGAAGTTTCCTCTTGAAACTGATTCATGTGCTCGTAATTTGAAATGAGGGTGCTGAGGAATTCCGGCATATCTTCGCCCACTGTTTTTTTTAACAGATAGCCAGCCCATGAATCTTCCAGTTGAAGCATTCCTTGTACCAGATGAGGAACATCCATTTCTTCTGCGCTTGAATGGCTGATTGTCATATAGGCATATTGCAGCAGCTCGGAGAGTTGACCTGAAATTTCCAATTCATATTCTATTTCTTGAGGAACTCGTTCCACTTCTTTTGACAGATATTCGGAAATGGACTGGGACAGTTCTTCCGGGGTACAAAAACACTCTGCCAATGCTTTTTGAAAAGGAACTTGTTTCAGCAATGCGCTCAATAAGTGTTCGGGCGTGATAAATTCATGCCGATATTGCATCGCTTGGCTCTGCGCAGAAGCGAAAGCGTAGTTCACCGAATCGGTATTTGGTATATCCATATCTTATTCTTGATTTTTTATTCTTCTTCCGGTGTAACCGTGAGTCGGAGAGGGAATCCCTCTTCACGAGCCATACGGGTGGCTTTTTGTACTTTTGACCGGGCGATATCATACGTATAGATGCCTACTACGGCCGATTCACTTTTATGTACCTGCATCATCAAGCTTCTGCTTCCATCGTTGATTTGAAAAAAACGGTAGTTAATATCTTTACAACAAATTCCATTGTAGTAAAGTCGTCATTGAAAATGATAACTTTGAAGCGTCGCGGCTCGTGAAGGTCTATACGTTCTTTTTCTTTATAAGATGATTGTTGTTGTTCCATATTGGTATTTGTCATACGTACTTATGGCACAAAGGTAGGGAAAGTATTGGAAAGGTAGGGTAGGGAAGAGATGAATTTTGTCTCCCAAAGTAGCTAGAATGGCGAACTTCACAAAACTCATAACCATACCATGGATTGCATTGAAAGATTTGTATCATTCATAAATGGTATCACTAATAAAAAAGGGCAGAAACAATGCTATTATAAATAAAAAGAACAGAATATCACTCTTTTTCATAGATAGAAATGTGTTTTTCATTAATATTTGCGACAAACATACGAAAAAACTTCTAACTTCCTAACCAAACAACAATTTAAATTCGAGGTGTGAAGGAATGGCAAATAAGATTGCTTTCAGGCAATTTTATGTATAATATGGTCTGTGATTAATAATTCGACGGCTCTTTATTTGTTATCTAGCCATAATCTTTTATCTTTGTTTCCCGTCATGGAATAAAGTAAAAAGGTTATTATGAAAACAAGAGGATGGATTTTAACTGTAATTTGTAGTATGTTGTTATTGGTGGCGGGTATCACTTTTGCATCAATGGTGCTTGTCGGGCAACCGGCTTTGGCAAACGAATCATTGTGGTGGTGGATCTTGATAAATCTTGGTGTGATGGTTTTATTATTCGGGTACGGCGTGAAGCGGGGAATCCAGATATTGCGTATCTTCAGCATACCGAAAAGCAAACTGACACGGGAACCAGGTGTCGTGGTTTGTGATTATAATATCAGCCTGAAAAAGTATGCTTTGTATAAATTGTGGGACATCCGTCATTTCAGTTTTTCTTTGTTGTTTATCATTTATATTTGTATTGCATTGTGTACAGGGCACTATATTGTTCCCGAAGAGCAAAGCCTGTTCAGCCCGCTGCTGATTTGGTTCTTGTGTCTTATCTATATCTTGATTATGCTGCCTGTCAGACTAAATAAAATTTATAAGCGGAGTATTGCAGGGCAGACTTGGGTGGAAATAACTCCGGAAGGGTTGACATATGACAAGGCGAAACTGAAACAGACATTCCCTTGGGAAGAGATAGCAGGTATAGCTCTTTATAAGACCTATTGCTTTCTGTATGATAAAAGAGGCGGTGAATTTTTGATTGTAACTTCGGATGAAAAGGTGAAAGAATCCCTTCTTTACTATTTAAATACGAAAAAATAATGAATTAAAGCTAAGTGTTTTTCATAATAAGGTTGTTCGTATTATTATAATGTGTATTTTTGTAACAAAGTAATAATGAAAAACTCTTAAGTATGAAAACACCTGTTCTCGCGCTATTCATTTCTTTAGTGGCATTTGGAGCCTGTGTGTCCAATAAACAAACCCAGCCGTCAACCGATTATACCCAATTGGTGAATCCGTTTATCGGAACCGATTTTACCGGCAATACTTATCCGGGAGCGCAAGCGCCTTTCGGAATGGTACAACTTAGTCCGGATAACGGCTTGCCCGGATGGGACCGTATTTCCGGCTATTTTTATCCGGACAGTACGATTGCCGGATTCAGTCATACCCATTTGTCGGGGACGGGAGCCGGAGACTTGTATGATATCTCTTTTATGCCTGTTACTTTGCCTTATCAGGAAGCGGAAGCACCTTTAGGCATCTATTCCAAATTCTCTCATGCGGATGAAGAGGCTTCAGCAGGTTACTATCGCGTGTTGCTGAAAGATTATGATATCAATGTGGAATTAACTGCTACAGAGCGTTGCGGCATCCAGCGTTATACATTTCCTGAAGGAGAGTCGGCTGTCTTTCTGAATCTGAAGAAAGCGATGAATTGGGATTTTACCAATGATTCTTATATTGAAATAATTGACTCATGCACTATTCAGGGATATCGTTTTTCTGAAGGATGGGCAAGAGACCAGCATGTGTATTTTCGTACTCGTTTCTCCAAACCGTTTGCTTCGGTAGAGATGGATACTACTGCCATTACTTTGAAAGGTAAACGTGTAGGTACGGCTTATATCGCCCGCTTTAATTTTGATACGGAAAAAGGAGAACAGATTGTTCTGAGTACTGCTCTTTCGGGAGTGAGCATGGAAGGTGCCGCTAAAAACATGGCGGCTGAGGCACCTCACAATGATTTCGATAAATATTTGGCTGAAACTAAAGATAATTGGAACCGCCAGCTAGGAAAAATAGAAATAACAGGTGACAACAAGGACGATAAGGTCAATTTCTATACAGCATTGTATCATACTATGATTGCCCCGACTATTTACAGTGATGTGGACGGGTCTTATTATGGTCCCGATAAGAAAATTCATCAGACGGATGGTTGGGTGAATTATGGAACCTTTTCATTGTGGGATACTTATCGTGCCGCACATCCGTTATTTACTTATACGGAACCTCAACGTGTCAATGATATGGTGAAATCATTCATTGCTTTTTATGAACAGAACGGACGTTTGCCGGTATGGAACTTTTGGGGAAGTGAGACTGATATGATGATTGGCTACCATGCTGTGCCTGTTATTGTTGATGCTTATTTGAAAGGTATTGGTGATTTTGATGCTGAGAAGGCATTGGAGGCTTGTGTGACTACTGCTAATTTGGATAATTATCGCGGCATTGGTCTGTATAAAAAGTTAGGATATATACCTTATAATATAAAGGATGAATATAATGCGGAAAATTGGTCGCTTTCCAAGACATTAGAATATGCTTTTGATGATTATTGCATAGCCGAAATGGCCCGGAAGATGGGGAGGACTCAATTAGCGGACGAATTCTACAAGCGTTCTCAGAATTATCGCAATGTGTTCAATCCGGCATCAAGCTTCATGCAGCCGATAGATGATAAAGGAATATTCCAACCTAATTTCAGCCCGGATGACTACACTGCCCATATTTGTGAAAGTAACGGTTGGCAGTACTTTTGGTCTGTACAGCAGGATATTAAGGGGTTAATTGCCTTGACTGGTGGTAAGGATCGTTTTACAGAAAAGTTGGATAGTATGTTTACTTATATCCCGGCTAGTAATGCAGATTTGCCTCTTTTCAGTACAGGTATGATTGGTCAGTATGCTCATGGTAATGAGCCTAGCCATCATGTGATTTATCTATATAATAAGGTACGTCAGCCTTGGAAAACTCAGAAGTATGCGGCGCAGGTCATGCATGACCTTTATTTCAATGCACCTGCCGGACTGTGTGGTAATGAGGATTGTGGACAGATGTCTGCTTGGTATGTATTCAGTGCTATGGGATTTTATCCTGTCAATCCGGTAAGTGGTGAATATGAGATTGGTACGCCGTTGTTCTCCGAAATACAGATGCATTTGGATAATGGAAAAACGTTCACAGTACTGGCCCCTGGAGTAAGTCGTGAAAATATCTATATCCAGTCGGTGAAAGTAAATGGGCAACCATACGATAAGAGCTATATCACACACCGGCAAATAATGGACGGTGCTACTGTAGAATTTGAAATGGGTCCGGAACCGGGAAATATTTGGTATAGATAATAATTGGTTCAACTTATTAAGAATTGTACAGGAGGTGAGTTAAAAGTGATATTTGTTGTTATCGTTTTGCTGTAGAGGCGGGTTGAATCTGCGTGAAAATTGTATGATGAGCGGAAGCTTTCTACCCCTGCAGTGGATGATTGGATCGTTATTTGGAACATTGGCTCCCTCCTCATACAAAGGTGAATTATATAATATGAACGAGGAACTTGATGACACCTATAAGGCCGTCTTTCGTCAATGCTATCCTAAGCTGTTGTTTTATGCGACACGGCTGGTCGGTACCGAAGAAGCCGAAGATGTAGTGCAGGATGTTTTTGTGGAGTTGTGGAGGCGGAGAGATTCAGTCGTCATAGGAGAGCAGATTTTAGCTTTCCTTTATCGTTCTGTATATACCAAGGCTATAAATTTATTGAAGCATCAGGTTATAGAGAACAACTACAGTGCGGCAATGATAGAAATCTATGAACGAAAATTGCAATATTACCAGCCGGATCATGCTGAAGTTATTAAAAAGATAGAGAATCAGGAATTACGTCAGGAAATTTTTGAAGCGATTAATGAATTGCCGGATAAATGTAAGGAGGTGTTCAAACTGAGTTATCTTCATGATATGAAAAACAAGGAAATTGCTGATACTCTTGGTATTTCTTTACGTACCGTAGAGGCACATATGTATAAGGCCTTGAAATTTTTGCGCGAACGTCTCAGCCATTTATTATTGTCATTGATTATATTTTCAGCAAAACTGCTAAGTGTTTTTACAAGTTGAATTGTTTACTATATGAATAGGGAAAAAGATGAGTAAACTTAACGAAGATATTATTATCAGGTATTTGGAAAACCGATGCTCGGAGGAGGATTTTGTTCTTATCAATGAATGGATGAAAGAATCTGATGAGAATGCCGGAGAGTTATTCCGTATGGAGGAGATTTATCAGTTAGGTAAATTCCCCTTTGAGGAGGAAAATCTGGTAGCGAAGGCAGAGCGCAGGTTGGGTAGAAGATTGGAACAGGAAAATCAAAAGAGACAGGAGGTGTTCAAGCTTAAGAGTGTGTTGCGTTATGCAGCTGCTATAGTGGGCGTGATAGTGCTGGCTGCGGGATTGGCCTATTGGTTCCGGAATAAAGCGGAGGAATTGGTGGTAGCATCGGCTGCTCATGGACAAGTGCGTGAGATGTTGTTGCCTGACGGGACAAAAGTATGGTTGAACCAGTCGTCTGTTTTAAAATATCCGCGTGCTTTTGAAGGTAAAGAACGTCATGTATATCTGGATGGGGAGGCTTATTTTGAAGTGGCACGTAATCATGAGAAACCTTTTACGGTAAAAAGTCAGGCAATGGATGTCAGGGTCTTGGGAACCTCTTTCAATATAAAATGCCGTCCGGATAACAGTTTTGCTGAAACGACTCTGGTAGAGGGGGAAGTTGAGGTAAAAGATAAATCAGATAAAGGCAGAATTACTTTGTTACCGGGACAAAAGGCTGTTTTAAACAGGGTGACAGGGCGGATGCAGGTAAAACAGGTCGATCCCAAGATGGAGATAGTCTGGCATAATGATTTGATTCCATTTGAAAAATCATCTATTTTCCAGATTGCGGCAGCATTGGAACGGTTCTATGGGGTGAAGATTATCCTTTCACCGGATGTAGACAGTACCAATACTTATTCAGGAGTGCTGAAAAAGAAAGATAATATAGAGTCTGTGCTGAATTCTTTGCGTAACTCTATTCCTTTCAATTATAAGAAAGTAGATGATAACAATATATTTATCTCATCGGAAACGAAATAATTTTTAAATAAAGAACTATGAAAATCAACATGCTCTTAAGCGGCTGTCTTCTAGGGTTATTGTGTTTCACCGCATGTGATTCTGAGGGCAATGAAATGAATGATTACACCCATTATGTCAACTCTTTTATTGGTACAGGAGGCCATGGACATACCCATCCGGGTGCTATGGTTCCCCATGGCATGATACAGCCGGGACCAGATACTCGTATTGACGGTTGGGATTCCTGTTCCGGATATTATTATGAAGATACTACGATCAATGGCTTTGCCCATACACGTCTTAGTGGTACCGGGTGTGCGGATTTCGGAGATTTCCTGTTGATGCCGACTGTAGGTGTGCAACGCACTGATTTTTTGGGAACAGAAAGCCAGAAGCGTCCTTTCGCATCGGCTTTTTCTCATGAAAAGGAACATGCCGAACCGGGATATTATTCTGTCTTCCTGGATACATACGGGGTAAAAGCCGAACTGACCTCAACAGAGCGTGCGGCAATGCATCGGTATACTTTCCCGGAAAGTAAGGAGTCAGGATTTATCTTGGATATGGACTATAATATTCAGCAACAAATCAATCAGGTCATGGAAGTGGAGGCTGTGAATGATACTGTGTTGCGGGGGCGCAAACGCAGTGCCTATTGGGCATACCGGCAGGATCTTTATTTTTATGCCGTATTTTCCAAACCCTTCACGTATACTTTGTACACGGATACTGTTCAGGAAAATGACAAACAGATTCCTGTATGCAAAATGCTTTTGCATTTTGAAACGGCGAAAGACGAACAAGTGCTGGCTAAGTTCTCTATCTCTTCTGTTGATGCGGAAGGTGCTTATAAGAACCTCCAGGCTGAGATGCCCGGTGGAATTTTGATGGAGTGCGTGCCGATGCTAAGAAGAAATGGAATGAATGCCTGTCAAAGATTGCAGTCAAAACCAATAATGAAGACCAGCGTGCCATTTTCTATACGGCTATGTATCATGCTTTCCTAAGTCCCAATCTGTTTACAGATGTAGACGGGCGTTACTTGGGAATGGATTTGAAAGTGCATACCACCGACATGAAACATCCGGTTTATACCATTTTCTCTTTGTGGGATACTTTCCGTGCGTTACATCCGTTACTGACTATTGTCGATCCTCAGTTGAATACGGAGTTTATCCGTTCATTGATAAAGAAGCATCAAGAAGGTGGTATTTTCCCGAAATGGGATTGTGTATCCAATTATACCGGAACGATGGTAGGGTATCATGCGGCTTCGTTGGTAGCCGATTCTTATGTGAAGGGATATCGCGATTTTGATGTGCAGGAAGCTTACAAGGCATGTTTGCGTGCGGCGGAATATGATACGACCGGCATTGTCGCTCCCGGTTGGCTGATTCCTTATGTAATGCCTAAGGCTCGTTACTATAAGAATACCCTTGGCTATATCCCGTGTGATCGTGAGAATGAATCGGTTGCGAAAGCGTTGGAATATGCATACGATGACTGGTGTATTTCCGTGTTGGCAGACAGCCTGGGAGATACTGAAACCAAGGAGAAATATGCCCGTTTTGCGGATGCGTACGAATTTTATTTTGATCCTACCACCCGTTTCATGCGTGGATTGGATAGTAAAGGTGAATGGCGTACCCCGTTCAATCCCCGTTCTTCCAATCACCGTAATGATGATTATTGTGAAGGAACTGCATGGCAGTGGACTTGGTTTGTTCCGCATGATATTCCGGGATTGGTGAAGTTGATGGGTGGAGAGGATGCTTTCGTTGGAAAGCTGGATTCTTTGTTTACGGTTTCTTCCCAGTTGGAAGGAGAGGCTACCTCTGCTGATATCACAGGACTGATAGGCCAGTATGCGCATGGCAATGAGCCGAGTCATCACATTACTCACATGTATAACTATGTAAACCGTCCATGGCGTACTCAGGAATTGGTTGACAGTGTGCTGCATAACCAGTATTTCAATGCTCCTGACGGTTTGTCGGGTAATGAAGATTGCGGTCAGATGTCTGCATGGTATATTTTGAACTCCATGGGCTTCTATCAGGTATGTCCCGGTAAGCCGGTTTATTCTATCGGACGTCCGTTGTTTGAGGAGGTGACGATTAATCTGCCCGACCGCAAGTCTTTCGTTATCCGTACCCACAACAACTCGAAGACCAATAAGTACATTGAGTCGGTTCTGTTGAACGGAAAACCACTGGATGTTCCTTTCTTTACCCATGATGACATAGTACGTGGGGGAACGATGGAGATTACCATGAGTCCCGTACCGACGGAATGGGGAAAACAGATAAAGAATTAAAAAGTATAACTTAACCCAAATAACAATATCATGAAGAAATTATTTCTATCAGTTGCAGTCCTGTGTGTTACACTGTTTGTGCAGGCAAAGGATTATGCAGACTATGTGAGTCCGTTGGTAGGTACACAGTCTTCCTTTGAACTCTCTACAGGAAATACTTATCCTGCCATATCCCGTCCGTGGGGTATGAATTTCTGGACTCCCCAGACAGGAAAGATGGGGGACGGATGGCAGTATGTCTATACGGCTAATAAAATCCGTGGTTTCAAACAAACTCATCAGCCCAGTCCGTGGATTAATGACTATGGTCAATTTTCCATCATGCCCGTAACTGGAAAACCGGAATTTGAGGAGGACAAGCGTGCAAGTTGGTTCTCTCATAAAGCTGAAATTGCAAAACCTTATTATTATAAGGTTTATTTGGCAGAACATGATGTGGTGACTGAAATGGTTCCTACGGAACGTGCCGTTATGTTCCGCTTTACTTTTCCTGAAAATGACTCATACGTAGTGGTTGATGCTTTTGATCGTGGCTCATCTATCAAGGTGATTCCCGGAGAAAACAAAATTGTGGGCTATACCACTCGCAACAGTGGTGGTGTTCCTGCCAACTTCAAGAATTATTTCGTTATTGAGTTTGATAAGCCGTTTACTTATGAGGCTACGTTCTCTAACGATGTACAGCCTGAAAAACCGGACGGCAGTGTTCCTGTAACCTTGAAAGAAGGTAAACTGGAGCAGACTGATTTCCATACCGGAGCCGTTATCGGTTTCAAGACAAAGAAAGGCGAAGTAGTTCATGCCCGTGTCGCTTCTTCATTCATCAGTCCTGAACAAGCAATTCAGAATCTGAAGGAATTGGGTGGAGACAGTTTTGAAGTATTGGTACAGAAAGGTAAAGATGCCTGGAATGAGGTCTTAGGTAAAGTAGAAGTGGAAGGTGGAACATTGGATCAATACCGTACTTTCTATTCCTGCTTGTACCGTTCCTTGTTGTTCCCGCGTAAATTCTATGAACTGGATGCCAATGGGCAACCTGTTCATTACAGTCCTTACAATGGGGAAACATTGCCGGGATATATGTATACGGATACAGGATTCTGGGATACATTCCGTTGCTTGTTCCCTTTCTTGAACCTGATGTATCCTTCGGTAAATCAGGAAATACAGGAAGGTTTGATTAATACTTATAAGGAAAGCGGCTTTTTCCCCGAATGGGCCAGCCCCGGTCATCGTGGTTGCATGGTCGGCAATAATTCAGCTTCTATCTTGGTCGATGCTTATCTGAAAGGAGTACGTGTGGAAGATGTGGAAACATTATACAAAGGACTGATTCATGGAACGGAAGCTGTACATCCTGAAGTTTCTTCTACCGGACGTCTGGGATATGAATATTATAACAAGCTGGGCTATGTGCCTTGTGATGTGAAGATTCATGAGAATGCAGCCCGTACATTGGAATATGCATACGATGACTGGTGTATTTATCAGCTGGCGAAAGAATTGAAACGTCCGAAGAAGGAAATCGCACTCTTTGCCAAGCGTGCCATGAATTACAAGAACCTGTTTGATTCGGAAAGCAAGCTGATGCGCGGCAAGCAGAAGGACGGCAAATTCGCTCCTAAATTCTCACCGTTGAAGTGGGGAGGTGACTTTACGGAAGGAAACAGCTGGCACTATTCTTGGTCTGTATTCCATGATCCCCAAGGCTTGATTGACTTGATGGGAGGTAAGGAAATGTTCGTTACCATGCTTGATTCTGTCTTTTCGGTTCCCCCTATCTTTGATGATAGCTATTATGGACAGGTGATTCATGAAATCCGTGAAATGACAGTTATGAATATGGGTAACTATGCACATGGAAACCAGCCCATTCAGCACATGATTTATATGTATGATTATGCGGGTCAGCCTTGGAAAGCCCAATATTGGTTGCGTGAGGTGATGAACCGTATGTATACAGCCGGACCTGACGGATATTGCGGTGACGAGGATAATGGACAGACTTCGGCATGGTATGTATTCTCTGCATTAGGATTCTATCCGGTATGTCCCGGTACAGATGAATATATTCTGGGTGCTCCGTTGTTCAAGAAAGCGACACTGCATTTTGAAAACGGAAAGAACTTGGTAATAACCGCACCGGATAACAGCGATACCAACCGATATGTAGATGAAATGCGTGTAAACGGTACTGTTTATACCAAGAATTATTTGAAACACAATGAATTGTTACAAGGTGGTGTTATCGATTTCAAGATGACCGACCGTCCGAATATGCAACGTGGAACACAAGAAAGTGATTTGCCTTATTCATTTTCAAAAGACGAAACAATGAAATAAAAGTTTCACCATGCATTTCTCTCTTGTAAAGAGAGGTTGGAGGGGGATGTTCTCTTTTGGCAGCATTGCAAGAGTACATCCCCTTTTTGTTTTTAAATATTTCTTCTATACGTCAAAGTCCGATGATATCACTACTTTTGCCTTTCCTCTGTTTTTTCTAGAAAATTTAGAAAAAAGAACGAGATGGAGTAAGTGTTTTCTTTTAGCTGCCTGTTTTTATTCTCGAAAGGGGCATGAGAACCCCTTCACTGGAGAAAAATAAGTCAGTGTTAACTAATTTAATAAATTATGAAAGGCAATCAATTAATGAGAAAGCCCAAATTACTCAGGGCGCTTTTGATTCTTTTGTTTGTGGCTGCACCCATGCAATGGACCCGCGCACAAATTGTTCTTTCAACTCCCAAGACAACTCTTGGAGCGGTAATCAAGAACATCAAATCACAGTCTAACTATCAGTTTTTCTATGATGACAAACTGGCTGAAACGCCGGTGAATGCCATTGATGTAAAGAACGGTTCATTGCAGTCTGTACTTGATGCAGCTTTGCAAGGCAAGGGAATCACCTACAAGATAGAGGATAATATTGTCTATCTATCAGCACCCGGAGAACCTCAGACACCTCAACAGACAGGACAGGAGCATACAGTGACCGGAACAGTGTTGATGCGACAGGAGAGGCCTTGATTGGTGTAAACGTACAAGTGAAAGGAAACCCTACAGCCGGTACGATTACTGACTTTGAAGGTAACTATTCTTTGTCGGTTCCCGGAAATGGCGAGATTGTGTTCTCATACATTGGTTACCGTTCGGAAACGTTGAAGCCCGATGGCAAGAATGTACTGAACGTAACCATGCAGGAAGACACACAGCAGATTGGCGAAGTGGTGGTAACCGCTTTGGGGATCAAACGTGAGAAGAAGATGTTGGGTTATGCGGTTCAGGAACTGAAAAGTGATGAACTGAACAAGACAGGTGACCCGTCTGTGACCAGTGCCTTGCAAGGTAAGGTGGCAGGTCTTCAGATGAATACTTCGGCTACAGGTTTAGGTGGTTCTACGAAAATCACCATTCGTGGTAACTCTTCTCTTACCGACAACAACCAGCCGTTATGGATTGTGGATGGCGTTCCTTTCAGCGACACTAGCACTTCAAGCGCATCCCGCTATGATGGTGTTGACCGTGGTAGCGCTTCCATGGACATTAATCCGGATGACATCGAGAGCATCTCGGTATTGAAAGGTCCGAATGCGGCTGCTCTTTACGGTTCGCGTGCAGGTAATGGCGTTATCTTGATTACGACAAAGAAAGGCAGTAAGAAAGATGGTTTCGGAATCCGTTATAGTGGTAACTTCACTTGGACAGCTATCGGCGAGACATTGGATATGCAACGCCGTTACGGACAAGGACATATTGATACAAAAGATGCCAAGACTGCGGTGTATGACAAAACGGATAGCGGAAGCTGGGGCCCGGTATTGGATGGAAGCATGAAAGAGGCTTGGAACGGAGAAACTTACGCTTACTCTAACTATGGGGATAAGTTGAAAGATTATTTTGATACCGGTTTCTCGCATACGCATAACGTATCTATCAGCAACGGTACAGAGAAATCACATTTCCGTACTTCTTTCGGATACTCAGATAATGACGGTGTATTCCCCACTGAAAGTTTGAGCCGTGTGAATGCCGACCTGAATGCAGGAACGGAATTGAACAAATGGGTGTCTATGGACGGAAAGATTTCTCTTTCACGTACAAAAGCCGATAACCGTCCACTGTATGGTGATTACGGTGCTATTTCCCAGTTGATGAGAATCCCTAACAACGTCCGTCTGGATGACTTGAAACAATATTCTGATGAAACTCATGCGCATGTGAACTGGACAGGACCTACTGCCAGTATCCGTAATCCTTATTATGTATTGCATCAGCGTCAGAATTCAGATGAACGCTGGCGTGCTTTCGGATATTATAGCATGAAAATCAATTTCACAGATTGGCTGCATCTGTCTGCCAAATACGCTTTTGACTACTACCGCACCAGAGTGCAAAGCACCAATGCGGGTGATGGTATCAATGGAGAAGCCAATACTTCCATGATTACGAATGACTCAATGGACCGTAGTGAAGAAAACTTCTTCGAGTCAAATGCTGAAGTCATTTTGATGGGTGACCGTCAGTTGACTGATAACTTCCGTCTGGGCTTCAATGTCGGTGGTAACTTTATGTACCAGCGTTCGGAAACTTTGGGTGTGGGCGTAGGTAATATGGTGGATAAAGGTAATTGGATGCTGAATGCGGCCAATTTGCTGAGAACCGGTAGTGAGGATGGTTACAAGCGTGCCATGAACTCAGTGTTCGGCTCTGTGCAGATGGCATGGAAGGAATATCTGTCTTTGGATTTGACAGCTCGTAACGACTGGTCATCCACTCTTCCGTCAGGTAACAATTCTTTCTTCTATCCGTCTGCCAACCTCAGTTTCGTAGTTTCCGACTTTTTGCGCTCCATCGACAAACCGTTGCCAAGCTGGGTGACATTTGCCAAGCACGTCTGTCTGCCGCACAGGTAGGTAAGGACACAAGCCCTTATCAGTTATACAACACCTACTCTTTCAAATTCGATAATGGTGTATTGACTCCGACCAAGGATAATGTGAAGATGAACGATCAGTTGAAGCCTGAAATCGCGACCTCTTATGAAGCAGGTCTGGACATGAAGTTCTTGAACAACCGTCTGGGCTTTGACTTTACTTACTATTACAGCAAAACAAAGAACCAGATTATGAAAGTGCCCGCAGCAGCTCCCTGGAGTGGTGGCCAATGGGTAAACGCAGGTATGGTAACCAATCAAGGTGTAGAATTTATGTTGTATTCCACTCTGGTAGAAACAAAGGATTTCGCTTTTGATTTGAATGTGAATATGGCTCACAACGTATCGAAAGTAAAAGAACTGGCCCCGGAAGAAAATGTGAACTATATGTTCTTTAACGGTGATGGAAACTTCCCTGTAAAAGTAGGTACACGCGCCGGACACAAATTAGGCGAGATTTATGCTACATCGCTTTATAAGCGCAATGAAAACGGTGATATTATCGTAAATGAAAATGGTTTGCCCATGACTGTGACCAATGAGTCTGAATATGTGAACAAACCTATCGGTAATATCCAGCCTAAGCTGACCATGTCTGTATCTCCTACCTTTACTTATAAAGGGATTACACTGTCTGCACTGTTTGATATGAAATTCGGTGGTGATATCTTCTCTTATTCCGAGATGCTGGCTACCGGAAACGGCTTGGCTAAGCGTACCTTGAACCGTGGTGAGGAAAACAACTATATGATGGTATTCCCCGGTGTGACAGAATCAGGCGAGGTGAATACAAAACAGGTTTCCGCCTCAGAATACTACGGCTCATTGCAGGCTGAGGATTTCATCTACGATGCTTCATTCATTAAACTGAAAGAATTGTCAATCGGCTATTCATTCCCTTCATCTATGCTGAAGAAGACTCCTGTCAACTCGCTGAATGTTTCATTTGTAGCACGTAACTTGTGTTATCTGATGAAGCACACGCCGGGTACAAGCCCCGAAGGCGGCTATGACACTACGATGTTCTCACAAGCCATTGACTATGCATCGTTGCCGTTTACACGTACTTTCGGTATTTCTATCAACTTAGGTTTCTAATTAATTAAAAGGAAAAACTGATTATGAAAATCAAATTATATAAATCCGTAGCCTTATGCTCATTGCTGGCTCTGGCCGGATGCCATGATTTTGAGGAATTGAATACAAATCCTTACGCACCGATTTACGACCCGACTGTGGAGAATGTATCGGCCGATGGAATAGACATTGATTACACCTTGACAGACAATGCCATGGCAAGTTTGAAAGGGATGGAAGGCGCTATCGGAAGTATTTTTGCCAATTTCACCTACGAAGGTCTTTACAATGATTATCAGACAACGACCAATCTGACTCATGATATCTATGCCGGTTATTGGGGAAACAATGTCAGCGGCTTTGTGAATCAGGCGCCTACCTATTCTTATACGGATGGATGGTCGGCCAGCCGATGGAAGCATTTCTATGATGACCGCAGCACTTCGGAATACAGTCAGTTGGTCAAGACATTCTATTTCTGTAATAAGGATTATTATCATACGGCATTCTATATTACCCGCATTTATTATGCTTTCTTGTTGTCCATGCAGACAGATACTTACGGAGATATTCCCGTCGCTTATTATGTGAAGGGAGCTATGCCGCCGGAAGAAAATGTGTCTTATACGCCTCAGAAAGAGGTCTATAATATCCTTTTCCAGCTGTTGGATCAGGCTATAACAGAGTTGCACCAGGAAAATCTTCCTGCTGTCAGTCAGTATGATTTAGGTGACAATGACAAATGCTATGGAGGTGATGTGGACAAATGGCGTCGTTTTGCCAACACACTGCGTTTGCGCCTTGCTTTGCGTGTATCCAATGTAAATCCGGAATTGGCCCAGACTCAGGCAAAAGCAGCTTTGACAGATCCGGCTGGTCTGATGCAAAGCCAGGATGACAATATGAAGCAGACTCCAAAACGTCAGTATATCGCCGGCGGTAATGAAAATATATACGCATTGTTGTTCAGCTGGACCGGCAATGCTGTATTGTCGAAAGAAATGGAACGGGCTTATAAGAATCAGGCCTTGAAAGAAGGTGCGGCGGCAGCCGATGCCGTTACTTTCAATGAGAATTCTGAGAATTGTTATCTCGACCCTCGTTGTGAAGTTTTATGGTTCCGTCCTACTCCGTTTGATTCGTTGACTACCAGTCCGCTTCCCACAGAGAATCTGAAGAGAGATTTCAACGGGGTGATGAATGGAGAAACCAATGTAGGTGGCTCTTATCTGAACAGATACTCTGCCAACCGTTGTATTCTGTCATCTGATGCCATGAACAAGGATTATTGGTGGAATCTGGCCCGTGAAATAGTCTGGATGGGGTATTCTGAAAGTTTGTTCCTGAAAGCGGAAGCAGCATTGCGCTGGCCGTCATTGGTGGATGAAACTGCTGAAGCTCTTTATTTGAAAGGTATCAAGGCATCTATGGATTATTATGAAATTGATGCGGACAAGGCCAATGAATACATCAGTCATCTGGATGGCGTAAAAGCATTTGCCGGTGGTAGTAAGGAAGAACAATTGGAACAGATTATTACTCAGAAGTGGATTGCCGTTTTCCCGAATGGAAATGAAGGATGGGCAGAAGTGCGTCGTACCGACTATCCGCGTTATCTGCTGGCTCCGGTTAATGGAAACAATTCCAATGGAGAAGTGGCGTCCGGCAAGCTTATCAAACGCATCAACTATCCTAACAGCGAGTCCCGTAACCCTAATAAACCGGGCAATGTGAACCAGGGTAGCCGTGTATGGTGGGATGTGGCCGATACGATGAATGATAAAGGTCAGTGGCATACTCCGAATAATTTCCGATAGAAATTGCTATCTTTGTATCCTAGGGAACATAAAAAGAAACAAAATGAAGCAAATTCTATTTTTATTGGCAGCCGTCCTGTTATTGGGCGGCTGTGCGGAAGAGAAGAAGACCGACGTTCGTTGGGCTACTTTTAATGTCCGTTATGACAATCCGCAAGACAGTTTGAACAATTGGCAATATCGGAAAGACCGTGTGTGCCAGTTTATTAAGGACCGTGAACTGGATATTGTCGGTATGCAGGAAGTTTTGCATAACCAGTTTCAGGATCTTCGTGCAGGCTTGCCCGAATACGATGGTATCGGCGTGGGACGTGATGACGGGAAGACAGCAGGTGAATATGCGCCGCTATTCTATCGTAAGGACAAATATGAGGTGTTGGACTCCAATACTTTCTGGTTGGCCGAAAATCCCGATAGCGTAGGAATGATGGGATGGGATGCGGTTTGTGTCCGTATCGCCACGTGGGCGAAATTTAAAGACAAGGCCACCGGAAAGATATTCATGGCTGTCAATACTCATTTTGACCATGTAGGTGAAGAGGCTCGCCGTCAAAGCGCATTGCTCATTATACGTAAGATAAAAGAGATCGTAGGCGAACGCCCCGCAGTGGTTACGGGTGACTTTAATGTGACCGATGCGAGCGATGCATACGAAACGATCACTACCAACGAGTTTGTGATGAAGGATGCTTATAAGACGGCTGCCCGTGTGACCGGCGTTGATTATACTTTTCATGATTTTGCCCGTATTCCGGCCGAGGATTGTGAAAAGATTGATTTCATCTTTGTCACTCCGCAAGTTCTGGTAAAGAACTGTGAGATACCGGCTGAAGTACCGGAAGCTTTGCTTTCCGATCATAATCCTCAGTTGGCTGACTTGGAATTCTGATTTTTTTAATAGGTGAACTTACGCCGGTAGAGTCTTTAAAAGGGCTTTATCGGCGTTTGTATTACAATAACTTTTTCAAATCTTCAATGTTTGGCAGAGCGTTACGAAGTCGTTCCGGCATATCTTTAGATGCACGGTAAGTGGCAACTCCCATCGACTTGTTATAATCACGAACGGCAAACTCTACAAAGGTTTGGTTCATTTCTTTGCAAAGAATTATTCCGATAGAAGGGTTTTCGTGCGGTTTTCTGATATATGTATCTAAAGCGGATAGATAAGTATTCAACTGCCCCAAATAAGAAGTGCGGAATTTTCCGGATTTAAGCTCAACTGCGACTAAGGAGTTAAGCTCCCGATTGAAAAAGAGCAAATCAATAAACATTTCTTCTCCTGCAACTTCCATGCGATATTGATTGCCTATAAAGCTGAAATCTTGTCCGAAGGTCATAATAAATTTCTTCACATTGGCAACAATTGCCTTTTCTACTATTTTTTCGTCTAAGTCCTCTTCCTGCTTTCAGTTCCTCCACATTGATGAAATCAAGCAAGTATTCATCTTTGAATGAACAAACAACTTTTAGCGCTTGCTTAGTATCAGGCAATGTTTGTGCAAAATTGTTGGGTAAAGTTCCCCGATGGCTGTATAGATCTGCTTTTAAGTAATCCCTTAACGTGTATTTACTCCAATAGCGAATGGCGCACTCATGTATATAAAATAGTCTTGCTTCTAAAGTCTTGGCTTTGGATATTATTTCGGTATGGTGACTAAAGCCGATTGAAAAGAAGTCTGACCAATTAAATTCATCCGCCACTGGCTGATGAATTGCTACAAGAAGCAATTTTTCATTCAACACCAAATCATCAGCCAATGGCGGATGATTTAAAACTTTATCCCACTCTTCATAAAAAATACGCATATTTCTTATGCTTGTTGCTGAAAATCCCCTCAGCCCCGGCAATTCTTTTTGTAACAGAGAAGATATTTGTTCAATGGCACCTTTCCCCCAAAAGCCTGTACGGGAATTTTCCGACACGTAACGCCCGATGCCGTAATAAAGAGATAATTGTTCCTTATTTACTGATGCGGCTGCACGGTACTGGCTTCGTAAGATAGCTTCTTTTATGGCCTTTACTGCTTCTCTATAATTCTGATTTATATTCATTTGCACTTTGTTGTTATATGTGACAAAAGTACAAAATTAATGCTGTCAGTACAAATAAGCTTATCATTCCCTCTCCCATTTAAAATAATTTTCCTCCTTCGATAAGTGTAATACCTTATTTAATTGTTTTATATTTGTATCATTAATCCAATTTAATATTATGAAGGCATACAGTTACTATGTATTATTTTTGTTAGTCGTGTTTTGTGGGTGTTCTCGCCCCACAGAATTGACATCGCCGGATGGCAATATAAAATTAGTATTCAATCTCAATGAAGCGGGAGAGATGACCTACGGAGTTTCTGTAGGAGGGAATCCATTCATCACCCCCTCCGTTATGGGCTTTGAAGGCCGTGACGGGGTAAATCTTTCCAAAGGTTTTCTGATAGAAAGTACCGAGTACACCACAAAGGATGAAACTTGGACCCAACCTTGGGGAGAAAATAAATCAATCCGGAACCATTATAACGAAATGGCCGTGCGTTTGAAAGACCAGGCAAATACACAGCTGACCCTCCGTTTCCGCGTGTTCGATGACGGCCTGGGCTTCCGCTATGAATATCAAGTACCCCAAGTGGACAGTGTGTTCGTAATGGATGAGCTCACTTCATTTAATTTGGCACAAGACGGCAAGTCATGGTCTATTCCCGCCAGTTTTGAAACCTACGAATTGCTGTATCGCACCCTGCCCGTCAGCAAGGTGGATAATGCCAATACCCCGATGACTTTCAAAACAGATAACGGGGTATATGCCAGTATCCACGAAGCAGCTTTGACCGATTTCCCCGAAATGACTTTGAAACATACCGAAGGTTGTCACTTCAAATCGGAACTGGCTTCCTGGCCCGATGGGGTGAAAGCCCGTTTTGCCGGAGGGACTTTCGTGACTCCGTGGCGCAGTATTCAGATAGCTCCCAAAGCGGTAGGTCTGATAAACTCCGGCCTGATACTGAATCTGAATGAGCTTGTGTGCTGGAGGGGGATTTGAGCTGGATACGTCCTATGAAATACGTAGGTATCTGGTGGGGAATGCATCTGGGAGTCGAAACGTGGACGATGGATGAACGCCACGGCGCCACCACCGCTAATGCCAAACGTTATATAGACTTTGCTGCTGCCAATAACATAGAAGCGGTAATGTTCGAGGGATGGAATGAAGGCTGGGAAAGTTGGGGCGGTATGCAGACTTTTGACTATACCAAACCCTACGCCGATTTTGATATGGCAGAGGTGGCACGTTATGCCAAGGAGAAAGGGATTGAAATAATCGGTCACCACGAAACAGGTGGCAATATCTTTAATTACGAACGCCAGTTGGACAATGCTTACAAATGGTATGCCGACTTGGGAGTGCACAGCGTGAAGACCGGTTATGCCGGAGGACTGCCGGGCGGTCATAGCCATCATGGACAGTTCAATGTACGCCATTACCGCAAGGTGGTGCAGACTGCCGCCGGTTATCATACAACCGTTAATGCCCACGAACCTATCAAAGATACAGGAATTCGTCGTACTTACCCCAATATGATGACACGGGAAGCGCCCGCGGTATGGAGTGGAACGGATGGAGTGAAGGTAATCCTCCCGAGCATCACGAGTTATTGCCGTTTACCCGCTTGCTGGGCGGTCCGATGGATTATACGCCGGGTACTTTTGATATTCTTTATGAAAAGACACGCAATTCTCCCCGCCGCAAGAAATGGAATGACTTGGATAAAGGAAACAGCCGTGTGAATACCACCTTGGCAAAGCAGATTGCCAATTGGGTAATCATTTATTCTCCATTGCAAATGGCATCGGATATGATTGAGAATTATGAAGGGCATCCTGCTTTCCAGTTCTTCCGGGATTTTGATGCGGACTGTGACTGGTCTGAAGCCTTGCAGGGCGAACCGGGAGAGTTTGTAGCCGTAGTACGGAAAGCGAAAGACAATTATTTCTTAGGAGCTACGACCAATGAGGAAGCACGTACGCTGACCATTCCTCTGGATTTCCTTGAGAAAGATAAAAAATACCATGCGGTGATTTATGCTGATGGAGAAGATGCCGACTGGAAAACAAATCCTACTTCTTATCAGATTAAGGACAGAGAGGTGACAGCAGCCGATACCTTGTCTGTAGTCATGGCAAAAGGTGGTGGACAAGCGGTAAGCTTTATTCCTGTAACTGACTGATTTACCAAATGCTTCGTCCTATTGCATTAATAGATTCCGAAAGGTAACTTCATCTCCTCTCAGAAGGAGATGAAGTTATCTTCGGTTATAGCCGAATTCAACAACCTTAAAACTTAGATATAAATGAAAACAACCGAAACCCCAACTCCGTCCAGACGCCGTAGTCCTATTTTCTGGGTTCCCACCGCTTATTTTGGTATGGGGCTCCCTTTTGTTGTCCTCAATATGGTAGCCGTACTGATGTACAAAGGTCTGGGAGTCAGTGATGCGAAAATAGCCTTCTGGACTTCCCTTATCATGCTTCCTTGGACACTGAAACCCCTTTGGAGTCCGTTGCTGGAGATGTACCGTACCAAGAAATTCTTTGTTGTCCTCACTCAGATGGTGTCGGGAGTTACTTTCGGGTTGATCGCTTTGTCGCTTCATCTTCCGTCTTTCTTTGCGGTCACTATTGCCTTGTTCGCCATTGTCGCTTTTAGCGGAGCAACGCACGATGTGGCCTGTGACGGAGTATATATGGACGAGTTGAATGCGCAGGAACAAGCTAAATATATAGGTTGGCAGGGAGCTTTTTATAATGTGGCGAAGATTATCGGTACAGGCTTGCTGGTCTATCTGGCCGGTTTTCTGAAAGATGAATACGAAGGGCCTGCAGAAGATGCGGTACTTTATTCCTGGACGGTCATTATGATTATCCTCGGAGTAGTGATGTTCGCCTTGGGAATTTATCATACCCGTATGTTACCTTCGGGCAAGCACGCCCATTCGGTCACCTCTTTTTCGCAGAGTATGACCGAGTTATGGAATGTCATCCGGAACTTCTTTACGAAAAAGCATATTGTTTACTACATTTGCTTTATTATTTTATATCGTTTTGCCGAAGGGTTTGTGATGAAAATTGTACCTTTGTTCCTGAAAGCCGGTCGTGATGTGGGTGGCTTGGGATTGACAGAACAGGAGATTGGTATTTATTATGGACCTTCGGAGCGGCAGCTTTCGTACTCGGTTCATTGCTGGGTGGATATTATATTTCCGCACGTGGCTTGAAAAAGACTTTGTTCTCCTTGTGTTGTGTGTTCAATCTGCCTTTTATGGCTTACACGCTGCTTGCCATTTTCCAACCGCAGAGTGCGCCCCTTATCGGAGGGGCCATTGTGCTGGAGTATTTCGGATATGGTTTCGGCTTTGTGGGGCTTACCTTGTTCATGATGCAGCAAGTGGCTGCCGGTCCTCATCAGATGGCGCATTATGCTTTTGCATCGGGTATCATGAATCTGGGTGTCATGTTGCCCGGCATGATGTCCGGATATGTCAGCGACTGGTTGGGCTATAAACTGTTTTTCATCTTTGTGCTGGTGGCTACCATTCCGGCCTTTCTGATGACCTGGTTTGTACCCTTCACACACGAAGACAAGAAATAGAGAAAAACTATTAACCTAACAAAAAAGAGAATATGAGTGAATTGAAGATTGCGGGCAATCCGTTGCCCGGTATGCCGTGGGAGGAGCGTCCCGAAGGTTGTAAAAATGTAATGTGGAGATGTAGTGCGAATCCTATCATTCCCCGTGATTTGCTGCCTACATCCAATAGTATATTCAATAGTGCGGTAGTACCTTTCGGCGAAGGGTATGCCGGAGTGTTCCGTTGTGATGATACAAACCGCCGGATGGCGCTTCATGTGGGATTCAGCAAGGATGCCGTTCATTGGGACATCAATCCGGAGAAGTTGCAGTTCCAGTGTGATATCCCCGAGATAGGTGAATGGGTGTATGGTTATGACCCGCGTGTCTGCTTTATCGATGACCGTTACTATGTGACTTGGTGTAACGGATATAAGGGCCAGCCCACCATCGGCGTGGCATGGACTACGGATTTCAAGACGTTCCACCAGGTGGAGAATGCTTTCCTGCCTTTCAACCGTAATGGCGTGCTGTTCCCTCGCAAGATTAATGGTAATTTTGCCATGTTGAGCCGTCCCAGTGACAACGGGCATACTCCTTTCGGAGATATTTATTATAGCGAGTCGCCCGACTTGGAGTTTTGGGGACGCCATCGGCATGTCATGTCGCCTGCGCCTTTTGAACAGAGTGCATGGCAGTGCTTGAAAATAGGTGCCGGCCCTATTCCTATCGAAACCAGTGAAGGCTGGTTGTTGTTCTACCACGGTGTGCTTCGTTCCTGCAATGGTTATGTCTATGCCTTTGGATCGGCATTGCTTGATTTGGACGAGCCTTGGAAGGTGAAGTTCCGTTCGGGACCTTATCTCCTCTCTCCGCGTGAACCTTACGAATGTATGGGTGATGTGCCCAATGTATGCTTCCCTTGTGCGGCTTTGCATGATCCGGCAACGGGACGGGTAGCCGTTTATTATGGTTGTGCCGATACGGTGACCGGTCTGGCATTCGGTTATATTCCTGAAATTATAGAATTTACCAAGCGTACTTCTATTATTTAAGCACAGTTTGTACTGTTCTCATTAGAAAACAGAGGATGTGTCCTGTGGCTGTCACTTCGGCCCGGACACATCCTCTTTGTTTTTTCCCGGAAAAGGGACCTGTCTGGTTATAAAGCGGTTCTTAAGTGCCATCTTCTCTTTGGCTAAGTGTTTTCTTCCGGATGATTAAGGGCTTTTATACTGAAACCTTCTACAGTCCATTGTAATGGACTGTAGAGTCTGCCGTAATGGACTGTACGGTCTGCTACAGTGGACTGTACGGTCTGCACCGGAAGACTATAGAAGATAATAGGAATAAAGACCTTAGTTGTATGGATAAAAAGGCTTATGTTTACTGTTGAACGTCTTCGTCGCAGAGGATGCGGAGTGTATTGCCGAAGTAGCGGAACAGTTCTTCCGTGACGGTTTGGGTGGCGGATTCCACCAAACGATCCGCATGGTATGATGTATCATAAATGTTCGTTTTATTAGAAAACCAGCATAAACATACACGAGTACGTGTTGCGGCATACGAAATTCATTCAGCCAGTCATCGGGTAGGAAGCAACTGAATACTATATCATCGAGATTATGTAGTCTGTCTTCAAGCATTAGAGCGTTTCGAGTAATTCGATAAGACGTTCGGTGTGCGCTACTGATATATTTCTTTGTTGCTCGATAAGTTCCGGTGTGGTACGGTTGCCGTAACTTACGCCGCAGGTATAAACACTGCCGCTATACTCCATGTGCGTCAGTCGGCAGGTTGCTTTGTAGCAAGCTAAAAATTCGTCTATGGTGTAGCCCATCGCCCCCTTGTGGCTATACAATGCTTCGGGTGCTCCCGTTGTGAAAGAGAGAACGAGTTTCTTGCCTTTGAGTTTGTCTCCGGTACTTCCGTGCGAGAATCCGTGACGGAAAGTCTCTTCCATCCAGCGTTCCAATATGGAGGGTGCGGAGTACCAGAAAAGGGGGAACTGCAATACGATGATGTCTGCCCGGAGCAATTTCTGCTGTTCGGCTTCCACGTCGATTTTGAAATCGGGATAGAGTTCATCCAGCTTTACGATTTCGGCTTCCGGCAGCCGTTCGTTCAGGGTTTCGAGAATCGTTTTATTGGCTACAGATGCGGCAAGGTTTGTATGGTCGCTGATAATCAATACATTTTTCATATTCATTCTTTTTATTGTTATTTGTTTTATGCACCTACACCACCGTCCACTTTATAGTCGGCTCCGGTTACGAAGCTGGCTTCGTCGCTCGTCAGGAAAGCGACGACGGCGGCAACCTCTTCGGGCTGTCCCATTCTACCGAGAGGCACGCTCTTCGTTACCATATCCTTGTGGGCTTTCGCGGCCTCGTCCGAAAGCTCGGTCTTGCCGTAAATAGGGGTTTCGATGGGCCCCACGCCGAGTGAATTGACACGCACGCCGTCTTTTGCCAACTCTTTCGCCCATGCACGTGTCATGGTATAGACGGCAGCTTTCGAGGCGGCATAGTTCGCCATTGTCGCGATAGGATTGGTTGTCATAGTTGTCGTGACATTCAGGATATTGCCTTTTGCTGCCTTTATCATCGGCAGGCAGGCTTGTGTCAGCATGACAACGGCACGCACGTTGATGGCGAATACCTTGTCGTATTCGTCGATTTTCATCGTTGCAAACGGGGTGACGGGTGCCCATCCGGCATTATTGACAAGAATGTCGAGACGACCGTACCGTTCTCCGACAGTACGGATGATAGTGCGTATCCCGTCTTCCGATTCGAGGTCGATGGCAAGATAGGAGATTTTATCACTGTAAGCAGCCGTTTCGACAAGTGTCGTTTCCGTGCGGCCTACAATCAATACGTTAGCACCTTCATCGGCCAGACGTTGGGCAATAGCTCTTCCGATGCCCGTCCCGGCTCCGGTTACAAGAGCGACTTTGTTGTTCAATGACTTATACATGGGTTATTATTTGTTATTAGGGTTAAATTGCTTGTCGTAATTCAGAAGGAATTTTACGAGTTCGGGATTACGGTGCGACCAGCGGAAGTCGGCAGGTTTGTCGAGCGGACGGATACTTCCATATCTTCCGGTGTAAGTGTGAAATCGAATACATCCAGATTTTGTTTCATTCGCTCGATATGCGTGCTTTTCGGGATGGCGATGATGCCGCGTTGCACCAAGTAACGCAGGGCGACTTGCTGTACCGTTTTATTGTATCGTTCGGCCAAAGCCGTCAGTATGGGATTGGTCAGAAGGTCGGGATCGCCTTGTGCCAGTGGGGCCCAAGCCATGATACGTGTATCATAGGGCTTCATTTCAGCTTCAGCATCCCACTGCTGACTGAATACATTGGTTTTTAGTTGGTTTACGGCAGGTTTTATTTCGGCACATTCGGCCATATCCACGAAGCGGTCGGGATAGAAATTCGATAGCCCAATGGCACGGACTTTTCCGGCCTTTACCGCTTTCTCCATCGCCCGCCATGTTCCCGGATAGTCGCTAAACGGCTGATGGATAAGCAGCAGGTCGATGTAATCGGTGCGCAACTTACGGAGCGATTCGTCGATGCTGCGGGTTGCCTTTTCCTCTCCGGCATTGGTAATCCACACTTTGGTCGTGAGAAAAAGTTCATCACGGGACACGCCGCATTTTGCGACGGCATTACCCACGCCTCTTCGTTATAATACGCCTGCGCCGTGTCTATCAACCGATAACCCGCGTCGATGGCATCGAGTACGCAACGCTCGCACTCTTCGGGCGATACTTGAAATACACCATATCCTAATACCGGCATTTCGATGCTGTTGTTCAATTTTACAGTCTGCATATGATTCTGTTTTAAGGGTTAATATTCTATTTGTTTTTTGAAATCATTCATGGATTTTGTGCAACCCGATACCTTTTACCGTAAGTAAATCCATGTCATCGTAGATAGGACTTTTCCCTGTCTCCAGCAGGGCGATGGCATCCATTTCCTCTTTGGACAGCGTAAAATCGAGAATATTGAAGTTCTCGATCATCCGTTCCTTATGTACGGATTTCGGGATAACTACGATGTTGCGCTGGTTCAGCCAGCGAAGAATCACGGCTCCGACCCCCTTATCGTGTTGCTCTGCTATCGCTTTCAATGTAGGATGATTGAATATGTCATTCTGCCCTTCAGCAAAAGGTGCCCATGCTTCGTGCTGGATGCCTTCCTGCTGTAAGAAAGCATTGGCAGCCTGCTGCTGGAAAAACGGATGCGTTTCAAGCTGGTTTACGACGGGTTTTATTTCGTTATGCAAGAAAAGGTCTTGCAGGCGTTCATTAGAGAAACTCGTAACCCCGATAGCCCGGATGCGTCCCTCTTTATAGAGCCGCTCCATCGCCCGCCATGCGGCATAGTAATTCCCGTAGGGTTTGTGCATCAAATAGAGGTCAAGATAGTCCAACCCGAGCTTTTTCATCGAGAGGTCGAAAGCCCGCAGGGCATCGTCGTACTCGTAGTCCTGCACCCACAATTTGGTGGTTATGAAGAATTCCTCCCGTTTGATACCGCTTTGCCGGATGGCGTTTCCCAACTGTTCCTCGTTGAAATAAGCAGCGGCCGTATCGAATTTCCGATAACCGATCTCGATGGCATCATTTACGGCTCGTTCCGTTTCGTTTTCAGGAATCTGAAAGACACCGAACCCGATAGCAGGCATCATTACTCCATTGTTTAATCTTACATTTTTCATATCCTTTATGGTTTTTAATTCTGATGCAAAGTTACAGGGTACCTATCATTTTATTGTTTCATTATTCGGGGAAGAATTTTCACTATTCGTGGTTTTTCGTTATTTTTGCAGGAAATGAAAGAGAAATGACACATACAGACTTCGACGGGATTATTTTTGCTGATACATTGCAGGAATTTAATGCCTTACGATATGCAGGAAGAGTAATCCATATTCTTTGCAGCGGAGGAAATATGGGTTTCACGTTTCAGGATACCCGTTATAACATCGCGGCCGGGGATTATGTAATTCTACCAACGCCACACTCGTATCGGAATTTTCGGACTCCGAAGACTTTCAAGGTATCCTGATGAACCTTTCGGATGCGTTCGTTTCCTCGATTGCTATTCGCAGCAATTACGGCATTATTGGGTATCTATCACTCTTGCAGAATCCAGTCATGAAACTTTCCTCTCATGATTTTCAAGTATGCGAGCAGGCAATGCGCTGTATCCGGCAACGTCTGAAAGATAAAGAGCATCTGTTTTGGGAAGAATTGATGGGAAGCCTGCTTACGGCGCACATCCTCGACCTTTATGATATTCATGCACGCAGTCAGAATACTATGCAGGTATCGGAGCGTATTACGGTCTTACTGCGAAATTTCATAGAACTGTTATATAACGGCGAATATATTCGAAATCGAGATCTCGATTTTTATGCATCCCGGCTTTGCATAACACCTCATTATCTGTCGGAGATATGTAAAAAGGTAAGCGGCAAACCTGCCACTTATTGGATTGACCGTTTTACTCTTCAAGAGATTACCCGCTTGCTGCGACAAAAAGAGTTGTCTTTAACTACGATTGCCGAACGAATGAATTTCTCCTCTGTTTCTTATTTCAGTCGGTATGTGCAAAAGAGGATGAAGACAACACCGTCAGAGTATAGGAAAGATATATCTGTCCGCTAAACAACAAGATATTTGTTCAAGATACAAATAAGAACAACCGTTTTATACGGCTGTTTTTTACTTAAATTTTTATTCCTCTGTATACGACCAGATCGTGTTATTGCAGTGGTCCTTTTCCACTTTGAGGAACAACTCGAAGTCGGTGATGAATGTCGGAGTGAGCTTTTTCAGCGCAATATCACTGGCCTTGTATCGCTTTTCGACGAACTCCGCGAGGTGTTTGTAAACGACGCAGTATTTCCAATAGCTGCGCAGGCTTTTGAGTTTACCGACCTGCGTCTCGTGGTTCATGCCCAAACCTAAATAGGCATTGCGAACTTTCTCGGCGGTAACATAGTTGTCGCCCGGTTTCAGTTGGCTTTTCGATGGCTTCGGTTTGGCTTCGATATCGCAGTTCGATTCTCTCTAAATCCCTTGTTTACAACCTTCTTGCTCCAATCCGCTCCCATTCTCGAATTTTCTCTTTATCTTTGTCAGAAAAATAAAGCAGTCCATGAAACGACCCAACGTACTTAATTTAACCTGCCCTGCCATCCCCGTAGTTCGGATCGGTTTTGTCGGATTAGGAAACAGGGGCATTCTTGCACTCGAGAGATATATGCACCTGGAAGGCATTGAGGTGAAAGCGCTTTGTGATTTGCGGAAGGAAAACATAGAGCGTGCAGAGCGGATTTTGCAGGAGTCCGGCCGCCCCAAGGCTGAGAACTATTCAGAAGAGGGGATGTGGCGCAGGATGTGCGAATGTAAAGAGATAGATCTTGTTTATATTTGTACAGACTGGCTGACTCATACCGAGATTGCGGTTTATGCTTTGCAGCAGGGACGCCATGTCGCTTTGGAGGTTCCTGCCGCCATGAGTGTGGCCGATTGCTGGCGTTTGGTGGATACAGCCGAAGAAACCCGCCGTCACTGCATGATGCTGGAGAACTGTTGTTACGATGCATTTGCCCTGACTACATTGAACATGGTGCAGCAGGGGGTGTTGGGAGAGATCACTCATGCCGAGGGGGCATACATCCATGACTTGCGCAAGCATTATTTTGCAGATGAAAAAGCGGGTGGGTATCACAATCACTGGATAAAGCTTTACAGTCAGCAGCATACGGGGAATCCTTATCCTACTCACGGTTTGGGGCCTGTCTGCCAATGGATGAATATTCATCGGGGAGACCGTATGGAGTATCTGGTTTCCATGTCCTCGCGTCAGGCCGGTCTGTCTGCTTATGCCGGACAGGTGTTTGGCGCATCCTCCGAAGAAGCGGCACAGAATTATGAGATGGGGGATGTGAATACCACGCTGATTCATACCGCAAAAGGAAGAACTATCTTGTTGCAATATGATGTGACCACTCCTCGCCCGTACAGCCGCCATCAGACGGTGTGCGGCACGAAGGGATTCATGCAGAAATATCCCGTTCCCTGTCTTATGCTGGATAAATACGGAAAAGAGCCTTTGTCCGGCGAGCAGTTTGAGCGAATGATGGAGCAGTATAAACATCCTTTTACAGCTGTTATCGGAGAAGAGGCCCGGCGGAAGAATATGCCGAATGAAATGAATTATATCATGGACTATCGGCTTATTCATTGTTTGAGGAACGGTTTGCCGTTGGATCAGGATGTGTATGATGCCGCCGAATGGTCCTGCATTACGGAACTGAGCGAGCGTTCCGTGCGGCAGGGCAGTGTTCCGGTGGAGATTCCCGATTTCACACGAGGGGACTGGAAAAAGAGATAGTGCTGTCAGTTCTTTAGCACAGGGGGATAAACCGAATGGTTCTCACCTGAAGATGAAAAGAACGCTGATATTTTAATCTCCAGATGAAAATATAGGCTTGTTTATTGAACTCCCATTGATGTTATCGTTTCTTGTCTTGTGGTGTTTCCACTATTATTTTTCCTTCTTTCATGGTGAACTGTGCGATTTTCAAATCATTCAGGGCGTCCAGTACGGTATTCATTGGGAGTTGACGGTTGATATGGAAATAGATGCGTTCGTCCAGCAACGGACGTGAACGGAATACGATGCTGATGTTATACCATGAACCTATTTCTTGCATGACTTGCCTCAAGTCGGTATTGTCAAAAGAAAATTTATTCTCCGCCCATCCTTTTCTCTTCTCCGTATCAACTCTTTTCAATTGGAGTTTTCCTTGTTTATCTAAGGATATTTGTTCCCCCGGGTGCATTTCCTTACTTTGATTGCGCTTGGTATGACTTACATTCACTCGTCCTTGATAGAGGATGACATCCGGCGAGTAACGGGGATAGGCTTTCACATCGAACACCGTTCCCAATACTCGTGTTTGTAGTTGCTCGGTGCAGACTATAAAGGGGCGGGAAGCGTCTTTGGCTACTTCAAAACGGGCCTCTCCGCTTAGTTTGACACTGCGAATGGTATCTGTAAACTCTTTCTGATACTCCAGACGGCTGTTTGCGCTGAGCAATACCTTGCTTCCGTCGCTTAATTGAACGGAGGTAATGGTAGCGGGCGGGGTGCTTACAATTATCCTTTTCCCTTCTTTCCGAAAAGTAATTTCCTCAGGAACTTCCAGTGAAGTGAAGACTTCCACTTCCTGCTGCTCAGGTTGCAGTAAAGGCTGGAATACAAGTGCCAAGGCGATGACAGCGGCGGCTATACCTAGTATCATTATCCGGCGGATAGATTGGTGTCTGATACGGTGACGACGGATGAATGTCTGCCAGGCTTTCCGGGTTTCGTCCGCGGTGGGAGTATCCCCCAATGCTTCACCGAAGAGCTGTTCCAATTGATGGTCATTCCAAGTCCCGTTTTCTTGGGAGCTTTGGTTATGGGTATCCTTTCCGCTGTCCGGATGGATGTGGTCATTTGTTGAAAACTCCTTTTTCATTGTTTCTCCTCCTTTCCCAGCATCGCTTCGCGCAGAGTCCGCAATGCTTTTGATATATGTTTTTTCACGGTGTCGGGGCTGATTCCCAGTTCTTCGGCTACCTGTTGATATGTTTTTTTCTCCCAATAGCAGCTTCGTAAGATAGTACAAGTTGGTTCGGGCAAACTGCGGGCTATGTTTTCCGCTTGCTGCAACAGTGCCTCGTGTGCACGATAACCTTGATTCATTTCTGCACGGGTGGCTTCGGTGAGGCGGTCGATGTGTTGCTGTTCCACGTTCAAATGCTTCAAACGGTTGAGACACCCGTTACGTACGGTGGCATAGAGCCAGGCGCTACGGGTGTTTTCCTTCAGTTGGTCGAACTCCTTCCAGGCTTGTTCCATGGTTTCGCTTACTATGTCCTTGGCTTCTTCCGTATTGTCCATCAAGGTAGCGGCAAAGCGGACGAGGCGTGGTACATCTCTGAGAACAGTCGTTCGAAGTGCTCTTCTTTATGGTTTCTTCTCCTGAATAAAATCTGCATGTTTCTTTGTCTTCCGTGAACAAAGGTACGGAAATTTCCTTTTCTCCGCCGGGGTTACAGACGATTCTTTTCACTTTGTCCGGCTCCGGTTCCTTTATATTTGCTCTTGGTGGCATTGAATTTATAGGATACTTGGAGGCCGAAGCGTTGGAAGTCGCGGTAAATCCGATTTTCCATATAAGCGTTTATGCCGTATAAATTGAAATGATAGTAACCGGTATGAAGAATGTCATTGGCGGTAAGTGCTATGTTTAATGTTTCATTTAAAAATGATTTGGATAAGCGTGCACTGATTTGTCCTTCCGTGCGCGTTACAAAAAATCCTTGCCGGGAAGCGGTGGAGAGATATCCTTCTATATTGAAGAACCAGCCTTTGGGAAGGTTGAAGTTGTTGTCCAGACTGATATAGAAACGGGGTTGGTTCCGGCGTTCGGTGATGCCTATTTTATTCGCATTCATATCCAAAAAAGCCATATTCACATTGAGTTGCGGTTCCCAATACCCTAGCTTGGGAGAGGCGTTGAGACTAATGCCGTAATTATGGGTTGTAGGAATGGTCTGTGTGGCAAATAAGAGGACGCCCGGATGTGTATCTTCCTTGTATGGCATAATTATATTGGTATACATATTGAGAATACGGCTGAAATAGGCTGAGAAATAGAGCCAATTCCAAGAGGTACTGGCCGAAAAACGGTGCGTCTTTTGTGTTTTCAGCAAAGGGTTTCCTTGAGAATACTCATATTTGCTGCGATAGCGGATGGAATTGGTCAATAAACTATAGTCGGGATTATTTTTCCTTAACCGGTAAGAGAGGCTGAAACTTTTGCCATTGTGTGACCAACTGGCGGCCAATACAGGAATAATATCATTATAGGTAGGGCTTTGTGCATCTATCCTTATTCCTTTTTCATAATAATCTGTTTGTTGATGTTCATAACGTATTCCCATATTCAGTTTCCAATGGCGGATGGATTTTGAATAGTCAGCAAATGCGGCATATACGGATTGTTTGATGTGGTCGTCGGCATCGGCAGAGAAACCGTTTTGGGTAAAGATATCATGGCGGTTGGTAAAAGTTTCTTCCGTACCGAATGAAAAACGTCCGTTCCATAAAGGGGCACTGACTACCAGCTTGGCGGCATAGAGGGAGCTGCGCATACGACTGTCTGCTTGCACGGTTGCATCGTCATTATTAATGGCGTTCTGGTCGGAATGCGAGCGTTTGAATAGATAATCGGCGTTGAAGTCAATATTCCATTTGCCCAGTTCTCCTGCGTAGTAGGCGTTTGCCGCGTGATCCCAACCTGTATGTGTTTGTTCTGCTGTAGTAAAGTTTATCCGGTCGGTTTCTTCATCGTTACGTCTGGTGACGGTTCTACCGGATGAATTTCTGTCTGCATTCCCTATTCCGGTTTCGGGCATATAGCGCAGACCGAAAGAATGGTGTTCATCCGGTTCATAATTGAATCCCAGCTCACCGGAAAAACGTTGGCTCTTATGGGTTTGCACATCATTTTTGTTGGTTTGCCAAATGGCGGAACCCTTGATGCGGTTCATATTTGTGGTTTTTCCATACGAGTTTTGTTGTGCCAGATAGCCTTTTACAAAGAGATCCAGACCGCCGGTGCGATAATTTAATGCCATATATTCGTTGGCGTTGGCAGAATGTCCTTGTGAATAAGTCGTATTGAAATGGCCGCTCAACCCTTGTCCGCGCCGGCGGATGGTGTGGAGGCGGATGACGGCTGCTACGTCCGAGGCATATTCGGCTCCGGGAGTGGTGATGACTTCCGCGGATAAGATTTCGTTGGCTCGGATACGGTCCAGTTCTGTCATGTCGCGTACCTTCTTATTATTTATATAGATTACAGGAGAACCACATCCCATTACATTGTATTCGCCGTTACGGCCGGTGACGAAAGGAAGATGGGGCAACATTTCTGCGGCAGACCCCATTCGGGCCAGGGAAGTTCCTGCCACGTTGGCTTTTAGTCCGTTGGGACCCACTTCTATCATGGGGCGTCGGGCGCTGATGGTGACTTCCTGCATCAGTTGGGTGTCGGGAAGCAGGTGAAACGTAGGAGTAGGGTGGTAAGGTTGCACTTCTGTCTTATAGCCTATGTAAGAAACCCGTATCAAGTAAGGTCTCCCTTCTTCCGCTATCATCAGGAAACTTCCGTCTTCACGGGTGACACATCCGTTTACAAAGGTGGAATCGCCGGGGGTCAATAAGAGTACATTGGAGTAGGGCAGCGGTTCATTCTTTTCATTGGTTACTTGTCCTCGTATTTCGGTGGTGGGTACATTCTTTCCCTTTTTCTGTATGACGAAGTATTCTTCCCGTTCTTTGCAAATGAAAGGAGTGCCGTTCAGGACAGTGCCGATGGCTTCAAGTTCAGTTTTTTGCCGGATGGAGGCTGTAACCCGGTAACTTTCAGTTTCGTTATAGGAGAAGATAATATTCTTTCCACCTTCCTTTTCGATTAGTTTAAGGGCAGCGGGAAGTGGTTTGTCCTTTAATTCTATAGAGAATTGCCGGGGTGTTTGTGAATGAAGCGGAAGGATGATGCTGAATAATACGGTCATGATCCACGCTGTTTTCAAATAGCTGTCTGGTCTCATTTTACTAGTGTTTAATTGTTCTTTATGAGTAATACAACCGAGGTTTGTAATCGGGTACGGTAAAATAAAGAAAAAGATTCGATGGGTTGCCGAAATGGATTCCTGTGGTTGGTTTATACAAAGGGAACGGATACAACTTTATGAAGAATTTATGAAGGATTGGAATAAGAATGGTTCATTGTAATAGTTTGATATTCAGTGCATTGGTTGTGTATGAAGGATTTGAAGGGAAAAAAGGTGGAAAATGTATCTTGAAAGGAGATGATTAGGCCAGCTACTTGTGTTACACTCGTTTTATGGAAATTGTAGATGGCGGTAGCTATGAAGAACAGAGAGAATAGAATAGGGTGGCTGAGAACCAAATCCAGCCACCCTGTTTCTATCGTTTAAATTCTTGTCTTATTCTATCTCAATCTGATGTTTTACCGGAGTCAGGATGAAAGTAAATTCATAATCACCGTAAGGCAACATATATTGAGGCAACGGCAGAGCTCCCCAGCTGTTTACACAACCCAATCCCATCTGAGCCTTGTCGATAATCAGGTTGGTCAGGTCTGCTTTCTGTACTTCGGGCGAGTGACGCTGGTCTTTTTGTTCGCCATCATCCAGTGAACAGATGGTATAATGCAAGGCAGATGCGGAGAATGGAGCATCACCTACCACCTTCAGGCCGTTACCACCGGCATTCAGTTGCTTCCACCAACGGATATCGGTCTTGGTTCCTGTTTCCTGCGGACGGATATAGGAATAGAATTGTTCATCCACACTTTGGCGATAAATACCCAAGTCTGTGCTGTGGTTGCGGTCACTGTAGTTTTCTACCGGACCACGACCATAATATTCTACGGTTTCAAAACACTTAGGCATCTGCATTTGCATACCGAAGCGGAACATCGGAGATACTGTGGCATTCTTGTCGGCTGTCATCTTTTGGGTCACTTTGATGGCTCCTTCGTTGTTGATGACATAAGTCAGATATAATTTGGCGGAAACATTCTTCATGTCATATTCCGCATTCACTACTATCTGGTCATTTTCTGTTTTGGAATTCAAGGAAACCAGTTTCAATCCCGGGTTCTTCCATGCTGCATATTTGTTTTGCAGGCCGGCTCCCATATCATTGTCTGTCGGGGCACGCCAGAAGTTAGGGGTTAGGGCTGCGCCTTCTTTCAGCATTTCCGTTCCGTCCACTGCATATTTGCTTAAGTAACCGTTCTGTTTGTTGAACTCGGCTACGAAGTTATTGCCTTTTACGATCAGATAATGATATTGGTTGTCGATGATTTGCGGAACAACGGTGGCTACATTGGGTGTTTCCACGTTCTTCAAATCCATAGACGGTGCTTTGTAATCATTCAGTGTCAACTGATTCTTGGCGACGGTGAAACCTGCGGGCAGCAAACCTTCGCGGTTTTTCAGTTTGTAGGAAACGTTCAGCAACCATTCCTTGCAGGTACAGGTCTTGCCGATATTCAACGTAATTTTGGCTGTTTCCTGAGGAGCGATTTTTAAATCATCCACGCGTCCGGTGCGGATTATTTTTCCATCTTTCAGTACTTGCCATTCCATATAGTAGGCGGATAGTCACGGAAGAAGTTCTCATTGAACACATTTACTTCCCCTTTGCTTAAATCGGCGGGAGTAGTCCAAATGTTCTGATAGAAATAGCCTACTTCATACATGTGCGGATTAGGAACGCGGTCGGGGCTGATCAAACCATTGTCACAGAAGTTGTTGTCAGAAGCATCAAAGCGGTTGAAGTCTCCACCGTAAGCGTAAATCATCACGCCGTCTTTTCCTTTCCAACGGCAGGACTGGTCAACGAAGTCCCAGATAAATCCACCTTGCAGGTTCGGATATTTGCGAATCAAATCCCAGTATTCTTTGAAACCACCCTGCGAGTTACCCATTGCATGGGCATATTCACACTGAATCAATGGTTTGGTAGCATCGGTGCGTTGACCGTATTTTTCCATTCCTTCGTAGCCATAATACATCGGACAGAAGATGTCGGTATGGTCTTTCTGGCGTGCTTGTTCATATTGGCAGGCACGGCTGGGGTCTTCTGCTTTAATCCATTGATAGCATTGTTCGAAGTTGGGGCCGTCGCCGGCTTCATTACCCAATGACCAGAAGATGATGCTTGGGTGGTTGAATCCGCGCTGTACATTGCGCTGGTTACGTTCCAGATGGGCTTTCTTATAAGAGGGGTTCTTGGCCAGAGTCTTTTCGCCGTAGCCCATGCCGTGAGATTCTATATTGGCTTCGGCTACGACATAGATACCGTATTGGTCACATAAGTCGTACCATAAGTTGTCATCCGGGTAGTGGCAGGTACGTACAGCGTTCAGGTTGAATTGCTTCATTATCTGGATATCCTGTAGCATACGTTCGGGAGATACTACATATCCTCCGTCCGGATCCATTTCGTGGCGGTCGGCCCCCTTGAACAGGACTGCTTTACCGTTAACTAAGATCTGGTCACCTTTCAATTCAATCTTGCGGAAACCTACTTTGACGGGAATTACTTCATTGCTGCCCTGCATACTGGCACGCAACGTATATAAATAAGGTGTTTCGGCACTCCACTTTTTGGGGTTTTCTACGTTCATCGTTACCAGACCGGATTTGTTGGCGGTAGCGGTTGCCACTTGCTTGCCCTGTGCATCCACCAGTTCCAAATCGACTTTGCCACTGCCTTTCAAATCCAGATTGATAGCCAGGCTACCGTTTTGATAAGCTGCGTCCAAATCGGGAGTTACACGGATATCTTGAATGCGTTTTTTGTTGCGGGCATATAGATAGCAGTCACGTCCCACACCACTGTAGCGGAAGAAATCCTGGTCTTCCAGGTAACTACCGTCGCACCAGCGGAATACTTGGAAAGCGATCAGATTCTTCTGACCCGGTTTTAAATACGGAGTCAGGTCAAATTCGGCTTCCAGTTTGCTGTCCTCGCTGTAGCCTACATAACGTCCGTTTACCCACAAATACATGTTAGAGGTAACCGAACCGAAATGAGCGATAATATCTTTTCCATTCCATGAGGCAGGAACTACAATTTCACGTCGGTAAGAACCAACGTGGTTGTTTTCTGTCGGCACTTCGGGAGGGTTGTTCTGGAACTGGTTGCGCCAGGCATAGCCTACGTTCACATAAATAGGATCACCGTATCCGTTCAGTTCCCATACGGCGGGCACTTGCAGGTCATCCCAGCCTTTGTCGTTGAAACCGGTTTTCCAGAAATCAGTGGGGCGGGAATCCGCATCCTTCACCCAGTTGAACTTCCAGGTTCCGTTCAAAGTCATGTAGTTGGTTGATTGTTTTTTGTTCGCTTTCTTAGCTGCATCTGCATTTTCAAAAGCAAAGTAGTTCGTGTGCATCGGCGCACGGTTTACCGCATTTATTTCCGGATTGCGCCATTCTTGGAAGGTCTGCGCACCTGCTGTAAGGGCGAGGACTGTGAACAGACCTGTCATAAGTTGTTTCTTCATGCTATTATTTTATTGGTTTTGTGCAAATATAGTGAAAATAATAGTGACCAATAGGACATAAATCGGGCAATATTTGTTATAATTATGAATGATTTGCGTTCTATTATAAAAAATTATGGCATTCTTGAAGCATATTTGGAACAGGTGGCAGAATTTACTGCATGATGAGAAATTAAAGCATAAAATATATGTGATTATTTTTGAGAGTGACACACCGATGGGAAAGTTATTCGATGTGGCGTTGATAGGGTTTATTGTCTTGAGTATTCTGGTGGTTGTTGCCGAGAGTATCAAGAGTTGGGATGCTGTTATCGGGCCTTATCTGCGAGTGTCGGAGTATGTTTTTACTTTCTTCTTTACGTTGGAGTATGTGTTGAGGCTTTATTGTTCTCCTAAACCGCGCAAGTATGCTCTTAGTTTTTTCGGTATAGTGGATTTGTTGGCTACCTTACCTTTATATATAGGCTGGCTTTTCGGCACGGCACGTTATCTGCTGGTGATCCGCACTTTCCGGTTGATTCGTGTGTTCCGTATCTTTAAACTTTTCAATTATCTGAATGAAGGTAATTTCTTGTTGCGCTCTTTGGTGTTCAGCAGTCGGAAGATTATTGTTTTTTTCTTGTTTGTACTGATATTGGTGACTTCGATCGGTACATTGATGTATATGATTGAGGGACAGCGGCCGGGTACTTCTTTCAATAATATTCCGAATAGTATTTATTGGGCGATAGTGACGATGACAACAGTAGGTTATGGGGATATTACTCCGGAAACTCCGTTAGGGCGCTTCCTTTCGGCCATTGTAATGTTACTGGGCTATACCATCATTGCAGTTCCCACAGGAATTGTGTCTGCATCTATGATTCAGGAACACAGGCGCAGGGTGGCCCTGAAATGTCCGCACTGTGGTAAGGACGGACATGAGGACGGGGCTGCTTATTGTAAATACTGTGGAGGAAAACTGGTAAATTGATTATGGAATGCTGTATGATAGAAAGTTATTCTATCACCCATCGCTTATCATGCGCCACCGTCTTTTTCGGATCATAAGTCATTCCTTCTTTGGTAGGGATTTTTATCACGTAAGTCCGCCCGCTGTGGTTGGACAAGGATGTTTCCCGCAACCAGGGATTCATATTCTTTAATATGGCCAGATTGATTCCTTTGCTGCGTGCGAAACGTGCCAAGTCTGCAATTCCTTTCGTCACAGTGACTTCCGTATAGGGAATGGGCGGATACAAATCCGATGCGCGCAGACGGAAACCGAAAGTAGTAGGGGCACTGAACAATTGTTTGGCTGCAAGAATGCGGTACACATACCGGGCTGTTTCTTCTACCAGTTGCAAATCCAGCGAATCGTCCACATCCTGTTTAGCCAGTTGGCTGGCAATACGTGCCTGACCAGCGTTGTATGAGGCGGCAACAGCCACCCAATCCTTATATTTTGCATACGCGTCTTTCAGATAGCGGCAGGCGGCACGAGTCGCTTTCTCAATATGGTAACGTTCATCCACATTGTTGTTAACCTCCAGTCCGTAATCCCTTCCCGTACCTTGCATGAATTGCCATAGTCCGGCGGCTCCGGCAGAGGAACGGGCGGTGGGATTCATATTACTCTCTATGACCATCAGGTATTTAAAATCATCGGGGATTCCGTTCTCTTTCAGTATGGGTTCTACAATGGGGAAATAACGGTTGGCTTTTTTCAGCATTTGCAGGGAAGTACTGTGCATATAGGTGAATGCCAATAATTCACGGTCCATACGCTCGTGGCGGTCAAAGCGGCTCAAGTCAATCACTTTACACAAAATTCAATGCTGGAGGGAACTTTGGGACTACTGTATTTCAATGCCGTAATACCTAAATCTTCTTGTATGATAGTGGTATCTTCCTGTTCCGTTTGGGGAGTAGCACAACTGCTGCTCACTAAGGCGGGTGAGGCGACTACAATGCAAAAGGCTGCCACAGCAGCCAGATTGATGGTTATTTTTCTCATTTTTCCTTTATTCGTTTTCATTCTCTTTTTCTTTTCCTCCCGTCCGAAGTTACGATATTCGGTAGGGGTGAAGTTGGTACGTTTTTTAAATACCGAGAAAAAGTGTTCAGTAGAGGTATAATTCAATTCATAGCATATCTCTTTCACTGACATGGAACTTTCAATCAATAATTGTTTCGCTTTGCGCAGTTTCAGCTCTTGGAAATACTTGGCAGGCGCATAGCCGGTGTATTCTTTGAATACTTTGCGGAACCAGGAATAACTGATACCTAATTTCAGTGCCAGTTCTTCCGGATCTATATCCTTGTACACATTTTCGTGCATGATGATTTTGGCACTTTCTATTTTTTGTGCCGCATTGTCCACCTCATAGCGTTTGTTCTGCGAGATAGCAAGTACGGCTCCCATAATGTGTAAAACAATGCCGGACAAATATTGTTGCGCTGCGGTCTTGTCTGCTTCCGCTACTTCCAGTGCACGGGCAAAAAGACTGGCCAGTTCTTCATTGATACCGATATCCAAAATCTGGTTTTCTTTTGAAATAAAGCTGTTTTTTACCAGATTGTCTATAATCGGACCTTCAAAACCGATGTAATATTCGTTCCATCCTGTTTTTTGCAGCGGCGCGTAGGTATGCCACTGTCCGGGAAACAGGAAAAGTATCTGTCCTTTAGATATGTCGACAGACGGAGTAGTATCGCTGGCGAAAGTTCCCCGTCCTTTAGTAATGTATACCAACTGATATTCATGCAGCACACGTCCTTTCTGGGCCGTGAAATAATAAGCGTCCGGGTGGTTGCGTGGTGGATAAACGCTCCCGGCCCTGATGGCCTGGAATCCGACGGTAGTCACCGACAAGCCGAAACGCTTGTCACGTTCATTGACAATTAGGTATTTAAAATCAGCGCCTTGGTCGTTGTAATGCATGTTTCTCTGTTTTAAAATTAGGTCACACTTATCGGCAAATATACAATTTTTTATCTTAACTGTCTCTAACCTTTTTGTCCTAAGTGTTTCTGGAGGTATAATTTTAGTTTCTTATGTATGCGGATGAGGGAAATTTAGAACAAATCTTATGGAATATTTGCTTAAAATGCTTTTTTTTGCGAATATTGCATCAAATCTTAAAGTTGAATCTATGCACTTTGCACACCGTAACTGTGAATATATTCTTGGAGTAATATATCTTTTGTGTTTTCCCGTTTGGCTTTGGGCTGATAACAAGGTCAATACCTATCATTTTAAATCTATTTCCACTTCGGTGAATTTCCCGACCAATGAAGTCCGGAAATTATTTCAGGATAGCCAGGGGTATATATGGATATCGACTTACAATGGCCTTTTGCGCTATGATGGTATTCTATTGTGGTATATAAACCCGATGGAGTGAATCATGGACGTTCTATTGATAGTTTTGTGAACATGGTGGCCGAAGACAAGGAGAATAATTTGTGGATAGGTACGCACAATGGATTATATGTATTGCATAAGGAAACGGATGAGATAGAAAAAATAATCAGTCCTTTGTTACAGGTAAGCAATGTGGAGAGTATTCTTTATGCAAGCAACGGGGACTTATGGGTGGGAAGCAACAAAGGGTTGTTTCGCAGGAAAGCCGGAGGACGTACTTTCGATTGTGAAAAGAACATGGACATAAAGTCCGTTATCGAAGACAGGGAAGGACAAATATGGATTGGTACTTGGGAACAGGGGTTGCTGCGTTATAATCCTCAAGAGGAATTGTATTATACTTACGAGGGGATTAACCCTGGTAATTCGGCGCATGTCATATTTCAGGATGAAGCCGGGAATATTTGGATCGGTACCTGGCGGTATGGATTGGTGAAACTCATTAATCCGTATGATCCGGAACATTTCTCATTTAAAACATTCCGGAACATCAAGGGAAATTCTCATTCTCTGTTGGATAATATTATCTACGCCATTGCTCAGGATAAAAATTCCGGAAAGCTCTGGATCGGTTCACGCAGTGGAGTCAGTATTTTGGAAGATGAATCGGGGGACGGGAATTTTACCAATATTGTTCCGGGCAACCTTCAAGGAGATTTACCTTTTAATGAAGTGAATTCTCTGTTGTGCAGTAAGACGGGCTGATGTGGCTGGGTATGTTGGGGGAGGTGTTTGTACTGTAAATACAAATAAGTTCCGGTTTAATTATGATTCTTTGGAGGCTTTGCGTGAGCATTGCCTACCAGCTCTGTCCGCAGTGTCTATCAGGAGGATAATGGGAATCTGTGGATGGGAATCATGGGATTCGGTCTGGTTTTTTATGATATGGAACAGCATACCATTGTTCCTTACCGCTCTCATCCTGTATTGAAGAATATGGGATATACATCGACGGTCAATGATATTATTTATCGTAAAAGGACAAATGAATTGTGTTTTGCCACTTGGGATGACGGTGTGTGGTTCTATAACGTCAAAGCCGGGAAAGCACACGTGGTAAATACCGTAACCAACCCGGAACTGAGTGATATTTGTATTTATTCTTTGTTGGAGGATTCGAAAGGGAATCTGTGGTTGGGGACACGTTCGGGAGTGTTTATTTTGGATACGGAACAAAGGCTTCATTCTTTGAATGACTGGTGACTTTGACAAATCAGGCATTGCCCCAAATTTCTATTTTCAAAATGGCGGAAGATCAAGATGGTTTTATCTGGATAGCGACTAGCAATGAAGGGGTATGGCGGATAGATACATCCGGAGAAACATATAAGGTTAAGTTTTATACGCCTTCGGATGGTACATTATCCACTATCGGGGCGATGAGTGTTTGTGTGGATGGATACAATAGAGTATGGGTGGGGTCGAATGGTAATGGACTCGATTTGTATGACCGGAAGAATGATCGTTTTGTTTCAGTCTTGAATGATTATTTCCGGAATGGAGATGTTGTTTTCAGTATGCTGGAGGATGATGAGCATACTTTATGGCTTACTACCAATGCGGAAATGTATCACATTGATATCCCTTTGGATGGTGCTGCACCGAAAATACATACTTACACGGTAGATGATGGTTTGCAAGACCACATGTTTAACCGGAATTCTTGCTTCAAGGGGGCGGATGGGAAACTTATCTTCGGAGGATTCCGTGGATTGAACAGCTTTTATCCTGATAAAATTGTTCAGGATACTGCTTATTCTCCGGTAGTGATTACAGATATAAAGGTACATAATGTATCGGTACGTACCTACCCTCTTTCCATCAGAAAGGGGATTGCTGCAAACAGGTCTATTGATTTTATTGATAAAATTGTATTAGGATACCGGGAGAATAATTTCAGTCTTGATTTTTCAATATTGAACTATATCAATCCTGAGTTGAACCGTTATTTATATCGGTTGGAGGGATATGACAAGGAATGGTTGTCCGTTGAGGCTGGACGTCGGTTTGCCTATTATAACAATCTTCCGGCAGGTACTTATACTTTTTGTGTAAAGGGAGCCAATCAGAATGGAATCTGGTCTCCGGATATGAAATGTCTGCGTATAACTATTCTTCCGCCGCCTTGGTTATCGTGGTGGCTTATTGCCTTTATGTCTTGTTGTTTGTTTCATTGGCATGGTATACTTATCGGATTGTCAGAAACCGTATCCGGATGAAACAGGCCATAGAGATGGGGAAGATAGAACGGCAGAAAATGGAGGAAATCAATCATGCTAAATTACAGTTCTTTACCAATATCACTCATGAGTTGCTGACTCCGCTTTCTATTATATCGGCTTCGGTGGATGAACTGAAACAAGAAGTACCGGCAAGTTCGTCGGTTTGTCCTGTGATAGCTGATAATACTGTGCGGTTAATCCGGTTGATTCAGCAGATCTTAGAGTTCAGAAAAGTGGAGAATGGCAAGTTGCGGCTGAAAGTCTCGCATGGAAATGTCAGTATGTTCTTGAAAAAATCAGTGTCGGCTTTCGCACCTTTGGTTAAAAAGCAGAAATTGTCCATACAATTTGATTTGTCTGAAGAATATTCGGGATATTTTGATGTGGATAAATTGGATAAAGTGGTGTACAATCTGCTTTCCAATGCCGCTAAATATACTCCTGAAGGAGGAACTATTGTGGTGTCACAGGCTCATGATGAGGAAAGGGGAACTTTTAAATTGAGTGTGAACAATCCCGGCGAGTTGATTCCAAAAGAGAAGTTGGATCATATGTTCGAGAGATTTTATGAAGGGGAGTATCGCAAATTCCATACCATAGGGACGGGTATCGGTTTGTCACTGACTAAAGACTTGGTATTGTTGCATCATGGAACGATACAAGTTTTTAGCGATAAGGAGGAAGGGAATACTTTTGTGGTTGAAATTCCTATAAGACGTGAGGCTTTTGATGAGGATGAGGTAGACGAGAATACCGAAAATGTGGACTATGCTATTTTATCGGCAGATGAAATGGAGAATGTCTCGGAGATTGATATGTTGGAAGAGAAACCGGCAGCATCGACTATTTTGTTGGTGGAGGATAATGAGGAATTATTGGCTTTGATGGTTCGTCTGTTGCATGGCAAATACCATATTCTGAAGGCCGCCAATGGAACGGAAGCTTTGGAGATACTTGCCAAACAGGAAGTGGATTTAATTGTTTCTGATGTTATGATGCCCGAAATGGACGGTATGGAATTGTGCCGCCGGGTGAAGACTCAATTTGAGACCTGCCATATTCCATTGATTTTGTTAACGGCCAAGACTAGTGATGAAGACCGTGTGGAAGGGTATGAGTCTGGGCCGATGGTTATATCTGTAAACCGCTCCGCCTCTCTGTCTTGTTTGCAAGATAGATAACTTGTTGAAACGGCGCAAACGTATGGGGGTGGATTTCCGTAAGCAGTTGGTTTTTGAAGCCAAAGAATTAAATTACACCTCGATGGACGAAGCTTTCATTCGGAAAGCGGTGGATTGTGTGAATGCCCATTTGAGTGATTGTGATTTTGAACATGCACAGTTTATGGCGGAGATGGGTATGGCCCGGACTACACTAGCAGATAAATTGAAACTGTTGACCGGACTTACTCCCTCTGCATTTATCAGCAATGTCCGTTTGCAAGCGGCTTGTCGGCTGATAGACGAGAAAAAGAAAATCCGTATAGCCGATTTGGCGTATGCTGTAGGTTTCAACGACCCTAAATATTTCAGTTCCTGCTTTAAGAAGAAATTCGGACTTTCTCCTACAGAGTATATGATGAAGTATGATGGCTGATTATTACCGAAATAGGCTCTATAGGGAATAAACAGCCTTTTTCCGGTAATAATTCTCCCTGTTTCTTTTCTGTTCCTCTTACTTTTGCTGGCAAATAAAACGAATTATCTTTATTTGTTAGACCTTTAAAAAAAGTATTATGAACATGAAAACTCTGACAGAAACCAGTACATTCCGGGTACTGAGCCTATTGCTGTGTTTCTGCTTCTTCATCCCTGCGATGAATGTGAGCGCTTCCAGTCTGCAAGCAGACAAGTTTAAAGTTTCCGGTATTGTAAAAGATGCCACAGGCGAACCGGTCATCGGTGCTAGTGTGGTTGAAAAAGGAACAACCAATGGAACGGTAACTGACTTGGATGGTAATTTCAATCTCTCGGTGGCTTCTAATTCTACTATTGTCATTTCTTTTATAGGATATTCCGATCAGGAATTTCATATTTCGAAAGACAATATGGTACTGAATGTAAATCTGAAGGAAGATACGGAAATGATTGACGAAGTGGTAGTAGTCGGTTATGGTGTGCAGAAGAAGGAAAATCTGACGGGTTCTGTTGCTGCTGTAAATTTCAAGGATGTAGCTTCTATGCCGGTAGCTAATACTGCCAATATGCTTCAGGGCCGTTTGCCGGGTGTTATGTTGACCAACAATGGTGCCCAGGCCGGTCATGACAGTCCCGAAATCCGTATCCGTGGTGTGGGAACTTTTGAACACAATGATCCGATGGTCCTGATCGACGGAGTGGAAAGCTCGGTGAGCCAGATTGCGGAAATTCCTGCTGATGATATTGAAAGTGTTTCTGTATTGAAAGATGCGGCTTCGGCTTCTATCTATGGTGTGCGTGCTGCAAACGGTGTTATTTTGGTGACTACCAAACGAGGCGGTGAGCAGAAACCTACTATTACTTATTCTGGTAGCATCGCTTTGCAGGAGGCTACCGTGTTGCCCGATTATGTGAATTCTTATGAGTGGGCGAAGATGTATAATGAATGTTGGCCTTCCAAGGCATATACGATGATATGTTACAGAAATTGCAAAATGGATCAGATCCCGATCATTTTGCCAATACCAATTGGGCTAAGGAAATGTTCCGTACGGCAGCTATGCACCAACACCATTTGTCAGTGAATGGAGGTAGTAAGGCAGTACATTACATGATTTCCACTCAATATTTCCAGCAAGATGGTATCTTGCGTGAGACAGCTAACCAACGTTTCAATTTCCGTTCTAATCTGGATGCGCAGTTGGGTATTGTAAAATTAGGATTGAATCTTTCGGGAAGCCGCCAGAACATTGATGAGCCTACGACCAGTGTTACCGGCGAAGGTTTGATGCGCTACCTTACTTGGTTTACCCGTCCTACTGTTCCTGTACGCTATTCTAACGGACATTATGGATTCCTGGATGGAAATCCCAATATTTCCCAATCCGTATTCAAAAATCCGATTGAAGCTTTGAATATGGGATATAAGGATAACAAGCATTATCGTTTTGATGGTAAATTCTTTGGTGAGATTGACATCATGAAAGGATTGAAATTCCGTTCAAGCCTGGCTTATAAATATTATATGAATGATGTGACTACTTTCAATCCGAAGAATAATGTAAGATACGATGCTGAAGGAAATGCGCTGACCACGGTCGGTACCAATAAACTGACAGATTATCATTATCTGGAAACGACTTATATTAATGAAAATATCCTGACTTATGATTTTTCTGTAGGAAAACATTCGTTCAATCTGTTGGCAGGCCATTCTATCCAGGCTACCCGTTGGGACAAGAATGAGGCGTCCAAGCAGGGATTTGCTACCGATAATATTTATGAAATGGATGGAGGTACTATGAATGATCATGTGACCGGATCGGCGGAAGAAGTTCCTTGCAGTCATTCTTCGGACGCTTGAACTATAATTACGGAGGCCGTTATCTGTTAGAGATGAATGTCCGTCACGATGGTTCGTCACGTATGCCCAAGGCACATCGTTATGCTACCTTCCCTTCATTTTCGGTGCATGGATCATGACAAATGAGAAATTTATGGAGAATGTGAAGTTCCTCCACTCATTGAAATTGCGTGGTAGCTGGGGTAAATTGGGTAATCAGGAAATTGGTAACTATGCTTATGCGGCTACATTGGCGGCTAGTGGTAGTTACTATTTTGGTGATAGCAAACAGATTGGTATGAAGACTGCCAAGATACCTAATGAGAACATTAAATGGGAAACAACTACTATTACAGACTTTGGTTTTGATGCTGCTTTTTGGGGTGGAAAGATCAATGTCACTTTTGACTGGTATGAGAAAAATACCTCGGATATTTTGATGAAACTCGCTATGCCGGGTATTTTCCTGGGATCTTTGGATGCTCCTTATCAGAATGCGGGAAAGGTCCGTAACCGTGGTTGGGAATTGGCAGCTAACTATTTCGACCAAAAAGGTGATTGGGCATGGCAGGCAGGTTTCTCACTTTCAGGCGTGAAAAATGAGATTACTGATATGAAAGGGGTGGAAGATATAAGTAATAATACCATCAATCGTGAAGGTGAAGCCATCGGTTCTTATTATGGGCTGAAAGCTATCGGTATCTATCGTACCCAGGCAGATTTGGATCGTGTAAATGCGAACGGACAGAAGATTCTGCAAAACAACCAGGAACCGCAATTAGGTGATATCATGTATGAAGATATAGATAATAATGGCAACATAAATGATGCTGACCGTACTGTTATCGGAAATCCGTTCCCTAAAATGCAGTATTCTTTTAACTTGGGATTCTCTTATAAAGATTTTGATGTTAATACATTTTGGCAAGGCATTGCAGGTGTATATCGTTATAATTGGGATGAAACTACTATTTCCAATGGCGGAAACAAGACTAGCCGTTGGTTGGACAGATGGTCTGAAAGTAATCCGGATGGAAGCATGCCTCGTTTGGGAGGAACTATTAATAATAACTACTCTTCATTTTGGCTGACAAAAGGAGATTATTTGCGCCTGAAGAACTTGGAAATTGGATATACTTTCAGACAAAGAGAGTTTTTGACCAAGTTGGGCGTTCAGAGTCTCAGACTCTATTTGGCAGGAACTAATTTGCTTACTTTCACTTCCTTGGATGATTATGATCCTGAGAAACTGAGCACAGATTCCCGTAATGATGTGCATCCCAATACAAGAACTTATTCATTTGGTGTTAACGTTAAATTTTAAAAGCAACAACTATGAAATCAATTAATAAATTTATAGGGCTAGCTCTGTTGTCAGGAGCTTTGCTGACTTCTTGCTCTGACAGTTTTTTGCAGAGGGACTCATTGACAGAATCTTCATCTAATACATTTTGGCAGACACCGGATGATGCTTTGATGGCGTTGGCATCTTGTTATGATGCTTTGCAGAGCAATCAGCTTTATAATTCCGACCAATATTCATTGGGCCCTTTATATATGGATTGTATATCAGATAATGGCGGTCATTTTAATTGGAGTGGCTGGATGGAAGGTTATGATATGGCTATGGGGATTCATACCCCAAGTTCTTCTATTATTGGCAGTTATTGGAAAGATTGCTATGAAGTGATCAGTCGTTGTAATGTGCTGATTGCTAATATTGATAGAGTGGATATGGATGCTTCCCAAAAGGCGATTTATCAGGCTGAGGCAAAGACCATACGTGCATTGATGTATATAAACTTGACTATGACGTATCAGGATGTTCCTTTCCTGACCGCCCCTTTGACCATTGACGAGGCTGAATGTGAAAAGACGGACCGTGCAGCTATTGTGCTCATATTATGACTGATTTGCAGGATGCGGCTGAAGTACTTCCGCAAAACGCGTCTTCACGGGGACACATCACCAAAGGAGCTGCTCTTTCCCTACTGGGGCGTGTGGCTTTGTATAATGAAAAATGGGATGACGCAATTGCTGCTTATAAGCAGGTGCAAGGTTTGGGATACTCGCTTGATCCGAGTTATGCCAAACTGTTTACTCAAAGTGGAGAAACTTCTCCTGAAATCATTTTTGCAGTCCGTTATGAAGGACCGGGTATGAGTGAAGGTGCTGCTTTTAATGCGCATTGGAATACTCCGCTGGAAGCAATGAATGGTACTATAGATTTGGCGGATGCTTATTATTGCAAAGACGGTAAGCCGACTACCGATACGAAGATAGCCGAATTAAACAATGAGGGTGGCTTGGATGTTAGCAAGCCTAATCCTGCTCATTTTGAGAATCGTGATCCACGTTTGTATAGTACTTTGTTTGTTCCCGGTATGCTTTGGAACGGTAAAGGAGGTATAGATACTTCGGCTTCAAATCCGTATGTCAATGTATATGGTGGAGCTGCCGCTTCCCTGTCTACCATATATGTTTATAAGTATTTTGATCCTACGGATACTTCTAACTCTTGGGATAATGGACAAGACTTTTATGTGGTGCGTTATGCTGAAGTTTTATTATCTTTGGCGGAGGCAATGGTACAGAAAGGAGGCTATGCTTATAGTGATGTAACTGCTTTAGTGAATGAAGTGCGGCAACGTGCAGATGTGAACATGCCCACAGTAGAGGAAGTGGAAGGCACTTCTCTTTCTAAAGATGAATTGTTGGAAGTCATTAAGCATGAGCGTCGTGTGGAACTGGCCTTTGAAGGCTTGCGTTTGTTTGACCTTTATCGTTGGAAGGAATTGGATAAGGCGGTAGCTAATATAGAGAATGAACGCACTATGTATGGCTTGGCTTATGAAGCACGTAAGTTCAACGGTGAGAGGGATTATGTATGGCCTTTGCAACTGCCGAACTGGATACTAACAAGAAACTGGTTCAGCACGACTTGTGGAAGTAATGTAGAGTGTAGGTTTCATCACAGGATACATGGATTGTCACAAAGAAGTAGGAGGCAAACAACCTTTAAATCAAAAAACTGTGTGAATTTGCGTAATCTGTGGTGAATCCTAGTTGTTCTGACAACTTCTGGAATAAATAGATAACTTTTTAAAAACGGAAGAGAAATGAGAAAAACAATGATCCTTCTTTTATTTTCCTTCCTGTTGGCAGCATGTTCTGATAGTCCAGTGTGCTATTATCTGGATGCTACCGGCGGTGATGATAATAATAGTGGGTTAGCCCCGGATGAAGCATGGAAAAGTCTGGAAAAGCTACGTGGAGTGAAATTACTGCCGGGCAATAAAGTTTTGTTGAAGCGCGGTGAGGTTTTTAATGGCGAACTTGAAATCACCGGACACGGTATACCCGAAGATCGTATTTATATAGATGCTTATGGTGATGGTGAACGGAAACCTTGCATTGTGGGATATGATACTTCCTTGTATGCAGCTCGTATCTGTAATTCGGACTATATAACGATGCAGAATTTGGAAATCGTGAATACAGGTAGACAGCCTCTGCCTTATCGTTCGGGCTTGAAGATAGAGTGTATGGATTATGGCGTATCGCAGAACATTGTTGTCAATAATGTGACTGTACGGGATGTCAATGGTTCGTTGGTAAAAGAAAAAGGCGGAGGGTGCGGTATTTATATAGTGAATGGCGGTGAAAAGAAAATTTCAACATTCAATAGGTTAACCATAGAGAACTGCCATATTTTGAGATGTACCGTAATGCTATGATTTGGGCCGCTTATAGCGATCGGCAGAACTGGCATCCCAGCAAGCATACCGTGATACGGGGAAATTTGATAGAGGAAGTACCAGGTGATGGTATTGTACCTATCGGTTGTGACAGTACCTTGATAGAATACAACGTAATGCGTGATTGTCCTGATATGCTTCCTGACACAGAGGCGGCGGCAGGTATTTGGCCGTGGAGTTGTGATAATACTTTGGTGCAATTCAATGAGGTAAGTGGTCATAAGGCTCCGTGGGATGCACAGGGGTTTGATTCGGACTGGAATTGCCGGGGAACGGTCATTCAGTATAATTATAGTCATGATAACTATGGTGGCTTAGTATTGGTTTGCAATGACGGCACGGCCGACGCATCTTTTAATGTAGGTAACTTGGGCACTATTGTCCGTTACAATGTGAGTATAGGTGACGGAGTGCGGCCTGAACCGACTCGTGCCGGGATGTTCTCACCAGCTGTTCATCTGGCAGGTCCTGTAAAGGACAGTCGCATTACCCGTAACATTATTCATGTGAACCGTAAACCTGCGGCTGATATCGATCGTACTATGATTACTTTGGATTCATGGGGCGGATATCCGGATAGTACATTTATTAGTGGAAATATTTTTTATGCTCCAGAATCCAGCAGATTCCAATTGACAGAATCTACACATAATTTCTTTGAAGGCAATTATTACCTTGGTCGGTTCGAGAAATTACCTGAAGATGGTAAAGCCTGCCAATCAGCTGAAATTTATCAGCAGGAAGTATTGGCAAAGGATGAAAACGGTTATCAGGGCTTGGCTTTGTTGATGGATACGGTGGAAGTGACCGGAGTAAAAGGAGTTTTTGTCAATAAGGAAGCCATTGAGAATTTCTTTAGCCGGTTAGAGAAATAAGTAAATAATAGCTGTAATTTAATCAGGGGGGCAAAACTAAAATGACCTGATCATATAGCACGATAGGTTGTTTTAGTTTTGACCCCCTTTTATTTATGGCTCATTCTTTCTTCTTTAGATCCATTTCTCCGGAGAAAGAAATAGATTGTCTGTTTGTAGGGGTGACCTGTATGTTACTGCTGCCATTGGGATAAATGATGATATTGTAAAGGTAATTGTCTTCCTCGTTCCGTACTTTTAGTGTGATTTTAGCATTCCCCTTTTTATTATATGCTGAAGTATATTCTGATAAAGGAGCACTAAAATTTAATCCTTTTCCACCCCCGTAAGGAACGTTATACGCCACTCCGAAATAAGGCAGATAGGAATAAACCGAATCGTTTCTTATTTCTAAAGAATAATCGGAAGTCAGGTGTTTGCTGCCTCCTTTCATAGGCATTACCCGGTCCACATTGATTTTGTATGTCTTTGCGTCAACAGCTTCGCGTACAGCTTGTTCTGTCTGTTGCTTCTTCTCTTTCTTACTCTGAGCCGCTATAGGTGTCAGGCTGCTTGATAGAAAGAAACTTGCCAAAAGGAATAATTTATTTGCTTTCATATATCTCTGTAGGTTTAGTGAATCTGTCTTTGTCAAAGATAGCCAAAAAGAGTACTCGTTGTTCTAAAAAAAACATAAGATACTCAAACTGTCAATGAGTTAAGTACGCGATTGTCTAGGAAGTGTTTGCTGTATAGGGAGTGTTAATCTTTTTAATCAATAGAATAATGAGATAAAAACATAAATTGGTCATTTTATATGCTTGTTCATTTGTGATGAATATCGTGTGATGAAAAGCTTAAGTGGCAATCTGGATCTCATTTATCTTTTAAGCTTCGATAATAAAAAAGATGATTTGTCCCCATGTGGGTTCAAATCATCTTCAAAATCTCCCATTAGGGGAAGACCATAAAAATATTATTTGGGTAGATTAAAAGCCACACTCATTTCTTTCATCTGTTCCTGGCTCATGCCGTCGGGTTCAAATCCCATATTTTTGGCAGCGATGTAAATTAATGCGGATTTATTTAAAACATCAATTTGGTCGAATGCGGCCATTACGTCACAGTCAACAGCAAAGATACCGTGTTTTTCCCACATGACTACATCATAATCAGCCAATTCCTTGATAGTTGCATCTGCTAATTCTACAGAACTGGGTAACTGATAAGGAATCATGCCCAATCCACGTGGGCAGAATGCTTTTGTTTCGGGAATCATGCTCCATAGCAGGTTGGTTGCCACATCTTTCTCCATGAACTTTTTGTTGTGAGACAAGGCAATCAGTTCGATGGGGTGTGTGTGTACGGATGCTTTATAAGGAGAGCCTATGCTAATGAGATAATTGTGTACGCTCAGGTGGGAGGGAACTTCCGAAGTAGGTTGAACCGGTTTGTCGGCAATAATGACATAACTAGCACAATCATCTAAAATACGGATGACAGAACCGTTATCCATAGGCCAACGTGCCAAATCCCGCATACGCATATTGGTTCCTTTGCAATAAAAATAACAGCCTTTCAAGTGAGGCAGTGTTACACCGATTTGTTTTACTTCGCTGATAGCGGGCATCTGACGGATTTCATCGTCTACATACTCGGTGATATTGACGGTGATATTACCTCCGTTACGTTCGGCCCATCCTTTTTGCCACAAATATCCGGCTACTTCGGCTACTTTATTCACCTCTTTGACCAATTCGGGGCGATTGTCTAAGATTGATTTCATATCTTCTTTTATTTGATTGTTCATAGGGTATTGTTATTCATTTTTTTATTCTGAATAACAGTATGCTACAAATATAATAATTCTTTTAGAATAAATTAGGGAATACAAGAGAAAAGATAAGAACTACCAGTCCGGTTACCAGAACAGTGATAGTTTGGGTGGATACACCTTTCCATTCTTTTAATAAAATACCCCATACGTTACTGAAAGTAACATTCAAAGCCATTAATATACACCATGAGAAGGCAAGCAGTACAGGACTTCCGGTCAGGAACTTTTACCCATTTCCAGTCCGAAGAATTGCATGTACCACAGTACTCCTGCCAAGCGCAGAATATCAGGTTGTTTACCCATACATTGCCTTTGGCATAATCACTCATAGTTTTGTTGGCTACATTTTGTTGCAGACAGTAAACGGCATTGGTTAAAAAACCGCCTAGTGTTACCAGAAAGATTACAGGAAGTCCCGCATAAAGACCTTCTACACCTCCAGCTAACGCAGCTTCCTTGATGGGAGTTCCTGCATCGAGTCCCAAAGCGAAACAGGCACTCATCACACCTGCCAGTAGGGCTACCAACAGTCCTTTAGTCAGAGCAAAATCTTTTACTGCCGCGCGTTTATCTTCCTCGCTCATGTTTTTGGCGCGAAGACTGCCGGCATATCCTATAATGGCAATGCCCGACAAAGTGATACATACTCCTAGTAAAAGAATAAGTCCGTTTCCTTTGAACAGGTTGGTTCCGGCAAAGATGGCGGGGAACAGTGTACCGAATCCGGCACAAGTACCCAGTGCGATACTTTGTCCTAAGGCTACTCCCAGATAACGCATGGAAAGACCAAAGGTAAGGCCGCCCACTCCCCATAATATACCATAAAAGATGCTCATTGGAGCACCTCCCGCTCCCCAAAGGTCAAACAGACTGCCTCCTTGGGGAATACCTAGCAATGCGCCAATAGTGGGAACACCAACCAGGCGAATACACCTTGTATCAGCCAAAAACTTTCCCAACTCCATTCTTTTACTTTCTTGATAGGTACGTATGAACTGGATTGGCAGAAGCTTCCTATAGCGATAATGATTAATCCGATAATGATTTCCATTGTTTATATTCTTTAAAACCACAAATACGTTCTCTGTAGGGGCAGATACATGAGGCCACCCTTACAGAGGACGATATTGTGGTTGGATATTGATTAGCGTTTAGAAGTAACTTCTGCTTCGTATTTCTCTACTTCTGCAATGAACTCTTCGCCTACGGGTACATTGTTCTTCAAGCAGAACATATCCCATACAGCATTCCAAGGCAAAGCTTTTTCTTCTTCGAGCAGAGCCAGACGTTGGAATCCTTGTCCGTTTGCTTCGTATTCGCGCAATTTGGCAATCGGTTCCAGCAAAGCGCGTACCATACATTTCTGAGCTGCACGGCTGCCGATAACGTATGCACCGATACGGTTGATGGAAGCATCGAAGTAGTCAAGTCCATAGTGTACACGATCCAAGGCGTTGCAACGAACGATTTCGCTGAACAAATCCATAGTCGGGTCGTCCATGATGGTTACGTGGTCTGAGTCCCAACGTACGGGGCGACTTACGTGCAGCATCAGTTCGGGAACATACAACAATAAAGAAGAAACTTTGTCTGCAACACTTTCTGTCGGGTGGAAGTGCCCGGTATCCAAGGTAATCATCTTGTTGTTCTTGGCGCCATAGCCGATATAGAAATCATTAGACCCCACTGTATAGCTTTCCAGTCCGATACCGAATACTTTGGATTCGATACAGTCTTTCATGTTCTTGTATTCTGTTGCGAAAATCTGATCCAGAGAGTCTTTTAACAAAGCACGATATTTCATGCGGTTTACAGTGATGTCTTTGCTGCCATCGTGTACCCACAGGTTCATGATACAAGGATCGCCTTGAGCTTTACCCATTTCTTCGGCTACGGCACGGCAACGTTTAGTATGTTCAATCCAGAAGTTGCGGATACCTTCATCGGGATTTGACAAAGACAGATCACCGCTTTTGGGATGGGAGAATGAAGTAGAGTTGAAATCCAGTTTCATGTTGTTTTCCTTACCCCATTCAATCCAACTTTTGAAATGTTCGGGTTCTACTTCGTCACGATCTACGACTTTTCCTTGAAAGTCGCCATAAATTTCGTGCAGATTCAAACGGTGAGTACCTGGTATATATGAAGCAGCTTTCAGAATGTCTGCACGCAGTTCGTCGATGTTGCGAGCTTTGCCGGGATAGTTACCTGTAGCCTGGATACCACCGGTCAATGAACCTGCCTGAACTTCGAAACCGGTTACATCATCTGCTTGCCAGCAATGCAGTGACAGATGGAAATTCTGCATGGTTTCCATTACTTTTTCTGTGTCAACACCTACAGCGGCATAACGTTCTTTTGCAATCTCATACGCTTTATTAATCAATTCTTCTTTCATGATATTATTTGTTTATTTAATGAATAAATTTCAAGGTGAATATTAAATATCTTCTCTATAATGAGCTAAATACTTCTTATATGCTTCTTCCCATTCTTCTGCTTGCTGGGGCTCAAAAGAAACGGTTTCTATGGAAGTGCTGATTAGTTGGCGCATAGCCGCAATATCGTTTACCAGCCCGTTGGCTTTTGCCTGTAACATAATGTTGCCGATAGCTGTTCCTTCACTGGGACCTGCTATAACAGGTACGCCCACTGCGTTGCAAGTGAATTGGTTTAACAAATTGTTTCGTGAGCCTCCACCGATAATGTGCAGCTTTTCGATGGGGAACGGGGCCATTTGTTGCAAATAGCCGAATACTTGTTTGTAGCGCAGGGCAAGACTATCGAAAATACAACGAGTGATTTCGCCATAACTCTGTGGTACAGGTTGGTTGGTTTCTTTGCAATAATGTCCGATGGCTTGAATCATAGATGACGGATTGGCGAAGCAGGGAGCATCGGGATTGATGACACTGCGGAAAGCGGGAACTGCCAGGGCTGCATCTATCAGTTCTGTATAAGAATAGTTGTTGGTTGCTTCCCATTCTTTGCGGCAACGTTCCAACAACCACATGCCACAGATATTTTTCAGGAACCGGGTCGTTCCTTCCACACCTCCTTCGTTGGTGAAGTTCTGTTCAAAGCTTTCCTTATTTATAATAGCATCTTTCACTTCAATCCCCATCAAGCTCCACGTGCCGGAACTCAGATATGCGAATTTTTCGTTTTGTGCCGGTACGGCAGCTACGGCTGAACCTGTGTCATGACCGGCAACGGCAATAACAGGAATAGCTCCCAGACCTGTAATTTTTTGCACTTCTTCTGTCAGCACTCCAATAGGTTCCCCTGGAAAAACAAAACGGCCGAACTGTTCTTTCTTGATATCTGCTACATCCAGTAGTTCCTTTTCGAAGCATTTGGTGCGCGGATTCAACATCTGGGAAGTAGAAGCGATGGTATATTCTGTTACCATTTTACCGGTCAGCATATAACTTAAAGCATCCGGCATAAACAGTATTTTATCTGCTGCTTCCAAGGCCGAGCAATGATTGCGGTGGAGTGTTGATAATTGGAACAAGGAATTGAAATTCATAATCTGGATTCCAGTGATGTCATATACTCGTTCACGGGGAATATGGGTAAAATATTCTTCGGGTGCACCTATTGTGTGAGGGTCGCGATAACAATAAGGATTGCGGAGTAACTCTCCATCTTTGCCCACTAATACGAAATCCACCCCCCAAGTATCAATACCGATAGACTGGATAGGCAGATTGTCTTTGGCTACCACTTTCAGTCCCTTGATAATTTCATTGTATAAGGCATAAATATCCCAATAACAATGTCCTCCGGTTTCTATAATATGGTTAGGGAAACGAGTCAGTTCTTTCAACTCCATTTTGCCTTCTCCCAGGCAACCTAAGATGGTACGTCCGCTGGTGGCTCCCAGGTCTACCGCAAAGAAATAAGTGTGTTCCATGCCTTTATTTTTTGATTTTAAGGAATTAATAGTGATGCAAAAATAGTTTATTCCCCGAAAGTCGTCCTTGTTTTTTTGATATTATAACTGTTGGATTTGGTTGTACCTGTCGTAAAACATAATATTACCGTCTTTTTAAGAAGATTGCATTGAAAAGAAAAATTTGGTATGATTTTGGTTTATTCTTAGGATGATAGATAAAAGCTTTATTGAAAATATGCATAAAGTCGCAAAAATATTCTCTTTTTTGTATCTATATTCCCGAATATTCTGTAATTTTGCAGCCGAATTAGAATAATTATGCAGTATGAAGAGCAAGAATAGCAGACTTGATGCCATTAAGATTATTATTTCGAGTAAGGAAGTAGGTAGCCAGGAAGAGTTGTTGCAGGAATTGGCGAAAGAAGGATTCCAATTGACCCAAGCTACTTTGTCTCGTGACTTGAAGCAGTTGAAAGTGGCGAAGGCAGCCAGTATGAACGGAAATTATGTATATGTATTACCAAACAATACCATGTACAAACGTATGACTGAGCAACATTCGGCCAGTGAGATGTTGATGCATAATGGATTTATTTCCATTGAATTTTCGGCTAATCTGGCAGTAATCAAGACTCGTCCCGGATATGCTAGTAGTTTGGCTTATGATATTGATAACCGGAACTTTGATGAAATATTGGGAACTATTGCTGGTGATGATACTATTATGCTTGTCATTCGTGAAGGTTGCACAAGAGCGGGAGTGAAGAATGCACTTTCATTGATTATACCGAATATACAATAATATAATAATAGATAAAAAAGGAGATGGATGCTAAACAAGTGGATGTGATGGTGGCAGATGCCTCACATGAAGTTTACGTTGATAAAATTTTAGATACTATTAGAGAAGCTGCTAAGGTACGCGGAACAGGCATTGCAGAACGCACACATGAATATGTGACTACAAAGATGAAAGAAGGAAAGGCGATTATTGCCTTATGTGGAGATGATTTTGCAGGATTTACCTATATTGAGTCATGGGGAAACAAGCAATATGTAGCAACCTCGGGATTGATTGTGCATCCTAATTATCGTGGAATAGGTTTGGCCAAGCGTATAAAGGCGGCTTCGTTCCGATTGGCACGTCTACGATGGCCTAAAGCAAAGATATTCAGTCTGACCAGTGGCGCGGCGGTAATGAAAATGAATACAGAACTGGGATATGTTCCTGTAACTTTCAATGAACTGACTGATGATGAGGCCTTTTGGAAAGGTTGTGAAGGCTGTATCAATCACGATATATTAGTGGCGAAGAACCGTAAGTTCTGTATTTGTACAGCCATGCTTTACGATCCGGCTTTGCACGAAGAAGACACTATTTAATAAATTAAAAATTAAGAATTAAAAATTAAGAATTAAAAGATGGCTGCGCATTCATGTACTTATTTCTCAGTTTTCAATTTTTAATTCTCAATTAAAATAATATCATTATGGAAGAAAAGAAGAAAAAAGTAGTAGTGGCATTCAGCGGGGGGCTTGATACCTCTTTCACTGTAATGTATCTGGCTAAGGAAAAAGGGTATGAAGTGTATGCAGCTTGTGCAAACACGGGTGGTTTCAGTGAGGAGCAGCTGAAGCAGAACGAAGAGAACGCTTACAAACTGGGTGCTGTGAAGTATGTGACATTGGATGTGACCCAGGAATACTATGAGAAGAGCTTGAAATATATGGTATTCGGTAATGTGCTCCGTAATGGTACTTATCCTATTTCTGTAAGTTCTGAACGTATCTTCCAAGGGTTGGCTATAGCGCGTTATGCTAATGAAATAGGTGCGGACGCTATCGCACACGGCTCGACTGGTGCGGGTAATGACCAGATTCGTTTCGATATGACTTTTTTGGTACTGGCTCCGGGAGTTGAGATCATTACATTGACCCGTGACATGGCATTAAGCCGTCAGCAGGAAATCGATTATTTGAACGAACATGGTTTTGCCGCTGACTTTACAAAATTGAAATATTCTTATAATGTAGGTCTTTGGGGGACTTCTATCTGCGGTGGGGAAATATTGGACTCTGCGCAGGGTTTGCCCGAAAGTGCTTATTTAAAACAGGTGACCAAGGAAGGAAGCGAACAACTTCGTCTTACATTTGAAAAAGGTGAACTGAAAGCTGTTAATGACGAGAAGTTTGATGATCCTATCAAGGCTATTCAAAAAGTGGAGGAGATCGGTGCGCCCTACGGTATCGGCCGCGACATGCACGTTGGGGATACCATTATCGGTATCAAAGGGCGTGTAGGATTCGAGGCTGCTGCTCCTATGCTGATTATCGGTGCCCATCGTTTCCTTGAAAAATATACGTTGAGCAAGTGGCAGCAATATTGGAAAGACCAGGTTGCCAATTGGTACGGAATGTTCTTGCATGAAAGTCAGTATCTGGAACCGGTAATGCGCGATATTGAGGCAATGTTGCAGGAGTCTCAGCGTAATGTAAATGGTACAGCTATCTTGGAACTCCGTCCGCTTTCATTCTCTACTGTGGGTGTTGAATCAAAAGACGATCTGGTGAAGACCAAATTTGGTGAATATGGTGAAATGCAGAAGGGATGGACAGCAGAAGATGCTAAAGGCTTTATCAAAGTGACTTCTACACCTTTGCGTGTTTATTATAATAACCACAAGGACGAAGAAATTTAATAAGTATGATTAAAGCAGGAATTATCGGTGGGGCAGGTTATACGGCGGGCGAATTGATTCGTCTGCTGATTAATCACCCTGATGTAGACATAAAGTTTATAAATAGCAGCAGTAACGCTGGCAATAAGATTACCGACGTACATGAGGGACTCTATGGTGAAACGGATTTGGTTTTTACAGACGAACTTCCTCTGGATGAGATTGATATATTGTTCTTCTGTACGGCTCATGGAGATACAAAGAAGTTTATGGATAGTCACAATGTACCCGAGGATTTGAAAATCATAGACCTCAGTATGGACTACCGTATCAAGAGTGATGACCATGACTTCATTTATGGTTTGCCGGAACTGAACCGTCGTGCTATCTGCCATAGCAAGCACGTGGCCAATCCGGGATGTTTTGCCACTTGTATTCAATTGGGTTTATTGCCGTTAGCCAAACATCTGTTACTGAACGAGGATGTAATGGTAAATGCCATTACCGGAAGTACAGGGGCAGGGGTGAAACCGGGTGCTACCAGTCATTTCAGTTGGCGTAATAATAATATGAGCATTTATAAACCGTTTTCTCATCAGCATGTTCCCGAAATCAAGCAATCATTGAAACAGTTGCAAAACAGCTTTAATGCTGAAATAGATTTTATTCCTTACCGGGGTGATTTCCCGCGTGGTATCTTTGCTACTCTGGTAGTCAAATGCAAGGTGGAACTGGAAGAACTGGTGAAGATGTATCAAGACTATTATGCCGAGGATTCTTTCGTTCATATTGTAGACAAAAATATAGATTTGAAGCAGGTGGTGAACACCAACAAGTGTTTGATTCATTTGGAGAAACATGGCGATAAGCTGCTGGTTATCTCTTGCATTGACAACTTGTTGAAGGGGGCAAGCGGACAAGCGGTTCATAATATGAATCTCATGTTCAATTTGGAAGAAACCGTAGGGTTGAGGTTGAAACCGTCTGCTTTTTAATAAAGAAGAGTTTATGAAATTATTTGATGTATATCCTCTTTTTGACATAAATATTGTCAAAGGAAAAGGTTGTCATGTATGGGATGACCAAGGTACGGAATACCTTGATTTGTATGGTGGTCATGCGGTTATTTCTATCGGTCACGCACATCCATATTATGTGGAAATGATAAGCAAGCAGGTTGCACAGTTGGGATTTTATTCCAATTCGGTGGTTAACAAGCTACAGCAGGAAGTGGCAGACCGTTTAGGGAAACTTTCGGGTTATGATGATTATCAATTGTTTTTGATAAACAGTGGAGCTGAAGCTAATGAAAATGCGTTGAAACTGGCTTCTTTTTACAATGGTCGCAACCGTGTGCTTTCTTTTTGCAAAGCATTTCACGGACGTACTTCACTGGCAGTGGAGGTAACCCACAATCCGAAAATTATAGCCCCAATCAATGACAATGGGCATGTGACTTATCTGCCTTTGAACGATATAGAAGCAGCTAAAGCGGAATTGGCAAAAGGAGATGTCTGTGCGGTGATTATTGAAGGTATTCAAGGAGTAGGCGGTATTCAGGTTCCGGAAGTAAAATTCTTGAAAGAACTGAGTAAGGCTTGCGAAGAAGTGGATGCAGCCCTTGTTTTGGATGAAATACAATCCGGCTACGGGCGTAGCGGTAAATTTTTTGCTCACCAACATGCAGGTATCCGTCCCGATATAATTACGGTAGCAAAGGGGATTGGTAATGGCTTTCCGATGGCTGGTGTCCTGATCAGTCCGAAATTCAAGCCGGTATATGGACAATTGGGAACCACTTTTGGTGGTAACCACCTAGCTTGTGCTGCTGCTATCGCGGTGCTTGATGTTATGAAAGGTGAGAATCTGGTAGAGAATGCTGCCAAGGTAGGTGCTCATCTGCTGAAAGAATTGAAACAATTCTCACAGATTAAAGAGGTGCGTGGCGAAGGTTTGATGATCGGTATGGAATTTGAAGAACCGATTAAGGAATTGCGTCAGCGTTTGCTGTTCGAACAGAAAGTATTTACCGGAGTCAGTGGTACTAATGTGATTCGTCTGCTTCCGCCTTTGTGCCTTACTATGGCAGAGGCTGATGAATTTCTTGAACGCTTTCGTAAAGTGTTGGTATAAGCTGGAGATTCAAAAGGGATAATAATCTACGAAAGAAAATGAGGTCTCGTCAGGAAACATTTCGGTTCCGGCGAGGCTTTTTGATTTAATCTTCTTCAAAGTAATTTTATTTTTAGCTTTTCATAATACGTTCTTCTCCTTTTTTTCCCTTATCTTTGTAGCTATAGACTTAATCTTTAATAATATGAAAGTAGCAATTATTGGTGCGGGAAATATGGGAGGGGCTATTGCTCGCGGCCTTGCCCAAGGCACTATCATTCCTGCGAGTGATGTAACAGTAGCCGATCCGTTCAGCGGAAGTCTGGAAACTCTACAGGCGGATTATCCGGAGATTAATGTAACAACGGAAAACCCGAAAGCGATAAAGGATGCCGATATCGTTATTCTGGCTGTAAAACCGTGGTTGATAGATCAGGTATTGAGTGTGATTCATTTGACTCCTCAACAAGTATTAGTTTCTATCGCAGGCGGTGTAACCTTTGAGCAATTGGTGAAGAGTGTAGGCCCGGAACAGACTATATTCCGTCTGATTCCCAATACTGCTATATCTCAGCTGGAAAGTATGACCTTGATATCCAGTCGTAACGCCAGTAAGGAACAAGAACAACTGATGCTGGATATCTTTAATGAATTAGGATTGGCTATTCTTATTCCTGAAAGTCAGATGGCTGCTACTACGGCTTTGACTTCATGTGGTATCGCATATGTTTTGAAATATATTCAGGCAGCTATGCAGGCAGGTATTGAATTAGGAATTTATCCGAAAGATGCACAGAAAATGGTTGCTCAATCTGTGAAAGGGGCTGCTTCCTTGATATTGAATAATGATACTCATCCCAGTGTGGAAATAGATAAGGTGTGTACGCCCGGTGGTATGACTATCAAGGGTATTAATGAATTGGATCACGAAGGGTTTGACTCAGCGATCATTAAAGCAATGAAGGCTTGTCTGAAATAGATAATAGGTATGATGGAGCTGTGATGGAAATCAGCTTTTATGTCTCTATTTGAACTGAGCAGGCGTTTGGAGAAAGGAAACCAGCGCTTGCTCATCTTTTAATTTTTCATATTATAGGGATATCTCCCAATATTGGGATTAGATATCGTTTCCACCTTTCTTGATGAAATATTGTGTGTAAGTGGAAGTTTATCCGATGGAGAGCATCCAATCATTTCATAGTGTGGAGAATTGTTAAGATAATATGTATAACTGAAAAATATAAGTTGCTATGAAAAAAAATCGTTTATTTGCTATATTGATAGCATTCTTTACTTTTTCTTGCTTTGCTCAGAATTGGAAAGCCGACCATGTGTTCTTGATTGGCCTTGACGGTTGGGGGCTTATAGTGTGGAAAAGGCTGAGATGCCAAATGTTAAAACTTTAATGGATGCAGGTTGCTATACTTTGAAAAAACGTAGTGTGCTTCCTTCTTCAAGTGCAGTAAACTGGGCTTCTATGTTTATGGGGGCAGGACCTGAACTCCATGGATATACAGAATGGGGGTCTAAAACTCCCGAACTTCCTTCACGTGTAGTAAATGAGCATCATATATTTCCAACTATTTTCAGTGAACTTCGTAAAGCTGTTCCTGATGCTGAAATAGGAGTGTTGTATGAGTGGGATGGTATTAAATATCTAGTAGATACTTTGGCTTTGAATTATCATGTGCAGGCTCCTGACTATAATCTATATCCCGCTGCTCTATGTGAGATGGCATGTAAGTATATTACAGAAAAGAAGCCGGTCTTGACTGCAATTTGTTTTGATAATCCTGACCATGTAGGTCATGTGGATGGACATGATACTCCGGCTTATTATGCAAAATTGAAAGAATTAGACGGATATGTAGGTCGGATAGTAGATGCTATCAAGGAGGCAGGTATTTATGATAATAGTATTATTATTGTTACAGCCGATCATGGAGGAATAAATAAGGGGCATGGTGGAAAAACGATGCAAGAAATGGAAACTCCATTTATTATTGCTGGAAAGAATGTAAAAAAAGGAGGAATTTTTGATGAAAGTATGATGCAGTTTGATTGTGCTTCTACAGTTGCTTTTATTTTTGGCTTGAAACAACCGCAGGTTTGGATAGGCCGCCCTATGATACAGTTGTTTAAATAATTATTTTCAATAGTGATCTATGTGAATTAAAAAGTGATTTGCTTTCTGTAATTAAAGTTGTTTTGATTATTAAGGTTGTGTTGCAAGGAATTTCATGAATTCTAATTAACTTTGCATTAACTGATGATCAGGCTATAGTGGTGGTTTACAGTAAATAAAGGAAGGTTAAGTAAAAGACTATGGACAAAAGAGACAAAAAGGAAATGAACCGTAGAGAATTTCTAAAAATTGTGGGTGTTAGTACAGTTGCATCTACGGTGGCAATGTATGGTTGTGCATCCGGCGAGAAGTCGAATGCGTCTGAGGCTTCTATTTTAGGCGAAGTGCCTGTTGATAAAATGACTTATCGTACTTCTCCAAAGGGAGAACATGTTTCACTTTTAGGATATGGATGTATGCGCTGGCCGTTGAAACCAGCGCCGGACAGTGATGGAAATGTGATAGACCAGGATGCGGTGAATGAGCTGGTGGATTATGCTATCGCTCACGGAGTGAATTATTTCGATACATCTCCTGTTTATTGCCAGGGATTTTCTGAAAGGGCCACTGGTGTGGCTTTGAAACGTCATCCTCGTGAAAGACTGTTGATTGCGACAAAGATGTCTAATTTTCAAAATTATACTCGTGAGAATTCCATCAAGATGTACCATCAGTCGATGAAAGAATTGCAGACGGATTATCTGGATTATTATTTGCTTCATTCTGTAGGTGGAGGGGAAGGGATCAAAACTTTCCATGACCGTTATATTGACAATGGAGTTCTTGACTTTTTACTAAAAGAGCGTGAAGAAGGCCGTATTCGTAATTTGGGATGGTCATTTCACGGATCGGTGGAAGTGTTTGATTATTTGCTGTCGCTGGATGTGAAATGGGATTTTGTGCAAATTCAGATGAACTATGTAGATTGGCGCCATGCTTCGGGTCGAAATGTTAATGCGGAATATTTGTATGGAGAGTTGGCCAAGCGTGGAATTCCGGCTGTGATTATGGAGCCTCTGTTAGGAGGACGTTTGTCTAAACTGAACGACCATCTGGTGGCGCGCTTGAAGCAGCGTCGTCCGGAGAACAGTGTGGCATCGTGGGCATTCCGTTTTGCCGGTACGTATCCCAATGTGTTGTGTGTGCTGAGTGGAATGACTTATATGGAACATTTGCAGGATAACCTTCGGACTTATTCTCCCTTAGAACCTTTGAATGAGGAGGAAAAAGAGTTCTTGGAAGAAACAGCCCAATTGATGCTGAAGTTCCCTACGATTCCTTGCAATGACTGCAAATATTGTATGCCCTGTCCTTACGGCTTGGATATTCCGGCGATTCTGGTGCATTATAATAAATGTGTCAACGAAGGAAATGTGCCTAAAAGCAGTCAGGATGAGAATTACCGCCGTGCACGGCGTGCTTTCCTGATAGGTTATGACCGTAGTGTGCCCAAACTGCGGCAGGCAAGTCATTGTACCGGATGTAACCAGTGTAACCCGCATTGCCCTCAAAGTATTGATATTCCCAAAGAACTGCATCGTATAGACGCATATGTGGAGCAGTTGAAACAAGAGACTTTATAATGGAATGGATAAACATGATAAAATAACGAATGCTTATGTTACGTAAAATAAGACTCGTCGCCGCCCTTTTGTTCTTTACAATGATCACGTTGCTGTTTCTGGATTTTACAGGAACTGTGCATAGTTGGTTTGGCTGGATGGCGAAAATACAGTTTCTTCCTGCCGTGCTGGCACTGAATGTGGGGGTGATGATAGCCCTTGTTTTGTTGACGTTGCTTTTGGGGCGTGTCTATTGTTCGGTTGTCTGCCCGTTAGGTGTGTTTCAAGATATTATTTCCTGGGTTTCGGGAAGGGTAAAGAAGAATCGTTTCCACTACTCGCCTGCTTTGTCGTGGTTGCGCTATGGGGTATTGGCGGTGTTTATCGTCGCTTTGGTAGCAGGGGTAGTTTCATTGACGGCATTGATTGCTCCTTACAGTGCATACGGCCGTATCATTCTAACCTGCTGACACCTTTGTATCAGTGGGGGAACAATGTACTTGCCCTATGGGCGGAGCGTGTAGACAGTTATGCTTTTTATTCGGTAGATGTTTGGATGAAAGGTCTTTCTACTTTTGTAGTTGCAGTGGGTACTGTGATAGTGCTTTTTATTTTGGCATGGCGTGGAGGAAGAACTTATTGCAATACCATTTGTCCGGTGGGTACAGTATTGGGACTCTTATCTAGATATTCTTATTTTAAACCGGTTATTGATACGTCTAAATGTAATGGTTGCGGACTTTGTGCTCGTAATTGCAAGTCTTCCTGCATTAATCCCAAAGCACATGAGATTGATTATTCTCGTTGTGTTGCTTGTATGGATTGTTTAGGTAAATGTCGTCAGGATGCGATAAAGTATGTATCTGGAGCAATAATTCAGAAAAAGCAGGTTTTGAGAAGAGAAGAAACAGGTCAGTCAGCTTCTCAATCGTCTTCAAATTCAGAAAAGGTGAATACGTCGCGGCGAAATTTTTTTACGGTTTCTGCTTTACTTGCTACAAGTGCCGTAATGAAAGCGCAGGAAAAGAAAGTGGATGGAGGATTGGCGCCTCTTATTGATAAAAAGAATCCTAAACGTGCCACTTCTATTGTTCCTGCAGGAGCGAGAGGTCTTCGTCATTTTGCACAGCATTGTACGGCTTGTCAGCTTTGTGTGTCGGTGTGCCCTAATCAGATATTGCGTCCATCGGGTGATCTGAAGCGGTTGATGCAGCCTGAGATGTCCTATGAACGTGGATATTGTCGCCCCGAATGTGCGAAATGTGCAGAAGTATGTCCTACTGATGCCATTCATTTGACTAGTTTGGCTGAAAAGTCGGCTATTCAAATAGGGCATGCCGTGTGGATTGCTCAAAATTGTATAGTGAATACGGATAAGGTAAGTTGTGGAAATTGTGCTCGTCATTGTCCTACTGGTGCTATTCAAATGATACCTAAAGATGAGAATGATGAAAGTTCACCTAAAATACCGGTTGTGAATACAGAACGTTGCATCGGTTGTGGCGCTTGTGAAAATCTTTGTCCGGCACGTCCGTTCAGTGCCATTTATGTGGAAGGACACGAAATGCATCGTGTTATTTGAATGAAATAAAAAATGGATAAATTAATCAAACTGTTGCATGAAGGTAATTATTCTTGTGTAATAAAGAATAAGGAAATCAGCACTTTTACACAGCGTGGAATAACTGATTTGTATGATTTGTTGAATACGGATCCGGCTTTTCTGCGTGGGGCTCAGATTGCTGACAAGGTGATAGGAAAAGCTGCTGCTGTTTTGATGGTATTAGGTAGAGTACAGGAAGTTTATACAGATATTATCAGTGAACCTGCATTGGTTTTATTGCGGCGTGCGAATATAAAGCTAGATTGTATGCAGGTAGTTCCTCGTATTCAGAATAGGGACCGGACAGGTTGGTGTCCTTTGGAAACTCTTTGTTATGAGGAGAATTCTTTGGAGATTTTGTATTCCATTATTCATGATTTTGTAGAAAGAATGAGAAATAATTTATAATGTGTACAACTTTTATGGTTGTTAAGATGGTTGCTTTTCCAAATACCTAATCTGAAAAAGGATAACATAAAGAAAATTTATTCCGGTAATATTGTTTTGCCGGAATAATGTTTTTATAGCATGTAATTTTCTCAATGATCCTTTATAAAAGTTGTATCGTGTTTCTTTTCGTCTTTCTCAATTATCTCCTTTTAACTCTCTTTTATCGGGGGAATAATAGTTGAGAATATTAGAGGAATAGTTCAATGAACTTTTAATACTTATTTCATAGGTATATGTTTGCATTTTCCGCTTGCCTCTTCTATATCTAGTCGGATAATTTCTGTTCTGTGAAAAGATTTTTGGGCATATTGGTTACCAATTACTTTGTCGTTTGGAGAGTATTTTTCTATTAATAAATGTAAAGCGTTTATTCGTTCTTCTTCATTTAAGCCAATGTATGCCCGACATTTCAATATAATGCTCTCATATTCAGTTGTGAATTGATTGGATATGATATGAGTCTTTCCTATAATACAGAAAGAAACGGTGTTGCAGCGTTTGATACAATGTAATTTTCGTCCTTCGGGAGCACAGTGAATGTAAATGGAATTTTTCTTGTTCCATACATAATTGATAGGAACTCCATAAGCGCCGTTTTCTTCATCTTGCATGGACAAAACTCCGTATTCTCCGTTTTTCAATAAGCTGATAGCTTTTTCTTTTTCTAACAGACGGTCTTGGCGTCTGATTTGTTCATTCGTATAATTCATTCTATTTCATTTTTCTGCAAAGTAAGTATAAATATGGTTATAAGAAAGGTTATGGGACAAAGATTATTTTATAGTTTCAAATGAAAGTATTTGAATGATCACTTTCTGTAAAAGGTTTGTTTGTGCTCATTGTAAGCGTGTTTGTGCAGTTTTATTGTCTGTTAGATAGTTTTCTTCGAAACTTAATGAAACTTTGCTAGGAATTCTCAAATCTTCATTATCTTTGAGGCATAAAACAATAAGATTATGAGTGACCAGATAAAACAAATAGCTGAGCGTCTCCAGGGATTAAGAGACGTTCTGGAACTGACTCCTGATGAAGTGGCTAAAAGTTGCCAGCTTTCAGTGGAAGAGTATTTGGGTATGGAAAGCGGGGAGAAAGATATTTCTGTCAGTGCTTTACAGAAAATAGCCCGTAAATACGGTATTGCATTGGATGTATTAATGTTTGGTGAAGAACCTAAGATGAGTTCTTATTTTCTGACTCGTTGTGGTTCAGGAGTGTCGGTAGAGCGTACCAAGGCGTATAAATATCAGTCATTGGCTTCCGGTTTTCGTGGGCGTAAGGCTGATCCTTTTATTGTAACTGTAGAACCGAAACCGGAAAATACTCCGATTCATTTTAACTCACATGAGGGACAAGAATTCAATTTGGTTATTGAAGGAAGAATGTTACTTAATATAAATGGAAAAGAATTGATCTTGAATCCAGGTGACAGTCTTTATTTTGATTCTTCTATTCCACATGGTATGTTGGCATTGGACGATAAGACTGTGAAATTCTTGGCAGTAATATTATAATAAATTGAGATTAAAAAGACTGTGTTGTCATTGACCGCATAATATTTCTAATTTTTAGTTCTCAATTTTTAATTGAATAAGATTATGGTAGAAAAATTCTTAGAACAGACCACATTTACCTCACAAGAGGACTTTATAAAGAATTTAAAGATTAAAATCCCTGAAAATTTTAATTTTGGTTATGATATAGTAGATGCTTGGGCTGCCGAAGAACCCGATAAGAAAGCATTGTTATGGACTAATGATAAAGGGGAGCATATACAATATACTTATGCTGACTTGAAAAAGTATACGGATATGACTGCTTCTTATTTTCAGAGCCTTGGTATTGGTCATGGCGATATGGTGATGCTTATTTTAAAGCGTCGTTATGAGTTCTGGTACTCTATTATTGCCTTGCATAAATTAGGAGCTGTGGTTATTCCTGCGACTCATCTGTTGACGAAAAAGGATATCGTGTATCGTTGTAATGCTGCTGATATCAAGATGATTGTAGCTGCAGGAGAAGATGTGATAACAAAGCATATTATAGATGCCATGCCCGATTGTCCTTCAGTAAAAAAGTTGGTCAGTGTAGGACCGGATATTCCGGAGGGTTTTGAAGATTTTCATAAAGGTATTGAGAAGGCTACTCCTTTTGTTAAACCGGAACATCCTAATACGAATGAAGATACTTCATTGATGTATTTCACTTCGGGTACTACAGGAGAACCTAAGATGGTGGCACATGATTTTACATATCCTTTGGGACATATTGTAACTGCCAGTTTCTGGCATAATTTGCATCGTGACAGTCTTCATCTTACCATTGCCGATACAGGTTGGGGGAAAGCTGTTTGGGGAAAACTTTATGGACAGATGATAGCAGGAGCCAATATTTTTGTGTATGATCATGAGAAATTTACACCGGCAGATATTCTTGGAAAGATTCAGGATTATCATATCACTTCTTTATGTGCTCCTCCCACTATTTATCGTTTTTTAATTAAGGAGGACATTAGTAAATATGATCTTTCTTCTTTGGAATACTGTACTACGGCGGGAGAGGCTTTGAACTATTCTGTATATGAAACGTTCAAGAAAATCACAGGTATTCGTCTGATGGAAGGTTTTGGACAAACGGAAACCACGTTGACTTTAGGTACTTTTCCCTGGATGGAGCCTAAACCTGGAAGTATGGGGGTACCTAATCCTCAATATGATATAGATTTGTTGACCCACGACGGGCGTTCTGCTGAAGATGGAGAACAAGGTCAGATTGTTATTCGTACAGATAGGGGTAAACCATTGGGATTGTTCAAAGAATATTATCGTGCTTCGGAATTAACGGAAGATGCTTGGCATGATGGTATTTATTATACAGGTGATGTGGCTTGGCGTGATGAGGATGGTTATTTTTGGTTTGTAGGTCGTGCTGATGATGTGATCAAGAGTTCGGGTTATCGTATAGGCCGTTCGAGGTGGAAAGTGCTTTGATGACTCATCCGGCTGTTGTGGAATGTGCCATTACCGGTGTGCCTGATGAAATCCGTGGTCAGGTGGTAAAGGCGACGATTGTCCTTTCTAAAACTTTTAAGGGTAAGGAAGGACCTGAGTTGGTAAAGGAGTTACAAGATCATGTGAAGCGTGTGACTGCTCCGTACAAGTACCCACGTGTCATAGAGTTTGTAGAAGAACTTCCAAAGACCATCAGTGGAAAGATTCGTCGCGTGGAAATCCGTGAAAAGGATAAATAATCAGTTGTGGACTGATCGGAGTTTTATTGGTAAAATAATTAAAAATGAAAAAGGTTTTACTTCTTGTGTTTTTAAGTCTGGCTTGGCTATCAGTAAGTGCGCAAGCTTTGGTTCCTATTACATGGACAGCCTATGGTCTGACTTTTGAGGCTCCAAAAGGGATTTTGGTGGAGGAGGATACAGAGGAGACTTTTCTTCTGAACAATTCCAAGTTTTATATCACCATTCAGTCTTTGGATTCGGATGGTATGACAAAAAGTGACTTGAAAAGTGTATTAAAAGACTATGCCAATGATGACGGGGTGAAAGACCAGTCGGCAGTGCAGGAGTTTGAGTTACCACAGTTTTTCGGTACTTATTTAAGAGGGAGCTGCGAAACAGATCATTGCCTTTATGCTTGTTTGATGACTAAGACGGCAGGTAGTGGATTTTATATATCTATTATCTATAGCAAGGAAAATGAAAATATTGCCGAAAAAATACTGAAAAGTTTTATAATGGAGGAATAAACAAAAGAGCGTTAATGCTTGTTTCTTAGATAAGAGAGCGTTCAAAATTTACCAGAAAATTACTAGATTATTAATAGCAAATGAAAGGGCTGTCTTCGTGAGAAGGTAGTCCTTCTTTTTTGTGTAGTTATGAATGTTAAAGGACTCTATGATCCATGTGTAATATGCTTTGCCGGCATCAGAAAATCAAATGATTTTGGGCATAATAAGGGACACTCATAGAATATAAGTTAGCCAACTAATTCGCAATACTTTAAGTATGAATTAGCTGGCTAACTTATATTATTCTATGAATGTCCTAGGTTAAGACATTAACGTCCGGTCCACCATAAAGGAGTGATGATATTATCTGAGCCTCCTAACAACTCTACAGCTTGTTTATAGCCTTCGGGATCTGCATTCTCCAGACTGGAAGGATATCGCATACGTTGTGGATAAAATTCCCACTTCTGTCCGTCTTTCCAAGAATTAGGATTCCAAGCATTAACCATGTCTGAACCAGTCATTGAACTTTCGTTTGCAGGAATCTCAAAGAATGGTAATCCCAAACGGCGGAAATCCGACCACATTTCCAATACCAAATACGGAGTTTGTGCAATGAATTTTTGAGTGATAATTTTAGTCAAGTGGTCATTCAATGCTTTTCCATATAAAGTTTTAGAAGCTGTAGGATATTCATAAGTAACAGTTTTCTGTTCTTTGCTGTATCCATCCACATAAGTCATTTGTTCAGCAGTCGGTTCAGTGGTATGATCAAATTTGACTGAAGTACCTACACGATTGTAGTTGGTGGAATTCAGATAATCATTCACATATTCGCTAACACCAAAGTATTCAAAACTAGCTTTAATACCGTTCTCATAGGCTTCTTTTGCTGTTGTTCCAGTGTTCCAACCATACAATGAAGCTTCTGCTAACAAGAAATAAGTTTCCCATGCTGCAAAGAATATGCGAGATTTGCCCTGACAATAGTCTTTACCCAACATTGGAAGAGTACAGCCGGGGCCATATCCATTTGTCACTAGTTGGTTATAAGCCAAGGTTGGCGACCATCCACCGCGCGAACCAGCGGGATAACCATTCCAACAACGAGTTGCATCAATCTTTATTTCCCCAGGATTATCCTTATTAGGAATCGGATTCCCGTTTTCGTCTACTGTGTAAAGAACGAAATCTTTAGCTGTTCTATCATTATATTTATCTATGTAGTTCTCAGCATTTTCATCATCAGGTAAACAGAATATCTTTAATGCACGCGGATCAAGATTTTCCGGCATACCATCCAGCCAATATTGTTTAGTAGGATTATCTGTATTAGCAACATAATGTCTGTCATATTTAATACCTAAATAATTAGCTGGTTTAACATAACTAGCCAAATCGGAACGTTGTTCTGTTACTTTAATACCACCTAAATTGGTCAGAAGATTAGCAACTGTTGAGGAAAGAACCTGATCGTCAAATGAACGGGTATATACTCCGGAAAAGACATCCCATCCATCATTTTCTTTTACTGCAAACATCTCATCAGCCGTTAAAATCTTGTTACCTTTAGCCGCATCCTCAAATTCGGTCTGCGCAGTTGCCTTGTCGATGTTTGATAAACGCATAGCCAGACGCATACGGAGTGAATTTGCATATTTCTGCCACTTCACAGGATCATATTTTACATTGTCAAACGGGTCGCATTTACCTTCTGCCTCAACAGGTAGGACAGAGGTGTTGATAGCTGCTGCGGCTTCTTTCAACTCCTTTAAAATGAATTCATAATCATCTTTCTCTGAGTTGAAAACAGGATTTTCCCCTAGGAAACTTTCAATAGGATAAGGTCCGAAATTATCGACAAACTCACTGATAAGATAGGCACGCCAAATACGGGCAAACTGCTTTACGTTCGGGAAAAATTCTTTTTCATGTGCAGTGGTAGTGGCCGCTTCGAGTTGGTTCTCTACTGCTGTAATAGCCAACGTCGCATTTTTAATACTGGCGCTGAGATCAGGATAATAATAAGCAGATGTATAATCATCACTATAGCGGCCTACGTTCAGAAAACTCATTTCTCCACAAATTCTGGCAGCACTAGCCCAATTATAGACTACTATACGTTCTGCAGTACCGGGATTCATCTGTGCCTGTCCTATAGAATTATTCAATGCATATTGAGGTTTTACATATTCCTCACCGGCAGCTGTGGGATTGGTATTGACTTCATCAAAGTCAGAGCAGGAAACTAATCCGGCGCAAAAGCCAAGCCCCAAAAATAATTTATTCATTGTTTTCATTGTTCTTTTTCTTTTTTATGATTAGAAACCAAGAGTCACATTAAACAGGTAAGAACGTGATGTCGGAGCTGACGAGTTCTCCAAACCTGTTGCATTAGTGCTTGTAGCATATACTGATTCCGGATCAATACCATCCAAATGGCTTGAAATCATCCATACATTATTCACAGTGAAACCAAGCTTAACCTGTTGGAACGGAGTCTTTTTCAACATAGATGACGGGAAACGATAACTCAAGGCGATGTTACGCAAACGGATGTTGGTAGCATCATAAATATAAGCTTCCGAAATACCGGCGCGGCCTGTAGCCAAAGCTTTATAATAACGTTCTAAAGAAACACTTTGATCATTTACCTTATAACCATTACCATCTTTGATAACTCCCGCTACAACGATATCCTCACGTTTACCGCCAGGAGCAGTACATTCAGAAATACCACTACGTTGCAAGTTCATATTGGTGAATGAGAAAATATCACCACCAAAACGTCCGTCAATCAGGAAACTAAGTGTGAAGTTTTTATAATTAAATGTATTTGTCCATCCTAATAAGAAGTCAGGCTGTTGTTCACCAATCTTATGCTTGTCACTAGTGGCCTGTGGCAGTCCTGATTCATTGAGTAATAATTGTCCTTTAAATTCTCCTTCTTCTACTCGTTGATATTTGGTACCCCAGATTTCACCATAAGCACCTCCCGCAACTGCATAGACCTGCAATGCGTCAGAACCTCCTAAAGCATACTGCATACCTGGTTTTCCCGGCAATAATTCAATAATCTTACTCTTGTTCTGAGAGAAGTTCAATTGAGTATCCCAACTAAATTGAGTTGTTTCGATAGGGCGTGCATTCAACATGATTTCGATACCGGTATTTTGAATGTTACCTGCATTTACTTTCATGTTATCATAACCGGAAAGGTTATTTAAAGGAATATTCATTAACTGGCGTTTTGCGTTTGTCTTGTACCATGCAAAATCAACTCCTAAACGGTTATTGAAGAATTTCAATTCAGCACCGGCTTCCCAAGAAGTAATCAACTCACTGCGTACATCTGCATCGTATTTAGTTTTTCCTTGTCCGGCAGTTGTATTGCCATTAGGGTCTGAACCAATACTATATGTATTATATAACTGATATGCATCCATATCGTTACCTACTTGTGCGAAAGATGCACGTGCTTTAGCATAAGTAAACCATTCGGGCATACCTTTGCCGACTTTACCCACCATATCACTGATCACCCATGACAATGAAACAGACGGATAGAAGAATGAACGGTTTTCTTTATTCAAAGCTGATGACCAGTCATTACGGAAAGTTGCATCCAAGAATGCCCAACCATTATAGTTGATTCCAAGAGTTCCATACAAAGAATTGATTTTTTTATGAATATAGGTTTCGGTTATTGACAAATCTTTTTTGTCACCATTGGCTAGAGAGAATAAATCGGGCGCAGTCAATTTTCCCATAGCATTGTCCAAACCTGTAGATTTTCTTTCCATTAAGTTACCACCAAAAGAGAAATTGCCACCAAATTTTCCAAACAATTCATCTTTATGGCCACTGATCAAAAAGCTGAAATTATTTTCGAAGAACTTTTTCTCGCTAGTGCTATAACGGCTGTTCTTATTATTAGTAGGACTTCCTGCATACAATTTCTCTTCACCCTCAGTGAAATACATATCACTACCGGCTTTGATTTCAGCATCCAGCCAATCTGTGAATTTGTACTTCAATGATCCGTTCATCAAGAAACGATTACGGCTATCTTTATTTGGATTATAATCTTTGGACCAGTAAGGGTTGATTCCCCCTTTACTCCACCAGATCATTTCGCCATATTCGTCTTTGACAGGGCTGGAAAAGTCACGGATGTCAATAGTCGTAGGCATATTGAAAATAGTATAAAATGCATTATTCCCACGTGCACCACTGATAGGACGGTTTTCTGCGAGGGTATTGATGTATTGTACTTTTGCATCGATGCTCCAACGATCATCTTTACCAAAAGTAGAAGATGCACGCAAAGTTAAGTTTGTACGGCTTAAGTTAGCGCCCGGTATCATGCTGGAGTCATCCATACGATTCAATGAGGTGTAAATGGATGTTTTATCATATTGCTGCTGGAATGATATGCTTTCTGATAAGTTCACACCTGTATCAAAGAAATTTTTTACGTTATCAAAGATTTGCATATTTGCAGTTGTACCATCCCATTTTGTATAGCTTTGCCCTGTTACTTCAGGTCCCCAGCTATAGCCGTTAGTTGAATCGAACACACCATTCTCACCTTGTCCAAAGGTCTTTTGGCGTTTAGGGAGCATAAATGTTGTCTCAGCAGAAACTGAACCTGAGATGGTGATACCCAAACCTTCACGCTTTGTTCCTTTTTTAGTTGTAATCAAAATAACACCATTACCGGCACGAGAACCATAAAGTGCAGCAGCTGACGCACCTTTCAACACAGACATGGACTCAATATCTTCAGCATTAATATCTGAAAGTCCATTACCCATATCCAATGTCGGGTTATCAATATCATTATTACTTGCTCCTGTAAAGTTATCCATTGGCACACCATCGACAACAATTAACGGCTGGTTCAAACCTGTTACAGAATTCGCACCACGAAGCTGGATTTTGGAAGAGCCACCAGGACCATTGCTTGAACGAATAATCTGGACACCTGAAACTTTACCTGTCAAAGCATTTGCGAGGTTCGTTTCACGAGCTTCAAGTAACGCGTCACCCTTTACCTCCTGCATGGCATAACCTAGCGCTTTTTTCTCACGTTTGATACCAAGAGCAGTCACTACAACTTCGCCCAATGTTTGTGTGTCATCTTGTAAAGTTACATTCATGGGTTGTCCATTCCAAGGAATCTCTACTGTTTGATAACCTACAAATGAAATTTGAATGATATCCCCTTTTTTCACATTGGATAAAGAGAAGTCGCCATCAAGTCCGGTTATCGTACCATTAGTCGTACCTTTCACTATAACAGACGCACCAATGACAGTTTCACCTGTAGCGTCTACTACAACTCCTGTACAAGCTCCATTTTGTTGTGTGATTTTCACACCGGTAACGCCAGGATTGGCGACCGCGTATGCTGCTCCGGTAGAGGCACCCATTAGGAACAGCAACATACTGACTGATTTTAGTCGTTTTAACATAGCTGTGATTTTTTAATATTTATTGAAAATCAGATAATTACATCTTCTTAGTTCCTTCAGAACTACTCTTACAGCTATATATCTGAATATCAGTGTATTTTATTTTTGTATCTCAAAAAGAAAAATTGTATTTAAAAGCCCTTCTATAGACTTTTAAATACAATTTTCTATCTATTTTCTACCGAAATCACTACTTTGTACAAACAAATAAGGGAGTATTATATTCCGTAAAAGAATAAGAACTTCCAATAATTGATTGGGAAAGTTTTTCATCTTACAAATGAAAATAGCATCGGTTCATTGTTTTAAAAGGTCCTTATCTTTTTCAAGAAGAATCAATTCTCTACTTGCATATAAATAATATTTGCAAAATAATTCTATGTATAGTCCTGAGGGTCAAAATAAAACAATCCCCTTGTTCTTACAGGAAAAACAAGGGGAACTGCTATTCTTTAATTTTATTTTCAGTTCTTCGGTCCGTTACCAAAATCAGGATTTTCTTTATCCATCCATACACGTTCGTCATGCAAAACCTGTGGATTCTTTGCATTTGTACCTTGATATGTATAACCTTGTGCTTTATATGCAGCGATAGTTATGTCATGTAACTGATCTGATTCCAAAGGCTCCGTAACAGCAAATCTTCTAGGAATAGGATAGGAATCACCCAATTGTTCGTCAAATTCCTTACGCGGTAAAAGGGAACTATTTTTCATAGGAACACCAGAACGCATAATGTTAACATATTGATCAATCGGTGCATTAAAATAATGGAGATATTCTTGGATATACACTTTCTCCAGATCAGAAACTTTATCTCCACTTAAAATATAAGCCTCTTTCTTAAGCAGTTCTGTCAGCCATTCATCTTGCAGCTTAATAGATACATCATGAGGATCATTTACGTAGGGACTGTCATAATAAGGTATATGATTCTGACTGGCAACATAATCATATCCTTTTACTGAAGCAGTGATACCATCTGTAAAATACTCTTGGGCACTTTTTTGTCCATTCCAAGTGGCTCCCAACAGGGTGAATTCAGCCAAGAAGAAATTGGTTTCCGCTGCCGAAAAATACAGTCCATACCAACCATATTGTTGAGTGTCTTGAACCGGAGTAACATCCGGGGCATCCGGATAAGTATATGTCAACAGACCTTTTACCATTTCTTGATTCCGGTAAGTACACGGATAATAGCTTTTCTTGGCACCAGCTGCCGAGTACAAGACAAACAATTGTCCTGTGGGATCAAAATAATCCTCGTATTTGTCCATCTGCCCTGCACCTATTTCCACAGGAAGGCCATAATAACGTACCCAAGGTTCACCTGGCCCCCCCCATTCTTTAAAGACTTTCTTTCCGTCTTTAACCTCAGAAATTACATTCTTCTCTACAAAATCCGGCATTTCTCTTTTTTGATCAAAATAAGCCTGTACAACATTAGAATTGTAGTCATTCTTTTGGAAGAAATAAAGCAAACGCGGATCTTTGTTGTTTACTAAAAAGTCTATAAGATGTTGCGTACCTACTCCTACAGAAAAATCATTATTCCAATTGTTATCGAACTTACCCTTGTTATATACAAAATCATCATCCGTAGTAGCAATTAAGCCAACAGGACTTTCTGCTACCTGTTTTACTATTTCAAAAGCGCGGTTCCGATCTTTGTTTATCAAACGGGCTGCAATTTTCAATTTCAAAGAATTGGCCAGTTTGCCCCATTTTTTCAAATCACCTTTATAAATAAAGTCCTGATTATTCAAAACATCTTTGATTTCATTACTGCTCAGATAATTAATAGTCTGGTCCAGTTCTTTCAGCCATACTTCCAAAAGTTCCTCTTGAGTGTCATATTTAGGCAATAACAAAGGAGGATTGGTATATCTGGCTTGTTCTGCTTCTGTATATTGACGTGATCCATATAGGTCAGCATCTTGGATACTTAAGTAAACCAACAAAGGATTACAAAGATATTGGATGTATTCATAAGTCGCTTTTTCCTCTTCAGGCAACAGGCTGATTTGATATCGAATCTCATTAGCATAACGAAGCACTTCGTTTACTTCATAACCACAACCATTGGCTTCATCAGTCGGACGATTTGAACGAGTTGTATTACCTCCTGATGAAACTGTTGTTTGCGACCAGGTAGAAAGGTCATTAAATCCTCCAAACCATTGTGCATAATCTCCCGGTTGGAAGGAAGCTTCACATTTAGTGAACAGGAAACGGATATCAGGCTTTGTAATAGTAGACGGATCTGAATTTAATTCAGAAAATTCATCTACACAGGAAGTGAACATTACACTTCCTAAAAGCAGTGCGGCTGCTAAAGTTCTATATTTCATTGTTGATAATTCTTTTAAAGTTAACAATTAGAAATTGGCATTAATTGTAAATATGTAACTTGCTGTATAAGGCTCGAAACCACGAATACGGAACTCTGAAGCTGAATTAGAACGTACAGATTCCGGATTTAGATTATTAGGTAATGAATTATACAGATATCCCAAATTACGTGCACTGAATGATAGGTTCAACCCTTTTGCACCCAATTTATGACTGATGCTATTAGGCAAACGATAATTTACAGTAATATTACGCAAAGCGATATAACTCAACTTGTGTACCCAAATGTCATCAATTGTCTGTGCTCCCCATGCATAATTATTTCCATACCATGAACCGGCATGAGTGGGCTCCAGTTTTCCTTCCTGTACCAACTGTGCGTAAGACAGACCGCTGACATCCATTTTTGTTCCATCCACCAAGGTCGCAATTGTTCCTTCTTTAAAAACACCTTCCGGAATCATACCATCAGTATATTGAATACCTTTAGAATCGGCATATTGACTAGTCCAAGTCATACCTCCATGTTCCGGATCACGGTATTGCAAAGAGCTTTCCGTCCAACCGGCCTGAGTTCCGTATAAGTTACAGTAAGATGCCACCAAACCTCCAAAACGCATATCCAGTCCAATATTCAAACTTAAATCTTTCCAAGTTAATGTTGTTGCTACAGATCCCAGAAAATCCGGTGTCATGTTACCTACTACTTCCGCTGTTTTGCTTTGTGCTCTATATGCGCCTCTCCAACTGTCATCCCACTCCAACAAAGGTACACCGTTTTCATTACGTGCCTGAGTGACATCTGACATCAACACACCATAAGACTCACCGACTTTTGCTACAGAGCCGATATGATAGTCGTATGCGTTTACATAACCGGACAATTCAATATAGTTGGCAACATTAGGATGCAAGGATACAATTTTACTTCTGTTTCGTGTATAAGTGAAGTCCAGATCCCACTGCCAGTCTTTAGTTTTGATAGGAGTGGTATTTAATGCGATTTCAATACCTGAGTTTTGGATATTACCAGCATTTACCAACTGTTGGGTAACACCGGAAATAGCAGGAACATTGATTTTCATAATCTGGTCTGTGGTATTTTCCTTATAATAAGTGAAATCCAAATTCAAACGATTATTAAAAGTACGGAAATCCAAACCTATTTCCCATGAATTCTTACGTTCCGGTTTAAGGTCAGCAATCTTCATCAGTTTGTCCAATTCATTGGTATAGATATTGCCGTCATACATTTCCATTGTGGCAAAAGAATACGTCTGATTGACTGTATATGGGTCTGTATCATTACCTACTTGTGCCCATGATGCACGAAGTTTTGCCAAGTTAATCCATGAAGGCATACTTTCACGGAAAGTTTCATTAATCAACCATGAACCTGATACGGAGGATAGAAGTATGAGTGATTACCTGTACGATTGGCATATACCAATGCAGAAGACCAGTCATTACGTCCTGTAACATCCAAATAGACTTGATTCTTCCATCCTAAATTTAAAGCAAAAATGGTAGAAATAATTCTTTTGCTACCCGATATTGTCGCTTCGCTCTTTTTAGTCTTTTTTGAGTTCTCCACGAACCATTCTCCAGGCACCACCATTCCTCCGTCAGTTGATACTTTTGAATGTTTGGAAGAGGTGTTGTAATACTCAAATCGTGCGAATCCACCGAGTGAAAAATCTTTTATCTGCTTGCTGGCAGTAAAAGTTCCCCCTACGGTAAATTGTTCTTTTATATCTTGCGTAATACCATAATACCCTCCTTCGTTTGCATAACCGGAACCTAATTGCTTATCTTCTATTGAAGTATAATAACGGTTCATATTAGCGTCTGCTTTAAATTTCAGCCAATCTGTCATCTTTACATTTACTTCAAATGTAGGACGAATAACAGTTTCCTTCCGCACATAATCATAATTATCTACTTTGAAGAAATAATTTTTAGCGCTGGAAGGAACCGAACCATATTGGTCACCATAGCTGGTACTAGCGATACCACCATGCTCACCTAAATATTTGTTCCGGAAATAATCTACGTCAAATAGCGGGTTAATCACATTGGTATTTGCATTGACAAATAATTCACCCGCATTCAGTTGTGCATTACGCGGTTTTGAGTTGGCAAAGCTAAAAGAAGCGGCAACGTCCACCCAATCGTTCAACTTATGGCTAGCTTTCAACAACATGGAGTAACGCTCAAAAGTATTGTTTTCTGTTGTTGATTTGGCATTTTTATAAGATAAAGATGTATAAAATGATGTTTTTTCATTACCACCGCGAATAGAAACATTCGTATTTGTATTGAACCCTAATTTATATAAATCCAGCATATTATTTTTACGTGGAGATAGGTAGTCCATGTACCATCATAATTGCGGATTTGAGAGCCATCATATTTAGGTCCAAAACCAAAGTTGGGTACCCCTACTAATGTATGTTCTCCATTCTGATTTACCGTAAACTGATGTGCATCCCATATACTTCCATTTTGGTCGGCATCAGATTGTCCCGGCATATATCCAGGACCATATAAAGTTTGAATATCCGGAGTCTTGAAAGCATGGTCAATACCAAATGTTTGAGAAACGCTAATACCCAGTCCTTGCGTACCTTTACCGGATTTGGTAGTAATTACAACCGCACCATTCAAACCACGAGAACCATACAATGCTGTTGCTGCCGCACCTTTCAATACTGATACAGTTTCAAAATCATCAGGATTTAAGTTTTTCAACTCATTACCATAATCGCTGGCGTTGTTGGCACCTGCATCCCAGTCTGCTGTCGTATTACCAGATACACCGTTATCTAAAATCACTCCATCCACCACATAGATAGGCTGGTTGTTGGAACTTAAGGTTGAAGCTCCACGAATCTGTATCTTGGTACCACCAAATAAACCACCATCTGAGCCTGAGATTTCAACACCAGCTACTTTACCTTGCAATGCGGCTACCGGAGAAATGGTATTGGCAGCTTTTAATTCATCTCCCTTCACTTCAGTAACTGCATATCCCAAAGCTTTTTCTTCACGCTTCAATCCCAAAGCTGTTACCACAACTTCACCTAACTGTTGCGTGTCATCTTTTAAAGTTACATCAATAGGCTGTCCGGTCCATTTAATTTCCTGTGTCTGATATCCCACAAAAGAGATCTGAATGATATCTCCTTTTTTTACATTTGACAAAGAAAAGTCACCGTCAAGTCCGGTAATAGTACCATTAGTCGTACCTTTCACTACTACAGATGCACCAATGACAGTTTCACCCG
>ENA-OQAA01000035-OQAA01000035.1-human-gut-metagenome-genome-assembly--contig:-NODE-35-length-86312-cov-3.558740_pt1 | contig 86312 bp, 96 predicted proteins | sample MGYA00242489_ERZ504515 | MGnify/ENA primary metagenome ERZ504515 (study PRJEB26092, sample SAMD00036237) | human gut metagenome | host: Homo sapiens | study: EMG produced TPA metagenomics assembly of... | reverse complement strand
TTACTTTGTAGGATAATATAAAAAGACATACGATGGAAGGGCGAGAGACGGATCTAGAATACAACTTATTGATGGGGCTTACGGGAGCTAGCGTTAGCAAACATTTATTGGATGAGCATTTCACACTTTTATGGGCAAATGACTTCTATTACGATATGATAGGTTACCCCAAAGAAGAATATGAAGCTCTTTTCCACAATAAACCCGATTTGTATTTTAAAGGTTATGATGAAGCTTGGAATATATTATCCAAGAATGTTTACGAGACGATAGCTAATAAAGCCAGCGGTTACGAAACCGTTATCCAGATGCCAACGAGAAAAGGAAAAAGATGGACTAAAATCACCTCAACGTTTACCGACCAACTACAAGACGGCATCCCTATCTCCTATACGGTAATGACCGATGTAGAGGACGTAATGCGAAGGCGGATCGAGCAAACGATCACTTATGATAATATCCCCGGCTTCATATCCAAGCATAAAGTACATAAAGACGGCAGTTTTACATTGCTGGAGGCAAATGATAAATATATGGACTTCTCTGGTATCGATAAAAATTCTTTTTTATCTTTCAGTCCTTTCTCCCGTTTAGATGAAACAAGCCGTAATACGATGAACGCACATATCTCCTGTATGCTAAAAGGGGAACCTGTACATTTCGTTATCCAGTCGAAAGACAAAAACGGAAACGACGCTTGGCTACAGTTGAACGGGGAATGTATTGGCTGGGAAGGTGACGAGCCTATCTATCTTATCGTTTACATCAATATCACCGACATTACCGAACAGAGGGAGTTGCAAAAGAAACTGGAGAAACAGTCAAAGCAACTTAAAGAAGCACTAAAGTCGGCGGAACAAGCAACCAAGCCAAATCTGATTTTCTCGCCCGCATGAGCCACGATATCCGTACACCCATGAACGCCATCATGGGAATGGCGACTATAGCCAAAGCCCATGTAGATGAACATGAAAGAATACTAGATTGTATGGAAAAAATCAATGGAGCCTCTAAATTATTATTGAGTCTGATTAATGAGGTTCTCGATATGTCCAAGATCGAGAGTGGCAGGTTAATTCTTTCGGAGGATGAGTTCAATGTGGGTGAGCTCTTGCAAGACTTGGTCGTTATGATGCAACCGGAGATCAAAAACAAACAACAAACTTTAAATATACACGTCAAGAACCTGAGGCATGAGAATGTAAAAGGCGATACGCAGCGTATCAAGCAGGTATTGATGAATATCCTCTCGAACGCAATTAAGTATACGCCGGAGAATGGGCGAATCACGATAGAGATCTACGAGAAGGCCCCTCATAATGGCATCGGAAATTATCAATTCGTGTTTGAGGATAACGGAAGAGGTATGAAACCGGAGTTTCTGGATAAGATTTTCGAGCCTTTCGAGCGTGCGAGCGATGATGAGATCAAGAGGATACAAGGTACTGGCCTCGGGATGTCGATCAGCCATAAGATCATTCAGATGATGGGAGGAGATATCAAGGTGGAGAGTGAATATGGCAAAGGTTCCCGCTTCACCATCGACATGCCATTGGTTTGCCGGGATCAGAAGCCCGATGATAAGATAGAGGTAGAAGGTTTAGAGGTTCTTGTGGTAGATGATGATAAGATCGCTTGTCTAAACACGTCTAGCTGTTTGCGAGAGATCGGGATAAACAGTGAATGCGTATATTCAGGTAGAGAAGCTATAGAAAAAGTACGACAGCATCATTTAGCGGAGAAAGAGTATTTCGCCGTGATCATTGACTTGAAGATGCCTCAAATGAACGGCATTGAAACAACCCGGCAAATCAGACGTTTCGTGGGAGCGGACGTACCGATCATCATTCTCTCCGCATACGATCTTGAGGAATATGAGGCAGAGGCTAAGGAGGCTTAAGGCCAATGGATCATCACCAAGCCTCTCTATAAGTCCAAGCTACTCCAAGTATTGAGATCTTTCCTTGACGAAGGAGACCAGCCGGAACCGATCCGCCCATTCAAGTTATCAAACGTCGATTATTCCGGCAAGCGCATCTTGCTGGTGGAGGATAACGAGTTAAATCGTGAGATCGCCGTAGAGATCATCGGCAGCACCGGTATCACTATCGATACGGCGATAAATGGCTCGACGCCGTACATAAAGTCGCCCAATCGGAAGAAGGATTTTACCAGATAATACTGATGGATATCCAGATGCCTATCATGGACGGTTATGAGGCGACCCGGCAGATTCGTTCCCTCCAACGAAGGGATATCGCACATATGCCAATTATAGCCATGACCGCCAACGCTTTTTCCGAAGACGTGACAAACGCTATCAAAGCGGGCATGAATTATCATTTGGCTAAACCGATTGATATTGGGGCGTTGATGGGCATCCTTAGTAAATATTTACAAGCGCCCGCATAAAGTTTATCTTGCGTATTAAAAGTTCATGTAATAAAATTGTCTATTTTTAGCGATCAATTCGATTATAAGCATAAAGAGACTTCATGAACATCAGACTTCGTTTTAAGTTAATCGCTTTGTTGATCGTCCTATCGCTGGCCGGGCTTTTGGTTTTCCAAGGATACTGGCTGAAAGGTTTATATGATACATTATATAAACAGATGGAGATCAATATAGAGGAAGCGATGAAGATCGCCGACTATAAGGAGTTGTTCCTGCGCATCCGATCTATCAAAAAAGAACAGGGAGCGCTGGGACCTCAAACCCAAGATGTGTACTTCAGCTCAGAGCTAGATCCGTCTAATAAGCAGAAGATGGACGCAAAAGCTTCGATCCATCCGCAGAAAGAAGATCCTGACCTTAACCGGGAAGATATCTTCAAGACGGCAAATCCAGACTCACACATGAAATTACATATCGATTACGGGGATGAGGAGGACTTTAGCTCGATAGACTCTACCCTAACGGATTACCTATATGTAATCGGCGAGGTGGAGGACATGGTGCAGCAAGCGATGCATGCGAATATAGATTCTATAAAACCAATTGATTTCAAGACCTACAACAAATTATTAACCTCGGAACTGGAGGCAAGAAACATCGTAACGGAACATGAGCTGGTAACGATTTATAAACCAAACAACGGGGACGAGAAGGGTTGGATGCATCTGGACAAGCCGGAACGATTCACTACGTGGAAAAACCCCGTGCATTTCGATTACCCGCTCCATAACGAGAGCACGTTACAATATCGCCTGTTCCTTAAATCGCCGGCTAGCGTGATACTCACCCAGATGAAAGGCATCCTGATCTCCTCCTTCCTATTACTTTTGCTGATCATTTGCGCTTTCATATACTTACTCCGCACCATCTTAAAGCAAAGACCGTGGAAGAATTGAAGACCGATTTCACCAACAATATGACGCATGAGCTGAAAACCCCGATCAGCGTCAGCTATGCCGCCGTAGACGCATTATTGAACTTTAGCGATCCCGTCAACGAGAAACAGAAGAAATACCTGACGATCGTTAAAGACCAACTTATCCATCTTACCGGATTGGTGGAACAAATCTTGACACTCGCCGTAGAGAACCGCAGTACCTTCCGCTTGCGCCCCGAAACCATCTCATTAAACGAGTTGGTGAACTCCCTCATCGAGCAATACAAACTGAAAGCGAGCAAACCCGTGGAGTTTACTTACTCCATCCCCGAGGATATAGAATTGGTGGCCGATCGTACCCACCTATATAATATGTTGAGCAACCTTATCGATAACGCAATCAAATACGCCGACAAGGAACCTTGCCGCATCGAAGCGACAGCCCGGCAAGACGATCACGAAACGACAATCTCCATAACCGATAACGGCCCGGGTATCAGCGAAGCCAACCAGCGGCAGATATTCGACAAGTTCTTCCGGGTTCCCAGCGGGAATATCCACAACGTGAAAGGTTATGGCCTAGGATTATATTACGTAAAAGACATGATGGGTAAACATGGAGGAACAGCCCGTGTGGAAAGCGTCCCCGGCAAAGGCTCCACCTTTACCCTGCATTTTAAATAATAATCCGAAAATCAAGTATCAAATATGGAAAAGATAAAAGTACTACTAGTAGAAGACGAGCCTACATTGGCCATGATCATCAAGGATACGCTGGATGGGAACGAGTTCGATATCACCCTAGCGGCGAATGGCGAGGAGGGCCTCTCCCGTTATGCGGAGATCAACCCGGACATTATCGTAGCGGATATCATGATGCCCAAGATGGATGGTTTCACGATGGTCAAATTGATCCGTAAGACGGATACGCACACCCCTGTCCTATTCCTATCGGCCCGTTCCGCGGCCAACGACGTGGTAGAGGGCTTCGAGACAGGCGGCAACGATTACCTGAAAAAGCCTTTCGGCATGGCGGAATTGATCGTGCGCATCAAGGCGTTACTGCATAAGGTGTCCGTCCAAAGACCGGAAGCCACCTCTTTCCGTATCGGGCTTTATACGTTCGATTCCATCACGCAGACATTGGTCTACCGGGGAGAGAAACAACTCCTCAGCAACCGGGAATCCGAGATATTGAAGCGCCTTTGCGACAATAAGGACCAAGTATTACCGATGAAAGAGATCTTGATAGACCTTTGGGGAGATGATTCTTTCTTCAACGCACGCAGCCTGCATGTCTTTATCACCAAGCTACGTCATAAGTTATCGAAAGACGAGTCTATCAAGATTTTGAATATCCGGGGAATCGGATATAAGCTGATCATCGATTGAATTGCTTCAATGCCTGTGCCATCTGGTCCGGGCATGAAGTTCCCCTTCCATGACAATCGATGCCAGACAAACGGCCGATAGCGTCTTCGATGCGCATACCTTTCAATAAGGCGCACATGCCTTGCCCGTTACCGTGGCAACCTCCTACAATCTGCACATTCTCGATCACGTCCTCCTTCGCGTCGATCACCATCAACTTAGAACAAACGCCTCCTTGAGGCGTATAGGTTATACGTCGTGTTTCCATTTTCTTTTTTCTCTCCTTTTTATAAACGAGTCGCAAAGGTATAAATAAATTTAACTACATTTGTAGCATCTAATTTACAAAAACATGACATACGAGGAAACGCTACACTATCTATATACCAGCATCCCGGTCTTCCAACACAGCGGAGCTTCCGCTTACAAACCCGGTCTTGGTACAAGTATCGCCCTAGATGATTATCTGGGAAATCCGCATAAAGCCTATAAGACCATCCATGTAGCCGGGACAAACGGCAAAGGCTCGGTCAGCCATCTATTGGCGGCCATTCTCCGGCAATCCGGTTTCAAGGTCGGGCTTTATACCTCTCCCCACTTAGTGGACTTCCGGGAGCGCATCCGGGTGAACGGGAAAAAGATCTCCCAAGATTACGTGGTCGATTTCGTCGAACGCCATCGTTCTTTCTTCGAGCTCTCCATCCTTCTTTCTTCGAGCTGACGTCCAGTATGGCTTTTGAGTATTTCCGCGACCAGCAGGTAGATTACGCGGTTATCGAGGTCGGGCTTGGCGGTCGTTTGGACAGTACGAACATTATCACTCCGATCTTGAGTATCATCACGAATATCAGTCTGGATCATACGCAATTCTTGGGAGATACGGAGGAGAAGATAGCGGCGGAGAAAGCCGGCATTATCAAAAAAGGCGTACCCGTCCTTCTGGGGGAGGCAGAGAAACGCTCCGTTTTCGACCTCTTCCAGAACGAGGCGAGAAAGGCAGGAGCACCCTTCCACTACGCCTTGAGCATGGGAATGCTGGAGGGGACCGGAGGGTTGTCGATGGTACACTGGAAGTTCCCCTCCGTAGAATACGGCGAGGTGATCGGCGAGCTTGCCGGAGAGGTACAACAAGCCAACGCCATCACGGTGTTCTCCGCCCTGCACCTGCTCCGCGAGAAGTGCGGTGTTGACATCCTGCCCGAGGCCGTCCATGAAGGGTTCGGCACGTGACCCAACTGACGGGTTTGATGGGCCGCTGGCAAACCTTGCGGACAAAACCGACCGTCATTTGCGACACCGGGCACAACGTGGGTGGATGGAAACACATAGCGGAACACCTGAATGCCATGAGAAGCCGTTTCCGCGAAATTTATATGATCGTCGGTATGGTGAACGACAAGGATATCGACGGCGTATTATCCTTGATGCCACCAGATGCTTCTTATTTCTTCACGCAAGCCTCCGTGGAGAGAGCGATGCCCGTAAAGGATTTCGCCATGAAAGCCATGCGGAAGGGACTGCCCGGAGTCCTTTGCGAAACGGTGGAAGAGGCGGTCGAGAAAGCGTTAAAAAGTGCCGACAAGGATGACTTGATCTTTATCGGCGGAAGCACCTTTATCGTAGCGGACGCTCTCCCCTTGTTCATGAAAGAAGACGAATACAAATAATATAACTCTATAAAACAAATATCATGATAGAAAAAATTCATCAGAAACTAAGTGACTCGAAAGTCGCACGCTGGAGTGTACTCGCTTTGGCGGCATTCACGATGCTTTGCGGATACTTCCTTACGGATGTAATGGCTCCGCTTAAACCGATGTTGGAAGAACAGCTAAGCTGGACGAGTACGGAATATGGTTGGTTCACCAGCGCTTACGGTTGGTTCAACGTATTTCTTTTCATGTTGATTATTGGTGGTATCGTTCTGGATAAGATGGGTGTCCGTTTCACGGGTGTCGCTTCCTGTATCTTGATGATTATCGGTTGTTCCATTAAATATTACGCCATCTCGGACGCGTTTACGATGGAAGGAGAGCTTTTCGGATGGAAAGCGCAAGTGATGGTGGCCGCCCTCGGATACGCAATCTTCGGTGTCGGCGTGGAGACCGCCGGTATCACGGTATCTAAGATTATCGTACGGTGGTTCAAGGGAAAAGAGATGGCGTTGGCTATGGGCTTGGAGATGGCTACGGCTCGTTTGTACGGCCTTGGCTTTATCTATCACGGTTCCCGCCGCCAAGTACTTCGGTAGTATCTCCGCTCCTATCTTGCTTTGTCTTTGTATGTTGTGTATCGGTTTGATCGCCTTCCTCGTATTTTGCGTGATGGATCGCAAGCTGGACGCTTCGATGGACGCTATCGAGCAAGCCGAGGAGGAAGAGCCTTTCCGTTTGAAAGATATCTTATTGATCGTTACCAATAAGGGTTTCTGGTTGATCGCTCTGCTTTGCGTATTATTCTATTCGGCCGTATTCCCCTTCTTGAAATACGCTACGGACTTGATGGTCAATAAATATAACGTAGATCCGGAGTTGGCGGGAAACATCCCGGCTATCTTACCTTTCGGCACGATTCTTCTGACTCCGTTCTTCGGTAACTTATACGACCGCAAGGGTAAAGGGGCGACGATCATGATCTATGGTGCCTTGATGTTGATCGGCGTGCATTTATTATTCACACTTCCGATCTTGAATCAGTGGTGGTTCGCGACAATCGTGATGATCGTATTGGGTATCGCTTTCTCCTTGGTTCCATCGGCGATGTGGCCATCTGTTCCGAAGATTATCCCGGAGAAGCAATTAGGCACGGCTTATGCCTTGATTTTCTGGGTACAGAATATCGGTCTGAGTATGGTTCCCTTATTAATCGGCTGGATATTGGATACGTATTGTAAAATAGACAATGGTACGGGCAAACCGGCTTACGACTATACGATACCGATGGCAGTCTTCACCTGCTTCGGTGTACTCGCCCTCTTCATCGCCTTGATGTTGAAACGTGAGGACCGGATCAAAGGCTACGGCCTTGAATTGCCGAACATCCAAAAGGACGCCGATAAAGCCGAGGCCGAGATAATCGCTAAAGAGATGATCGCAGAGCCTTAAAAGCTCATAACCCTAAATAAATGGAAGGCGCTGTAAACTTGATTTACTGCGCCTTTCTTTTTGATGACTGAAAACCATCGTCATTGGAACACACAAAAAGTTCGTTTGAAAAAGAGGAGTAGCGAAACAACTACAATATGCCTTATTCATAAAATCTTTTTTAGCGGTAATATTAATAAAAAGCAACCCTTGATTTTCGGAACGGCATATTGAAATGTGGCATTTATCCGTGGTCCAGCCATCCAAAAGGAAATCATATGTATAGGTCTTAACGCAGTGGCTTATATATTTCATTAGATCCTTATTATCAGTTAAGAATAGATATACAGCTTCACAAATGTCGTTTTGATTAAAAAGGCAAGTGAGCGTGGAGGTTTTGAACACGACTTCCAATGTAATCTGGCTTACGTCATTCCACGTATAAGTATCATACATAAATCCAGATCCTTCAACAATATCTGCGCTTTCCTTACCGGCAAACCAATTACTTGATGGGATAAGCTAATCATCTCGGAATAATCCCTTTGAGGATATTGATTTTGAGTTTCCATTGATTTCTGTGTTTATCATTCGCAGACAAAATAAGCTTACCGCCTGCTGATATACCATCAATCCCCTTGATAAAATATCAATGTCACGACTAATATTATCAGATGACAGAGATAAATGATATATCTGACTACGTATTTACGGTCGGTAACAATGCCCATTGTAATTTGTAGTTATAAATAAAATTAGGTGCGGTTGCTCTGGATATCTGATACAATAGTAAGATAACTCAGATTTAATACTTATTTTTGTGACAGGATCAATAAGAACTGACATGGAAACAACATTTACCAGAAGAAATAGTCATGGAGCCAACTTAAAACGTTGGAGAGAATGGAGAGGCATCAAACAAGAAGTGCTCGCCGACAAAATAGGGGTATCACAAGCCACCTTATCCGGCTACGAGAAAAAAGACGAATTGGAACCTGAAGTATTGGAAAAGATAACTAAAGCTTTGGATATTCCGACAGAGGCGATCACGGAGCTTAATGAAGGAGCGCTTATCAATATTTATTCTGGCACATGGCAAGATAACGCAAACTGCAGTCCGGAAGCATTCAAAATCAAACTTTCAATCCCATCGATAAAATAGTCGAGCTTTACGAACGATTATTAAAGGCCGAGCAAGAAAAGGTTGCCATGCTCCATGAAATCATAAAGGATAAATAAGTATCGATTATAGAGACCGTAAGCGAAAATGAGATAATCTTGACATTATGATCGAAATAACAGAATAACGATGTCAAGACCTTTTTACAAATAGAGAAAAAGAGGGAGAGACCTATGATGAAATCATACGTTTTCCCTCTTTTTCTTGCCTAATACCCCTGTTTGGACTCAAAAGTAATAGAGTTAGGTAACACAAAAGGCTGTATTAGGCAACACGACCGTATGTATTAGGTAACGCAACCGTATGTATTAGGCGATACATACGGAAGAAACAGCCCTCGCATCCTATAGAATTGATCGATACACCCGTATAAAATGGCTATTTTCACCTAAAAATATGAGATACGATGAATTAATCTCGCTAGAATAAAAAAGGCCTATTTCCATAAAACACTACAAGACAACCAGATGCTATTATTCTATGCCATTTTCGGAAGCAAGGCGTACCTTAGCCCGGAAAAAACGCTTCTCCGGAAGTTTAGATTACAGAATGTCAAAACGTCAAACCTACTCTTTTACGCGTGATGCCTACAGCTATGCCCGCAAGAAGAAAACTAAAATTAAACTACAAAAATATAACTTACAACATTATTATATACAATAAAATATTTATTTTTACACAAAATCTGTTGTTATGACAAAAGAACAATTCCTAAACGATCAGTATGTATCTGGATTTATCCAGTGGCTTCGTGATAAACTATCTAATTTCACCCATTCATATTACAATCAGAAAGAGAAGGAGGAATGGCAATGTACCTCTTTTTATGATGCTTGCCACAAATATAAATGGGGAGGTCTAAATTGGGAGGAAAACAATGCCTTATTGGAAAGTTATGCCAAACGACTTAAAGCGAGTATCCGAAATAATGACAACGAAGCTTGCCAAGATGCTTGCCTCGATATATTAAAATGGGGAGGCGTTATACGGGAAAATCAAGAAAGGATCAAGGCACAAACCAACCTTGTGAATTATCTAATGAAGGCAGAAGGGGTCTTAACCCGTGACTCTTTAGATATAAAGGATGAGATAATTATTATGAACTCAGGATTCACCAAGATTTATTCTTTATATATAAATGATTTTATCATCTACGATAGTCGTGTAGGAGCCGCTTTATGCTATTTGGTGAAACTATATTGTATAGAGCAGAAACAAGGCGGTGTCCCTTCTTTATTAAAATTCGCCTATGGTGATGCCCGAAATCCGGAGGTTAATCGGAATCCTAACAGCGACATTTACAAATTCTCTAAACTTGATCGAGGAAAAATCCATATTGAATGCAACCTTAAAGCCAATTGGCTATTAAAAGAAGTATTAAACTTCCCAGAATGCCAATTTAAAGACATGCGTTCTCTGGAAGCAGCCCTCTTCATGATCGGGTATGCAATTCCAAAAGAGCAAGAACAGCAAACATTAAAAACATACCGAATTATGAAATTAGCAGAAGCTCTCAGCTTACGAGCTGATTTACAAAAAAGAATATCACAACTGGAAGTCCGGCTAAAAAACAATGCCCGGATTCAAGAAGGTGAAGAGCCCGCAGAAGATCCACGGGGGCTTATGGATGAGTTGAATAATAATCTGAATGATTTGGAGACACTGATTTTCAGAATCAACCGAACCAACATGGCTACCCTTGCAGAAGGTACAAGCCTTACGGAAATGATCGCAAAGAAAGATATCTTAGCATTGCGCATCTCCGTCCTTCGTTCCGTCACACAATCGGCAACGGGCAGTTTAGAACGTTATTCGGCAAATGAAATCCGTTATGTCCGCACAATAAATGTGGCAGATTTACAAAAAGAAATAGATTCATATTCCAAGCAATTACGTGAATTGGACGTGAAGATCCAACAGCTAAATTGGTTGACGGAACTGATATAAAGCATAATTCAGGTAGTTCTTTTTAAATAGGGCGAGTATATCTCTGGCAATTGAGAATGAATTGTCGAACTTACTGCGAATGGAAGCGAGAGCGGAGCATAGCGCAAAAAGAATCGTAATGCTCAGTATTGTTACAAGCTCAAGCCACAGGTTGCATTGTTACTACCGCATACTGACTATAAAGAGAATGAGGGCGGGTCGGAGGGATTTTCTTTTAAGCAGGCATTTAATTATGGGCATTCTAATGGATATGGAGAAACAGGTCGCTGGCGGTATGACACTTATGGAGAAATTTTGGTGTGATTATCCTATTTGCCCATCAGATTAAGGTAATTCTGATCGGTAAACATTATCTTCGCGTATCATATAAAACAAACATTAAATACTATGATCTGTTTCCCGAATGCAAGATAAACCTAGGTCTGAACGTGGTAAGCAAACGTCCGGACGGTTATCATAATATAGAGACCATCTTCTATCCGATCCCCGTGAAGGATGCCCTCGAGATCGTCGCCTCGGATCAGCCAGTTTCACCGGGACCGGAATCCCGGTAGACGCTCCCCAAGAGAAGAACCTCGTCATAAAAGCGCTGAACGCCCTAAAGACGAGATACGAGATTCCCCCGCTAGAGATCCATTTGTTGAAAGCGATACCTTTTGGCGCCGGGCTTGGAGGAGGTTCCGCCGATGCCGCTTTTATGTTGAAGCTGGTCAATGATTTCTGCGGTTTGGATATTCACCCGGATGAGTTGGAGGCGATAGCGTCCACCATCGGAGCCGATTGCCCGTTCTTTATCCGTAACACGCCGGTATTCGCGACTGGCACGGGAAACCAATTCGAGCCCGTGGACTTGTCCTTAAAGGATTATTATCTATGCTTAATTAAACCGGATGTAGCCGTCTCCACCCCCGAAGCCTATTCGATGGTAACACCCGCCACGCCCGAGACCTCCTTGAAAGAGATCATCCGGCTACCGGTATCCGAATGGAAAGAGCGGATGGTGAACGATTTCGAGCGGAGCGTATTCCCGAAACATCCCGTGATCGAGCGGATCAAGGATACCTTATACGAGGGAGGCGCCTTATATGCCGCCATGTCCGGCTCCGGATCGTCCGTGTTTCGGTTTGATTCGAAAAACCAACCCATTTCAAGGAACAATCCCTGTTCAGCGATTGTTTTCTATGGGAAGGACAATTGTATGAATCAAATAGAGACTTTTTTTGATACGATGGCGGAACGCTGGGACGCTGTCTGCGTACATGATCCGGAAAAAATCCGGACGATATTGGATCGTACCAACCTGCGGCGGAACGCTCGCATCCTCGATGTCGGTTGCGGCACGGGGATATTGGAAAGTTACCTGCTGCCGTACGAACCCCGCCAAATCGTAGCTATCGATATAGCGGGCCAAATGATCGAGAAAGCACGCGTGAAATATCCGGATCATCCGCTCATCGAGTTCCTCCAAGAGGACGCTATGAGCTACAAGGGGAAAGGATTCGACTATATTATCCTGTATAGCGCCTACCCGCATTTCATGCGGCCGGAACGGTTGATCAAGCATATGAGCGACTTGCTCGTGCCCGGCGGTAAATTGGTTATCTGCCACAGCGAGAGCAAGGAAAAGATCAATACGCACCACCATCGGCACGCCGATCGATTATCGCTGCCCTTGCCCCCGGCCCGAGAGGTGGCGGCATTGATGGAGCCTTATCTTCTTCCGCTCGTCGTAGAGGATACCGAACAGCTTTACATCGTTTGCGGAAAACGTTTATCCTAAACTAATTATATATGAACAGAAAAACTAACTTAATTCCGGCATTGCTTCTTTCCGCCCTTTCGCTTTACGCCATGGAAGACGTGAAAGTAACGCAATTCCAGCACGCAGGCCCGTTCACGGTCAACAAGCCGATCCTAGCGGACAGCCTCAACGTAAACGGCAAGCCTTTCGAGGCAAAGAATCTATTAAAAGCGACCTTACCGTTCGAGCAAACGCTTGCGAACGCCACGGTACTCGACGCTGACACGGCAGGCGCGATCACCTTCGCCGCCCCGCAAAAGGGATATGCCTTGCATCTATCTCTTTCTTCTTGAACAGCGACCGGTACGTAAAAGGTACGCTCGATATATCGGGTCCCGGGGCGTTCGAAGTATTCGTCAATGATAAACCGGTAGGAGCCTCTTCCGAGTTGGTGATGGAACCCCGCCGCTATCAAGTAGTCGTTAAATACCTGACAGCGGAAACAGACACTTGTCCTCCCAGCCTAAAGGCTACCTTCAAGAGCGAGGCGGAAGCGAAAGTCGTAGCTTCCTTGAACCCGGAGAAACGCTACACCCTTCTGAATATCCTAGAAGGAAAGGATTTCCAAGGCGTAAGTGTCTCCCCGAACGGGAAGTATGCCTTGGTAAAATACGTCAACCGATTCCCGGAGGGCAAGAGCGAATCGTACGGGCAATTGATGGATGCCGCTACGGGACGGGTCTTATTGCAAGACGGAAGTTTCTTGACAACCGCCAAATGGATGCCTAAAAGCAATCGATTGTATTACACCCGCACCGGTCTGGACGGTACGGGAGTTGGTAACTGTAGATCCGGCGACCTACCAACAAACAGTATTAGTCCCGAACCTTCCGAAAGGGCGGTTCGTATTCACCCCCGATGAGTCCACGCTTCTCTATACCGTAGAAGAGGAAGGTCCAAAGGAAGGGACGGACTTGATCCGTGTATTAGAGCCGGCAGACCGCATCCCGGGTTTCCGTGACCGCTCCTTTATCTGGCGGTATGACTTAAAAACAGGTTTGTACGAGCAACTTACTTTCGGGCATACGGACACTTATATCAATGATATCAGCACTGATAGCCGCTATCTATTGTTCAGTACCAGCGACCGGGTGTACACCTCCTTGCCGCACTCCCTGGGCTCCCTTTATAAATTGGATTTGCAGACCATGGCGATCGATACGATCTGGGAAAAAGCCCCGTACGTAAACCAAGCCGCCTTCTCGCCCGACGGTAAACAGTTATTGGTAGCCGGGGCAGGCGACGCTTTCGACGGGATCGGACGAAATATCAAGCAAGGACAGATCTCCAACTCGTACGACGGGCAGTTATTCCTATACGATCTGGCAAGCCGTAAAGCTTCCCCGCTCACCAAGGACTTCAATCCGAACGTGATCGATGCCGTATGGAACCGCTTCAACGGGCAAATCTATATCCTCTGTGAGGATGAGGATTACCAACGGATCTATACGTGCGACCCGGCAAATGGAAAGATCAAGCAAGTAGCCGCCTCCGAGGATATTATCATGTCGTATGCGTTGGCCGACAACGCTCCGGTTCTCTTCTATTACGGACAGAGCGCGTCCAACGCCAACCGCCTTTACGCTTACGACCTGAAAGGAGGAAAGAACCGCTTGGTGTATGATCTCTCGCAAGATAAATTAAAAGATATCGCCTTAGGCGAGGTACACGACTGGAACTTCAAGTCGGATGACGGTACGACGATCCAAGGTCGTTATTACCTACCGCCTCATTTCGATCCGAATAAGAAATATCCGATGATCGTTTATTACTATGGCGGTACTTCCCCGACGAACCGTGCGCTGGAGATGCGTTATTCCATGCATATGTACGCCGCTCTCGGATACGTGGTCTACACCTTGAATCCGAGTGGAACAACGGGCTTCGGACAGGAATTCGCCGCCCGCCATGTGAACGCATGGGGCCTGAAGACCGCCGATGAGATCATCCAAGGCACCAAGCTGTTCTGCAAGGAGCATTCTTTCGTGAACGAGAAGAAGATCGGTTGCATCGGTGCCAGCTACGGCGGATTCATGACACAATACCTACAAACCCGTACGGACATTTTCGCCGCCGCTATCAGCCATGCCGGTATTAGCGCGTTGAGTAGCTATTGGGGAGAAGGTTATTGGGGATATGGCTATTGCTCCGTAGCGAATGCCGGCACTTATCCTTGGAACGCCCCGGAGTTCTTTACCAAGCAAAGCCCGTTGTTCAACGCCGATAAGATCAAGACCCCGCTCCTGTTGCTTCACGGCAACGCCGATACGAACGTACCCATCGGGGAAAGTATCCAGATGTTCGCCGCCTTGAAGATCCTAGGGAAAACCGTGGAATTCGTGCAGGTGGATGGCGAGAATCATGGTATCGTAGGTTATCAGAAGCGTATAGGCTGGCAAAATACCATCTACGCATGGTTCGCCAAATGGCTGAAAGACGAGCCGGAATGGTGGAAAGCCTTATATCCGGATCGTACTTTATAAGAATATTTATTTGAACGAAAGCGTCTGTGTCTCCCGCAAGGAATCGCAGGCGCTTTATTCGTTTGCTCAACCCCAGCTGTCATCCGGATCAGCTCCGTTTACGAACGGTAATTTTGATACAAAGATCCGTAATATATATACATATACTTGAGATAAATCCGAATATCTTTGTGATGTCAAACAATAACGATATCCTCATGAAAACAAAAGCAATCGCACTCTTCCTGCTAGGCTTCATACCAGCCTTCGCACAAGATATTTCTCAACCCGCCCCAGAGAAGAACTTAGTCCGCCTATCCAAGATCACGGTCGATCCCGCCCAGTTGGAGCGTTATAACGCCTTTCTGAAAGAAGAGATCGAGGCTTCCATGCGTCTAGAGCCGGGTGTTCTTACACTGTATGCCGTATCGGAGAAAGAACATCCAAATAAAGTAACCATCCTAGAGATTTACGCAGATCAAGACGCTTATAAAAACCATATCCAAACGCCCCCATTTCCAGAAATACAAACAAGGAACATTACAGATGGTGCAAGAGTTGGAACTGGTAGATAGCACGCCCCTGATCCCCGGACTAAAGATAAAATAAAACAAGAATCCCCGCTTTCCGGCACGAAGCCATCTAAGCGGGGATTCCATATATCCATGAAAATCTAAATTACTTGTTATTCGATCATTTGATATTCGGATTCAATTTATGCCATTCGGAAATAGCGGGAAGCACGCCCATAGCGATCACCTCGTCACGTAAAGCGCAAAGGTGCTTGTAGCTCTTCTCCAAGGCAGCCTCTTCTTCCGGTGTACCATGCACCTCTTTCAACGTTACGCCGTCTTTCGTAATCGAGGTCTCCCAAGCCATCATGATATGATCGAACTTACCGTTTGATACATAAGCGCCAGCCGGCCAACGGAACGGTTTACCACCCATTGCCGCAGCGATCATCTCGATAGATACATACGATGGGCTTTGGAAGGAAGAACGGCCACGCAAGGCGATAATGTTCGCGCCACCCTTCGTAACCTTTGTCTGTATCTCCGCCCATTGATCTTTCGTCAAGGCATCCGTACCGATAAGCTCAGTTAAAGGTTTACCATCCACTTTAGCGGTAGAGGCGAAAACAGCCATTTGCTCGCCATGGCCACCATACGTACGGCAATTCTCAACCTGATCCATAGAGATACCGAAATGTTTTGCAACTCACTGCGTAAACGAGTAGAATCCAATGCGGCCAACGTCGTAACCTGAGAAGGTTTCAAGCCGGAATACAATAAGGTAATCAAACCGGTAATATCCGCCGGGTTAAAGATAACCACGATATGCTTTACGTCCGGGCAATAAGCCTTTACGTTCTTGCCGAACTCCTCGGCGATAGCGGCGTTTCCTTTTAGGAGATCCTCACGGGTCATACCTGCCTTTCTTGCGGCACCACCGGAGTTAACGATATATTTAGCGCCAGTCAAAGCCTCCTTGATGTCTGAGGTAAAAGTGATGTTTACACCCTCGAAACCACAATGGAATAATTCCTCGGCAACTCCCTCCAAACCCGGTGCGTAAGGGTCGTACAAACAAATGTTGGAAGTTAGTCCCATCATAATAGCGGTCTGTGCCATATTAGAACCGATCATACCTGCTGCGCCGACAATCGTCAGCTTCTCGTCTGTGAGTGTTTTCATAAGAAACCTTGTTTTTAAATGTTTATTTTTCTTTTCGACACAAAGATACGAGATTGAGAACTCTTGTCCTAATCATAAAAACGAATCCCCCATAAATAAAAGTTATGAATAGCGTCTCTATGATTATTCCAAGATTATCACGTACCTTTGCATTATGAAAACATTTAAACTAGACAATTGGTTGCCCACAACGAAGAAAGAAGTCGAGGCACGGGGATGGGATTACCTCGACGTGATCCTTTTCTCGGGAGACGCCTATGTGGATCACCCTCTTTCGGGGCGGCCGTGATCGGTCGTGTATTGGAAGCGGAAGGATTACGGGTAGCGATCGTACCGCAACCGGATTGGCGGGGAGATTACCGGGATTTCAAGAAGCTCGGCGTTCCCCGGCTTTTCTTCGGTGTATCCGCCGGTGCCATGGATTCAATGATCAACCATTATACTGCCAATAAGCGATTACGCAGCGACGACGCCTATACGCCGGACCAACGTCCGGGAATGCGCCCGGATTATCCGAGCATTGTCTATACTAAAATACTGAAAGAATTGTATCCGGATGTCCCCGTCGTATTGGGTAGCATCGAGGCCTCATTACGCCGGCTTACGCATTACGATTATTGGCAAGATAAGCTATTACCGGGAATCCTTGCCAGTAGCCCGGCCGATTTATTGATTTACGGCATGGGCGAGAAGCCGATCAAGGAGTTGGTGCGCCGCCTAAAGTCCGGCATTCCTTTCAACGAGATCAAGGACATCCGCCAAACGGTTTATCTGGCAGACAAAGAGGATGCGAAAGACGATGATATCGTGCTCTTCTCACACGAGGAATGCCTAAAAGATAAATTGAAACAAGCGAAGAATTTCCGGCATATCGAAGAGGAATCCAACAAGTACAATGCCTCACGTATCTTGCAAAAGGTAGGAAAGCAAGTGATTGTGGTGAATCCTCCTTCCCTCCAATGACGGAAGCGGAGATAGATGCCTCCTACGACCTTCCCTACACCCGCTTGCCGCATCCCAAATATAAAGGGAAAGTGATACCGGCTTTCGAGATGATCAAGTTCTCGGTGAATATCCACCGGGGTTGTTTCGGAGGATGCGCGTTCTGTACCATATCGGCGCATCAAGGGAAGTTCATCGCCTCCCGAAGCAAGGAATCGATCTTGAAGGAAGTGAAAGCGATTACCGAAATGCCGGATTTCAAGGGATATCTAAGCGATCTGGGAGGCCCTTCCGCCAATATGTACCGTATGAAAGGGAAAGATGAGCGGATTTGCGCCAAATGCAAGAAACCGTCTTGTATCTCCCCCGTCGTTTGCAAGAACTTGAACGCGGACCATACGCCGCTACTGGATATCTACAAAGCGGTAGATAGACTTCCCGGGATCAAGAAGTCGTTTATCGGAAGCGGTGTACGCTATGACCTGTTATTGCACCGTTATGCGGATGAGTCTTTAAACAAGGCAGCTCAAACCTATACCGAGGAATTAATCGCCCTCCACGTATCCGGCCGTTTGAAAGTGGCCCCGGAGCATACGCAAGACGAGGTGTTGAAACAAATGCGTAAACCGTCTTTCTCGCAATTCGGACAGTTCAAGAAGATATTCGATAAGGTAAACCGGCAATATGGGTTGAACCAGCAACTCATCCCCTATTTCATTTCCAGCCATCCGGGATGTACCGAGGCGGATATGGCGGAGCTGGCGGTGATCACCAAGAGCTTGCATTTCCAGTTGGAGCAAGTACAAGACTTCACGCTACGCCGATGACATTGGCTACGGAGATGTATTATACCGGATATCATCCTTATACGTTGGAGAAAGTATATACGGCCCGCTCAAAAGAACAAAAGTTGGCACAACGCCAGTTCTTCTTCTGGTATAAACCCGAGTCACGCCGTCAGATCATGCAAGTATTGCAAAAGATGGGACGAAAGGATTTGATTGAGAAATTATTCGGACAGAGGGGTGACATGAATCCCGCTCCCAGAAAAAGAAGATAATAGGCTTTTGAGATTAGCTGTATCGATGAATTACGAGAGTAGTCGCATCGTATCACGGGAGTAGTCTTGATGGATAACGAGAGTAGTCTCGACAAGTGATGAGACTACTCTCGTTATTCCTTATGATTATTCTTTCACGGCGATCACCTCGATCTCTACCAAACCATTCTTCGGCAGTGTCTTAACGGCTACCGCCGAACGTGCGGGAAACGCACCTTCGAACTGAGAGGCGTATACCTCGTTCATAACGGCGAAGTCGCCATATCCGCTAAAAATACGGTTGTTTTTACGACATCATTGATGCTATAACCTGCCTCTGCCAAGATAGCGTGAACATTCTTGAACGCTTGGGCGGTTTGTTCCTTTACGGATCCCTCAACGAAAAGTCCCGTAGCAGGATCGATACCCAGCTGTCCGGAAGCGAACAGCATATTGCCTACTTGCACCGCTTGGCTATACGGACCGATAGCGGCGGGAGCGTTTTTTGTAGCGATAACTTTCTTCATTTTCTTCTTTAGTTTATATACATATTATTATTGTTGCTCGTTCATACGTTGGCGAACCACCTCGTACACCAGAATGGAAGTGGCTACAGATACATTCAAGGAGCCAATCGTTCCGAATTGCGGAATCTTTACCATATTATCGCAGATGCGCAAGTTCTCCGGAGACACACCCGTATCCTCCGCTCCCATCACGATCGCTACCGGTCCTTCATACTTCACCGCCGTATAATTCTCCGCCGCTTTCTCGCTGGCGGCAAATACCTTCACCCCGCTTTGCTGCAAGAAACGGATCGCTTGGTTGATACTCTTCTCCTTACAAACCGGCAATACATGCAAGGCGCCGGCAGAGGTCTTGATCGCGTCGGCGTTTACCGAAACGCTTCCTTTTGCCGGAATCACAATCGCATCGACTCCCGCACACTCGCAGGTACGGGCAATAGCGCCGAAATTACGCACGTCCGTAACCCCATCCAGCAATACGATGAAAGGATCTTTTCCTTGCTCATACACAAAAGGAATGATATCTTCCAAGCTCTGGTAGGTAACCGCCGACATAAAAGCGATCACCCCCTGATGATTCTTTCGAGTCAAACGATCCAAGCGTTCAGCCGGAACACGTTGTACCGGTATCTCACGGCCTCTCAGTACCTCAAATAACTCTTTGGATAGATCCCCTTGTAAATCCCTTTTCACAAGGATCTTATCTACCTCCTTATCAGCCTGTATAGCCTCAATCACGGCACGAATGCCGAACACCATCTCGTTTTCTTTCATACTTTATATAACGCAAAACTATTAATTTCACAAATGTAGGGATAAATAATCAATTCTTCAAACCTTCAGCCTTCGCATAGCATTCCCGGCATAAAGGCTCGTATTCGGATTGTTCCCCTAAAAAGACCCGTTTATCATTTCCCACGATACGATGGGATACGTAAGCCAAACGTCCGCATTTCACGCAGATGGCATGCACTTTCGTCACCTCATCGGCGATAGCGCATAGCTCCGGCATAGGACCGAAAGGAACTCCCTTATAGTCCATGTCCAACCCAGCCACGATCACCCGGATACCGTTAGCGGCCAATTGATTGCACACGTTTACCAATCCTCATCGAAAACTGGCCTGCGTCTATCCCCACCACATCGATCTCGGAAGTGAACAATAGGATACTGGAGGAAGAATCCACCGGAGTAGAAGGAATCGAATTACTATCGTGCGAGACCACGTTATCCTGCGAATAACGGGTATCGATCGCAGGCTTGAAAATCTCCACCCGCTGCTTGGCGAATTTAGCCCGTTTCAAACGGCGGATAAGCTCCTCCGTCTTACCGGAAAACATGGAACCGCAAATCACCTCGATCCGCCCTTGTCCCGGATACTGGAATATATGTTCTTCTGAAGGCAATGTCATTACTTTCTCCTTTTTGCCGGCAAAAGTACATAAAAAAGCGGAACCGCGGAAGTTTACTCACCGTATCACCGGTTCTAATTGTCACTGCACAGGCGTTGCAGTGGGCCTGCCTATAGTGATACACGGTGTAAGGCATCCATCGTCCGCCTCGTTATAAATTAAGGTTGGGCCGGTCTATTTTCCAGTTGAGCGACGGTATCTTCCGGTTCAGTAAAAATCCGCCTTATTCCTTCATCCATTGCCTCTATTTTTGCCCGGTAACAAATAACTAGGTATATCTTATGAGAAGAATTTCATACATCCTGCTTCTGGGCATCCTTTTATCGGCATGCCAAAAGAACACAAAGTCCGAAGGCACGAACTTACCTGTCGAGGTGATCTCTCCAATAAAAAAGACAGAGATCGGCAGAAGTCGTGAATACACCTTTTTATCAAGGCCCTACAATGAGACGGTCCTATCTTTCCGCATCAATGGCCCCGTCTTGAATTTCGACTTATGGCCCGGACAAGCGTTCTCCAAAGGCAGCACGATCCTCTCGATCGATAACCGTGACTTCTTGATTCGCAAGCAGCAAACAGAGGCGCTCTATTCGCAAACCAACCAAGAGTATAAACGGATCGAGGCCCTTTACAAAAAGAATAACATCTCCGGAAGTAATTATGAGAAGGCGAAAGCGGATTTCCTTGTTGCCAAATCCAATTACGAGACCGCCGTCAACGCCCTAAGCGATACCCATCTGAGCGCCCCTTACGACGGGTATATCCAAAATATCCATATCGAACCTTTCCAAGACGTGAAAGCGACCGAGCCAATCCTTACCTTCATAGAACTGGACAGGCTCAAGATCGAGACCTATATACCAGAGGAAGTCGCCTTACACTTATATGATAAAGAAAAACAGAAACTATGTCAAGTAGGAATCCATTTCGATACAGATCCCGAACGGACAATCACCCCTTCCGATTTATATGTGTCTAAAAGTACGACAAACAATAACCTCTCTTATCTACTGACCGCCATTATCCCCAACCCCGATATGGAATGGCTGGGCGGAATGAGTGGAATCCTCTCGATCGACCTACCCAAAGAAGAGCGGTCTCAAAATCTATGGCTTCCCTTAACGGCTATCTGTCATCGCCCCCAAAAAGGAGATTATGTATGGGTGGTTAAAGGAGACAAGGTTAACTCCGTTCCCGTCAAACTCGGTGAGCAAAGAAATAACCAGATAGAGATCGTGGAAGGAATCACGGAAAATGACCTTGTCGTATTGACAAGGCAACGTTTCCTTTCCGAAAATAGTACCGTAACCATCCAAAAATAAGTAAGATGCAAAAATTCATCAAATATTTCCTGAAAAACAAAGCGGTTACATGGCTCCTGCTAGTCCTGATCTTGGCAGGGGGGCTGTTCTCTTACGCAAAGATGGGAAAACTGGAAGATGCCCCGTATTACGATCAAGCAGTTGGTACTTACCCCTTATCCCGGCGCCTCCCCTCGGAAGTTCAGTCCCAAGTGACGGATGTGCTGGAAGAAGCCATTCAATCCTTAGGCGAGTTATACTATCTGAAGACAGAGAACCGGGCTGGACTTTCCAAAATCACGGTCTACGTGAAAAAGGAAATCCGGGCTGATGAGATGCAGCAGTTATGGGATAAACTACGCCGAAGGTAAACGACGTACAAAGCAAATTACCTTCCGGAGCGGGAACCTCCATCGTCAATGATGATTTTGGCGATGTATTGGGTGTTTTCTACGGATTGACCGGAGAATCTTATACCTACCGGGAACTGGAGGATCAAGCCAAACTGATCAAAGACGATTTACTGAAAGTAAAAGACGTGGCAAAGGTAGAGATCTACGGCATACAAACTCCCGTAATCGATATCCGGATAAACCCCACGATCTTATCCAATCGGGGTATTACGACAGCTGATATCAAACGGGCGTTCGACGGACAGAATAAAGTGGTAGACGCCGGGAGTATTCGCAACGGGGAGACTCGCATACGTATCGAATCCACCGGTAATTTTTACTCCTTGGATGATATCCGTAACCTTACGATCGTATCTCATTCCGGCGAGCATTTCCGGCTAGGCGATATCGCCCGTATCGAAGAGGGTTACCAGACTCCGCCCCAAAACTTCATGCGCATCAATAACAAGCAAGCGGTCGGTATCGCTATCTCTACCATACCGACCGGGAACGTGGTCGATATGGCCAAAGCCGTGAAAAAGCGTATTCAATCATTTTCGGAGACCATGCCCAAGGGTTTTGAGCTCACCTCCATATACGACCAAGGATATGAGTCCGCCGTGGCCAACCAAGGATTTATCTTGAACTTGATCATCTCCGTCGTGACCGTAGTAGCGATCTTATTGTTCTTTATCGGTTTCAAAAACGGCCTTTTGATCGGTAGCGGATTGGTTTTCTCTATCTTCGCCACTTTAATTGTCATGTTCGCCAACGGGATCGCCTTGCAACGAATGTCTCTTGCCGCTATCATCATCGCGATGGGTATGTTGGTAGATAACGCCATCGTAGTATCGGACTCTGCCTTGGTAAATATGCAACGAGGCATGCGCAAACGTATTGCGATCATGAGCTTGCTCATCCACCGCCCTGCCTCTACTGGCGGCTACGGCTATCGCGATCCTCACGTTCTTGCCCATTTACTATTCACCGCATATCACGGGCGAATTACTTTCATCCTTAGTGATCGTGATCGGAGTATCCTTGATGTTCAGCTGGGTGTTCGCACTTACGCAAACCCCATTCTTCATCCAAGAGTTTGTACGGCGCCCCAGACCGGACGAGTTAACAGGGGAATTATTCTCTGGAAAATACTATGATTATTTTCGGTCTTCCCTACGCCTTGTCATCAAATACCGATACGCTACAGTAGGTAGCTTATCCGTTCTATTGGTTATCTCCGCATGGAGTTTCCAGTTTATCCCGAAAGTGTTCGTGCCTTCGCTCGATAAGCAGTATTTCACTTTAGATATGTGGCTACCGGAAGGTACAGCCATCGAGGAAACCGATCGATACGCTACTGATATGGCCGAATCCATCCAAGAATATTCGCAGACGGAAATGGTTTCCTCTTATATCGGACGGACACCGCCCCGTTATTATCTATCGAACGTTAGCTTCGGTCCCCAACCAAACTATGCCCAATTATTGGTAAAATGTAAGACATCCGGAGAGGCCCGGGAATTGCATGCCTTGCTACAAGACTCAATTCGCTTAAAATATCCGGAACCGCTCATCAAGGTGAACAAGTTTGAGTTAAGCCGCTTACGGAAGCCTTGATAGAAGCCCGTTTCCTCGGGCCGGACCCGGCGGTATTGGACTCTTTGGCTGGAGTCGCTATCGACATTATGCGAAGGAACCCGAAAGTAGCCGATGCCCGGAATGAATGGGGTAATATGACCTATATGATACGCCCGGTATATGATCCGGTAAAAGCCGGTTCCTTAGGTATCACCAAGGCCAATTTGATGGAATCCGTCAAATCCATCGAGGAAGGTACGGTTATCGGGATTTACCGGGATGAGGAAAAGAAAGTCCCGGTCTTATTGAAATCGGAGACGAGCGGAATCAATGATCCCCATTCATTAGGCGATTTCTCGGTCTGGAATGGAGAGAAATCCGCTCCTTTGTCGCAAGTAACCCAACAAGTAACCTCTACATGGGAATATCCGCAGATCAAAACCTACAACCGACAATTGTCTATGGCAGCGATGTGTGGCGTGAAAACGGTTACACCATGTCTGAGGTACATGGTGAGATTCGGGAAGAGATCGAGAAAATGAACCTGCCCCAAGGATATAGCTTCTTCTGGGATTCACAATATAAAGACCAGACAGAGGGATTACAAGCCCTTGTCAAATTCTTTCCGTTGGCATTCTTGATGTTGGTTGTTATATTTGGTCGCTTTATTCTCCAATTTCCGTCAACCGATAATCATCCTTTGCGTGCTCCCTCTCTCCTTAATCGGGGTAGCGATCGGTATGTTACTTACCGGGTTCGATTTCGGCTTTTTCCCGATCGCCGGATGGTTGGGACTCTTGGGTATGATTATCAAAAACGTAATCGTATTATTAGACGAGATTAACACGCAACGTCGTAACGGTATCTCTCCATACGACTCGATCATAGAGGCAACCATCTCAAGGACTCGCCCGGTCTTGATGGCAGCCACCACGACTATTCTAGGAATGGTGCCTTTACTTTTAGACGTAGCGTTCGGTGGAATGGCGGCGACTATTATCTTCGGACTCACCTTCGCCACCTTACTTACGTTATTCGTAACCCCGACGTTATACGCATTGTTTTACCGGATTCATTCACCTCACAAATAAACGATAAAAATGGACAAAGTATATATTATCAGCGGTCTCTTATCCTTCCTATCCTTCCCGTTAATCGCACAAAACAGCGATTATCAAGCGCAATATAGGGAAAAAGTCTTGGAATACAACCAAGACTTGAAAGCAGCGGGATACAACGAGGCCATGAAACAGGAAATGATCAAATCGGCCCGTGCGGATTTCAAACCGAAACTCTCGGCGGGAGGTAATTTCAATTATACCGGTAATCCGCTAGAATTATCGATTGATTTGCCATCTATGAGTTCCCCCCTTTATTTTCAAGGTAAAGATCTGAAATATGGGGCGACTCTCTCCCTATCACAACCGATTTATACCGGAGGCGGCATTCGTGCCAACTACCAAAAAGCACGGAAGGAAAAAGAGTTGGCATCCAATGAATCCAATCGTATAAAAAGCAATACCCTACACGACGCCGATATCTACTATTGGAATGCGGTAGCCCAACACGAGCTGGTTTTCGTGGCACAGGCATTTCGTACATCTATACAGCAACTAGTGGATGTCGTACACCACCGGGTAGAAGTCGAATATATCGATCGAAACGATCTTCTTATGGCAGAGGTAAAACTAAACGACGCAGATTTCCAGTTATTGCAAACTCGTGATAACGCCGAGATCGCACGTTTAGCCCTTAATTCTTTCGCTGGTGTAAACCCGAGCGATACCTTGCCGATCGATCATTCCGTAATCGCCCTCAAACAATTTATCCCTTTATCGGATGCGATAGATAACGCGATAACCAGCAGGCCGGAATACCGGATCGCCCAAAACAAGATCGAGTTACAGGAATCATCCCGGAAAATAGCAGATGCCCGTTTCTTACCCCAATTCCATATTGGAGTAGATGGAAGTTATTCCTCACCGGGCTATAACTTCAAATCCGACCTAGATCCGAACTATGCGATCTACGCCAAGCTCAGTATCCCGCTCTTCGAATGGGGAAAACGTAAGAGTACCCGCAACGCTTCCTCGTACGCCATCAATATGGCTCAACAGAATCTCAGCAAGGCGCAAGATAAGATCCGGCTGGAAATACAAACCGCCCATTACAACTATAAGCAAGCTATCGATAAAGTCAAACTAACCGAGAGCTCATTATCAAAAGCATCCGAAAGTGAACAAATGGCCATGGAGCGTTATAAGGAGGGGAATGTTTCCATCGTCGAGGTTATCAACGCTCAACTATATCATCAGCAAGCTCAGGTTAATTATATACAATCCAAACTAAACGCACAGATGGCGAAGACGGATTTCGAACGGGCAATTATTATCTTCGCGAAAAGAATAGGTCATGAAAGAAATATCATACGGGAAATCGGCATGTATCCTTTTGTTTTCTGGCATTAGGGGTCTTTTCCTATTTCTTGCTGTTATATCATACGGAGCTACAAGAGCGCACTCCCGATATAAAATTTCATTGATCGCTTTGTCCATCACGATAGCGGTATTCAACCTGTTCGGTTTCAGTTTACTGGTCAGCAGTAATTGGATGGCTACCAATTACCCATTGTATTATATCGATAAGAGCCGGATGTTATGGCATTATCTGCTGGTAGCGATCCTATTGCTACTTATGAATTGTACCCTGTTTATCTCGTTGAAATGGATCACAAGCATTGGCGATCCTTTCGTGATCCGGGCAAAAGGGGCCGGTTTAGTAATAGCCGTCTGGTTCGTGGAGATGATCATTTTCAGCCTTCTCTTGATTAATTATTCGATGCGTTATACATTGAATTTATATAAGGAGAAACAAAGATTGGAAGCAGAATCTATACAAGCTAAATATACCGCTCTCCAAAGCCAGCTAAATCCTCATTTCCTGTTTAATAGCTTGAATACATTGATAGCGGAGATAGAGTATGATCCATCTACGGCGGTCAAGTTTACGCAGCATCTATCCGAGGTATACCGTTACGTGCTCCGCCAGCAACAGTGCCAGATCGTCTCTTTAAAAGAGGAGCTTGATTTTCTGGATTCTTATATATTCCTCCATCAAGTCCGGCTGGGAGATTGTTTGTCGTTGGAACGCGATCTTCCCGACAACGTCATTGACCATCAATTGCCCCCACTGACACTGCAAGCTGCTGAGCCGAGAATGTCGTGAAACATAATTATATCGACGATTTTAACCCGATGACCATACGAGTATATACTGAAAAGAACGGTCGATATCTATGCGTCAGCAATACATTACGACCTAAAAAAGTCTCAAACGCATCCGGTAAAGGATTAAAGAATTTGTCGGAGCGTTATCAATTACTATGTAAGCAGGATATCCAAATCCGTAAAAATGATCACCAATTCACCGTATCAATCCCACTTATTTATGAATAATATTCAAGTAGCCATTATCGAAGATGAGAAACCGGCCGCCCGGTTACTGGAAGGTATGATAAAGAAATTACGCCCGCAATGGGATATCATCAAGATACCCGGAAGCATCGAATCATCCGTGGCTTGGTTCGCTTCCCATCCGCATCCGGATATCGTTTTTCTGGATATCCAGTTGTCGGATGGAAATTCTTTTTTATTTATAGAACAGGCTTGTCCTACAAGTCTCATTATCTTTACGACCGCTTACGATGAATATGCAGTCCGGGCCTTTACGGTAAACAGTATTGATTATCTACTCAAACCGATACGACAAGAGAGATTGGAGGAAGCCATCCAAAAATTCGAGCATGTCACGTCTAAGTACAACCAGAAGCTCTTAGAGCAAAATGATTTATTGGAAGTACTCCATTCCCTCACGTATCCCGGCAAGAAATACAGGACCCGTTTCCTTATTTCCGGCAACGAGAAACTGATCACTTTACAGGTGGAGGATATCGCCTACTTTTATTCATTAAACAAGATCACCTTCGCTGTCACACGCCAAAACAAGGAGTACATAATCGATTTCCCGCTGGATAAACTCATGGAACAATTAGATCCCGATAAATTTTTCCGGACGAACCGGCAGACGATCATAAATATCGAATCCATCGTAAAATAGAGCCCTATTTTCAGAATAAGGTCATTGTCCACATAAAGCCGGAACATAAAGAGAAAATATTGGTCAGCAAAGAAAAATGGGCCTCTTTCAAGCTATGGTTGAATTATTAGACCTTTCGCCCATTGCTATAATACCGTTCTTTTCTATCGTCCCGATCCTTCTTATTCTTTTTAGGTTTGGGCTTATCCGGTTTCGCTGGTTTCCGATAGTCATGACGATGATTGTCACGATCCCAATGTCTATCTGAGTCATGCCGGTCGTCTCTCCAATGATTGTCATGGTGAATGGTACCCCAGCGGTAATTCCAATAGTTATCCTCATAGCGACGGCAGTCATGGGACGGGCGGCGATCCGGATATCTCGGATTTGCATACCATCCCCGATAATCATGGATACGTTGCGGATGCTCCCTTACAAAACGGACATATAGATTGAACTGGGCTGGAGTCAATATACGTTGGACCTTACGATCCCTTTCCATGCGCAAATCGTAAATACGACGAGCTGCCCGGTCCCAATACCGATAGTCACGGCGGGCCTCCTTCTCTATTTTCTGTCCGTACTTATGGATGATCTTATGGTATTCCGCTGCTTGGCGAGCGGGCAAATGCATCGCTTGCTCCATCCAAAGACAATTTTGACAATGCGGTTCATTCCACCCAAAACTGATCCAAAACTGGCTGTAAGCGGGTAAACTGCACAATATAGCCAACACACATAGTAAGCTGAATCGTTTCATGTCTTTTCAATTTTAAGTTAATAATAAAGCGAATCGTTTGTTCTTTTATCTAAGACTGCCCTACTTCAGAAAGGTTTAATCCTTGATACCCAACAAATCTTTCGCATTGGCAAGAGAAGCCTCTGTTAACGAGGCTCCGCTCAACATACGGGCCACCTCGTTCACACGTTCCTCCCCCTCTAATTGCTTGATACGGGTCAGCGTACGGTCTTTGGTATCCTTCTTATAAACAAAATAATGAGCTTGCCCCTTCGCCGCTATCTGAGGTAAGTGAGTGATAGCGAAAACTTGCATCTTTGTTCCGAGTTCTTGCATGATATCCCCCATTTTATCGGCGATATCACCCGATACCCCCGTATCTACCTCATCAAAGATAATAGTAGGTAAAGCGGTGAACCCGGCAATCATAGCCTTAATGCAGAGCATCAACCGGGAGATCTCACCTCCGGAAGCGGTTTGGGCTACCGGCTGCAATTCCGCGCTCTTATTGGCGGAGAACATAAATCGGATATCGTCCATTCCATCGCTCTCCGGCTCTTTGCGAGGAAGGATGTCCACACGGAAACGGGTATTCGGCATCCCCAACGGAATAATCATCTTGACCAATTGCGAGGCCATCGCCGTGGAAGCGACTTTACGCTGCTCGCTAAGCACTGAGGCCTGTTGAAGCAACTCTTTATACGAGGCATCCAATTGACTTTCTAACAAACCGATTTGCTCATCGAAAGAATCGATCGCACGCAATTGCTCTTGGTATTGATCCCGTATAGCGATCAATTCATTCACGGTGGAGACACGGTGTTTTTGCTGGAGCGTATAAAGGGTATTCAAGCGTTCATTCACCCATTCCAATCGTTCCGGGTTGAACTCTACATCTTCCTTTAAAACGTCTGTCTCGGAAGCCAGATCATTCAAGTCGATATAAGCCGAGCGGATTCGCTCGGAGATCTCCTTGGCTTTCGGGAAATATCTTTCTAAGGAATCCACGGTGGAAAGGGCTTCCTTGAGTATTTGGATGGCTCCTTGCTCCTCGCCGTCCAAGAGTTCGGTTACCTTATATAAAGAACTTTTGATCTCCTCCGCATGCGAGAGAGTTTCTTGCTCTTGCTCCAACTCATCCTGCTCATCCGGTTGAAGGTTGGCTTCGTCCAATTGTTCCAATTGAAAACGGATATAGTCTTCCTCCTGCTTGCTTTGAGCCGCTTTGTCCCTCAAATCTTTCAGTTCCCTTCGCAACGCCTGATAACGGGTAAATTCCTTCTTATAAAGAATGAGCAAGATCTCATTTTCGGCCATTACATCGATCACTTTCAGCTGGAAACGGTTATCGCCCAACAATAGGTTCTGATGCTGCGAATGGATATCGATCAAGCGGCTTCCCAACTCTTTTAAGATCGTAAGGGAAACCGGAGAATCATTGACGAAGGCACGGGATTTGCCGGAGGCATAAAGCTCCCGACGCAAGATACAGCTATCCGCATCGTACTCAAGATCGTTACTTAGGAAGAAAGGCTCCAACTGATATTTTGAGACATCAAATACGGCCTCGATCACACATTTATCCGAACCTTTCTTTATACTCTTGCCATCCGCACGTTGTCCCAGCACCAATGACAAGGCTCCTAATATAATAGATTTTCCCGCTCCGGTCTCACCCGTTATCACCGAGAAGCCTTTATCAAAGCGGATATCCAAATTGTCTATCAAGACAAAGTTCTGTATAAATAAGGATTTCAACATAACTATTTTACCTTACTGGTTTTTGAAGCTCTTCCAAGCGAGTGGATTGTGCCGGATAGATCTCGAACAGCATCTTATAGCCCTCTTGTCGCTCTTGTGTGGTCGCTTTCGAATAAATCGCGATAATCTCATCTAATTTAGCGTCGGCGAACATTTGTAGGAGCACAGAGGTAGGCCGGGCTTTCTTTACTTCCTGCAAGGCGGGAAGCGCACTAATGATCGTCGTACGTCCACGATCCGGATTTGCCGCCATTTCATCGAGTCCTTTCCGGTGATACGTGTACCACATTTCTCGGAAAGCCTCGGATGCGTTATCTTGCAAAGCCGTCGCTACGGCATGGCGGTTCTGGCTGCTATCAAAAGCTTTCCAGCCCGTCCACGACATCTCGGACTGGGCCATGTTCACGATTTGCTGGGCTTGTTGTATATAGGTAGTTCCACCTTTCGGGGCGAAACTATCGAAATCAAGCCCCAAGATCACATAGACGTAAAACACGATAGTGGCCGTAAGATTGCTGGTCAGCGTATTTGAGTTATAGTCCAATGGCTCGCCCTCCGTATATTCAAAATCCAACTGTTGGTCCCGGAAATTCAAAAGAGTGGTCGTATAACTGGAATTATAGACCGGACGGCGGGCTTGTATCTGGATCTCGCTCTTGAAGTTCGTCTCATCCAATTCATTCACGATAATCGTCATCGTACAATCGATCTTCTCATTGACGGCAAACGTGGCATCCGTCCATTTCCGGTTATTCACGAACTCAGTCAAGGAGTTCTGCAAGGTCGTGAAGATTTGCTTGTTAGCGGTCGCAATTTTGTCTCCGTTCACCGTGATACGGGCGTTCAACTCTTGTGCCTTCCCACAAAAAGGAGCGGCGCAAAGCATGAATAGATAAAACAGTCTTCTTACTTTTCTCATTTCAATAATGTTACCAACTTATTTACGATATCACAGGCTACCTCCCGCTTCGTTTTGAGCGGATAGCTCGTTACTCCTCCGGCATTGTCGATAATCGTGATCTTATTGGTATCGCAACGGAAACCGGCACCTTGGTCTCGTAAAGAATTCAAAACGATGAAATCGAGATTCTTCCGCTTCAGTTTACCTTCGGCATGAGTGGCCTCGTCGTTCGTCTCCAGGGCGAACCCCACCATGACCTGTCCTTCCCGCTTGATCGCACCCAAAGAGGCGGCGATATCCGGGTTCGGAACCAAATGAAGCGTCATCTCTCCCTCTGTTTCCCGTTTGATCTTCTGCTCGGAAGCATTCTCCGGACGGTAATCGGCGACAGCGGCACATAATATGGCAGCATCGCTACTCGGGAATGCGGTCATCGCCGCTTGGTACATTTCCCCGGCAGACTCAACATCGATTCGTTTAATAGCCGATGATGTGTTTTTAAAGAGACCGGACCAGCGACCAAAGTCACCTCCGCCCCTCTCTCCGCACAAGCTTCCGCTAAAGCGAACCCCATCTTACCGGAAGAGTAATTACCTATAAAACGTACGGGATCTATCTTTTCATATGTCGGACCTGCTGTTATTAAGATCTTTTTTTTTCAAGATCTTTTTGAGCGAAAAAGAAGTCTTCCAAAACCTCGATAATCTTATCGGGTTCTTCCATCCGGCCTTTACCAACCAAATGGCTCGCCAATTCCCCCTCGGCAGGTTCGATAATCCGGTTACCGAATGAACGCAAGCGCTCCAGATTCTGTTGGGTACTCGGATGAGCGAACATATCCAAATCCATGGCCGGAGCACGAATACAGGGGATTTGCAAGAAAGATAAGTAGTTATCAGCATATTATCGGCGATTCCGTTCGCCATCTTACCGATCGTGGAAGCGGTAGCCGGAGCAATCAACATGGCATCCGCCCAAAGCCCCAGATCCACATGGCTATTCCATGTACCATCCCTATTGGAAAAAAACTCGCTGATTACAGGGTGGCTACTCAACGTCGATAACGTAAGCGGAGTGATAAACTCTTTTCCCGCCGGCGTGATAACCACTTGTACCTCGGCTCCTTTTTTCACCAATCCCCGGATGATATAAGCGGCTTTGTATGCGGCTATACTCCCCGTAATCCCTAATATAATATGTTTATCTTTCAATGTCATATATCGAATCAATTTATCTTTGCCAGTAGAGACGTAGCACATTGCGTCTCTACAACCTCAACAAAAGAATCTCTTTGGCTACTTTTGAGTTTATATTGCCATATTCGCCAAGTTTCCATCCCATTCGATCGATAGGTTCCACCAAAGCATCCAAGTCGGACTCCTTGATCCCATAGTCGGAAAGACGGGTCTTTAATCCCATGAAATGGAAAAAAATCTTCCGTAGCCTCTATTGACTTTTGCGCCTTTTCATCGGCAGATCCTTCGGTAATACCAAATACGACTTCTCCCATCCGGATCAGTTTCGCCGCTTTCTCCTTACGCATATAGGTCATGACACCCGGCAAGATAACCGCCAAAGTCTGGGCATGATCCAAGCCGAACTGCGCCGTCAATGCATATCCCATACGGTGTGAGGACCAGTCTTGGGGTACTCCTTGGCCAATCCAACAGTTCAAGGCATTCGTAGCCGCCCACATCAAATTAGCACGAATATCATAATCATTCGGGTTTTGCAAGACCTTGCGGCCTTCTTCCACGATTGTCTTCATCAATCCTTCGGCAAAATAATCTTGAACCTTAGCGTTCACCGGATAAGTCAGGTATTGCTCGACCACATGGATAAACGAGTCAACGACACCGTTAGCCACCTGTCGCTCTGGTAAAGAATAAGTTACCTGCGGATCTAAGATAGCGAACTTAGGGAACACCAACGGAGACATGAAATTCAATTTCTCATGGACAGATTCCCGGGAAATTACCGCCCGTTCATTCATTTCCGAACCGGTAGCGGCCAAAGTCAGCACTACTCCTAAAGGAAGCGCCTTCTTTATTACGCCACCTTTCGATAAGATATCCCAAGGATCTCCCTCGAAAAACGTAGCCGAAGCGATAAATTTCGTAGCGTCGATCACTGATCCGCCGCCTACCGCCAGCAAGAAATCGATATTCTCCCCCTTCACCAACTCAACAGCCTTCATACAAGTCTCATAACGGGGATTCGCCTCAATACCACCAAACTCATAGGTATGGAAGTCTTTCAAAGCTGCCGTCACCTGCTCATAAATGCCATTTTTCTTAATGCTACCGCCACCGTATACCACCAGAACCTTACTTCCTTCTGGAATTAACGCAGACAAACGGGCAATACTTCCTTTGCCGAACACAACCTTTACAGGATTGCAAAACTCAAAATTATTCATCGCCTTATTTTGAATTAAAGTCTCTCAAACGGATCTCTGTCAACATTTTCTTCGTATTCAACGGGAAATCGCCATTCATGATCCAAGAATAATAACCCGGATCCGACTTCAAGATCTCCGTTACCAAACGGCCTTTATACTTACCGAAGTTAATAACCTCCTCGCCTTTATCGTTGTAAACCATACGTCCGGCGAAATCCACATTATTCGAGTAGCAGGAATATTGGGAAAGGAAAGCAACGTCATTCTTCAAATCCGGATAGCGATCCAGCTGCGCTTTCAACACCTCATATGTAGCCAACGTATCAGCCTCAGCCGTATGAGCGTTCTCCAAGCTTTTATTGCAATAGAATTTATAAGCGGCAGATAACGTACGTTGCTCCATCTTATGGAAAATCGTCTGTACATCGATAAATTTGCGCCGGTTCAAATCGATATCCACACCCGCACGCAGAAACTCCTCGGCAAGCATGGTATATCAAAACGGTTGGAATTATATCCGGCCAAATCACAACCCTCGATCTGGGTTGCCAAAGATTTAGCGATCTCCTTAAAGGTCGGACAATCTTTTACATCTTCATCGGTTATGCCATGAATAGCGGTAGATTCGGGGGGAATAGGCATACCGGGATTTATCCGGCGTGTCTTCGTTTCTTCTTTCCCATTTGGGAAGACCTTCACGTAGGAAATCTCTACGATACGGTCCTTTACGATATTTATACCCGTGGTCTCTAAATCAAAAAAGACCAGCGGGTTCCTTAAGTTTAACTGCATTATTTATTTATTAGTCATTCAACATCATCGGCATCAGCAACATGAGCAAGTCCTCGTCCTCATCATTCTCAGAAGGAACGATCAAGCCGGCACGTGAAGGGTCCGCTAATTCTAATACAACCTCTTCCGAGCTGATATTTCCAAGGATCTCGATCAGATATGTAGCCTTAAAACCGATGCTTAACTCCGTCCCGTCAAACTGACAAACAATACGCTCTTCCGCAGAAGTGGAGAAATCGATATCTTGGGCGGAAACCGTAATCAAGCTATCCTTCAAGTGCAACTTCACCAAGCTGCTCGCCGGATTAGAAAAGACAGAAACACGCTTTAAAGCATTCAAGAAAGAGATACGATCGATCGTTACCTTAAACGGGTTTTCTTGAGGAATCACACTATTATAGTTCGGGTAACGCCCCTCGATCAAACGACAAACCATCTCGAAGTTCGTGCAAGTAATATACGCATTGTTATCATCAAACTTAATCAATACTTGCTCCGACTCCTTCGCCAACAAATTCTTCAATAAATTAGCCGGCTTCTTCGGCAAAATGAAAGAAGCCCGTTCCGGGGATTTCACCGCCAAGTTACGCAAGCGAACCAATTTATGTCCGTCTGATGCCACGAACGTCAAATCATCCGTATGGATATCGAAATAGACACCATTCATTACAGGGCGAAGCTCATCATCGGCCGTGGCGAACAAGGAACGACTGATGCCGTTTAACAGCATCTGGGCATCCATCGAGATAGAGATAGCGTTATCATTCAACGGCTTCTGCTGCGGATATGTGTCCCCTTTCTGACCGATAAAATTATACTTACCATTCTGGAAATGAATGAAAATCTCCAAATTCTCATCATTGATATCAAAAGTAAGCGGTTGTTCGGGAAGCTCTTTCAGCGGATCGAGCAGTATCTTGGCGGAAACCGCAAAGAGTCCGGCACCTTGGCATTCATGACGTCTACGGAAGTCACCAACCGGGTCTCGGCATCGGAAGCTGTCACCGTAAGCGTATTTCCTTCTAGGTTAAAAAGGAAGCTGTCCAGAATCGGTAAAGAGTTCTTGGAAGCGATAACCTTGCTTATAGACTGTAAACGTGATAATAGCGCAGTGCTGGATACATCGAATCTCATAGCTTTAATATTTTATCTTGTTATATTATTATTTCACACAAACTACCATTTGGATGGGAAGAGACACGGCATGCCCCATCTCTACAAATTAACCCAACAAAATTAAGAAAATATTTTATTTGTAACCAACTATACTTTCAAAAGTTTAGGGTACAAAAAAAAGCTTCCCTCCGCTTTATCGGAGAGAAGCCTCTTATATTCTTTATTATTCGCTACTTAATTATTTAGCGAAATAATCTTTTACTGCTTCGTTAGGGATCATTTCTTCTTTGGAAGAATGTATGCACCTGTTTTCGGAGACTTAACCATTTTAATCACTTTGGAATAAGTACGACCGTCACCTTTCTTAAATGTTGCAACTGCTTTTTTTGCCATCGTTTAAAATCTCCTATTACTTAATTTCTTTGTGTAACGTCATCTTCTTCAAAACCGGATTGTATTTCATCAATTCCAATCTCTGAGTAGTATTCTTTCTATTCTTCGTAGTGATATAGCGAGACATACCCGGCATTCCACTTTCCTTGTGCTCTGTACACTCAAGGATTACCTGTACTCTATTTCCTTTTGCTTTTTTTGCCATTTTCTATATCCTCCACAAATTATGCGTTCAAATAACCTTTTTCAGCCGCCATCTTGATAGCCGCATCCAAACCTAACTTATTGATTGTACGTAAGCCAGCCGCAGATATATTCAAGCTAACCCAGCAATCCTGCTCTACCCAGTAGAACTTCTTCGTAAACAGGTTGACATTGAACTTACGTTTCGTTCTTCTCTTTGAGTGAGAAACGTTGTTTCCAACCATTGCTCTCTTTCCAGTAATTTGACAAATTTTAGACATTTCTAATCTGTTCTTTTAAATTATACGAAATTTAAGTCAACTCCTGCTATGTGTCTTCCCTTTCTGAACTAGCATCATGAACAAAAACGAAGATTCTAATAGAGTCTTATCTTTACAGGGTGCAAAGGTAAGAATTATTTTGATTTATCCGCAAGAATTCTCAAATATTTTTCCTCAACAAATCATGTCTTAAATTAGTTATAGGTATATAACAACATAACATGATATTCATTATGGCAAGAAGTTTTAAAGAAGCGATCCAGCATCGCCGGACACATTATGGAATAGGTAACAACTCTCCCATTTCCGACAACGAGATTCATGAGATTATTAAGACAGCGGTCACTCACGTTCCCTCCGCATTCAATTCGCAGTCTACGAGAATCGTACTGCTACAGGGTGAAAGCCACAAGAAGCTTTGGGAAATCGTAAAAGACACGCTTCGTAAAATCGTCCCCGCCGAAGCCTATAAGGCTACCGAGGCAAAGATAGATAATTCTTTCGAGGCTGGCTATGGCACGGTCCTCTTTTTCGAGGATACAGCGGTAGTAGAAGGCTTACAGAAGCAATTTCCTTCTTATAAAGAGAATTTCCCGGTATGGTCCCAACAGACATCGGCTATGCATCAATTCGCGGTATGGACTATGCTGGAAGACGCCGGCTTCGGCGCTTCTTTGCAACATTACAACCCGTTGATCGACGAGGCGGTCGCTAAACAATGGCATATCAATCCGAACTGGAAACTGATCGCCGAGATGCCGTTCGGAACCTCTACCAGGAACCGGGAGAAAAACAATTCGCTCCATTAGAGGAACGAATTTTAGTATTCAAATAATTATAATAATGTATATGGAATATGACATAGCAATCATAGGCGGTGGACCTGCGGGTTACACCGCCGCCGAAAGGGCTTCGGAGAATGGATTAAAAACTATCCTTTTCGAGAAGAACGCTATCGGTGGCGTCTGCCTAAACGAGGGATGTATCCCGACAAAAACTCTTTTATACTCCGCCAAGATACTAGACAGTATACAAAGTGCTCCAAATATGGTATAGTGGCGATGAAAGACCCAAGTTTCGACTTGGCAAAGATTATCGACCGGAAGAACAAGACCGTCCGTAAACTTACGCTCGGGGTAAAAGCCCGGCTTACGGGTAACGGCGTCACCATCGTAGAAGGAGAGGCACGAATCACCGGAGAGGAGTTTGGAAATATACGGATTCACTGCGATGGAAAAGAGTATTTAGTGAAGAATGTGTTAGTATGCACAGGCTCTGAAACCGTGATCCCTCCTATCAAAGGGTTATCAGAGGTCAAGTATTGGACTTCCCGGGAAGCCCTTGATCTCAACGATTTGCCAAAATCGTTAGCGATTATCGGTGGTGGCGTGATCGGAATGGAGTTCGCCTCATTCTTTAACAGTATGGGCGTAAAGGTGAAGGTAATCGAGATGCTACCCGAGATATTAGGGAATATGGATAAAGAAACCTCAGCGATGCTTCGATCCGAGTATAAGAAAAAAGGCGTAGAGTTTTTCTTGAATACCAAAGTTACAGAGGTATCGGCAGAGAAAGTCTTTGTTGAGAAAAACGGCAAGGCAGACACGATTGAAGCCGATAAAATATTGGTGAGCGTGGCCGCCGTCCGATTACAAAGAGTCTGGGACTAGAAAATCTAGCGATCGAAATACAAGGGGCCGGTGTAAAGGTAAACGAACATATGCTGACTTCCCATCCACATGTATATGCGGCTGGAGATATTACCGGTTTTTCCCTGCTGGCACATACGGCTTACCGGGAAGCGGAAGTTGCCATACACCATATCCTAGGCATACCGGACGAGATGAGCTATAAAGCCATTCCGGCGGTAGTTTATACGAATCCGGAATTGGCGAGCGTGGGTAAGACAGAAGAGGAATTGATAGCGAACGGGGAAAGTTTTCGTGTTCAAAAGATCCCGATGACCTATTCCGGACGTTTCGTCGCAGAGAACGAGAATGGTAATGGTTTATGTAAACTGATCACGGACGACGAGGATCGTATCATCGGTTGCCATCTACTAGGGAATCCGGCATCCGAGATTATCGTCACCGCCGGAATCGCTGTCGAGAATGGTTATACAGTCGATGAATTTAAGAAAAATATTTTCCCGCATCCGACAGTCAGTGAAATCCTCCACGAAAGTTTATATATCTAATAAAACGCCTAACTAAAACAGTTTCCTGATGCTTTGCATTCACAATACACAAACGGATCCATACTTCAATTTGGCCGCCGAAGAGTATCTGCTCAAGAATTTCAAAGAGAATATTTTCATGCTTTGGCAGAATGAACCATCAATCGTGATCGGTAAGCATCAGGATGTATGGGCCGAGGTAAATCTCAAATTCGTACAAGACCAACAAATCAAGATAGCGCGCAGGTTTTCCGGTGGTGGTGCCGTTTACCATGATCCGGGAAACCTGAATCTTACATTTATAGAGACCGGCCAGATTATGCAGACCGACAAATATACCATCCAGATCATGAATTTTCTCAAGACATTGGGAGTACATGTCGAGGTGGATGAACGGAAAGGATTAACTATCGGAGGATTTAAAATATCGGGTAGCGCACAGAGTATCCATAAGAATCGGTATATGCACCATGCTACCTTATTGTTTTCCACCGATCTGGATAGGCTCGTCACCTCCTTGAAAAGTACATCCCGTCAAGCACCAGAGAAAACAGGAGGTAAACGATCGACATTCGTTAAATCTGTACGGAGTCCGGTCACGAATATCAGCGCCCATCTTCCGGCTTCTATCTCCATCCAGCATTTTAAGAAAGCGCTTCTTTACTATTTCACGATCAATAATCCCGGCATTCAAGATTATTATTTCACGCAAGCAGACTTGGAAGCCATCTATCGGCTTAAAGAGCAGAAATATGCTACAGCCAGCTGGAACTTTAACACTTATACACTATAATACAGAAACTTACCTTCTTGATCTTTGTTCTTATTATATACCGTTTGTAGAGACGGGGCACGCCCCGTCTCCCACTATATAACAGTAATTAAAAAATCAAAATATGGCTACATTTGAGATAAAGATGCCTAAGTTGGGCGAAGTATTACAGAAGGAACCATCATCTCATGGTCGGTAAAGGTAGGTGATACCGTAGAGGAAGATGATGTCCTTTTCGAAGTAAGCACAGCGAAAGTAAGCGCTGAGATTCCATCCCCCGTTGAGGGAAAAGTAAAACAACTTCTTTTTAATGAGGGAGACACCGTAGCGGTCGGTACAGTCGTAGCGATCCTTGAGATCGAAGGTGAAGGAGAGGATAACGGAGTTCAGCCGGAAACCTCGGAGGCTACTCAACCGAAAGAACAAGTCCCCGCTCCCGTCCCAGAGGAATTATCAAAGAATTCCCAAGAGGAAGATCGTTGGTATTCTCCCGTCGTATTGCAATTAGCGAAAGCTGCCGGTGTGTCGCAAGATGAACTGGATCATATTCCGGGTACCGGATATCTGGGACGTCTCAGTAAGAAAGATATTCAAACGTATATCGATCACAAAAATAAAGGTACGGAAATGCCGAAGCCGAAACAGGCTCCTGTTTCTTCCATGCAGCAAACGGCTACGAGCACGCCAACAATTACGGTAGCGCCGCCGACCGCTCCTTCCATGCCTATGACAGCGGCCACTCCATCCGCTCCACTCGCTCAAGGAGACGAGGTGAGAGAAATGGATCGTGTACGTAAGATCATTGCGGACCATATGGTATTATCGAAAAAAGTATCTCCGCATGTGACGTCGGTTATCGAGGTAGACGTGACCCGACTGGTTAACTGGCGTAAAAAAGTGAAGGATCAATTCTTCAAGCAAGAAGCATCAACCTAACTTATATGCCGGCTATTACCGAAGCGACCGCCAAAGCGTTGAAAGCCTATCCATTAGTAAATTCATCCGTGGACGGTTACAATATCATCCTAAAGAAGCCTATTAATATAGGTATAGCGGTTTCCTTAAACGACGGAAATTTAATTGTCCCGGTTATACACGATGCCGATAAGCTGAACCTAAGTGGCCTCGCCTCACAAATAGATACCTTGGCGGCTAAAGCCCGTGAGAATAAGCTCGCCCCGGATAGCATCCAAGGCGGAACGTTCACGATTACGAATTTCGGAACCTTCAAGAGTCTGTTCGGCACCCCGATCATCAATCAGCCTCAAGTAGCGATCCTAGCCGTCGGTTATATCGAGAAGAAGCCTGCGGTAGTAGAGACGCCCGAGGGAGATACGATCGCTATCCGTCACAAGATGTACCTCTCACTCTCCTACGATCATCGTATCGTGGACGGAGCTTTGGCGGGAGCCTTTTTACGTTCCATCGCCGACGAACTAGAGAATTGGAACGCTTAATACATTATATATAATAGAACAACATGAAAAAGTATGATATAAAAACAACAGATAAGGAGACTCTCAGGAAATGGTTTTACCTTATGACGCTCGGAAGGGCGATCGATGAGAAGGCTCCCTCCTATTTATTGCAATCTCTCGGCTGGTCTTATCATGCCCCGTATGCCGGGCACGACGGGATACAACTCGCCATGGGACAAGTATTCGATAAGGATACGGACTTTCTCTTCCCCTATTACCGGGATATGTTGACGGTTCTCTCGGCGGGAATGACTGCGAGGAGATCATCCTGAACGGTATCTCCAAGGCGACCGATCTGACCAGTGGCGGCCGCCACATGTCTAACCACTTCTCTAAGATGGAATGGCATATCGAGAACGTTTCTTCCGCTACGGCGACTCACGATCTCCATGCCGCCGGCGTGGCACGGGCGATGGTTTACTATGGACAGAAAGGCGTAGCGATTACCTCGCACGGTGAATCGGCCGCTTCCGAAGGCTATGTGTATGAGGCAATCAATGGCGCCAGCAATGAGCGACTGCCGGTTATCTTTGTCTTCCAAGACAATGGATATGGTATCTCTGTCCCCAAAAAGGACCAGACGGCCAATCGTAAGTTGCCGATAACTTCTCTGGCTTCAAGAATTTACGTATTATCCATTGCAATGGAAAAGACGTGTTCGATTCCATGAATGCCATGACCGAGCCAAAGAGTACGCGATCGCTAACCGGACTCCCGTGATCGTTCAGGCCAATTGCGTACGGATAGCTCCCACTCAAACTCCGATAAACATACCTTGTATCGTGATGAGAACGAGCTTACCTATGTAAAATCCGCCGATCCTTTATACAAATTCCATCGCATGCTGATTCGTTACGGACGTTTCACCGAGGAAGAATTGAAAGAGATCGCGGATCTAGCGGCTAAAGACCTGAAAGCCGCCAATCGGAAAGCGATGGCTGCCCCCGATCCCGATCCGTCTACCGTCAAGGATTACGTCCTTCCGGAACCTTATCAACCTCAGAAATACAAAGAAGGTGTTCAAAACGAGGAAGGAGAGAAAGAAACGCTAGTTACGGCGATCAACAAGACGTTGAAAGCGGAGTTCCGGCACAACCCGGATACGTTTATCTGGGGACAGGATGTAGCCAATAAAGAAAAGGGTGGCGTATTCAACATCACGAAAGGCATGCAGCAAGAATTCGGTATCGAGCGAGTCTTCAACGCCCCTATCGCCGAGGATTATATCGTAGGGACAGCGAACGGTATGTGCCGCTTTGACCCGAAGATCCATGTAGTGATCGAGGCGCGGAATTCGCCGATACTTCTGGCCGGCGTCGAGCAATACGTGGAATGTACGCATGAGTATTGGCGCAGCAACGGGCAATTTACCCCAAACATCACTTTGCGCCTAGCCTCCGGAGGCTATATCGGAGGAGGACTTTATCATTCCCAGACCATCGAGGGCGCATTGACCTCACTGCCCGGTGCCCGGATTGTTTATCCCTCTTTCGCGGATGATGCCGCCGGGCTGTTGCGGACGAGCATGCGTTCTAAAGGCTTTACGCTCTATCTGGAACCGAAAGCGCTCTACAACGCGGTAGAAGCCTCCACCTTTGTCCCCGAGGATTTCGAGGTTCCGTTCGGGAAAGCCCGCATACGCCGTCCGGGAAAAGATCTGACAATCATCACTTATGGCAATACGACCCATCTTTGCCTCAACGTAGCCGAGCTTCTTTACAAAGAAAAAGGCTGGGACTGGAGGTTATCGATCTTCGTACCTTGATACCATTGGATAAAGAGGCCATCTTCAACTCGGTGAAGAAAACCAGTAAAGTATTGATCGTACATGAGGACAAGGTCTTCTCTGGCTTCGGAGCGGAAATTGCCGGCATCATCGGCTCGGAACTATTCCAGTACTTGGATGCTCCGATCCAACGGGTAGGTTCCCTATTCACTCCGGTTGGTTTCCATCCGGTCTTGGAACGGGCCATCCTCCCAACGAGGAGACCATCTATCATGCGGCAAAAGAACTGCTGCTTTATTAGATCCACATTCGTTAAATCTTTAAAAGCATCACAATGAAAACAGGATTATTTTACGGAACGGGCACAGAGAAAACAACCTTTGTCGCCAATAAAATAAGAAAAGCTTTCGGGGAGGATCAGATCGATATCATCCCTATTGAAAGCGCATGGAAAAGAGATTTCGAGGCTTACGACCATATAATCGCAGGAACCTCTACTTGGTTCGATGGCGAGCTTCCCACCTATTGGGACGAGATCATCCCGGAACTGGTCACTTTAGACCTTAAAAATAAGAAGGTCGCTATTTTCGGTCTTGGAGATCAAACGAATTATCCGGATAATTTCGCCGATGGAGTCGGCATATTGGCGGACGCTTTCACCTCCTGTGGAGCGACTTTAGTAGGCGAGACCTCTTCGGATGATTATTTCTTTAATGCCTCCAAAGCCTTGAAAAATGGCAAACTACTAGGCTTAGTCCTCGATTTGGAAAACCAACCGGATCAAACCGACAAACGAATCGAGCGATGGGTGAAACAATTGAAGGAGGCGTTTGGATAAAGAAGAATGCATCTTAAACTCGTAAACGAGAACTAAACAGAAAGCGTAACGAATCACTCCACGGGTTTGTTACGCCTTCATTCTATACACCTGTCTTTCATGCACATACTGTGCCAACATCTGCCATCGCCTTGGCACAGCTGTGCCACGCTGATGGCATACCCGTGCCATAGTGATGGCAAGCCCGTGCCACGCCGATGGCAAAGCTGTGCCACCTAGATGGCAAACATACTTTATTAGCGAGACGCTAATTAGTTAAACATTTGACTAATCCGAGAAAAAAACGCTATCTTCGCGCCCAGCAAGTTTAAAAGAATTATAAGTAATGGTAGAAGGTAAAGAATTCCGGGAACTTATGTTACAAGTTGTCCGCACACGCATGGCATTTCGTCGGTCTATGCAACGAACGCTGAAAAAGAACAACGCCGGTATAACATTTGAGATGCTTCAAATCTTGAGTTGCCTATGGCACGAACAAGGTATCACCCAACAGGTCTTGGCAGAGAGAACGGCAAAGGATAAGGCTTGTCTGACAAACCTAATGAACAATTTAGAGAAGAAAGGCTACGTCCATCGGAAAGAAGATCCCGAGGACCGGAGGAACAAACTGGTTTTCCTAACCCCGGAAGGAGAAGAATTCAAAAAGCAAATTCGCCCGATCCTTGATCAGGTTTATGTACATGCGGAGCATATTATCGGAATAGAGAACGTAGAAACCATGTTATCCGAATTAAAAGCAGTACATAATGTCCTTGAGAATATATAAAAAGCACGTATTGAGCCTCTTTTGTATGACGGTCGCTACATTTCCGGCAATCGCCCAAACCGATTCGCTCTTCTTGACCATCGACCAGCTTTTCGAGAGAGGCGTACGGCATAGTCTGCAGATCCAAGCAGACGTCTTAAAAGAATCGATAGCGCAAGAGAGAACCCATACGGCACGTTCCGCACAATTGCCAGACCTGCAAATCGGCTTGAAAGGTGGATATGTAGGGCAACCGATCCTCTTTGAGCAAGGACTCGCCCATCCGACTCGCCCGGAAGCGCCCGATTGGTCCCAGAACTATGCCATCGACCTTACCCAACCGATATACCAAGGCGGTAAAATCCGGTATTCCATCCGGAAAGCGGATCTGGAGAAAGAAGTCGCCTCTTTACAAACGCTCACAGACCAGAGTGAGATCAAGCTCGGTCTATTAAATCAATACATCGGTCTTTTCAGCCTGTTTAAACAACGTGAGGTGCTTTCCCGTAATATCGAGGAATCGGAACGCCGCCTGCAAGATATCCGGCGTATGAAAAAAGAGGGACTGATAACCAATAACGACGTATTAAGAAGCGAGATGCAATTAACCAACGACCGCCTATCCTTGCAAGAAACGGATAATAGCCTCATACTGGTATCACAGCAATTGGATATCCTGATCGGTCTCGATGAAAATCTATTGCTCAAACCAGATACCACGTTACTGGACCAAACCGTATCTTTAGAAACTTACGAAGATTATGTAGCCCAAGCCTATTCCAATGATCCGGCGATACGTCTACTCCGGAAACAAACAGAGTTAGCCCAAAATGATATACGTTTGACTAAAGCCTCCTCGCTACCCAGCCTATCGCTATATGCGTCGAACACATTGGCACGTCCAGTCTCCCGAACATTAGCGGATATGTACAATAACAACTGGAACATAGGGCTGTCGCTCTCCTACCCTTTATCCTCTTTATATAAAAACAACCATAAGATAAAGGAAAGCAAATGGATGGTCTCGTTACATAAAAACGAGGAGGAACAGAAAAAGCAGAAAATCCGCATGGAAGTACGCACCGCTTCTTACGTCATAAGGAGGCTCTACAAGAAGTGGAAGCCTTGAAGTTATCCGTACGGCAAGCTCAAGAGAACTATAGGATCATGCAAAACCGGTATTTAAACCAATTGGCGATCCTAACCGACTTACTCGACGCGAACTCGGTTCTCCTCAATGCGGAGCTACAGCTCACGAATACCCGTACCCACGTGATTTACACTTACTATCAACTACAGAAGGCTTGCGGCCGTCTCTAAAAAGAAACAACGACTATGGCAAACGAATTAAAAGAGAAACATCAAAGACTAAAGAAAGTAAGGACACGGAATATAGTATTAAACTCCATATGTATCCTTTTAGCCGGTTCCGGCATTTGGTGGACAGCCAATTATTTCTGGCGTTACATCAATTATGAGGTGACAAACGATGCCTTTGTGGACCAATATATCGCCCCACTAAATATACGTGCCTCCGGCTACATAAAAGAGGTCCGTTTCAAGGAACACCAGTACGTTCACCAAGGGGACACACTTCTCATACTGGACGATCGGGAATATCGGATCAAGGTAAAAGAGGCAGAGGCTGCGTTGATCGATGCCCAAGGATCACAAGACGTACTTCGTTCCGGTATCGAGACCTCCCATACGAACATCGCCGTACAAGACGCCAACATCGCCGAGGCTAAAGCCAAGCTTTGGCAACTGGAACAGGATTATCACCGATTTGAGCGGCTGCTGAAAGAAGAATCGGTCCCCGAGCAACAATACGAGCAATCCAAAGCCGCTTTCGAGGCGGCGCAAGCCCGATATCAGGCGTTGGTGGAACAAAAGAAAGCCGCTTTCTCCCAATTCACCGAAACCAGCAAGAAGACAACAGGAGCCGAGGCGGCGATCTTACGAAAAGAAGCGGATCTGGATTTAGCGAGGTTAAACCTTTCCTATACCGTTATAACCGCCCCTTACGACGGTCATGTAGCAGACGGACCTTAGAGCCCGGACAATACGTGCAAGCCGGACAAACGATATCCTACCTCGTACGAGATAAAGACAAATGGATCACGGCCAATTACAAGGAGACCCAGATCCCCCACATCTATATCGGGCAAAAAGTACGTATCAAGGTAGACGCGTTGCCGGGAAAGATATTCAACGGGAGGTAACCGCAATCTCCGACGCCACAGGCTCCAAATACTCATTGGTCCCGACCGACAATTCCGCCGGAAACTTCGTCAAGGTACAACAACGTATCCCGGTACGGATAGACTTGGAAAATCTATCGCAAGAAGATACGCAATACTTAAGAGCAGGCATGATGGTTGAAACAGAAGCCTTACGCAAATGATCACGATGAAAGAGCTTGGGGCACCGATCCGCCAATGGGTGCCGGACTGGTTAGGATTGATTTGCATCTTCATCGTTATCCTTCCGGTTACGATGCTAAACGGTTCGTACACCGGCAGTATGCTGGAGGTATCAAACACGCTAGGCACGAACACCGAGGATATAACCATGGGATATTACGCGGCAGCAGCGGGAATGGCGGTATCCTATCCGATTATTCCGAAGATATTAGAAGCCTTCTCTATAAAATTCTTATTGTTAGCGGATTTAGTCGCCCAGTTCTTCTTAAGCTGGATCTGTGCCCGCTCCCAGAACGCCGACATATTGATCGTCTGTAGTTTCGCGATAGGTTTCCTAAAAGGGTTTCTCATGCTGTGGTTTATCCGGTACGCACAAAAGATATTCAGCCCTAAAAATATACGTAGCCAATTCTACTCCTACTTCTATCCTTTTGTTTTCGGAGGGGGACAAGCGTCCATGCTTGTTACCGCACAGTTAGCCTACCATTATGACTGGAAATATATGTATTATTTCATGATGCTGATGATCTTATTGGCCATACTAGTGGTAATCATCTGCTTCCGCCATAACCGGCCGATCAAGTCCATCCCCTTGGCCGATCTACACATCCGGGAAATGTTCATCATATCCACCGGATTGTTAATGCTTATGTATGTCATTAATTACGGGAAAGTACTCGACTGGATGGCATCCCCCAAGATTTGCCTTTATATCATGATCGCCCCGATATTGATCGCTTTATTTATTTGGTATCAATATCATTCGGAACGTCCGTACGTGAATCTGGCGCCTTTATACCAGCGAAAGCCATTATCGGTTATTTCTATATGATGCTTGTCATGTTTTTCAGTACTTCGACTACCTTGTTGACCAGCTACCTGACCAGTATCTTAAAGGTAGACAGTACCCATACCTATTCCCTTTATACTTATTTGCTTCCGGGATATGTCTTGGGGGCGTTCATCTGTTTTTGGTGGTTCCGGTGGCAACGTTGGCGGTTTCGTTTCTTGATAGCGGGAGGAATGAGTTGTTTCGTCCTGTTCTTCGGGAGCCTTTATTTCGGGATCTCACCGGATAGCAGATACGAGATACTCTACTTTCCTATATTCCTCAGGGGATTGGGCATGATGATTCTAATCATAGCTTTCGCCTTATTTGCCGTGGAAGATTTAAATCCTAAATATTTATTGTCAAACGCTTTCTTTCTCATCATTTTCCGTTCGGTACTATCCCCTATCATGGCGACTTCTTTTTACAGTAATATACTATATCGCTTGGAACAAAAATATATGTATTCCTTATCAGAAACCGTTACGCTGGCCGATCCTCTAGCCGCCTCACGCTATAATCAGCGCTTGGCAACGCCTTGACCCAAGGGCATCCCTACAACGAGGCAGCGCAAATGGCTACCAATACACTCTATAATACGTTACAGCAACAAAGCTATTATTGGCGTTAAAAGAGATACTGGGGTATTTATTAGTCATCTCCTTATGCATAGCGATCGTATCCCGTTTTATTCCATTCCATAAAACCGTCCGTGTTACATTCGCCAAGACAGGTGATGATATGGTTTGATCAAACTATGCCCGGCTGCAAATCTATCAGCCGGTATCTGCCTTTTTGTCATTTATAGTTTATCCGAAACATTTTGGCATTCGTTTTGTATAGGAATAGGCGGATCTTGAGAATGATCAAGATCAGGAATACGCACAAAATAACAATAAAAATAATAAGATATTCAGACTATGAGCAGTAAACAAGGTAACATCGGAGTAACATCGGAAAACATCTTTCCGATTATCAAGAAGTTCTTATACAGTGATCACGAAATCTTCCTTCGTGAACTTGTTTCTAATGCGGTAGACGCTACCCAGAAGTTAAAAACGCTTTCTTCCGTAGGCGAGTTTAAAGGCGAACTCGGCGATTTGACCGTACAGGTTAAGTTCGATGACAAAACGATCACGATCTCTGACCGGGGTATCGGTATGACGGCCGAGGAGATCGATAAGTACATCAACCAGATCGCTTTCTCCGGCGCCGAGGAGTTCGTTGAGAAATACAAGAACGACGCCGCTTCTATCATCGGTCACTTCGGTCTTGGTTTCTACTCCTCTTTCATGGTTTCCAAGAAAGTAGAGATCGTGACGAAATCATACAAAGAAGGCGCTGTTCCCATGAAATGGAGCTGCGACGGTACGCCGGAATACTCTTTGGAGGAAACGACGAAAGAGGATCGCGGTACCGATATCATCCTGTATATCGACGACGAGAACAAGGATTTCTTGAACAAGGATAAGATCAATGGCTTATTGACAAAATACTGCCGTTTCTTACCGGTTCCTATCGCGTTCGGCAAGAAGCAAGAGTGGAAAGATGGTAAATATGTAGATACGGACGAAGATAACGTAATCAACGACACCAAACCGGCGTGGGTTCGCAAACCGGCCGATATGACCGACGAGGATTACAAGAAGTTCTATCGCGACTTATATCCTATGACGGATGAGCCGTTGTTCTGGATTCACTTGAACGTAGACTATCCGTTCAACTTGACCGGTATCTTATATTTCCCTCGCATCAAGAGCAATATCGACTTGCATCGTAACAAGATCCAGTTATATTGCAACCAAGTATTCGTTACGGATTCCGTAGAGGGTATCGTTCCTGAGTTCTTGACATTATTGCATGGTGTGTTGGATTCGCCGGATATCCCGTTGAACGTATCCCGTTCCTATTTGCAAAGCGATCAGAACGTGAAGAAGATCTCCAACCACATCACGAAGAAGGTGGCAGACCGCTTGGAAGAGATCTTCAAGAACGACCGCCCGCAGTTCGAGGAGAAATGGGATAGCTTGAAACTATTCATCCAATATGGTATGTTGACTGATGAGAAGTTCTACGACCGCGCGGTTAAGTTCGCCTTATTCAAGGACGTCGAAGGCAAATACTTCACTTTCGAGGAATACAAGAACTTAATCAAGGACAACCAGACAGACAAAGAGGGTAACTTAATCTATCTGTATACCACCAATAAAGACGAGCAATACAGCTATATACAAGCCGCAAAGGACAAAGGTTACAGCGTCTTGGAAATGGACGGACAATTGGATGTACACTTGATCGGACAATTGGAGCAGAAGTTCGAGAAGAGCCGCTTCGTTCGTGTGGATAGCGATACGATCGATAACCTGATCCGCAAGGAAGACTCGAGTAAGGTAACCTTGAGCGAGGAGCAGAAAACGGCCATGCAGGAAGTATTCAAGAGTCAGATGCCGAAATTGAACAAGACCGAGTTCTACGTAACATTCGAGGCATTGGGCGAAAACGCGAACCCTGTCATGTTGACACAAAGCGAGTATATGCGAAGAATGCGTGAGATGTCCGCTATGCAACCGGGTATGTCTTTCTATGGCGAGATGCCGGATAGCTTCAACTTCGTATTGAATACGGATCATCCGTTGATCAAGAAAGTATTAACTGAAGAGGAGCAAGCTTGCGACGAGAAGTTAAAACCGATCCTTAGCGATATCAAAGGATGGGAGGCTCGTCAAGCCGACTTACGTGAGGCTCAAAGCAAAAAGAAAGAAGATGAGATCACGGCGCAAGAGAAAGAGGATATGACCAACACCGACCATAAGCTGGATGAGCTTCGTGAGCAACGCAACCAAGTTCTGGCCGAGTACGCCGGCACGAACAAGACAGTTAGTCAGTTGATCGACCTTGCTTTGTTAGGAAACGGTATGCTGAAGGGAGAGGCCTTAAGCCAATTCATCAAACGTAGCGTAGACTGATCGGATAAACCAATCCTCACATATATAAAAAACCGTTCCTTCTCGGGGGAACGTTTTTTTTAGTTTCAGCCCACGACATCCTCGACCACTTTCCGTAACCTATCCAAGCTCATCTCGCCGGATTGTCTCCACAAAGCCTCCCCTTTCCGTAGCAGGATAAAAGTAGAATCGATTCCACCGTATACAAATCGGCAAGAGCGCTCTCCTCCTCGATATTGATTTGTACCACTTCTAATTTTCCTTTCTCCAATTCCTTGAACTCCTTCACGATCGGCATCATTTTCTGGCAATGAGGGCACCAATCCGCATAAAACTCAGCCATGACCAAAGCACCGGTCTCCATAACGGTCTTATTCCGCTCTTCCCTATTCAATTCTTTCTCTTTCATAACATCATCTGTTTTAATTGTATTGATAACTCAACAATACGAAAAAACAAAATGTTTATGTTTCTAAAGAAATACTTCTTACATTTGGAGAAGAAAAACAGATTGGGTTCATATGAGGAAAATAACCGTTATCATAGCCTTATTCCTTGCTGCCATTCAGATTGTTTCCGCCCAGAAAGTAGGGTTGGTACTCAGTGGCGGCGGTGCCAAAGGAGCGGCACATATCGGAGTGATCAAGGCGCTGGAAGAAAATAATATACCGATCGATTACATTACCGGTACCTCCATCGGGGCGATTATCGGTAGTTTATACGCCATGGGATATTCCCCCGAGGAGATGCTGGAGCTGATGCTTTCCAAGGAGTTCGCCTATTGGCAAACAGGTACGGTGGAGGAGCAATATACCTATTATTTCAAGGAGCCTTACCCGACCCCGGAATTCGCGCATTTCTCCATCGACATGTCCGATTCCCTACAGATCAAGGCTAGCTTCTTACCGCAAAGCTTGATCAATCCCATACAGATGAATCAGGCGTTCATGGCCTTGTTCTCGCAGGCGACGGCAAAGGCGGGGTGGAATTTCGACAACCTGTTTGTCCCTTTCCGTTGCGTGGCCTCGGATATATATACCAAAAAGCCGATCATCTTTAAGAATGGGGATCTGGGAGACGCCGTACGTGCCTCCATGACTTTCCCGTTTTTCTTCCAGCCCATATGGAAAGACAGTATTCCTTTATTCGATGGAGGTATCTACGATAATTTCCCGGTAGGCCCGATGAAAGACGCGTTCCACCCGGATTTCATTTTCGGATCGACAGTATCGGGAGGGAACAAAAAGCCTTCGGAGAATCCTTATAACCAGATCGAGACCATGATCATGCAAAAGACCGACTATGAGGTACCGGAAGAAGATGGCATGATGATTAAATTCAGTTTCCCTACCGTCTCCTTATTGGATTTCCAGAAAGGCAAGGAGCTTATGGACATCGGTTATAAACGTACCCTTTCCATGATCGACTCCATCAAGCAACGGGTTCCCCGGGAAGTGCCGTTAAATGAGGTTACCGAAAGAAGAAAAGCCTATAAAGAGAACCTTCCCTCGCTGATCTTCCGCAATATTTACGTGACGGGCGTATCCGAGGCCCAGCGTAAATACATAGAGGCCCAATTACACAGGGATATCAATAACGAGTTCTCCATGGAAGAGTTCAAGCGGGCTTATTTCAAGATGCTGACCTATTCCAAGATTAGGGAAATCATGCCGCATGCCGTTTATAACCGGAAAGAGAAGAAATTCGATCTTTATCTGGACGTGAAGATGAAAGAAGAGATCACGGTTGGCTTCGGTGGAAACGTATCGTCTCATCAAGCGAATCAATTATACCTAGGATTGGGGTATCAATATCTGGGACGGTTCGCCGCCGACGTAAACTCGAACTTCAAGTGGGTAACTCCTTTAGTGGTGTCATGTTGAGTGGCCGGATGTACCTGCAAACGCAAATCCCCACTTATTTAAATTGGCAAGGAGTCTTCTCGGACAAGAAATATACGGAAAGCCAATCCCTCTTTTATGAGGATATAGTGCCCGCCATGATTAAGCAGAAAGAACTGTACATGAAACTAAAATTAGGCTTCCCCTTCCTCAACCACGCGAAAGCGGAGATCGGGTTCGCCTACGGACGGTTGAACGATTTCTATTTGCAGAGCACCACGATACCTTTCCCGAACGCCTCTTTCGACCATAGCTGGTACGATTTATTCAGCGGTTCGTTAAGTATCGAGCAAAACTCACTCAACGCCAAACAATACCCGATAAGCGGAAAACAGCAATTCCTAATCGCCCAATACGTAACCGGTACGGAGAAGTACACTCCATCCCCCACTTCCGCCACGACGGAAGCCCCGATTGGTCGCAAAGTGCATAGCTGGCTGCAACTGAAAGGGCGCTGGAACCAATACCAGACGCTGAGCAACCGTTTCAACTTAGGTTATTTGGCGGAAATGGTCATATCCAGCAAGAACCTCATGAATAACTATACGGCTAGCGTATTACAGGCCCCGGCGTTTACCCCGACACCCCATAGCGAGATTGTATTCAACGAGGCGTTCCGGGCGAACCAATATGTGGCTTTCGGGCTTTCCCCGATCTTGAAGTTAAGCAAGCTTCTGCACTTCCGGTTGGATATGTATGGCTTCGCTCCGCTCTATGAAATACAAAAGACGGTGCCGGAAAACAACCCGTATGTCGGAATCCCACATTATGGTAAGTTTTTGCACTCGTTTAATTATATGGGTGAAGCGGCGGTCGTATTGCAATTGCCATTTTTATGTATAAGTCTGTACGCCAACGGATACAGTTATCCGAAGGAGAATTTCAACTTTGGCTTAAACATTGGTTATCTGATCTTCAATCCAAAAAATGTTAGATTAAATTCGCAAAAAAGTAGTCGAAACGTTTGCATATTTAAAACAAAAACGTACCTTTGCACTCGCAATCACGAAACAATGGCCGCGTAGCTCAACTGAATAGAGTAGCTGACTACGGATCAGCGGTTACAGGTTTGAATCCTGTCGCGGTCACTACTAAAAATATTAAACAATGGTCGCGTAGCTCAACTGAATAGAGTAGCTGACTACGGATCAGCCGGTTACAGGTTTGAATCCTGTCGCGATCACAAAGAAGGCCATCTTTTCTGATGGTCTTTTCTTGTATTTTCTCTCTTTTTTTAAATTTAAATGGCTCAGTTGTAATTCTTGGGGGAAAATCCCCTGTTAAACACCTCCGCGCTTCTACAGGTCTACCATTTTTCCGTTCTTATATCTTTGCAGCATATAAAAAAGAAGCATTATGGTTTAGAAGAACTTGGGAACGCTTCTTGGAAGCATTGAAATTATCCCCAATCACGCCTACACCTTCTCCAACGAAACAATGACGACCAACACAACTTCTCACACACCTGAAAAGAACAGTTCATCTTTAAACAAGCGCTTGTTCTTTTTTAAAAAACAAGGCGTTTCAAAGGTTACTAACATACAGACCGACAGGTTAGTAACGTGTCGGGTAACACGTTACTAATGTATCAGGTGAAAGATTAGTAATGTTACGCGTGAAAGATATAGAATCTTACAGGTATAATATATCAAAGAACGAACAGACAGGCATAAAAAAAGACTGGTGTTTTTAATGACGAAACACCAGTCTTATCTAATTAAAAAAATTCCTTTATCAGCATTTAATTTTCAATTCATCCAAAATAGCACGCATCTTTTCAAATGTTGTGATACGAGTCGGTACAAGTGGCAAACGTAATTTATTTTCAATCAGCCCCATTACATTCAACATAGCCTTCACCCCGGCAGGATTACCATCTACGAACAACAGGCTGAATAATTCCGTAAACCTATGATGAATAGTCAATGCATTTGCAAAATCACCCTGTAATGCCAAACGAGTCATACGACTGAATTCACGCGGAAATGCATTACCGATAACCGAGATAACCCCTACAGCACCCAAAGTAATCAAAGGAAATGTAATACCATCATCACCCGAAATCACATCAAAATTAGCCGGTTTATTCTTGATGATATCATCCATCTGAGTAATATTACCCGATGCCTCCTTGATAGCGATAATATTCTTGAAATCGCGTGCCAGACGCAAGGTGGTCTCAGCAGTCATGTTCACACCGGTACGTCCCGGTACATTATAAAGAACCACAGGAAGATCCGTCGCTTCAGCAATCGCTTTATAGTGTTGGTAAATACCTTCCTGGGAAGGTTTGTTATAATAAGGTACAGCAACAAGTACGGCATCAACTCCTGTCATATCATCATTTTTCAGCGTTTCCACAACAGCACGGGTACAGTTGCTGCTAACTCCCAGCAGAATAGGGATACGTCCATTCACTCTTTCGATTATCAAACGTTTTATCTTGTCTTTTTCTTCTTTAGTCAAAGTCGGGGTTTCAGCCGTGGTTCCCAACACGCACAAAAAATCTGTTCCATTTTGAAGCTGGTAATCAACCAGACGAAGTAACGCATCATAATCAACGCTGTCATCTTCCTTGAAAGGAGTAATCAACGCTACTCCCATGCCTTTTAATCTTGTCTGTATCATAAATGAATTATAAATTCTTATTTAATAGCCTACAAAAGTACGAATATTTTCTCTTTTAGCGATAAAAATCACACTATTTTTAGTTTATACTCGCTAAAAAGTCACTCTATCATTTGCAGAAACTCCTCTTCGCTCACAATGGTCACACCCAGTTTCTGCGCTTTCTCCAGTTTACTGGGCCCCATATTGTCACCCGCCAGAACAAAGCTGGTCTTGGACGAAATACTTCCCACATTCTTACCACCATGCTTTTCAATTAACTCCTTATATTCGTCACGCGAATGATGGGCGAAAACCCCACTAATCACAATAGATTTCCCTGCCAATTTGTCAGTGTGTCCCGAAGTATCCTCCTCATCAGCTTCCAATCTCACACCCGCCACACGAAGACGCTCTATAATGTCACGATTCTTCGGATTAGCAAAGTACAACAAGATACTCTGTGCTATTTTTTCTCCGATTTCATCGACATGAATCAAATCATCTAAACTCGCGTCTGCCAAAGCATCCATCGACTTAAAGGATTTCGCCACCTTCTTCGCCACAGTTTCACCCACAAAACGGATACCCAATGCAAAGAGCACCCTTTCAAACGGCACTTCTTTGGACTGCTCTATACCTTTTATTATATTCTCGGCGGATTTTTCTCCCATACGTTCCAGGTTGATGATATCCGATGTTTTTAAAGTATACAGATCGGCAACATCACGTATCAATCCTTCCTGGTAAAACTGATCTACCGTTTCCGGACCGAGTCCATCAATATCCATAGCCCTACGGCTGATAAAATGTTCTATTTTTCCCTTGATCTGTGGGGGGCAAGCGGCATCATTGGTACAATAATAAGCAGCTTCACCTTCATAGCGCACCAATTACTGCCACACTCGGGGCAATAAGTAATAAACTTTACTTTATCACCTATCATAATACGGGCGTTCTTGTCCACACCTACAATTTTTGGAATAATCTCGCCCCCTTTTTCTACATAAACCATATCGCCGATATGCAAATCCAGCCCTTCTATGATGTCTGCATTATGGAGTGAAGCACGCTTTACCACGGTTCCGGATAGCTGTACGGGATCCAGATTGGCCACCGGAGTCACAGCACCTGTTCTTCCCACTTGATAGGTCACCTTGTTCAAACGGGTAAGTGCCTGTTCGGCCTGAAACTTGTATGCAATGGCCCATCGGGGTGATTTTGCCGTAAAACCCAAATTACGCTGCTGTCGCAAAGAATTCACTTTCAGTACTATTCCGTCCGTAGCTACAGGCAGATTCTTACGCTCCACATCCCAGTATTTGATGAAATCAAATACTTCCTGCAATGTTTTGCATTTGCGAGTAAGATCAGAAATTTTAAATCCCCATTTCTCCGCTTCTTTCAAATTTTCATAATGACCGTCGCACGGCAAATTATCTCCAAGCAAATAATAAAGGTATGCATCCAGCTTGCGGGATGCCACAATGGCAGAATTCTGCAACTTCAATGTTCCCGAAGCTGCGTTGCGGGGATTAGCGAACAACGGTTCTTCGCGGGCTTCTCGTTCTTTGTTCAATTCCTCAAACACCACCCAAGGCATCAAAATCTCCCCACGAATTTCAAATGCTTCAGGATACCCCTTTCCATGCAACACCAAAGGGATACTGCGGATGGTCTTCACATTGCCTGTCACATCATCTCCTTGCACGCCATCACCACGCGTCACAGCACGCACCAATTTCCCGTTCTCGTAAGTCAGCGAAATAGAAGTACCATCGTATTTCATTTCACAACAAATCTCAAAATCTTCGTTCAAGGACTTCTTTACCCTGTCATAAAACTCGGTTACTTCCGTTTCCGAATAGGTGTTAGTCAATGAAAGCATGGGATATTTATGTACCACCTGCATGAAGTTTTTGTTTATATCACTTCCCACACGCATACTGGGCGAGTTCTCATCTCTATGTTCCGGATGTTTTTCTTCCAGATCCTGAAGTTCACGCATCAGCTTGTCAAACTCCTGGTCTGTAATCTCAGGCGCATTCAATACATAATAATTATAGTTATGTCGATGAAGCTCCTCGCGCAATTGGTCTATTCTTTCTATTTCTGTCATATATATAAAGGTAGTTTTCCCGCAAAAATAGCTATTTTTTGAATGAAAAACACCTTCCGGCAAAGAGGAATTTGCTACTTTTGCAAAAAATAACCGAATATGAGAATAGACATCATTACCGTTTTACCCGAGATGCTGGAAAGCTTCTTCAACTGCTCTATCATGAGCCGCGCGCAGAAAAAAGGAATTGCAGAAATACATATACATAATTTACGCGATTATGCATACGACCGTTATCGCAAAGTAGATGATTATCCCTTCGGTGGATTTGCCGGTATGGTGATGAAGATTGAACCAATAGACCGATGCATCTCAGCTTTGAAAGCAGAACGCGAGTACGATGAAATTATATTTACATCTCCAGATGGAGAACAGTTTAACCAGCCGATGGCCAACTCACTTTCACTCGCAAAAAATTTAATTATTCTATGTGGTCATTTTAAGGGTATAGACTATAGAATACGTGAACATTTCATTACGAAAGAAATCAGTATCGGTGACTATGTTTTGACAGGTGGGGAGTTGGCTGCCGCCGTTATCGCCGATGCCGTAGTTCGTATTATTCCCGGGGTCATTTCTGACGAACAATCGGCATTGTCCGATTCTTTTCAAGATAATCTGTTAGCAGCTCCTGTATATACCCGTCCTGCAGAATACAAAGGATGGCAAGTTCCCGATGTGTTGTTATCCGGACACGAGGCAAAGATTAAAGAATGGGAGCTTCAGCAGTCATTAGAAAGAACACAGCGGCTAAGACCCGATTTGCTAAAATAAAAAATATATATAAAAAATAAAGAGATAAAAGCCTTATGATGAACATGGCTTTTACCTCTTTGCTTTTGTTTATATCATACCTGAAAAGATGTTCTCTCTTTAATATAACCTAAGTCCATCTTCCTTTTCCTTATATATTGATAAAGCTTTTTCAAGTGTTTTTCTAGTCCATTTTTTCAAAAACAAGCCATTTCATCGAAAAAAAATAATTGAAGTTATCATTTTATACCCATGCAATAAGTTGTAACAACAACCATTTTTATACTCGTTCTATCTAGAGAAGGTTATAAAAAAGGCCCTGCAAGAAATGCTTCAATTTATTCATCTACACTCTCGCAGGGCTATAATTTAAAAGATAAAATTTTCAGATTTCTAAAGCGCCTATTATATCTTTTACAGATGTATATCCATGACGTTCCAAATAGTCATTTATTCCTTCTGAAACTTTGACAGTAATAGCTGGGTCTATGAAGTTGGCAGTACCTATCTGTATTGCGGTGGCACCTGCCAACATAAACTCCACAGCATCCTTCCAGCCCATGATCCCCCCTAGTCCAATGACAGGAATATTTACTGCTTTAGCGACTTGCCATACCATACGCAATGCGATTGGTTTCACAGCTGCACCACTCATGCCGCCGGTAATAGTGGAAAGTACAGGCCGACGCTTTTCAGCATCGACAGCCATCCCCAGCAGGGTATTGATCAGAGATACACTGTCCGCACCGGAAGCCTCGGCCGCACGTGCTATTTCTGTGATGTCTGTCACATTGGGAGATAATTTTACGATCAGCGTCTTTTTATACACATTACGTACAGCTTTTACAACCTCGGAACACCCGCATGCGGAAACCCCGAAGGCCATACCGCCCTGCTTTACATTAGGGCATGAGATATTCAATTCTATAGCGGGAATATTATCCAGATCATTGATGATTTCGGCAGTCTTCACATAATCCTCTACAGCAGATCCGGATACATTAACGATCATATTAGTATGGATATCCCTTATCTGTGGATAGATATGTTCAACAAAATAATCTACCCCTTTATTCTGTAACCCTACCGCATTAAGCATCCCCATAGGGGTCTCTGCCATACGTGGGTAAGGATTACCCTCACGATGATGAAGGGTAGTCCCTTTTACAATGATGCCACCAATTTTTTCGAGGTCTACAAAGTCCTCAAATTCTTTTCCGTATCCAAAGGTACCCGATGCTGTCATAACCGGGTTACAAAGCTTTAAATCGCCGATATTTACACTTAAATCTGCCATAATAGTTTCTTTATATTAAATACAGGACCCTCTTTACAAACACACAAATGCCCTTCGTCCGTGTTCTCCACACAGCATAAGCATGCACCGACACCACAAGCCATCCTATTTTCCAGTGAAACCTCACATTCTATTCCATGAACTTTGGCGTATTTAGCTACCGAAATCATCATGGGTTTTGGACCACAGGTGTATATCATATCAAACCGATCTGTATGCAAGATGCTATGCTGTGTCACATAGCCTTTCTCGCCCATACTTCCATCTTCAGTTGTTGTATACACCTTACCTAATTTCTCAAAATACTCCAGCTGCAACAGATCTTTGGATGAACGTGCGCCTAGCAGGAAAGCAGGCGTACATCCCATTTTCACTAACTCAGCACCGAGCATCAACATCGGGGCGGTACCCACACCACCGCCAACCAGTAGCGGCTTTACCTTTGTCACATTCCGGGGCATTGTAAATCCATTGCCGAGAGGCATCACCACATTAACAATATCTCCTTGTTTCACAGTGGCTAGTTTGCGAGTGCCATCGCCAACTAATTGCACCAGGAACCAAACTTCATTGGTTGTTTTATCCACATAATTAATAGAAATAGGACGGCGGAGAAAAGTTGTATTGGAACCGTCAATACGTATCTCAGCAAACTGACCCGGCAGCATCTCGGGCAATGGGTTGGCATGAGTCAATTTTATCAGAACATAATTGGCATGCAATTTTATGTTCTGTGTAACCACAAGGTCTAAAATATATTTTTTCATGAAATAAAATTGGGTAAATTCGTTTTCTATGCAAAGATACACGAATTTACCCAAATCTTATTCTGCTAACCGGCATTTTAGTGGATTCCCACCCTAATTTTCAGGCTTGAACGTTTCATAAGTCCCATTATCAAAGAATATTCTTATTTCAGTGATTTTTTTGGCAGGTATTTCCACATACTTAATTTCCTCACGCACAATCTCTTTAGGAGAATAAAGTGGTGTTTTAACCTCATTTTCCTTGCGATATTCCGGAGAAACTGGACGTTCGGGCGTAAATAATGAATTCTCATCAAACAAAGAAGGCGTATAATGAATGTTATTGTCTGAATCAACATCCGTTTCCATTTGTCCTTCACCATAGAGTAACCAGTCTAAACTGATATAGTCACACGCTTTGTGTATTTTCATGACGACTTCCAAGCTAGGATTATTCCTACCACTAAGAATATGGGAAAGAGAGGAAGGTGAAATTCCAATCTTCTCTGCAAATTGAGCTGCAGTCATATCTTCTTTCTGGATTATTTGAGCGATTCTTTCCTTCATTTACAAAAGTATAAGGCAAAATTTACAGATACAAAAGTAATTAATATAATTCATAAATGCAAATTTACAATATAGAAATGTACATCTTACAAAAGTAAAGTATGAGTATATTATTGGAAATAAATTAAGATTTACACACGTAAACCGCTCCTAAAAATACTATAATTATCACTTTATGCATGACTATATAAAATACTGATTATCTATAATATATACACAACAAAAATGATATATTTACAAATAAATATGATTATATAAGTAAATAAAATGCATACAAGTTATTAACCACTTTATCGACAAGATATAAAACACTGGTTTCAAGCATATTATCGCAATAAAATAAGAGATAAATAATTATTCATATACATTTATATATGTAATCTTCACTCTTGACTACTACCTTGTTTACATTTGTATTATTTTCATTGTTAAACCTGCAAAGCTTATAATATCTCCTATATTAGGAAAGTTTACAGATGTAAGATTACAAAATTAAATTATAATTATTTCTAAAAGTGAATTTTCTCTGTTTTACGCTCCAGCTTGATCCTATGAATATTTTGTTTTCCTATTTTACAAGTATCAATGTATTTTTCATGGTAAAGACAAGAACTCCCCATCCAAGTTTTAGCCCATTTTCGCTTTATGGGATTCATAAGATAATGAGAATCATAGAATACACGATAAGAAAACAAAGTATGGATTCAAAATTTAAACTAACGTATGAATTTACAAAAAATAAATTGTCGCTGTTTACTTGCTTCATCTGCATTCTTTCCATTCCCATTCTTCTTATTCATTTTACTCCGAAAAGGCTAAATACTGCCATTATTCATGTACAAACAGACATTCCCTTTAAAATACGCGATTCTAAGAAGGCGAAAAATGGTCTATCAATCTAGGAATAAGCAAGTTAATACTATTTTTCTCATCATCCATCTCTCATCATCTAGAAAAATAGAGAACAAAAACATAACTGTAGCATTAAATGAGGTAATAATAAAAGTATGAATGTAAAATATTATTCTCAATTGAGTCATCAACAGGATTTCTGCTAAGAGAAAGGATAAAAAGAATCCCGACACTTAAAAAAACAAAAGCATCGGGATAGCGGAATCTTGTTTGACCTCGTTAGTTAATGAAGAATTTTGTATACAAGTTCTCGCAGCAAATCTCCATCCTCCAAAGATGGATTACCCACTCCTTTTGATTTTGCATCACAGTAACGAATCTCACCAATAATTTGCATCACCTTTACTCCGCTATATTTTCTCATAGCAGCCATATAGTCTTTAGATTGCCATGGTGATTTAAGCCCCAGCTGATTGGCTATACCCTGCTCTGACTTATCAGGAGCATAATATGCAAGCATCAAATTAGAGAAGAAATTGAATAACACAGACAAGGTCATTTGCAAAGGATTTGTTTTGGGGTTCTCCTCAAAATATTTTATTATCTGATTAGCCTTGAAAACATCCTTTGCCACCAAAGCATTCCTAAGTTCAAAATTATTATAATCCTTACTTATGCCAATGTTACGTTCTATCTGTTCAGGAGTAATTCGCTTTTGCTCTCTTGGAAGCGTGATAATTAATTTTTCCAACTCTCCGGCCATACGGCTTAAATCTGCTCCAACAAATTCCGCCATCATTTCTGAAGCCTTAGGCTCTATTTCTACCGAACGACGTTTCAAGTAAGAAGATATAAAGCCAGGAAGCTGAGCATCCTTAATCTTTTTCGATTCGAAAAGGACACCTACTTTCTCTATTTCAGCTGCCAATTTTTTTCTTCTATCCAATGTACCATGTTTATGGCATAACACCAGAATTGTAGAATCCAAAGGTTTCTGGAGATAATAAGCAAGCTCTTCAATATTCTTTATATTCTGAGCTTCTTTTACTATTACAACTTGATATTTGGACATCATGGGATAACGCTTGGCTGCATTGATAACAGTCGCGATATCTGTATCAGCCCCATAGACAATAGTCTGATTGAATTCTTTTTCATTTTCATTTAACACCGTTTGTGCTATATACTCAGATATCCGATCTATATAATAAGATTCTTCACCCATTAGATAATAAACAGGCTTATAGATACGGTTTTTCAGTTCACGGGCTATTTCTTCGTATGTTGTTTCTTTTGCCATACACAGTAAAATTACCAGTCAAATTTTAAGTGCTTGACTGTTTTCTTTTCCTCAATAATCATTTGTAATGAAGCAATACCAATCTCCACATGCTCCTCTACATATTGCTGCGTTACAATACTGTCGCTTTTCTCCGTCTTCACCCCTTCAGGAATCATCGGCTGGTCGGATACCAGAAGTAATGCTCCAGTAGGAATATGATTGTAAAAACCGGTAGTAAACAGCGTAGCCGTTTCCATATCCACACACATGGCACGCGTTTTAAGGAGATACTTTTTAAACCCCTCATCATGCTCCCATATACGGCGGTTGGTAGTATATACCGTTCCGGTCCAATAATCGCGGGCATGGTCGCGGATAGCCGACGAGACGGCACGCTGCAACATAAATGCAGGTAACGCAGGTACCTCAGGCGGATAATAATCATTGGATGTTCCTTCTCCACGAATAGCTGCAATGGGCAGAATCAGATCTCCCAACTTATTTTTCCTATCTATGCCCCCACATTTACCTAAAAACAAACATGCTTTAGGCTGGATGGCCCCTAGCAAATCCATAATGATAGCAGCATTGGGACTTCCCATGCCAAAATTAATAATAGTGATTCCTTCCGCATGTGCCGAAGTCATATTGGCATCACGTCCTAGTACCGGCACATTAAATTTGTCGGCAAAAAGTTCCACATATTTATTGAAATTGGTCAGAAGGATGTATTCTCCGAAATCATTCAAGCTTCTTTTTGTGTAGCGGGGAAGCCAGTTTGCTACAATTTCCTCTTTTGTTTTCATAATCTTTTGTATTTTTGCATCGGTTATTACCGAGTTACACTTATGCAAATTTACTAAATGTTATCATTAAACTTACCATCCTACGAAATTAAAATCGCGGAGCGAAATGGAAAAAATGTTATTTTCGATATGCTCCGCAAGAGATATGTCGCCCTTACTCCGGAAGAATGGGTAAGACAACATTTTGTTCATTACCTGACGGATTATAAAGGATATCCGAAGGGATTACTGGCCAACGAAATACAACTAGACTTAAACGGAACAAAAAAACGTTGTGATACTGTGCTCTACAACAAAGATCTAAGTGCCAAACTGATTGTGGAGTACAAAGCTCCACATATAGAAATCACACAAACAGTATTTGATCAGATAACCAGGTATAACATGGTTCTGAAAGTTGATTATCTGATTGTCAGCAACGGATTGAATCATTACTGCTGCCATATTGATTACAATACAAAAACATATCTTTTTCTACCAGAGATTCCCCACTATTCAGAACTGTAGATATATAAAAACATTCTAAGCAACATCTCTTACAAGATCTTGCTCAGAATGTGATGAAATTCTTTTTCCACAAAGAAAAAGATACTGCTTCAGGCGATATTATCTCTTGACAGTTTCCAAGTGCTGTTCAGCAATCACACCTGCCAATTCAGGATCAATCATGATACGACCACAATATTCACATACGATAATTTTCTTACGCATACGGATATCAAGCTGTTTCTGGGGCGGAATCTTGTTAAAACAACCACCACATGCATCACGCTGAACATACACAATTCCCAACCCATTTCGAGAATTTTTACGGATACGTTTAAACGCCTGCAACAGACGCGGTTCGATAGTTGTTTCCAATACTTTTGCTTTCTCTCTCAGCTTTTCTTCTTCCTGCTTGGTTTCAGAAACAATTTCTTCCAATTCGGATTTCTTCGCTTCCAAGTCCTTCTTTCTTTCATCCAAGTCTTGATTACTGTGCTCTATCTCCTCGCTCTTTGCTTTTTCCGCTGCAATATATTCCTTTATGCGTTTCTCGCAAAGCTCGATTTCCAATGACTGGAATTCAATTTCCTTTGTCAACACATCATATTCGCGATTATTACGCACATTATCCTGCTGAGCTTTATATTTTTCAACAGAAGTCTTAGCTGTCTCAATTTCAATTTTCTTAGTCGCAATGTTTGATTTCAGTTCCTCGATATCAGCTTTAATTTTCTCGATACGAGTACTCAAACCGGCGACCTCATCTTCAAGGTCTTGAACTTCAAGAGGAAGTTCCCCTCTCAGGGTCTTAATCTTATCGATTTCAGACAACATGGTCTGCAACTGATACAAAGCCTTCAGCTTTTCTTCCACTGTTAATTCGCTCGGGTCTTTCTTTGCTTCTCTAGCCATAGTTTTTTCTTACAAATATTTAATAGGATTTGTATTTACCCGGGTTATCTGGACTTCCAGTTCCGGAAACATCTCCTGCATGATTGAATAAAATATTTCTTTTGTATACTGCTCACTCTCATAATGACCTACTTCAGCTACCAGAATATTATTCTCGTAATTGAAATAATCATGATATTTCACTTCACCCGTGATAAATACATCAGCATCGGCACTTACCGCTTTAGGCAATAAAAATGCTCCAGCACCACCGCATAACGCTACTTTCTGTATCAAACGACCAGATAAACGAGTATGTCGCAGACAGCCCACTTCGAACGTCTTCTTGATGCGTTTCAAGAAATCCAGTTCGGTTTCAGGTTCTTCCAATTCTCCGATCACCCCCGAACCTACTTGTGTCCAAGTATTTTTCAACGGATAAAAATCAAAAACCGGTTCTTCATAAGGATGTGTTGCCAATAATGCTTTTACCGCCATAGCCTTTTTAAAAACCGGAAGAATCGTTTCTATACGCACCTCGACTCCTTATGCAATTCGCCTATTTCTCCACAGAACGGACTGGCTCCTTTCTGCGCACGGAAAGTCCCCTCACCTTCCAAATTATAGCTGCATGAATCATAATTACCTATGCAACCACAACCGGCTTCAAATAAAGCTTTTCTCACTCTATCAGCCTGTGCATCCGGCACAAAAGTTACAAGCTTCAATAAATATTCTTCTTTCGGGTCTAATATGCGTACATTTCTGAGACCTATCTTTTCAGCTATTTTATAATTGACACCTCCGGGTGCATTATCCAGATTGGTATGTGCCGAATAAATGACAATATCATTTTTAATGGCTTTCAAAACACACCGTTCAATGTAATCCCGACCAATAATAGATTTATAACCTTTAAATATAAGTGGATGATGTGATATAATCAGGTTGTATCCCAACATGACAGCTTCATCCACAACAGCTTCAGTAACGTCCAGACACAACAAAGCCCCTGTTGCTTCCGCTTCTGTCAGTCCAACTTGCAATCCGGCATTATCAAATCCGTCTTGCAAAGGCAGAGGCGCGAACCTTTCAAGGCACTTACTATTTCCTTAATTTTCATTCGTTCGCGAAAATTTGATTGCAAAGATAATCAATCCATTTGAATTTAAAAAGCAACCAAGCTATTTTTTATACTTTCCCCACTTTATCATTTTATTTTTCAAAGCATAACGTTCGTCAACAACACGGTCTGTCGGAAAAAAAGTAAGATGAATACGCCATCCGCCCGAATGAAACGTAAATTTGCGGGCTGATATTCCTGTTTCTATCAGAGCTAGTTTATCAATGATAAATGCTTTAATATCTACAGGAAATTCCTCTCCTTCATACATTATATCCGCAGTGACAAAGAAACCGGGAGTTGATAATTCTGCTATATATTTCCAAATTTGCTCATTCATGTTTTTCTATTTTATTGAAAGAAATATATAATGTATACAAAGCAAGGAAAGACCCTACTTCCGTTTGGTATCCTTATGAACTCGTAACAACCGGCCATAACTGTCGAATGATTTCCGTGAAGCCAGAAAAATGGTCATCATTAGTGAAAGCATAGATGCCACCACAGTTATAACTACAATCATAATCTGATATTTGATAGCCACATGTGGCGAACTTCCTCCCAATATCTGCCCAATCATAGTTCCCGGCAATGCAACAAGCCTGTTACTGCCATATTGGCAATGCCCGGACTGAACGCTTTAATAAGAGCCTGACGCACAAATGGAGCTATCGCCTCATTACGGGTAGCGCCATTCCCCAACAGAAAATAATAAAGTTGCTGTTCCCTACGCAATCCGGCATAGTAAGTATTTAATCCTATCACATTCACTCCCAACATATTCCCCATGATTATACCAAAAACCGGAATAAAATACTGGGCACTGAAGATGTTATCCAACTTTAATACAAAGCCAAGGAAATAAAGTCCGACAAGCACCACTGTTACAAAAAAACCGATAGAAATAGGAATCATCAAAATTCCGCGTTTTAACCGCGTACGCGTCAAAGCCGTTTCAGCAGCCACCCCAACCATGATGATCACCCACAAAAAATTAATAAACGGATTGTTCCATTCAAACAGAAAACGAAGATAAGCCCCAATCAAAAACAACTGTATAATCATACGTACTGTGCCTATCAGAACCGGTTTAAGCAAGCCCGTCTTGAAACGCCATAAAAAATAAACCGGAATAAGCATCAGCAGCAATCCTACTCCCAAACTGCCATAGTCTATATCAATTGTTCCCATCAGTCAGATTATAAAGTAAATACCTTGTCGCATCCGGCAGCAAACTGTTTGTCATGCGAAACAGACAATATAGTCATTCCTTTACTGCATAAGGATTTAAAGAAGTTAATCACCCGTAAACACGATTCCGGATCAAGCGCCGAAGTCGGTTCGTCCACTACCAGTAAAGGTTTGTCAAGCAAGGCTGTCACTGCCAACATGATACGCTGACGCTGACCACCCGACACTTCATTTACCCGTTTATCATAAAGTTTCTCTTCCAATCCTAATGATACGAAATAATCCATCAGCCGCTCTTTGCAGAATCCCGCCTCACGATTTGCCTTCAGTTCAAAAGGCATCCGCACCATTTCACTGACCCATTCCGAAGGAAGAGCCAACTCCTGGGGAATCCATGCTATTTTCTTTCGGATATGATCCGCCGTCTTAGGTGCCAGCAGTGTGCCGTCCACCCTTATTGTCCCTTCACTTAAAGGAACAAAGCCCAAAACAGCTTTCAGCAATGAAGATTTTCCACTGCCGGAACCACCACAAATGCATACACTTTCTCCGTAATGAACTTGCAGGTCAAGTCCTCTGAAAAGAGTCAGATTACCAAAACTTATAGATATATTTTCTATATTAATCATCACATTAAAACAAAAAGAGTCGGGAGCATTCACTGCTGCCGACTCCACATAATGTATTAAAAATAAAATAAATGTGTCGAAGTTTAATATGCTCTCGCAAAGAGAACACGGCGAGCAGATGGTTTTCCGGTTACCATACACTTGCCCGGAGTCAGGCTCTCTTCATCAGCATCAAAAGGAAGACAACGAATTGTTGCCTTGGTATCCTCTTTAATCCGGTCTTCCGTTTCCGGGGTTCCATCCCAATGAGCCAGAATAAAGCCACCTTTCTCTATCTGTTCCTTGAAATCATCGTATGAATCCACTTTCACGATATGTTCGTTACGATAGTTCAATGCCTTCTGATAAATATTGTTCTGAATATCCTCCAACAATTGTTGTACATATTCTTCGATTCCGTCGCAAGAACGAGTTTCTTTTTCCAATGTATCACGACGCATCACTTCCATTGTATTGTTTTCAAGATCACGGCCACCCATTACCAAGCGAACAGGCACACCTTTCAGTTCGTAATCTGCAAACTTGAATCCCGGACGCTTATTGTCTGCATTATCATATTTCACAGAAATACCCATTGCTTTCAACTTGTTGACAATGCCTTCTACTTTTGCATCAATCTTCTTCAGCATTTCATCATTCTTATAAATAGGAACGATAACTACCTGAATAGGAGCCAAATGTGGTGGCAACACCAATCCGTTATCATCAGAGTGAGTCATTATCAATGCACCCATCAAACGGGTAGATACTCCCCATGAAGTAGCCCAAACATAATCCAGCTTATTGTTTTTGTCAACAAACTGTACATTGAACGCTTTCGCAAAATTCTGTCCCAAGAAGTGAGAAGTACCACATTGCAATGCCTTTCCATCCTGCATCAAACCTTCGATGGTGTAAGTATCCAACGCACCCGCGAAACGTTCATTAGCCGATTTTACCCCTTTGATTACCGGGACAGCCATATACTTCTCGGCGAAGTCACCATACACATGCAACATTTTCTGTGCTTCCGCTTCTGCTTCCTCGCGGGTCGCATGAGCCGTATGACCTTCCTGCCACAAGAACTCCGCAGTACGCAGGAACAAACGGGTACGCATCTCCCACCGCATAACATTTGCCCATTGGTTGCACAAGATAGGCAGGTCACGATAGGAATTAATCCAGTTCTTATATGTACTCCAAATGATTGTTTCAGATGTAGGGCGGATAATCAATTCTTCTTCCAGTTTGGCAGCCGGATCTACGATAACACCGAACCGTCCTCTGCATTCTTCAGACGATAGTGAGTAACTACAGCACACTCTTTGGCAAATCCTTCTACGTGCTCAGCTTCACGGCTAAGGTAAGATTTCGGGATAAGCAACGGGAAATAGGCATTTACGTGACCGGTTTCCTTAAACATATCGTCCAACTGACGCTGCATTTTCTCCCAAATGGCGTATCCGTAAGGCTTGATAACCATACATCCACGCACAGGTGATTGTTCAGCCAAATCGGCCTTCACCACCAAGTCATTATACCACTGAGAATAATTCTCGCTTCTTTTGGTAAGTTCTTTCAATTCTACTGCCATGCTATATCGTTATTTTTGTTTTTCCTTTTTAAGAGTTTGCAAAATTAGTAAAAAAGCATGGGAAAGTACTAATGATTTAGCAAAAATATAGAGTCGAAAAATATAAAAATAACTTATTGATAACGATAATACCACCAATAGGTATCACCATATTCCCGCCGCATACGGTTTTTCTCTTCCACTGGTGATGAAAATTCCTTCTGACGGTTAAGAAACTCATCCAAACGCCGCACCATCAGCGTGTCTTTAACTTCTCTTCCATATCCAGGATGAGTCCGTTTATAAAGCACCAATGCCTCACGATAATAACGCGGCAATGTATCTTGCTCGAAACAATACATATCAACCGCCGATACAAATTTATCCAATTTCTTATCCAGCAGCAATGCACTCATATAATAATTCAAAGCGGTATGTCTACCTATTTCATCACGACAGATACGGGCCAAAAAGTCTACTGTCTCTTCTGCAACATGTGGTCTTACACCAAGATGAGCATACAAGCTATCGGCATTCAAGCGCATAGTTTCCTGAGAATGAGGCGCAAACAAAAGCCTTCCGCACCATAATATTGAGGGTATTCAAACAAATGTTCCCCCATGGTACCTTCCAAAGACATAGCATAGGCTCTAAGCACTGTCAATGTACGGGTTGTTTCCAAAGACTTTGCTCCTATCATCCGTGCAGCTTCATAATGATGATTACGGATAGCCTGCTCCACAGCCAGTTCATGATGAAAATTCACATTCGTATTTCCTATACCTACCGTCATCAGGCATAAAAGTGTCAAAATTGCTAAGTTAGAGTTTATTAAGCCCAATATAGAACCCTCTTGATTCAACCAGGAACGAAACACACGCCGTAAAGTATAGACAACACCTATATATATAAGCAAAAGCAACGGCAGCAGCCAAAACCATTTATCCTCTATGTTTCCTCCGTGGAAAATAGTCCGGTCCACATCCGTCAGCACTCCCAGCAACAGACAAGACGGGAAATAAGAAAGTGTTCGCACAGGGCCTTTTAATCCCATCAATCCATTGATTCCCCAACGGAATACCAATAAAACCACTGTAATGATGATAGCTCCTGCCAACGGAGAATAATGTGTCTTTCCTTGTGACAATGAATAATGCAATGCACCTACGACATCTTTCTGAAGCACAAAAAGATAGACAATACTAAAAATAGAGAAAAGAAGACCGCACGCAACCGTGAGGATGCGGGCGGCTCTTTTATAGGATAAGCTGTTGTTGCTGCTCATAAATTACTCTTTCACTTTTTTCAATACCACAGCCGAACGGGCAGGCAGATACAGTTTCAGCCATTCCTTTTTATCCTTCTTATAAAGAGGGTCGAAATTAGTGAAATGACGTATACTGTCATCAGCCAGACCATTGCCTCCGAAAGCTGTCGCATCCGTATTCAGTACCACATCATACGCCCCGACAGGCACTAGGAAACCATAGTCTGTAAATGATTGGTAGGATTGAAATTAAATACAAAAATCAAATTCTTACGCCGGTAAGCCAACACTTGGTCACCATCGTTATGCCATACCTCAATCACTGGAGTATCCTGAATATTTTTCACACTTTCAATGAGGTGGACCATAGCTGAATCAAAATCGCCCAAGTAATGGTAACACAGGTTCTTATTATCAAAAAGTCCCCACTGACGACGGGCATATTTATGCGACCATCCGTTACCTTCACGTGGAAAATCAATCCATTCGGGATGCCCGAATTCATTACCCATAAAGTTCAAATATCCTCCATTGATGGTAGAGGCAGTAAGCAAACGAATCATCTTATGCAATGCGATGCCACGATGCACTGTATAATTTTCATCCCCTTTCTGGAAATGCCAATACATATCAGCATCTATCAGACGGAAAATAATAGTCTTATCGCCCACCAATGCCTGGTCATGGCTTTCGGCATACGAAATAGTCTTCTCGTCCTTACGTCTGTTGGTCACTTCCCAGAACATGCTGCTCGGTTTCCAGTCTTCATCAATCTTCTCCTTGATTGTTTTAATCCAATAATCCGGAATATTCATGGCCATACGGTAATCAAACCCATATCCACCATTTTGAATCGGTGCTGCCAACCCGGGCATACCCGAAACTTCTTCCGCAATGGTAATCGCTTTGGAATTTACCTGATGAATCAACTTGTTGGCCAATGTCAAATAACAAATCGCATTATCATCCTGATTCCCGTTAAAGTAATCCCCATAATTACAGAAAGCCTCTCCCAAGCCGTGGCTATAATACAACATAGATGTCACACCGTCAAAACGAAAACCGTCAAAACGGAACTCATCCATCCAATACTTACAATTGGACAGCAAGAAATGAATCACTTCATTCTTACCATAATCAAAGCATAAGGAATCCCATGCCGGATGTTCACGCCGGCGCCCGGATAGAAGTATTGATTAGGATCACCGGCAAAATTGCCAAGTCCCTCCACTTCATTCTTCACGGCATGAGAGTGAACAATATCCATAATGACGGCAATTCCCATTCTATGCGCCGTATCAATCAATTCCTTCAATTCATCCGGTGTACCGAAACGGGATGACGGAGCGAAAAAGCTGGAAACATGATACCCGAAACTCCCATAATAAGGATGCTCCTGAATAGCCATAATCTGAATACAATTATATCCGGCTTCCGCTATACGCGGCAATATTTTCTCACGGAACTCATTATAAGTGCCTACCCTTTCTTCTTCCTGAGCCATACCGATATGACATTCATAAATCATCAAAGGATCAGTCTTTGCACGGAACACCTTCTTTCTAAACCGGTAAGGATTCTCCGGCTCCCAAACCTGTGCGCTGAATATCTTTGTCTGATCATCCTGTACCACACGGTTAGCCCATGCTGGTATACGTTCTCCTTCACCGCCATTCCAACGGACTTTCAGTTTATACAAATCACCATGCTTTATAGCACCGCTTTGTAATTCCACCTCCCATACGCCAGGAGAGTTCTTTACATGGTACATCCTATAATCGCCATGCTCTTTCCAGTCGTTGAAATCTCCGATAAGATAAATTTCCTTCGCATTCGGAGCCCATTCACGGAACACCCACCCTCTTCTGGTACGATGCAAGCCGAAATATAAATATCCGGTGGCAAAGTCCGACAAAGTTCCTTTGCCTCCGGTCAGTTCCAATTCTTTGTCCAATGCATGCTGATGGCGTCCTTCAATCGCTGCCGAATACGGTTCCAGCCAAGGATCACTTTCTATTATGCCTAATTTAGGAGTGGTATTTTCCATAATATGATTACTTGTTAGTTATTCTCTTTCAAACCAAAACTTTAACGATCACTTTTTTCACGCCGTCAGGAGACACTCCCGGAGCATGAGCATCCTGTGGAAAAAAGATGGCAAACATTCCCGGCTTTACAGGAATATAGCTTTCGGCAAGTCCCGGATAGAACGAGATATCCTTATCTGCATCATAGTCTGCTTCGGGAAGATCTTCACGGGCTGTATAACCCATCACTTCCACCCCTGACAGAGGAATCTGTATATCAATAAACTGATTATGAGTTTCTAATTTTGCTTCTTCTTTAGTTTTAGGCTTGGTCTGAGAAAAGTTTACTACCAGATCATCACCCTGTAATTTTACTTTTCCTAATTCCTGAGCGTTCAAGTCTGTAGCCTTCAGATATTCCATTGCTTTAGCGAACAAAGGATTCAATGAAGCGTACTTTTCTAAGTTTTCTAATCTGTCTACTACCATAATTATTTCATTTTAATGGTTAAAATATTGCTTTTATCATTCAAAGTCGTCTATTGTGAAATTCGTAAAATCAGCAAAACGCTTCAGTTGCTTGAAAACATCCTCTACTTTGTCCAACAGGTCAGGGGCAAGGAAAAACGCATCAGGCACCATATAAGCACAGGTATAATCTTACATTTTAAATAATCAATATATTCAAAATCTTTCGGAAATCCTTTAGGAGCCGTTTTTAAGTGATTTTCTCCGATAACAGGAAAGTATTGCTTGAACGCAGGATCTTCCACAATTTCTCTGTATTCATCTATGTTGTCATAAATGGACTGGCGGACAGCTTTCAGCACTTTAGATTCCAGACACCAGCTTCCACCAGCAAGCATACAGTTATCATGCTCTATATGAACATAATATCCACAATGTTCTGATTTCTTTCCACGGGCGTTGATATAGCCGCCCAAGTGTATTTTATAAGGAGTCTTATCACTAGAAAAACGCGTGTCACGATAAATTCGGTATGTACAGTCCTTAGCTTGAATACCGACAATACTTTCGTCAAACAACGAAATACGGGCGATGATTGCTGTCAGTAATTCCTCAAACTCTTTTTGAGCTTTCAGATATTCATCCTTATGCTCCTGAAACCACTCCCGATTATTGTTTGTGGCCAGGTTTTTTAAAAATTGAAAGATAACAGATACATCCATGTTACATTATGTTCATGTGTTCACTTGACAAACTTACAAAATATATTTGTAACGAACTAGAAAAAAGCGAAGTATTTATTTTTTTCCCAAGACCTTGAGAAACCCATCATGCAGCTTTCCATTGGTAGCCAACACTTCATGACCGGAATAGAAATCTCCCCCTCCGCTGTAATCTGTCACTTTTCCACCGGCATTCATCAAGATTATCGAACCGGCCGCAATATCCCACGGTCCCAGCAGTCCTTCTATACGGGCTTCAAAGCGACCGGCAGCTACATAGCAAAGTTCTGCCGCAGCTGCTCCTTGCAGGCGCATACCTCCCACATTTCCATACAACTCGTGCACAATATGCTCCGCCAATGGCTTATACTTTTGCGAATCGTATGGAAAGCCTAACGCCACAAACGCTTCGTCCATATCAGAAACATCTGATACATGTATTTCTTTGTTGTTCAGATAAGAAGGCGCTCCTTTATAAGTCCAGTAAAGTTCATCGCGGCATACTTCATACACCACTCCAACCAGCAGTTCTTCTTTACTACGAAGGGCGATACTCACACAATAAGGAGCATTATTATGGATAAAATTGGTGGTTCCGTCCAGCGGGTCTACCAGCCAGCAATAGTTTTCCGTAGTCAGGCTGCCCGAACCTTCTTCGGCAATGAATCCTGCTTCGGGAAGCAATTCCCGAAGTTGAGCCACAATACGGCATTCCGATTCTTTATCTACATACGATACATAGTCGTGAGCATTTTTCTTCTCTACCTTGCTACGGTCAAAACCGCTACGCTCTTTACGAAGAAAAGCACCCGCCCGGAGTGCTATTTCACGTACTTTCAACGTTATCTTCTCTAAATCCAACATTATATTCTTATTTTTGTTCCGCATCCAGCTTCCAAACTTATAAACACCTTTACGGATTACATTTCCATTCTTGTCAGTCTCCACAAAAGCGCCGTGTTTCTTCCCTTGTTTGAAAAATCCGTCATAGCGTACTCCGTTCTTATCTTCAAGCACGCCTTTGCCGTCTTCCTTTCCTCTTACGAAATGGCCCTTATATTTGGTTCCGTCAGCCGTGCGCAAAGTGCCTTCACCGTCGGCCATGTTGTTTTTCCATTCACCTTCATAGTCATCGCCGTTCGCCCAGATATAGTGTCCTTTACCGCTGCGCTGGTTATTCACCCACTGCCCTTCATACACAGCACCGTTGGCCCATGTAAAAGTTCCAGTCCCATGCTGCTCGCCGTTCTTGAACTGCCCTACATACTTGTCGCCATTCTTGTGTACATAAATTCCCTGCCCGGTACGTTCACCGTTTACGTAGTCACCTTCGTAACGGTCACCGCTATTAAAGTAATAAATACCTTTACCATGCTGCACGTCATCCTTCCAGTCGCCCACATACTTGTCACCATTGACATAGTAAAATGTCCCCTTTCCGTCACGTGCGTCATCTTTCCACTCACCTTCATATTTTGACTGGTCGGGCCATACCATAACGCCCTGTCCGTTTTTCTTGTCTTCTTTCCATTCGCCCTCATATTTGGCTCCTGCTTTCCAGGTATAAGTACCCTTTCCGCTACGTTTGTCCTGAAACCAGTTACCTATATAACATCTCCGTTATAATAATACATAGTGCCTTCACCCTGCTGATAGTCGGCAAACCACATACCTTCATACCGGTTATTATTCATAAAATAATAGGTTCCGCTGCCGTGTTGCTGATCCTGGAACCATTGCCCCACATACTTTTCTCCATCGTGAAACGTATATGTCCCGTTCCCCTCGCGTTTACCTTTTATATATTCCCCTTCGTAGGTATTTCCGTTCTTGTAGATTGTTTTTCCTTTACCGTTTGGTTTTCTACCTTTCAGCTCTCCGGTATATTCGCCCCCGTCTTTAAAAGTATAATTCCCGATTTTTATCTGAGCGGTGGCCAATGTACTGACCGATGCCAAAAGCAATAATATATATACGTATTTCTTCATTGGTTCGTTACTTATAATAGATAAGATTTACGCCAAAGATACGATTTTCTATCTTTGGACATGATAGGTTATTACACTTTTTTACCCGCAATGACCTCTATTAAGTTTTCTTTGCAGAAATACTTTTGAGCCAATATGCGTATTTCTTCTCTGGTGATTCCCCGGATGGCATCCAGCGAACGGATAAAGAAGCGTTCGTCCAGCCCTGCCGTTTCTATATAAATCCAGGCATCAGACAAAGAAAAAGGTCCCTCGTACGACCGGCATAAATCGCCCAGCATATAGTTCTTCACCATTTCCAATTCTTCTTGAGGAACGAGATCATTACACAATTTGTCCATCTCCCGATAAACTTCTGTTATGATAGAATTCACATATTCATTGGCCGCCTCGGTACTGACAGTCAGTATTCCCGTTCCCGGATAGGACACAATGCCTGCGCCGATACCGTATGTATATCCCTTGTCTTCACGGATATTGGACATCAGACGGCTTCCGAAATACCCTCCGAACAAAGTGACCATGACACGTGCCTTCAAAAAGTCCGGATGATGACGGTCCATTACGAAACATCCCATTTTCAAGGAACTTTGAAGTGCATCCTCACGTTCTATAAAGATACGCTTTTCTTTGGTGGTAACCGGAGGAACAAGCGTTGTCTTTGCTTTTTCCGTCACTTCCCCCCATTGTCCACTTCCCAAGTTATCTTCTATACAACGGATAATTTCCGATGTGACCTTTCCCGAAATATATACCGAACAATTACCCGAATGATAATATTTCCGATAAAACGAACGGAGCACCTCCGGGGTAATCCGGTCATAATCCTCCGCTACCGCATAGCGCCCGAAAGGATGCTCCGGACCGAACAAGGCTGTATTCAACTGCTTTCGGGCAATCATTTCCACCCGGGTGCTGTTCACCAGAAATTGCTGTTTGTTCGTATCGGCCACCACGGAAAGTTCCTTTGCCGGAAACGTAGGAGCCTTTATCATCTCGGATATGACGGCCAGCGTGCGGGCAAAATATTTATTCAGAGAGTAAAGTGTTATGAATCCATAGTTCACGGAAGAAGATAACTCCAGCCAGGCTCCGTAATAATCCAATCGCTCCGCAATCTGTGAAGACGTTAAATTTCCAGCTCCCTCACGCAGCATCCTATTGGCGAACATAGCCTGCAACGGCTGTTCCTGATTCCATTGTCCGCCTCCTATCAGAAGATCAAAACGTACAACATCCTCGGTTCCCGCATGAATGATATTCAGAGGCATCCCATTCTTCATCGTCCTCCTGTCGGGACGGGTTATACTGAATTCGCTTAGTTGGCGGATTGGCGGTGGGGTGGTTCTGTCCAGCATTTACTTCCCCTCCCTCTGTTTTAAAAATGCTTCGGCACGTGCCAGATCCTGAGGCGTATCAATGCCTATTGTCTCCACTTCACTGATTCCCACCTTAATAGTATAACCATTTTCCAGCCAACGAAGCTGCTCCAACGATTCAGCCAGCTCCAGCGAAGATTGTGGAAGCGAAGTTATTTCTTTCAGTACATCGGCCCGATAAGCATACAGACCGATATGTTTATAGTAAGTATGCCCTTTCAGCCAGCCTTCCTTCTCCGCGTTACGTTGGAAAGGAATGACGGAACGGCTGAAATACAAAGCATTCATATTCTTATTAACCACCACTTTCGGAGAATTTACATTCTCCAAAGCTTCAAACCCGTCTTCGGGAGTGAAAGGTTTCACCAAAGTCGCAATCTGTGTAGCCGAATCTTCAAAGCAAGCTTTCACAGCTTCAAGCTGTGATCTTTGAATAAAAGGTTCATCACCTTGAATATTTACAACCACATCATATCCTTGTCCTACTTTGGTATACGCTTCATAACAACGGTCTGTGCCACTTTTATGGTGAACGGAGGTCATGACCACTTTTCCGCCAAAAGCTTTTACGGCGGATTCAATGCGTTCATCGTCCGTCGCTACGTATGCTTCATCCAATATACCGGCTACTTGTTCATAGACTCTCTGAATCACAGGCTTGCCTCCCAAGATGCCAAAGGTTTGGCCGGAAAACGTGTTGAGGCATATCTCGCAGGAATAATTCCAATAAATTTCATGGTACCATTTCTTTTATATATTCATGCAAAAGTAACAAAAACATTTCATACATTTGCACCATTAATGCAATAAATGTTATGGACGAACACCATTATTTGCTTTGTATGGGCTCTAATACAAACCGTTACGCGCAACTCTCGGTTGCACGGGAAGCATTACGTGCCACATTTCCTGATATTCATTTCGGCGAGATGATGGAAACGGAAGCTGTTGGCAGCGGCTTTCACTCCCCTTTCAGCAATCAACTGGCAAAATTCAGCACAACGCTTTCACCCGATTCTGTTCATGATTTGTTTAAAGAATTGGAACGACGCTGCGGACGGATTCCTGAAGACAAGGCTCAAGGAGTAGTAAAACTGGATATTGACCTACTGGTCTTTGACAATAAGATATTAAAACCGGAAGATATGGAAAGAGAATATATCCGCCGTGGAATGTCTGTGCTTTTTTAGAATTTATACCTTTTATATATTAATTATTATTCACCTTGTGATAACCCGCCTCCATATCCCCCTACGGCAAACGATAGTGTTACTGAAAGGGCCAGCCTGACAGGTGGGAAAACAGCTAAGTATCTTCATTGGCAGACCTAAGGCTTTCTACCAGGAAGGCTAAGGCTTTCCGGCCGTTCTATTTCTATCTCCATAGGCTTTGGAGTTATCTCCATAACCTTTGGAGTTATCTCCGCAGCCTTTGGAGTTAACTCCATAAGCTTTGGAGATAGAACACAACAGGGAAAAAAGCCTTAACCTGCCAAGAAAAAGAGGTTAGCCTTCCTTGAAAAAACATTTAATAAAAACTAAAGAACACATTTTTTTCACTTCATCTGTTTGTTGTTTCCAATGATTCCTTATACATTTGCGTTTACTAACAATTCTGTTAAACAAATATGATAATATGAAAGAAGAAACGAGCAATACAGAACAATCCATACTAAAAGCCGCTGAAAAAGAATTCCTTAAGAAAGGATTCTCCGGAAGCAAGACAACAGAAATAGCTAAGGAGCTGGTGTAACCCATGCCATGCTGCATTATTATTTCCGTACAAAAGAGAATCTGTTCAACAAAGTATTTGAAGAAAAAGCCAAGCAACTGGCCGATACATTCCTTTCTCGTGTAGATGAATCATTGCCTTTTTTGGAGAAAATAAAATGTTTCATTGAAGCACACTTCGACCTTTTGACTGCTAATCCCGAACTACCTTTATTTATATACAGGGAGATTCTGACCAATGAATGCGGAAAAGAAATTTGCCGTAAAACCTTGTTCCCTAATTTCCGGTTAGCAATCAGTCTGCTCGACCGGTCACTGCAAGAGGAAATAAAGAAAGGCACAGTACGCCCCGTCAAAGCGGAAGATTAATGGTCAGCGCCATTTCACTCAATATCTTCGTCTTTGTGGCAAACCCACTGATACAATTGTTTGTGGAAGAAAAAGGTGAAGAATATCATCAATATATGGAACGCAGAAAACAAGAAAATGTAGAAATCATATTAAGCAGATTAAGAAAATGAAAAGGTTATTCATTCTCACAACCTTTCTTCTTGGCATCAGTCCCATTTGTTTGAATGCACAGGAACTCACGCTGGAAGAGTGTCAGCAGCAAGCCCGGGCACATTATCCGCTGATTAAACGATACGGGCTGATTGAAAAGACGAAAGAATACAATATCTCTAACGCTGACAAGGGTTATCTGCCGCAAGTTTCATTATCCGCCAAAGCCAGTTATCAATCGGATGTAACGGAAATACCCGTTGACCTACCCGGAATTGATATTCGCGGTATGCGCAAGGATCAATACCAAGCTATGCTGCAACTGGACCAAGTGGTATGGGACGGTGGTAACATCCGGGCACGGAAAGAGGTAACCCGTGCACATCCGAAGTGGACAAACAGAAACTGGAAGTGGACATGTATGCCATCAACGAACGGGTAAACCAACTTTTTTTTGGTATCCTGTTATTGAAAGAGCAATTGAAGCAAAACCAGCTTATGCAGGAAGAATTACAAAGGAATTATGACAACGTTACAGCGTATGTAAAGAATGGTATTGCCAATCAAGCTGATTTGGATGCTGTAAAAGTGGAACAATTGAACAACATACAGCAACGTCATACTCTGGAAGCCACATATCGTGCTTACAGCGAGATGTTGAAGATCATGATTAACCACCCTACTCCTTTAACCGGGAACACACTAAAGAAACCAGATGTAAATGCCTTATTATATAAAGGAGAAGCCTATTCTGCAGAATTCATCCGACGTCCGGAACTTAACTTGTTTGCGGCACAAAATCAGCAACTGGAGGCGCAACGTAAACAACTTACCGCCAAGAACCTGCCTAGGTTAGGCATATTTGTACAAGGAGCATACGGCAACCCGGGACTGAATATGCTGAAAAATGAATTTTCGGCCTATTACGTAGCAGCGTACGCCTTTCCTGGAACTTCAGTAACCTATATACTCGTAAGAATGAATCTCGCCAATTAATACTGAATCAACAAGATGTGAACGTACAGAAAGAAACGTTCTTGTTTAACACTCATCTGGAAATCACTCAAAACAACAGTGAAATTAAGAAACTGACGGAACTGATGAAGAACGATGAGGAGATTATCACCCTACGTAACAACATTAAAAAATCAGCCCAAGCAAAAGTTGCCAACGGAACACTGACCGTTACAGAAATGCTACGTGAAGTAACAGCCGAGAACATTGCCAGGCAGAATAAGATTCTGCATGAAATTCAGTTATTATCAGCCATTTACGAATTAAAATACACAACAAACCAATATGAGAACAAATAAATATATCTTGCTTGCCGCCACTCTGTTCGGTTTATCCTCTTGCGGAAACAAGAAAGGCGACTATGATGCATCAGGCACATTTGAAGCTACCGAAGTAATTGTATCCTCCGAAGCCAATGGCAAGATCATGCAATTCAATATAGAAGAAGGACAGTTATTAAAGGCCGATGAAGAAGTGGGGTGTATAGATACCTTACAACTCTATTTGAAAAAGATGCAGTTACTGGCCAGCGGTAAAGCGATAGCCAGCAAAAGCACGGACATCAATAAACAGATAGCTGCCACAAAAGAACAAATCGGCAAAGCCGAATATGAAAGAAAACGCACAGAAAACTTGCTGAAGGAAAATGCCGCCACCCAAAAACAAATAGATGATATTGACTCCCAGATTGCCGTTCTGAAAAAACAGTTGGAAGCACAGATCTCTACGCTTCAACGCGGCAATGCCAGTATCACAGAAGAAAGCTCGGCCTACGAAATACAAGTAGCCCAACTGGATGACCAGCTTCGCAAATGTCACATTACCAGTCCGATTTGCGGAACAGTACTGGCCAAATATGCCGAAGCCGGGGAACTGGCCACGCAAGGAAAACCTTTATTTAAAGTGGCGGATGTGCAACATCTTTTTTTACGCGCCTATATCACCGCCGATCAATTATCTCAACTGAAATTAGGAGATAAAGTAAAAGTGTTTTCTGATTTAGGAGAAGATGACCGCCGGGAATACGAAGGGACAATCACCTGGATTTCAGACAAATCGGAATTCACCCCTAAAACAATCCAGACACGTGACGAACGCGCCAATCTGGTATACGCCACAAAAATAGCAGTAAAGAATGACGGATACATCAAGATAGGCATGTACGGAGAAATGAAGAAATAAATAAGACAATGGATTATATCGTTTCTGTCAAAGGAGTTAGCAAAAGTTACGGTGAAGTTCAAGCCCTGAAAGATGTATGCTTTGAGGTGAAACCGGGAGAAATCTTCGGGCTTATCGGACCGGACGGTGCAGGAAAGACTACTCTTTTCCGCATTCTCACCACATTGGTGCTAGCCGATGAAGGGAAAGCGGAAGTCTGCGGGCAGGATGTGGTGAAGAATTACAAAGAGATACGCCGGCAGGCAGGATATATGCCGGGACGTTTTTCCTTATACCAGGATTTGTCCGTAGAAGAGAATCTCACTTTCTTTGCCACGCTTTTCAATACCACTATCCGGGAGAACTACGCATTGGTAAAGGATATCTACCAACAAATAGAACCTTTCAAACACCGGCGTGCCGGAAAACTATCCGGCGGCATGAAACAAAAACTGGCTCTGAGTTGTGCACTGGTTCACAGGCCTTCCATTCTGTTCTTGGACGAACCTACCACCGGTGTGGACCCTGTATCCAGAAAGGAGTTCTGGGACATGCTGCTGAAATTGAAACAAGAAGGTCTTACCATCATTGCGGCAACGCCTTACCTGAACGAGATGAAATGCTGTGACCGTATTGCATTTATTCGTGAAGGAAAGATTCAAGGCATTGACACTCCGGACCGTATTCTTCAACAGTTCAGTTCGGTCCTTTCTCCTGAAGGGCTGTCTTTTAATGAACCGCAAGTCACCGGACGATACGCCATAGAGGTAGAAGGCTTGACCAAACAATTCGGCAACTTCACTGCAGTGGACCATATCTCATTCAAAGTGAAACAGGGAGAGATTTTTGGTTTCCTAGGTGCTAATGGCGCCGGAAAAACAACAGCCATGCGCATGTTATGCGGTTTATCACAACCTACCGGGGGAAAAGGTACAGTAGCGGGCTTTGACATAGCCACGCAATACGAGCAGGTTAAAAAGAAGATCGGATATATGAGCCAGAAGTTCTCACTGTATGAAGATTTAAAAGTATGGGAAAACATCCGGCTATATGCAGGGATTTATGGAATGAGCGACAAGGAGATCGCTGAGAAAACAGACAAGGTGCTGGAACAATTAGGACTCTTGAATGAGAAAAACACATTGGTCCGGTCACTTCCCTTGGGATGGAAACAAAAGCTGGCTTTCTCGGTAGCTATTTTCCATGAGCCGAAGATCGTTTTTCTGGATGAACCGACAGGAGGGGTAGACCCTGCCACACGCCGGCAGTTCTGGGAATTGATTTATCAGGCAGCAGAACGAGGAATCACCGTCTTCGTTACCACCCATTATATGGATGAAGCGGAATACTGTAATCGGATTTCAATGATGGTGGATGGAAAAATCGAAGCGCTGGACACCCCACAACGGTTAAAAGAACGGTTCCATGCCCAAGATATGGATGAAGTATTCAGACAATTGGCACGCAAGGCCGTAAGAAGTTGAAAAAGAGATAGAGAAAAAGAGAATGAAACAATTTATATCATTTGTGCGAAAAGAATTCTATCACATTTTCCGGGACCGCCGGACGATGCTGATATTACTAGGTATGCCTGTCGTACAAATTATTCTTTTCGGTTTTGCCATCACCACCGAAGTAAAGAATGTAAAAGTAGCCGTGCTGGATTTCTCAAAAGATGTATCCACCCGGCAAATCATCGACAAACTGGATGCCAGTGACTATTTCAATGTCAACAAGATGCTATATGACAACGACGAGATAGAGGAAACACTCCGGAAAAGCAGTTCAGACCTGGTCATTGTGTTTGAGGCCGGTTTCGATAACAATCTGCGGCATACCGGTAAAGCCCGAGTACAACTGATAGCCGATGCCACCGATCCCAACAATGCTACCATACTGACCTCTTACGCATCCAATATTATTGCAGATTATCAGCAAAGCCGGATCATGCAACAACAATCACCCATACAGATTATCCCCCAAATAAAGTTATTGTACAATCCGGGTATGCAAAGTGCCTACAATTTTGTGCCGGGAGTAATGGGATTGATTTTAATGTTGATATGCGCCATGATGACTTCCATCTCTATTGTCCGTGAAAAAGAAACCGGTACGATGGAAGTATTGCTGGTATCTCCCGTACGTCCGCTATGGATGATTATAGCCAAAATGGTACCTTACTTTGTGCTGTCATGCGTCAATCTGGTCACAATTCTGCTGCTGTCTGTTTATGTATTACATGTTCCGGTAGCAGGCAGTCTTTTTTCGTTGGCTTTGCTCTCATGGATCTTCATCGTAGTATCTCTGCTGTTGGGATTATTGGTTTCCACTATCGCCCGTACCAAGTGGAAGCCATGCTGTTTTCGGGAATGGTACTGATGATGCCTACCGTTCTACTTTCCGGCATGATATTCCCCATCGAGAATATGCCTCTTCCTTTACAGCTGATTTCAAATGTCATCCCTGCCAGATGGTATATTGTCGGAATCAAGAAAATCATGATTGAAGGATTGAGTATCAGTTATGCACAGGGAGAAATGAGTATACTTATGCTGATGGCTGTTGTCCTTTTACTCATCAGCCTAAAAAAGTTTAACAAACGATTAGAATAAGCTCCGGAAGATATGATAAAGTATTTATTAGAAAAAGAATTCAAGCAACTGCTGCGCAACCCGATGCTTCCGCGGATACTGCTCGTATTTCCCTGCATCATCCTGCTGGTGTTGCCTTGGGCCGCAAACTTTGAAATCAAGAATATGAATCTCAGCGTAGTGGATAATGACCGCAGTCCCTATTCCACCCGACTGGTTCAGAAGGTGGGAGCTTCCGAATATTTTCATCTGGTAGATGTTTCAAACAGTTACCAGGAAGCGATGCAATGCATTGAAAAAGGAGATGCTGACCTCATTTTGGAAATCCCGCCACACTTCGAACGCGATTTGCTGAAAACCGGTGTAGCAAAAGTACTGGTTTCAGCCAACACCGTAAACGGAACGAAAGGAACTTTAGGAAGTTCCTACCTCAGTAATATAGTGAATGCCTATGCCACTGAAATCCGGGCTTCCCATTTCGGCTCTATTTCTCCCTCCCCGGTGATAAATATAGATACCCAAGGACGTTTCAACCCCTATCTGGATTATAAGGTATTTATGGTTCCGGCACTGATGGCACAATTGTTGATGATGTTATGCGGCTTTCTGCCTGCTCTTAATATTGTGAGTGAAAAAGAATTCGGAACCATCGAACAAATCAATGTGACTCCTGTAAGCAAATTCACTTTCATTCTGGCCAAGCTGATTCCTTACTGGATAGCCGGCATACTGATCCTCACAATCGGTATCATTCTGGCATGGTTAGTTTATGGTCTGGTTCCGGCCGGTCATTTATGGCTGCTTTATTTCTTTGCATTATTATTCATTATCGTTATCTCGGGCATGGGGCTGGTAGTTTCCAACTATTCCCAAACCATGCAGCAGGCCATGTTTGTCATGTTTTTCTTTGTGATTATCATCATGCTGATGAGCGGGTTGTTTACTCCCATCAACAGTATGCCCGAATGGGCACAAACCATAACCATTGCCAATCCTTTGAAGTACTTCATACAGGTAACACGTATGGTTTACCTGAAAGGAAGCGGATTCAGTGACCTGATTATGCAATTTATCGCCTTGTTCCTTATGGCCATCGCTTTGAACGGTTGGGCGGTATTCAGCTACAAAAAGAATTCATAACAGATAAATCGGAACATTTACTTGTTTATCATTGTTAATATCAGTAGCTTAGCAATCTGTTGCTAACCTGATTTTTAATTATCAAAAAGAAAAAAGTTATGAAATTCTTTATTGACACAGCCAACCTGGCACAAATCCGCGAAGCAAATGCATTGGGCGTACTGGATGGTGTAACCACAAATCCGTCTTTAATGGCCAAAGAAGGCATTAAAGGAGTTGAGAACCAACATAAGCATTACATTGAAATATGTAATATAGTGGATGGAGATGTCAGTGCCGAAGTGATTGCTACCGATTATGAAGGAATGATTCGTGAAGGCGAAGAACTTGCCGCCCTTAACCCACACATTGTAGTAAAAGTTCCTTGTATTGAGGACGGCATCAAAGCTATCAAATATTTCAGTAATAAAGGAATCCGCACTAATTGTACACTGGTTTTCTCTGCCGGACAGGCATTACTTGCGGCAAAGGCGGGGGCTACCTATGTATCTCCATTTGTCGGCAGACTGGATGATATTTGTAATGACGGTGTAGGACTGGTTGCACAAATTGTAGAATTGTACCAAACTTATGACTACAAGACACAAGTTCTTGCCGCCTCCATCCGAAACACCTTACATATATTACAATGTGCGGAAGTGGGAGCAGATGTAGTAACCTGCCCGTTATCCGCCATTAAAGGCCTTCTAAACCATCCATTGACAGATACAGGATTAGAAAAATTCCTGGCCGATTACAAAAAGGTAAACGGATAATAAAAAAACGTTCCCTCGCCAATCCAAAGGCGGGGGAATTTGTTTTCCAGACATTACGAAACTAATAATTTCCCTAATGTCGCTTATAGTTAGCAAATAGTCGGATAAGGTTG
>ENA-OQAA01000034-OQAA01000034.1-human-gut-metagenome-genome-assembly--contig:-NODE-34-length-86346-cov-3.955300_pt1 | contig 86346 bp, 102 predicted proteins | sample MGYA00242489_ERZ504515 | MGnify/ENA primary metagenome ERZ504515 (study PRJEB26092, sample SAMD00036237) | human gut metagenome | host: Homo sapiens | study: EMG produced TPA metagenomics assembly of... | reverse complement strand
ATAAATCATGGATACAGCAAGTGATAAAGCATTACAGCGTTTCGCCGAACTGATGATCGAAAAGATAAAGCAGGTGGAAGACAACTGGCAAAAGCCTTTGGTTCGGGATAAAGGGTGGGGGACTTCCGCAAAATATCGAGGGAAGAACCTACAACGGAGTAAATTCCTTCATGTTGTTTCTACTTTCGGAAAAAGAGCAGTACAGCCTGCCGGTCTATATGACCTTCATGCAAGCCAAAGACAACGGCCTTAACATACTGAAAGGAGAAAAGTCATTCCCAGTCATTTACTGGAATTTCTCAGTAAGAGACAAGAACGGAAAGAAAATACCTTTCGACGTATATAAGAACCTGGATAAAAACGAGCAGCAGGAATATAAGGTCACGCCGTTTCTGAAGACATACAATGTGTTCAACGTACAGCAGACCAATCTTCAGGAAACGAAACCGGAGAAATGGGAAGCATTGAAGGAGCAATTCAAGATACCGGCCATCAAGGACGAGCAAGGGATGCTCACCGTGCCTCTGATTGATGCGATGGTACGGGAACAGCAATGGATCTGCCCCATTTATTCCAAGGAAGGAAATAGTGCTTACCATGCAAGGGGAGAAGATAACCATATCGTCGTACCCCTGAAGGGGCAGTTTAAGGACGGAGAGAATTTCTACTCCACACTACTGCATGAGATGGCGCACTCGACTGGAGAACCTGAGCATCTGAACCGGGAAAAAGGCGTGATTTTCGGAGACAAGCAATATGCCAAAGAGGAACTGGTTGCCGAACTCACCTCCGCTACCGGTCGGGCAAAGCTGGGAATATCCACCCATATCCGGGAAGAAAATGCCATGTATCTAAAAAACTGGCTGGGAGCTTGAAAGAAGATCCCAAATTCATCTACAACATCCTTGCCGATGTAGGAAAAGCCAGCAATATGATTCAGGAACATACCGCACGGATGGAACAGTACCTCACACCGGAGGAACGGTTCACGCAGGCCGTCCTGCAAGACAACCGTCCGGTATTGGAGCAGATGAAAAACGAAGGTTTTACCCCTTCATCACGGTTATTGGAAAGTGTTGCGGCAAACCATCCTACAGCCGACAACCTTGAAACGCTACACAGCACTTTCGGCATTTCGCTGCCTTCCATGGAAGCGGAGCCAGCATGAAAAATATGAATGAGCCACAGCTCGGATTATAAACTTTTAAAAACCATCATTATGTTTACAGGACAAATTATCGGTTATGTCGGTGCGGATGCCCGGCAGAACAAGAACGGAAAAGGATTCAACTTCCATGTATCCACCAAGTACAAGAACGTGAACAACGAGGAACAGACCCTATGGGTATGCTGTTTCGTGAATTACGAGAGTAAAGTCTTTGAGTATCTGAAAAAAGGGACACAGGTATATGTCTGCGGCGATGTGTATGCCGATGTATTCCAGAAGGATGACGGTAGCCACATCCCATCCGTCAGCCTGACCGTCTCACGCATTGAGTTACTGGGAAAGGCAGAGAAAAAAGAGAGCGGTGACGGAACGGCATCCGGACAACCCCAATAACAGCAACGGCCATGGAAAGAGAGAAGAAAGACCTGTCATTCATCCTGATCCTGCTATCCACGCTCATCGGGACAGCCGTACTGTTTCAGTGGCTATCGTTACGGGATTATACGCTCCACTACGTAATCCGGCCATGTGGGAAAGGCTGATGGAGAAGGATATCCTATTCCGGTTTCTCTACGTTATCCTGATCGGAGGCCTCGCTTTTCTCTTTCCGGTTGGCAAAGTGAAAGACGAAAACAAGAAATGGGTTTACACCAGTATGACACTGGTTACGGCATCCATGCTGGTTGTCGGATTCAGCCGGTTATCAGCGTGGTATAACCTATTTGTATTTCCCATTCTATTCGTAGCGTACACGCTGCTTGTCATCAAGACTCTGCCTTATTTCATCCGGCGTCATGCCCAATCCGATGATAGCATTTTCGGGTTAAGCCGGGAAGAATCGGCTTTCTACTTCCGCTTTGAAACCGCCTCCGGGCCGCTGGTCATCCATAAGCCGCAGCAGAATGTCTATATCGACGGCGGTCCGGGAAGCGGTAAATCAGAGAGCTGGATCAAGGGAATCATCTACCAGTGCGCCGAGCGCAACTATGCCGGATTCGTGTACGATTGGGAGGGTGATCCCACCAAGGACAAGTCACCCATCCTCTCACGTATCGCATACGGAAGCATCGAACATTTCCGGAACAAGGGGATGGAAACACCCCGTTTCGCCTATATCAACTTTGTGGATATGTCACGCACGGTCAGGGTGAACGTACTTTCTCCGCAATACATGTCAAAGGGAAACGAATCGCTATTCATCCGCAATATCATCATGACACTGATGAAGAATCTGGAAGCAAGCTGGAAGGAAAAGACCGACTTTTGGGCCAACAATGCCATCAACTACGTCTATTCAATCGCCTATAAATGTTTCAAGGAAAGGAAGCTTGGTATCTGTACGCTGCCCCATGTGATAGCCCTTGCCCTTTCTGACAGCAACCTAGTATTCCACTGGCTGTCGGAAGATCCTGAAATCGCATTGAACATGTCCTCCATGCTGACCGCCTGGAAACTGGGTGCACAACAGCAGACAGCCGGAGCCGTATCATCCGCACAGACTCCGTTGGTACTCCTGAACAACAAATACATCTTCTGGGTGTTGTCGCCACTTCCCGAAGAAGAGTTCTCTTTGGATATAACCAACAAGGAACACCCAACGCTGTTATGCGTAGCAATGCGCCCACCATCAAGGAAGCCGTTTCCCCTGCTATTTCCTGCATCGGCAGCGTCTTGATGTCACAGATGAACAATCCCGGCAAAGCGACCAGCATATTCATGGTAGATGAATTTCCGACCATCCTGTTGCAAGGCATTGACACTTTCATCGGAACCGCCCGGAAGCACAATGTCGCTACCATTCTCGCCGTTCAGGACTTCAACCAAGCGGTCAGGGACTATGGAGAGAAAAGTGCCAACATCCTGAAAGCCTCCTGCGGAACGCAGGCTTACGGTATGACCGGAAATGAGAAGACCGCCAAAGACATCGAGAACTTGCTTGGGGAGAAGAAAGAAGCGCAAGAATCTTATTCACACCAAGCCGGTGGCAATAACAGTGTCACGGAGAGCCTGCAAAAAGAAAAAGTCTTAAAGGCAAGGGACATTGCCGGACAAGCAGCCGGACACTTCATTGGCAAGATTGCCGGAGGCAAGCCGCCATTCTTCAGCGTGCAGATGGATATGTGCCGTTTTGAAGAGAAGGAGATACCCCGTTTCTCCTTACCGGTCAAACTGGGCAACGGCAAAGAAGAGATGGAACTGGAAATCCTGGAAGAGATTATCCAGCAGAACTACATCAAAATCATTGAAGATGTCAACGCCATCCTCAAAAAGATAGAGGACAAATTAAAAGAAAAGTCAGCAGTTCCGCCAACCGGGACACACAAGACAGAACAAAAAATCATCCGATAACATTCAACAAAAGAATCCTACCATGAGAAAAATTCATTCATTATTAGCGGCAGCCTGCTTATTGGCCGCTTCATGCAACAAAGAGGAAATCCAATCGGAAACAGACAAAGCCGGCATGTATCACATCACCGTAGCCGTAACCGGTTCCTCACCCAAAGGCAGTGTGCATATATATAATCTTGACGGCGTGAGATTCAGGAACGAACGCACCGGTACCTCCGCAGCTTCCGTAGATGAGAGTTTCACCGATAAAGCGGAATACAGCACGGAAAAGCCTGTCAGCCAAATTACCGTGCAAGGCATTCTCTATTCAAAAGAGAGTGCTATCATCACCATGCAGATAAAAAAAGACGGGGAAAGCGTATTCAACCAGAGCAAACAGTTGGAGGCCGTTCCCGGTATAGACACTACTGTTGATTTGGTTTACAGTACCTTGAAATAAAAATGCAGACGAATCAAAAAACATATACTTTCTCTTCCATATTTAGATGATATTTCTTATCTTTATGAAAGATAATCTTTCTCATTTATAATCTAAGCTCAGATAAAATGAGATTCAACTAATCCAGTCAACGTTATGAAAGTCGATTTCAATCAGATAAAAACAACCATTTCTCTGCCCGATTTCCTGCTGGAACTAGGATGGAAAATCGTGGAAGGCTCTTCCAACTCCTGTCCCAAAATGAGCAACGGAACGCATACCATCGTCATCAAGCGGAACTCGCAGAACCAATACACCTATTGGGACGTGCATAGTGACAGCGTGCGTGGCCGCAGTATCATGGATCTGATGCAGGAACATCTATTTGAAACAACCGGAAAAATGCCGTCCTTGCGCGAGGTGGGGGAGATCCTTCAGAACTACATCAACACCAACCGCATCACGACACCCGAAAAAAGCCGGTATGAAGTAGGTAACACAAGCATGAGAGCGGACGAACTTCAATTCTACTTGAGCCAGCTACAACCCTACAAGGGCAATTATCTCCAGAAAAGAGGTATCCTGAAAGAAAGCATTGAAAGCCGGTTCTTCAAAGACACTTTCTTTATCCGTGAGGTAAAGAACAAAGGGAGTGTTTACCGCAACGTGTGCATCAAGATGTACAATGAAAACGGTGTGCAAGCCATTTCTCAACGAAATGAAACATTCAAAGGGATTATCGGTGGCAAGTTCGACTGTCTGGCGACCAGCAACCATGACAAAAGCCGCCCGATAGACATTCTCTACATTGGGGAGTCATTTATAGACTGTATCTCCCACTATCAATTACGCCATTCCGGAAACGACCTCAATCTTGTATATGTATCTACGGAAGGGACATTCACGGAAGGACAAATGAGGCTATTACGCCTGATTCTTGACAAGAACCAGGTAAAGGAGCTCCGGAGCATCTTTGACAACGACAAACAAGGGCACAAGTACACTCTATGGCTGCATCGTTACTTTCATGGCGATACGACTGATGTCGAGAGCTGAGTAACGATGAACTCCGCAACAAGGTACGGAAACTGAAGAACGTCGAACTTTCGGAAAACAAGGATTGGAACGATGATCTGAAAATCTCGTGTGGCATCTGTTCCTCCACGGAGGACGGCCAGTAACCTCATAGATTTGCTCCATCACATAATACGACAACCTATAAAATCAGATCAATATGAATATCAAGCATTTATTTTTTTGTATGCTGCTCATTGCCTTTTCCTCATGCAGCAAACCCGGCTATGAGAAGGCCATTGCGGAATGGGTTCAGACAGATTCTCACGGCACCTGGACGGATTTAAAGTTCGAACTACTGGAAGTGTTGGAAACAGAAGACGTCACCGTATCGGACAGCCTGTGCTACCTGAACAACAAAAGCGCACAATTATCCGCTGTCATACAGAAAGCGGAAAGTCCCCGTGCCTTATTCAAACCGTCCTTTTCCGCCTATATGGAAGCCGAAAAAAGCCTGAAAGCAACGGATGCCATGAAAGCCATGTACCTGCACCGTGACAGTACGGAAGTTATCGGCAAGATATTAAAATGCAGGTATGCCATCGTCCAGCCACACTCAGGGGTGCAGCAGAAAAAGACGGCTTCTTTCCTATTGTCCCCCGACATGGAAAAATGTATCGGCAAACTAAAGCGACAAGCAAATAATCCGAGCGTAACGATGTGTAGCGACAACGTTTTTTGGGGTTCTTTTTTGGGCGTCTTCCAAAAAAGAACTCCCACACATTTAGATGTGTGGGCTATTCATTACACTACCATCCTTTCCCTTATCAACGGTATATTATCCCGTACCAAATTCAGAATCCGGTCATGATAGGCTGATAATTGGTTAGACTTTCCACGACACTGGCACACCTCCATCCTGCTAAGTGAAAACTCCACCGTTTCCATGCGCCTTCCATCCACCGTTGCCGACATTATCAACGAATCTTCTCTCTTATAATAGGCGTTGCTGAATACACAATGATGCAGCAACTTTCCCTCTTTGTAAAAGTCCGAAAGGCTTTCCAATACCCGAACCATAATATTTCCATCCGCAAACGAAAGATTAAAGAAACGTGATTTGGCAGCAATATAGTCTTTTTCATCCTTTTCAGAATATTTTTTCTTACATTTCCCCATCACCCAATCATGCGCTTCTTCTACATTCAACGGACACAAATAATGAGGATTTCTCGCATCCAATTTATTTTCTATCAGCATATCCACATAGTCCAGCCACAAGTCCGCATCATGTATCACATAGTCATGTCTTAAACAGATTTTTACATACGTCCAATACTTATCTATACCGTATTTTCTCTCTAAAAATCTCAAGAACAAATTCATTTGCCCTGCCTTATATAATATCTCCATCCGATTATCAGTTAATAATGTCATAAAGAAGGAACTCGGACAAATATCATAAAAGGCACCCTTAAATCCATTCCTCGTAAGTTCGGGTATCACTTTCATTCTCGGATAGATAACTGCCGGGCAAATATCATAAATACGGTCATGATGCACATTCCGCTTACGCAATTCCAAAGAACTTCCATATATCCATGCATCGTAATAAAATATAGACATGCCCCGCAGCAAAGACAGCGTTTCTGTCTTGCCCTCTTTATTCATCCAACACTGTACCGCCTCAATTATAAAGTAATTAGCCGGAGACCCTTTTTTCAGCCGGCAGTCCACCATAAAAAAACGGATAACTTGATATTGCTTGTATGTAGTAATCACACAAAAATATTCTTTATATACAGCCGTCCTTTTCCTGCTATTCTCCAATTTCAGGTTCATACCGCAATGAGGACATTTACAGTTTTTCTTATCTTCCTTATCCCGCCATGTATGCCCACAATCCAAACAAAAGCAATTCCCCTTTGCATCACGCTTGAAATAATGCACAAAGCAATGTTTATAGGCATAACGCTTTTGAGCCTCTGAAACGGGAGCTAACTTCCTGCTCCCATTCACGATTTCCATTTGTAATTTTGTCTTGGGTTTCATATCAAAAAAGAGTTAACTGGGTTTGTACTTCGGTGTTGTTCTCACGTTTAGCTTGTTGACGCTTCTTCAACTTTGCCAATTCTTCCTCCTGCAATTTTTTGATAGCAGCCTCACGAGCCGCTTTCTTTTCTTCCTCTGACAATTCAACATGATGATTTACGACTACATTACATTTCAATGGCTACCCACCTCAATATTATCTTCCTGATAATAGTGCAACGCCATACCAAAAATTTCATCATCACTAAAACCACAGCAACCGCTTTTCTTCACTTGGTTTAAAATATAGGTAATGCAATTATCTATATTCTTTGTAGGTTTTTGATAGACTGGAGCAAACAGACTATCCACCGCTGCCATATTATCAAGGTATGCCTTGATGGTACTTTTAAATTGTTCTGACACTTTCATAGTATATCATTTTTAGATTTCATTTCACAATAAGCCAATTTCACGAGAAACAAGGAGAATAGCAAATAAGAGCCAACAACGTAACCGACACAACCTTTATCGGACTTGGCGTTATTACCGCTCCGACAAACATAGCCACTGCACAAAGAGCGATGATGACCGAAAAACAAATTGAATGATTTGCATATACTTCTGCTACTTAGTTTGTTAAACTTCTAATTTTATGCTTCAGCTAGATTTAAAGACCTTTTTTTAAAACCCCTTTCCGGGATGGCCTTTTCTTTCTGCCGACTTTTTTTTTTTGAGCTTTCATGCCCCATCTGAGTTTATGAGCCTTTTTTTTACGGCACACAACAATAAGGAAGGAGGGATTAAGAAAAGTTTTGGACGACAAAAAATGTTGGGGACAGCGAAGCCGTCCGGCGTTATTTTTTTCGGGACAAAGGGGCGAAGACCGGAACTCTTTCGTATCCATCCACCGAAATAAATTTGCCGTTCAAAAACAAAGGATCTCAGATGGAGCTATGAAAAAAGCACATTAGGGAGGCAGAAAACAAGGAAAAGGGCAGTACGGAAAGTAAAACAAGCCATACGGTTTTGCAAGCAAAACCATACTCCTATCTCCCTGCCACAAGTGACAGGGGGGAACGGGTTAGCAACGGACTGCCGGGACAAACGGTAAAAGGAAGGGACTGCAATACGGAAGAAGGAGGTTGTTTCGGCAATGCCGAAGCTCCGGATGATGACCATTGCAATCCCGCCCACGTTTGGAACTTCTCTTTTCCGGTTTACCCGTAATCAGCCGCATAGCGGATGATTACGGGTAACGGGAATGAGAACAGTCATTCCGATGAAGGGAGGGTGGGAAAGAATACTGCGTGAACGCAAAAACACAGTATGTCATCTTAAAACAATATCTTTAAAAAGTTTTTCAGAAGAAATGCTTACCAATATCCTAATAATTATTACTTTTGATAACATAATACAACGATATGGAAAAGAAAAAGATTACAATAGAGGTAGAACCAGCTACAGCCGTAGCTACCGTCGGTTTATTGCGTGGGATATTTCCCAGTATCATCGAACAACTGGAAAGCAAGCCGCAACAAACGGCAGCCCCTTAAAATTCAATAAAGTAGAAAATATGCAAGAAGTATTGGATGAGATTTATGAAAAGTGCATTGCCGAAACGAACCTCCGGGAGTTTGCCCAGGCGCACTTAAATAGTGACGGATTACCTAACTGATACAGAAATACGGAATCTGCCAGCCATCCTTATTCCAAATAACAAATGGTACAGAATTACACACCTGTCATGTGGGATGACAAAGCATTTGCCTTTGTCCCCTACGAAGCATTCAGTGATTTGCCACATTATCCCAAAGAAAAATGTGAGCAAATTTGCAAAGAGCTGAACAGCCTTATAAGACTATGTACTTATAGGCCGAAAAAGGAAGATATTTATTTTCATCCGGTAAGTTATGTACGTCGTTCCGGAGGTTTCATAGTTACGGATAATCAGGCATCCTTTGAGAAATGCCCCTATCCTGCTTGCGCAGACCGTCATAGCTGCCAAAAAATATGTGATTTGATGAACCGTATCATTGAAGAGTCTTAATTATATAAAATACCATGGAACATCCAAACTCCAAATGCAGAATAGCACAAGCTGAATATTTAAGTCGGCTACCTGAAGAAGAACGGGAAAATAAGGCCAGAGATATTAGAATCGGAAACGCCAGCTATATTTACCACCAACAAGCGGTTCCAATCCAAGAAAACAGATTGATAATGTATTATAAAGAGTGGTTGGAAGGTCTTCCTCCCAACATTTCACGCCATATGAGAATGCTTGGATTTGAAGCATGTAAGACAATGATTCCGTTTACGAGATATGTGAACGAAAGAAACGATATTGGTATGCGTGACTGGATGCAAGAGCATCTTTCACCGAGTGACTTCAACTATTGGCAGGAACTTTCGAAAAAAGCAGGTTCGCCAACATTTTAATCCCATCCCGTTCAATACGCTGCCTGAAGAATAAAAGGTGCGTATTAAACAAGAATATTTTTTAGCGTTTAGTCATCTCTTCCCGCACCAGTTCCGTTTCTGTCGGGGAGAGTTTCGGCAATTTGACAGTTGCCGGACTTTCTAACTGGTAAGCCTTCACCTCATTGATAAGCAGCTGCCAGTCAAAAAGAAATTCTTCGGAACAACCATGTTTACGATAAATTTCTTTTGCTGCTTCCAAAATCTCAGGAGCGCAAAAATCGTCTCCCTGAAAGACAACTGCCGGACGATCATTATTGATACAGTCTCTCAATAATCGTAACTGATCTTTCATTGTGTTTACCTATTATGCGTTCTGTTGTTTTACCATTTTCAAAAATTCGTCAGACGGTTTAAATGCCGGTATGTTATGAGCCGGAATAATCATAGTAGTATTCTTAGAGATATTCCGAGCTGTCTTTTGCGCTCTCTTCTTCACTATGAAACTACCGAATCCACGAAGATAGACATTTTCCTCCTTACCCAACGAAGTCTTTACCTCGTTCATGAATCCTTCCAAAACAGCAAGCACCGCTTTGCCGTCGATGCCGGTTCTGGCAGATATTTCCTTTACGATTTCCGATTTAGTCATTTCTTTATAATTTGAAAATTAGCGTGCAAAGATAATTAATCCAATGGATTATTTAAAGTCTGGCATCCGCAGCAAGCCCTGCCTTCGCCCAATGAAGTGTTAAATTGTTGCGTATGGGTCAAGTTCCTTAATCCGCTTACACAAATAATCAAAGCGTTTCTTGGTAAGCGGTGTGAGTGTATCGAGGTTCTTGCCATCGAAATTCTCTCCGAAAATAAGGTCGTCCACTCCTATGCCGTGATTGTAATTCTCGCGCACGCAATCACGCAGAATCCAAAGGTTATGCAGGTTCACCCAGTCGGCTGTAATGTTTCTGATTTTACTGAACAGCAGCGCAGCAGTGTAAAGGTAGTGTCCGCAATGGTTGTAGTCATGCAACACCAGCTTGCCCTGGTAATAGATGTCGAAATCCTTGTTTTCTTCATCTTCCTTTGTATCGCAGTAGAAGAATGGAATGTCTTTCAGACCGTCCCAATTAATATAAGTAGTTGGCTTCATAATATCTTTTTTGAATATCGCTACATAACCTGTTATTTGCACACTTTCCATTATTCACAGAACATTTGATGAAACACTTCCTTCAGTCTTTTTATCTCACTGAAATTCAAATCTCCAATCTTTCTTTTCAGCCGGCTTTTGTCCACCGTGCGAATCTGATCCGTGGCTATCTCCCCATCACGCCCGGCTACAGAACACAGAACCCGGTAAGGATAGTTCCTTATGGTGGAGGTTATCGGAGCAATGACTACTATTGTAAGGTACATATTCAAATCTGAAGGAGTTACAACAACACATGGCCGTGTCTTTGCCATTTCACCCCCACCGGTAGGGTCTAACTCTACCCAATACACTCCATACTGTTCTACCATGTCCAATCCTCAAACTTTTCATCCTCAAACACATCAGGGATAAGCAACTCATCATCCCCATTCTCATGCACGTTTGGCAGCTTCCGCCCATCCCTGCCGTGGTTGTGCCTTTATCACAATATTGTTCCCGTCCAAAGAAATGCTCACAGCCGATTTCAAGGACAAACGCAACTGTTTCAATATCTCGGAAGGAAGTATTATCCCCTTGCTGTTTCCAATCTGAATAATGTTTGTTACCATAATGTTATAACTTTAAAATTGATTATCACAACACAAATATAGACAAAGTTATAACAATACCAAAAGAAAAGCCAACTTTTTTCCATTTTCACCGATAACCCGGCCAACGGCTGCACTCGTCGGGAGGCTAGTGCCCCCCTTGCCGTGCGGCGCTCCCCGACCTATGATTCTTATCATGTCTTGTGTCCTTTTCTCCGCTTCTAACAAACAAATCTGCATAAAATATAGATTTGCGTTCCATTTGAATTTTAGTTATTTGATACCCTAACTATGAATAGCAAACAGATAACTGATTTTTAAAACAGCAGAATGTTTCTGTTTTATTAAAATAAAAAGGGAACAAATTTTTAAGGTAATACTTACGGAAAAAACAGACTTTATAACGTTTCTTTTTCGTACATTTGCAACAATATAATAAAAGCGAAACATATAATGGAGAAGCAAGGAGAAATCATACTATACCAACCGGATGAAGCTGTAAGGTTGGAAGTACGTTTAGAAGATGAAACCGTTTGGCTCACACAAGCGCAGATAGCAGAACTTTTTCAACGTGACAGAACCGTTATTACCAAACATATAAATAATGTTTTTAAGGAAAAGGAATTGGAAGAGAAAAGCAATGTGCATTTTTTGCACATTGCTAATTCCGATAAGCCTGTCAAGTTCTTTAGTCTAGACGTAATAATTTCAGTTGGATACAGAGTTAAAAGCGTAAGAGGTACGCAATTCAGGCAATGGGCAAATAAAATTTTAAAAGAATATTTATTGAAAGGTTATTCTATAAACCAACGGCTCAATGACATGGAATATAGAATGAACAATAGATTCTTCCAAATAGAGAAAACCATTGCTGAACATGATGCAAAGATAGACTTCTTTGTACGCACCTCATTGCCTCCGGTGGAAGGTATATTCTTTGACGGTCAGATATTCGATGCGTATAAGTTTGCTACAGATTTAATAAAGTCTGCCAAATGCTCACTTGTGCTTATCGACAACTATGTAGATGAATCCGTGTTACTCATGTTGAGCAAACGAAACAGTGGAGTATCAGCTACTATTTATACACAAAATAAACGCACAGCTCCAACTTGATTTAAACAAACACAATGACCAATATCCTCCCATTGAAGCTAGAACCTACAAAAGTAGTCATGACCGCTTCTTAATCATTGATAATACGGAAGTATATCATATTGGGGCATCGCTAAAGGATTTGGGCAAGAAAATGTTTGCTTTCTCCAAACTGGAACTTCCTGCCCATACGATAATTGATGTATTATGAAATAAGCTAATCACCCATGCGAGAAGCGGAAGAGAATATAAAATTCAAGATGGAAATTGACGTATTGGTTCCCATTCCACGTACTGTCACCCGTGATTTCACCAGTTTGAAGCACCTGCGTCAATGGCAGAAACGGAATGACATCGATGGTTCTCTTTACTGTTTTGCACACCGGGAATACCTGCTCAACGAAAAGGGAGAATGGGAACAATTTACCGTTATCGGCAAACAGGTAGTGACTATCGGAGAACTGGAAAGGCTTCTTTTGGCAATGAAGCAAAAGGGGTTCAACCAATACAGCCGTGAGGAATATGAAGAATTAATGTCTTCATATTTGAAAAAGTGAAGAATTAAAACCTTCATTACACATTTAAATACGAAAACAGGATGAAAATAGGATATGCCCGTGTTTCCACCAAGGAACAACATCTGGATATGCAACTGGAAGCGTTGAAGGCTGCCGGATGCGAGAAAATCTTCTCTGAGAAAATGACCGGACGTCAACAAAACCGCCCGGAACTGGATGCCTGCCTGAGCTTTCTCCGGGAAGGCGACACACTTGTCGTATATAAGCTGGACCGGCTTGGCCGTTCGCTGAAGAATATCCTTACGCTATTGGAAGATTTCAAGAATAGGGGCATCCAATTCACCTCACTGCAAGACAACATCAGTACGGAAGGCGCAATCGGCCAACTGATGAACAACATTCTCGGTGCTTTCGCTCAGTTTGAAAGAGACCTTATCTATGAGAGAACCCAAGAAGCAGAAGAATCGCCAAGGAAAAAGGTGTCAAATTCGGCAGAAAGACACTTATCAACAAAAACAACATCGCCAAGCAGAAAAGCTGCATCCAACTCTATGAATCCGGAACGCCGGTAAGGGAGATACAGAAAATATTAAACATAGGCAGTAGCGGAACAGTATATCGCCTATTAAGAAGGAATGGAATTGCGCTGAAATCCGAGAACAAAAATAACAAATAACGAATAAACCTCTGCCCATCCTTCAAAGATGATTCTCAAAGATCGTCTGCAATTCCACCTCTCAGCAAGATTATAGGAAAGTCCTTCACGGGGACTGATTTTTTTTAATTTTAATACAATAACTCCATGCACTCCTGTACCGCTTTTTCCAATGCTTCTTCCAAACAACAAAAAGCGTCCGCATTACTTTCGGAGTCATACAACACATAATCTCCAGCCCTCACAACCACATGCCAGACCGCCACGTTTTGTTCTGTTTGAAACGTATATTCACGAGTCTGTATCATCCATTGGATACATGCTGCCAGTGTCGGGCACTCGCACATATACATCGGGGTATTCCTTCCCTCAATATCGGTGCGTAGCCTATCCTGTTTGTCATACCAATACTCACAAGGCACGTAATAGTATAATTCCTTCATCATAAGAGCTGTGTCGCTATTAACCAATCTCTCTTTGTTGATTTGTGTAATCAAATTTTCCATATTAGCATTATTTAAGTTGAACATCTGATTTATTCTTCAGCTAGATTCAAGACCTTTTCATTTTTTGTATCGGGAAGGTCTTTGGTCAGCCGACCTTTTTTTTGATGTCATTCCCCATCTGAGTTCTGAGCCTTTTTTCGGCATATCAAGGTCTGGATTGCAAGCAATAAGCCAAGTTTCACTTATGGAAAATGTCGGGAAGACACTTCTTCATCGTTATTTTCCATACAGTAAAGGCGCATGGCCGTAACTTGCCATTTGCGGAATCCCGAAACCTTTGCCGAGCAAAAAGCCGGACTCGGATCGGAGGAAAGAAGCCGGGGGAGGCAGCCCACAGAAAGGGCAATCCGATACAATCAAGAAATTAACCTGCTATACCCTTGTGCGAGTGAAATAATCCATCATAGACACTACATACCTAAGTAGTGGTATCAATACACCGATCACATATATCATAGCGTAGCCCAAAAGGACAAAAGGTAATGTTTTACGATAAAGACATGCAACAGCGAGCAATATAAACGAAAAAGAAAAGCCATAAACCCCATATTGAAAACCGGGTATCAACTCATAAACAGGTACGGGTTCCGGATGAAGCATGGCTCCGGCCACAATAGAATAAAGGCTGGTCAATAATATAAGCAGCGTATATAAGCAACTCTTAAGAATCCTGGGATCATTCCTTTTACAATAGAGAATCGTTCGGATATCACTTCTAAGAAACTCAATGCCCAGTAAGAGAGCCACCATAACGCCTGTATCAAAAGTAGAAAATACATTCATTCCGATCACCTTTGGCGCGAAGATATGTATTTATTCTGAAAAGCCACGTCTTTGCGTATTTTACGATGTCGCATCCGATAGTCCGGGAAGCATTTTTTGTTCTTTTTGGGGTGACTGCCAAAAAAGAACCCCGAAGCCGAAATCCCGGGCAGACGGGATTTCTCCCGTCCACCTTACCTATTTTGCAATCTTCCCTCGTCCGCATAGCTATAATAGTTATTGCCTGCCACAATCACATGGTCAACCAAACGGATGTCTAATGTTTCAGCGGCTTTTTTAACTGCTTCCGTCAAGCGGTCATCCGCACTGCTGGGCTTGCGTGCTCCTGATGGGTGGTTATGTACCATGATAAAAGATACGGCGTTATAATACAATGCCTGCTTCATGATAACCCGTATATCCACAGGGGCGGTATTTATCCCGCCGCATGAGATACGGACTTTACGGATGAGTTTGGACGAACTGTTCAGCAACAGCACCCACATCTCTTCAGTAGCTATATCGCACAAAACAGGATGCATCATTTTATAAACATTATTGCTGGATAAAAGCGCAGGACTTTCAACTTGCCCTTCTTTCAGCCGTTTATATAGCTCAATCGCCGCATAAGCGACTTTTTTACGGCTGGGTGTTAGTGTTTCCAGTACATCAGACAAGCACAATCCTTCTATTTCCATCTGTTCATACTTATATTCTTCACGTTTCAGTTTCTCACTGTTCGTCAAGGTATAAATCAACTCGCTGTTTTCCATCACCCGATAAACGTCATTCACTTCAAATACGGTTCTCTTCGTTTTCATACTGCCAAAAATTAAAAGATTAATACTCGCAAACATCGCTTGTCGCCCCAACCATAAATTTTTCCTCAACTGATTGGGAACAGTGCATTGAAGAGAAAGCGGGAAAGACGGATCAGAACGGGATTGAACTGGTAAATACTACCTCCCGGAATGGGAGGATGGAGATTTGGCTTTTCAATATCGGGCGTTCCGGCCACGCCTACCTTCGCAATGTTCCTATCAGTCAGGAAAAATCATCATACCTCTCTTCCGGCATAGCCGGAGCGTAGAGCGTTAGGGATAGCAGGGAAAAGCCTGGAGGGTAACGAGGACTTGCAACGAATAGCCCGGTCAGAAGGGAACGCCCTGAAAAACTAATTCGGATACAGAAGATGAACAGAACCGCCTTCCAATCATATAAAAAAACGTGAAAATCAACACATACTTCCGAAAAATCTTTTTCCGAAAGTACGTATAGGGCATGTGAAGGGAAAATTTATTTTCCCAGTCATTTCTATGTTATCGCTTTGGGGATATTTAAAGGGGTTAGGAGTTTAGGTCTTTATTATGTATTTTGGTGGATGGTTTTACACAGCCGATACCTTTTATTTAAAAATTTCTCTCTTTTATTTCACTGATATACCGACATATAAAAAAAACAGGGATTACCTATTCCCTTCATTAACGGGTGGACGGTTTTACACAGCTGACAAGTGAAACCGGACGCTTTTACACAACTAAAGCAAAAGGAGTGGACGGTTCTACACAACTAGAAGCAACAAACGGGACACTTCTACACAACTAAAACAGGCAAAGCGGATGACTCCACACATCTAATCACCCAATAGGGACACTTCTACACAACTAATTCTATAAAAAACCGTGAAACGTGGACGGTTCTACACAGCTGGATCGTCCATGTTCACCGCCCCGTCCGTCTCCGGAGATATGAACTCTTCAGGAGCAGGAGCAACTTCCGTTCCATTGGCACTCTCCAACTCTTCCTGTGCCCATCCTTCCGGAAACCTGCCGAATACAGCCACGAAATCACTGATATATATCTGTTTCTTCTTTTCTACGCTTTCCGGGGAGTTTGCCCATAAAAGGAACTCTTTATACAGTCCGGCATCTTCCTCCACCTCTTTGATCTTCTTCCTCCTGACAGCCATATCCGTGTCCGGGTAGGCAATCTCGACATACAGCCCAAGCAGGTTCTTATAGAATTTCTTCACCACGACAGCATATTGTCCTTCATCAAAATAGTGCAGCGTATGCCTAGGAAACGAGAACAACACGGTATATGCCCATCTCTCATGATCGCCTTTCACAAAAGAGAAATTGAAATTGGTATATTTCAGGTAAGTATTCATCTTTTTCAGTATCGAGGCGACCTTCTTTTTCCGGTCTTTGGGTTCGGCAATCTCTATGCCGAGCTTTTTAGCCAGCTGATCGACTGTCAGCACATAAAAAGGAGCCTCATTCTTGGTGGTCTTATACTTGATCAGGTAAACCATCTTGGAAAGTTCCAGATAGAAATAGCGGTAACGGCTGGGCAGGCTACGGTAATCCTGAAGTTCCAAGAGGTTATAGAGCGAGAACATGAAATTCTTTATCTCCGGGCTTACCACTGCCGAGTACAGCCTTTTCGTTGACTTCTTCGTCTTGAAATCGGTCATTATGTCGAAACGTTTCAAGATCTGCACGAAATTATAGGATGTACGGCCATCCTCGCCAATGGTCGGATAGCAGAGGTTCTCCAATCCCAGTTTATAGAGAGCCGCCTCAAAAACCGTCTCGATAGGATGGCTGATTCTCTGTCCTGCCGTGTCGGTACATACATATTCCGGCTGCATATTCTTTCCGAACATGGCCGCGAGCTGCCGGCTATCCAGCTTGCGCTGCAAGTTGGTACGGTCATACCCCATCTTACGGCAGAAGTCTTCTACGGAGAACCAGGAAGTCCCGAACAAGTCTTTGAGGTGATAGCTGCCCAGGTATATGATCAGATCGAGCATGACATTTCCACCTGCCTCATACAACCGTTCAATCAGCACGGAATTATAGCTTTCCCCAAGCACCCTAGGGACACGAATCAGTTCTTTTGCCATGATAATACTTACAAAATCAATCCTTTCTCTGTTTTCATTGCCACAAAGATAGGCATACCGGCCAACATACGCGTCATAATTATCAATCAGTTTTAACGGTATGACCGGTATGGGAAAAGGAGAAGTACTTTCCTGAAGAATGCTTTATCCGCCCTTCATCAGAAAGAAAGCATCTTACACCTGTACCCCATAGACATCCTATATTACTTTTTCAGTTCTTCCGATAAAAAGGAACGGTCTATCAATACTTGCACCAATGGTTTCTCTTTGACAAACTCATCAAGCTCACGCTTTATCAATTTATTGCCCAACCCTATGCGTCGTCCAAATTCCTCGAAATCCTTCCGCCCTACCTGATGAGCAATTTGACTCCACATTGTCATCTGTAATCGACTCAACCCTCGGTCTAAGGTGTAGATCGTTAGGTTATCAGTACAGCGAAATCATCCGTTCTCTCATGAGTATCTACTTCTGTGGTGGCTCATGTATTGAGGATGTCACTACTCATTTGATGAACCATCTCTCGCTTCATCCGACACTTCATACTTGTAGTTCTGATACTATCCTCAGAGCGATAAAGGAACTGACGCAAGAAAACATCTCATACACATCAGATACGGGTAAGAACTACGATTTCAACACGGCTGACACTCTCAATACTTTACTGCTCAATTGTATGTTTGCATCTGACCAACTGAAAGAGGGTGAGAAGTATGATGCAAAGCCTACATACAAGAAGTTCTCTGGTTATCGCCCTGGCGTGGCGGTTATTGGTGACTTGATTGTTGGCATTGAGAATAGCGATGGTAACACAAAAGTTCCATTTCATGGCACGTTTTCTCGCCATGGCAGAGCTTAAGTAAACTTAGCTCTGCTCATCTGGCTTAACGAAAACCTTCGTTTTCATCAGAAGGACACGCTGAAGAGGTTCTTTGAGAGATTTGAACAGAACAGGCTCACTATCAATCGTTTCAGAGCTGATTGCGGATCATGTTCCGAGGAAATCGTGGAGGAAATAGAGAAACACTGCAAGTCCTTCTATATCCGCACTAACCGCTGCAGTTCGCTCTACAATGACATATTTGCTCTCAGAGGCTGGAAGACTGAGGAAATCAATGGCATTGAGTTTGAATTGAACTCTATCCTTGTTGAGAAGTGGAAGGGTAAAGCATACCGACTTGTGATTCAAAGACAGAAACGGATGGATGGTGTGCAGGATCTTTGGGAAGGAGAATACACATACCGTTGTATCCTGACTAACGACTATGAATCTTCCGTAAGAGAAATTGTCGAGTTCTATAACCTTCGTGGAGGAAAGGAACGTATCTTTGATGATATGAACAATGGTTTCGGGTGGGACAGATTGCCCAAATCCTTCATGGCCGAGAACACTGTGTTCCTTCTTCTTACAGCACTTATCCGTAACTTCTACAAGGCCATTATCCAAAGACTTGACGTAAAGAGGTTCGGACTCAATGCAACAAGTCGCATAAAAGCGTTTGTCTTCAGGTTTATCTCTGTACCAGCCAAGTGGATCAGGACATCAAGGCGGTATGTGCTGAATATCTATACCTGTAACAATGCTTACGCAGATATTTTTCAGACTGATTTTGGATAACGCCTACAACTTATGGGTATGATACTGCGTATTGTCTCAAGTCGCATTGTGGGGTAAGGGGATGTTGTAGGCAGAAGTGGGTGTTTCTGCCTCAATTTATCTGATAATTCAGTAATGAGAGGACGTGTACACGCAAGAAGGACGTTGAAGGGCTTAGTTGCGGATTTGAGGCAGGTAAGAAAATACAAAGAATTAACAGCAACCGAGAAACTGAAATACCGTATCGCAGTGAAAATGACGGCAGCCGACTACTTCCGCCTGCTGACACGATCGCATGAGGCGGGCGTATCACCAAGCGAGTACATGAGGGAATGTTTCCGTAACGGTCATGTGAAAGAACGGCTGTCGGAGGAACATGCCGGATACATCCGCCAACTCTGCGGCATGGCTAACAATCTCAACCAGCTTGCGCGTAAGGCAAACGCCGGAGGCTTCCACGATGAACGGTGGGACTGCAAGGTGGCAGTGGCAAGGATTCATGAACTTATAACCAAGATAGGGATATGATGGCGAAAATCGTAAAAGGAAGCGACTTCAAGGGTGCGGTGGATTACATCATCGACAAGAAGAAGGATACGCAGATAGTAGCAAGCGAAGGCTTGTTTATGGAAAATCTGGAAACTATCGCCATGAGTTTCAATGCCCAGTCACGGATGAACGATAAGGTGACAAAACCTGTCGGACATATCGCGTTGAGTTTTTCCAAAGAGGATGAGTTACGGCTGACGAACCGTATCATGGCAGGCATCGCGCTTGAATATATGGAACGGATGGGAATCAAGAATACGCAGTTCTTCATCGCCCAGCATTTCGACAAGGAGCATCCGCACGTGCATATTGCTTTCAACCGCATAGACAACAACGGCAATACCATATCGGACAGGCACGAGCGTCTGCGCAGTACCCGCATCTGCAAGGAATTGACCTTGAAATACGGCTTGCATATGGCTGGCGGAAAGGACAATGTCAAACGCAACCGCCTGAAAGAGCCAGACAGGACGAAATATGCGCTTTACGACATCATCAAAATGGAAGTCGGCAGATGCGGCAACTGGAACGTGCTTATCGCCAACCTGAAACGGCAGGGAGTGGAAGTACATTTCAAGCATAAGGGGCAGACCAGCGAGGTGCAGGGTGTTGTATTCTCCATGAATGGCTACCATTTCAACGGCTCCAAAGTGGACAGGCGTTTCAGTTATTCCAAGATTGACGCGGCTTTGCAGCACAACAGATGCAGGGAACGTATGGGAATAACAGCCGGAATATATGAAACGGCTACACCAAGCGCACCGTCCGGCACGGCACAAAGCGAGTTGTTCAACGGCTCTTGGGGATTGCTAAAAAGCAGTGGCTCATCTTATAACACTGCTGATGCGGAAGCCAATCAGGAAATGGTGGATATACTTCGCAGAAGGAAGAAAGTTAAGCGCAAGAGAGGTGTTGGGTTCTAATATTCTGTACTAATCCAATTCTCACGACACTTGCGCTCTATATTCATTCGGAGTGTAACCTACCTCTTTCTTGAACAGTCGGGTAAAATGTTGCGGGTACTGAAAACCGAGATTATAGGCGATTTCATTAACGGTGTCGTCTGTAGATGCAAGTTCCGTCTTGGCTATTTCAATAGACTTGTCATGAATGAAATGCAGGGCGGTTGAACCTGTTTCTTTTTTCAATAAATCACTGAAATAGTTGGGCGAGAGGCAGAGCTTGTCTGCACAATACTGTACAGTGGGCAAGCCTATCCGTTTAGCAGCCCCATCATGGAAGTATTCGTCAAGCAACCGCTCAAATCTTGCGAGGATGTCTCGGTTTTGGTTGTCGCGTGTGATGAACTGACGGTCATAGAAACGTGTGCAGTAATCAAGGAACGTCTTGATGCTGTCTGTGATGAGGTTCTTGCTGTGACGGTGTATCGGATGGTTCAATTCATATTGAATCTTGTGGAAGCAATCCATGATGATTTGCCGTTCTTCCACACTAAGGTGCAATGCCTCGTTTGTCTCGTAGGAAAAGAACGAATATTCACGCATTATCCGCCCGAGAGGTGTATTCCGCAGCAGGTCGGGATGGAACATAAGCAGGTAGCCATCTGGTTGGAACTGCATGCCGTCATCTTCCGCACCGAACACCTGTCCGGGCGCGATAAATATCAGTGTGCATAATTATTCCTAAGTCTGTGAAACCGGAACGCATGAAGCAGAATCTCGACATATTAGACTTCACCCTGTCGGCCGACGACATGGCACGGATAAAGACGCTGGATACCGACAAGCCTTTCTTACTCGGCTCGCACGAAGATCCAGAAATCGTAAAATGGTTCATGCAGTACAAAAACGCCTGAACATCAACAACCATATTTCGATAGCCGCTATCGACTATATTAAGAAGTTATTCGTATATGCCTTTATTGTAATCCGTCATGTACTGAGTAAATGTTTTGCCTGTTTGCTGTTTGAAGAAGCGCATGAGATGGCTCGGATCAGAGAAATTGAAATCATCCGCCATTTCACTGACAGTGCGGTTGGAGAATAGCAATTCGTTCTTCAGTTCCTCAAGCAGACGTTGTTTTATCAAATGGGTAGCTGATACTCCGAATTGGGCTTTTACTGAGTTATTGAGTGTGATGCGACTGACATGAAGCATGTCTGCATATTCCTGCACCCGCTGGTGGGTGCGGATATTCTGTTCCAACAAGTCCTTGAACCGAAAAGCGAAATTGTTTTTAGCAATTTCAGCGGGCAAGCAATAGGCGGCAGCGTATGTACGATTGATAATCAGCAAAAGATAATATAGTAAGGAAACAATGATATTGTACGTATCGGACACTGGATTCATCAGCTCATACTTAATCTTTCCGAGCAGCCGCATATATTCCTTCATTTCGTCATGTGTGGCATTGATGTAAGGCGGCGTATCTGTCTGGTAACAATACAAAAGGCGAAAAACGAAGAACTTGTCGGCGATAAAAGTACGCATGAAATCTTCGCGGAATATAAGGAACGTGTAATCCAACGCCGTCTCATCTACATGCCACTCTTGTTGCTGATGGGGTGAAAGCAGGAGAACCATGCCGTCGCGCAGTTCAATCTTGCGGAAGTTCAGTAGCAAATATCCGTTTGCCTTACGGAAAAAGTAGAAGCTGAAGAAGTCTGTCTTAAACCGCTTGTTTTCTGTCAGCACAAGTCCGATGTCCTTGTTTATGGCAGTATTGATGTAAAAATCCACGCCGCAGCGTGTCTTGTTGAACGGTACGCTGACCAGTCGATCAGGGTTGATTATCTCGTCCATATCCTTGTCGTTTTTGCAAAGATAATAATTTCATTTATCAAAATGGCATAATTACCGTTTTTTCAGGCATAGATGTTTCGCCGGATTCTTCCGAACTTTGCACCCGTAATCAATAACAAGACATATAGTCATGAAAAGAACATCTACAGTACAATTGGTGCGCAATGCCACCTTGAAAATCAGGTATGCGGGACACACCATGCTAATTGACCCCGTTTTAGCCGACAAAGGCACTTTGATATCGGCCCTCGGTGTGAATAAAACACCGAGGGTACACCTCACCATCCTATTCAGGATATTATCGGAGGCGTGGACATGGTGCTCCTGACCCACAATCACATCGACCATTACGAGCCGAGTGTCCCCACACATTTGCCCAAAGAAATTCCTTTCTACGTTCAGCCCCAGGACGCGGACGCCATCAGAAACGACGGATTTACAAATGTGATACCCATCGAAGAAATAAAAACAATAGACGGCATATCCATTTACCGCACGACCGGACATCATGGTTTCGGGCAGATCGGGCAGATGATGGGACCTGTATCAGGTTATGTGCTAAAAGCCGAGGGCTTCCCGACCGTTTATATAATGGGTGACTGCCGATGGGAAGCATGTATCCGAGACACCGTGGAACGGTTCAATCCTGACTATATCGTGGTAAACTCCGGAGGTGCAATCTTTCCCGAATTTTCCAAAACGGACGGTCCTATCATCCCCGACGAGAACGAAGTGATGCAGATACTTGACGAATTGCCTTCGCATATCAAGCTGATAGCCGTACACATGGATGCCATCGACCATTGCCAGACCACCCGTGCAATTCTGCGCAATGAGGCAACGCATCACGAAGCCGACATGAGCCGGCTGATTATCCCGGAGGACGGAGAAACAGTTGTGTTATGAGTGTCTGCATTAAATCCCTGATAAAAAACATGAACATAGTGGTAGGGTGCACTATAGGATGCCCTTACTGCTATGCCCGTAACAACTGCCGCCGTTTCCACATTACCGACGACTTTTCCGTGCCTGAATACATGGAACGAAAACTGCGCATCATCGATACGTCCCGTCCTCATGTGTGGCTCATGACAGGAATGAGCGATTTCTCCGATTGGAAGCCTGAATGGAACGCAGAAATTTTCGAGCGGATCAGCAGCAATCCCCAGCACGCCTATATCTTTCTGACGAAGCGCCCTGACAAAATCAGTTTCTCCTCTGACGACGAGAACGTATGGATGGGCGTGACCGTTACGCGCAGTTCCGAGAAAAGGAGGATTGATGATTTGAAAAAGAATATCAAAGCACGACACTACCATGTCACGTTTGAACCTCTCTTCGATGATATCGGCGAGATTGATTTCGAGGGAATTGACTGGATTGTCATAGGCACAGAGACCGGAAACCGAAAAGGAAAGTCATATTCGCGCCCCGAATGGGTGCTTAGCATTGCAGAACAGGCAAAGGCTCATGGCATACCGGTGTTCATGAAAGAGGATTTGCTGCCGATTATGGGCGACGAAAGAATGATTCAGGAATTGCCGGAACAATTTACCAGACGAATACAATGAATATGGATACAATAAAGGAAATAGATGTAAAGAGTGTAATGACCAAATCCTCTCTGCCGGTGGGAGGATATTCGGTCAACCCTTATGTAGGGTGTCCCCACGCCTGCAGGTATTGCTACGCATCGTTCATGAAACGGTTCACCGGGCACACCGAGCCGTGGGGTACGTTTTTAGATGTAAAAAACTGGAAGCCGATAACGAATCCTCATAAATACGACGGTGAACGTGTTGTAATAGGGTCTGTGACGGACGGTTACAATCCGTATGAAGAAGAATTCCACCGTACCCGAAGGCTGCTCGAAGAGCTGCGAGGAAGCGATGCCGAGATTATGATATGCACAAAGTCCGATCTTGTCCTTCGCGATCTCGACCTGTTGAAGAGTTTTCCCAAAGTGACTGTGTCATGGTCTGTCAATACGCTCGACGAGCAGTTCTGCGCAGATATGGACAACGCCGTAAGCATTGAACGCCGTCTGAAAGCGATGCGTCAGACATACGAGGCAGGTATCCGCACCGTATGCTTCGTCTCGCCCATATTCCCCAGAATAACAGACGTAAAGGCAATAATAGAGGAGGTAAAAGATTATGCTGATTTAATCTGGCTTGAAAACCTGAATTTACGCGGGCAGTTCAAAGGCGGGATAATGACGTATATCCGTGAGAAGTATCCTGACCTCATACCGCTTTACGAGGAAATTTACAATAAAAAAAGGCTTGAATACTGGCAGGCATTGGAGCAGGACATTTCAAATTACGCCAAGGAGCAGGGCTTCCCGTATCGTATAAACGATCTGCCATACGGACGCTCGGAAAAAGGCAAACCTGTCATCGTAAACTACTTCTACCACGAAAAAATACGATTGACAAAATGAGGCTATGCCGGACTGATGCAGAAAAGTTGTAGCGCGGATAAAAGCACCATGTATGTGGATAATATCCGGCAATCTTCCGAGCGTATGCGGGAGATGCTCAACACGCTGCTGGATTTCTTCCGTCTGGACAACGGCAAGGAGCAACCCAACCTTTCCCCTTGCAGGATTTCCGCAATCACGCATATTCTTGAAACGGAGTTCATGCCCATTGCCATGAACAAGGGGCTGACTTTGATAGTGGAGAGCCACACCGATGCGGTGGTTTTGACCGACAAGGAACGTATCCTGCAAATCGGCAACAACTTGTTGTCAAACGCCATCAAGTTCACGGATAACGGTAGTGTATCATTGGCAGCGGATTATGATAACGGTTTGCTGAAACTTATCGTTGAAGATACCGGTACGGGCATGACCGAAGATGAGCAACAACGAGTATTCGGTGCATTTGAACGTCTTTCAAATGCCGCCGCAAAAGACGGCTTCGGATTAGGCTTCCTGCAACCAGCCGTTATCCAACAGCCGGGTTAAATGCGTCCTCCCTATCTCGGCCGTCCCTTGCAGGACGACACAGCGGTCTTTCTCCTGGAGCTTTCTTAATTCCTCCAGTGAAGCCGCCATTTTCTCCGCCATTGTTGCCATAACCGTTTTTATTTAGATTCTGATTATTTTCGTGCAAATACTCGTTTTTAGACACGTGTAAATACTCGTTTTTAATTATGTGCATTTACTCGTATTTGTTGCAAAAATACAATATTTGTTCCGATAATCAGCTACTAATGAAGTCTTTTTTTACTTGTTGTATCGTCGAAACGGCCTTTCCCGTGAGCTTCGCCACGTTCCGGATCGAGTAGCCTTTCTTTAACAAGGCGATCGCCTCCCGGTATTCCTCTTTCCTCTGTTCGGCCGTTTTCCGGCTTCCCGGCTTCCGTCCCAGCCTGCCCCCTTTCTGGATGTACAACTCCCGTCCGCTATTAAGGCGGTCGATGATCCCCTGGCGTTCGATCGCGGCCAGTTCCCCCAACAGGGTAGTGATCAGAGAGGACAAGGGGTTTACCGTCTTGTCCGGCCGTAACGTTTCCAGGTTCAGGTTTTGAATATACACGCATATTTTATGCGTGTGCAGCGTATCGAGTGACTTTAGGATCTCCAGGGTTGAACGCCCCAGGCGTGAGATCTCGGTCAGCAACAACATATCCACCCGGTTCTGCGGATCTGTGCAGTATTCCAGGCAACGGCTTAAAACCGGGCGTTCGATATTGGCCTTTCGTCCGCTTATCTTTTCCTCAAAGACCGCCGTCACCTCGTACCCCCGTCCGGCTGCGAACCTCTCCAGATCGACAACCTGCCGTTCGGTCGATTGCCTGGCCGACTGCGAGCTTACACGTGAATAAATAACCACATTCATCCCTTTTGCTTTTGTTCTTCCTTATCTATTGTTTTAATCACCTTATCCACCTCTTTCAAGGAGGCATTATTTCCGGATCTATCCAAAAAAGAAATTCGCTAATTAACCTATAATTACTATCTTTGCATTGTAATGCTTGGTAAAGCCTCTGTTATCAAAACACGTAACCAAGTCAAGGATATACCGTTCATCAAGAACGGGTTTTTCTTTTGCGACAGCCCATTCATAAGACAAAGGATATTATAACAGGTCAGTAATCACAGCCGCCGGAATATCCAGCTTTGAGAAAGCGAACATCTTTTTCCCCAGATCCTTTAACGAGGCTCCGATATGGTACACGTCCGTTTCATCAACGATCAGGAAACGGTCGTGACTGTCCCGGTACGTCCTGATGTCGATAGGTGGGTACTGGCTGTTATGCCTGTCAAGATCAAGTTGGAGTTGCTGCGTGATACGCTGGGTGTAAATGGTGGCCGAGACACCGACGCTGCGTTTACTCAACATGAGCAAGACCGTTTCGTCCACATAGTTGTCGATAAGCACGATCGAACGCCTGGCCGACTTTACCAGATCGGTAGCGAACTTGTACGCATCGAAAATCTGGCCGTTATAAAAAATGCCTTCGACCGGGGGCAAGGCAGTACGCACAAAAAAATCTATCTTCTCGGTATGTTGAGCGACAGTCCTTTCAAGTTCTGACAAACGTTTATTAATGGAATACCCTTTTAAAAGATAGTCCTTTAAAACCTTATTCGCCCATTGCCTAAATAAAATACCTCTTTTACTATTGACACGAAACCCAATGGATATGATCGCATCCAAATTGTAATAAGTCAGATTGCGCATCACTTGCCGTTTGCCTTCCTGTCGAACTGTTCGGAAATCCCGAACAGTTGAACTTTCCTCTAATTCTTTCTGATCATATATGTTTTTTATATGCTCGCTTATATTTGCTTTGCTGGATTGAAAAAGATCCACAATTTGCGCCTGTGTCAGCCAAACGGTTTCATCTTCCAGCCTCACTTCCAACTTGACCGCTTCATCCGGCTGGTATAATATGATTTCTCCCTGTTCCATTACTTATTTACCTTTTCTTAATTCATCAAGCCTCTGCATCGCACCGCTGAACTTCTCACTAAACATCATATCATCGGGCAAAACAAACCAGGTGGGAATACCTCTCGACTGTGGATTACCTATACATTCATCTTGCCCGTTCTGTTTGCGGTAATCGTCCCATTCACTATAAGCGATGTTCCAACGAATACCTAATTTATAGGTATTTTCCCATTTAATAATAGCCAGTGAATAGGCCGGATCATCTTTGCCGTCATAAATCACTTCTACAACTTCAACCATCCCTTTAGGGGAATTTATAAACTTCGGATTTTTATACGAATAAGTGCTCATGTCTTTTATTTTTTATTTATAGCACACAAAGATACTCAAAAACAAATATATACATATATACATACGTATGATTAACGTATAAAAACATTTATGGTTATTCTAATCTTTGATTAATTCCGGTACAGAAACAAAACGTACCGAAAGGTGGAAACCGGATTTATTTCGGTACGCTTCCCCGATCGGCACAAAAAACACGCAAAAAACGAAAAATACTACTTTTAGTATTTTAGTATATTAGTTTTTGACTATATTTGCGGACATGACAACCATTTAAAAAACTGAATTTATGAGCAAAGCAAAAGTAATCTCCGTATTGAATCACAAAGGGGGAGTAGGAAAGACTACAACCACGATCAACCTGGGCGGCGCGTTACGTCAAAAAGGGTACAAGGTTCTTTTGATCGACCTTGACGGACAAGCCAACCTGACTGAATCGCTGGGCTTCTCTGCGGAGCTTCCCCAAACGATCTACGGCGCGATGAAAGGCGAATACGACCTGCCGATCTACGAGCATAAGGACGGCCTTAGCGTCGTTCCCTCCTGCCTGGATCTCTCGGCCGTTGAAACGGAGTTAATCAACGAGGCCGGGCGGGAACTTATCTTAGCCCACCTTATCAAGGGCCAAAAGGAGAAATTCGATTATATCCTGATCGACTGTCCCCCCTCGCTGTCGCTGCTCACGCTTAACGCACTGACGGCCTCGGATCGGCTGATTATCCCGGTTCAGGCTCAATTCCTGGCAATGCGTGGAATGGCCAAACTTATGCAGGTCGTCCACAAGGTGCAGCAACGTTTGAACTCGGATCTTTCGATAGCCGGGGTTCTGATAACCCAGTACGACGGAAGAAAGAACCTGAACAAGAGCGTTTCGGAACTGGTACAGGAAACATTCCAGGGCAAAGTGTTCAGCACCCATATACGCAACTCCATTGCGCTGGCCGAAGCCCCGACACAAGGGCAGGATATTTTTCACTATGCCCCCAAATCTGCCGGGGCAGAGGACTACGAAAAGGTATGTAACGAACTGCTAACAGAAATAAAGTAACCATATGGCAAAGAAGAACGATTTAAAAAACAGTATGTCGGCCGGGCTGACCGGGGGATTAGACAGCCTGATCCAATCCACGGCCGGGCAAAAAGAGGCTCAAAAGCCGAAGAAAGCGAAAACCGTGCATTGTAATTTTGTCATGGACGAAACCTATCACCAGAACTTAAAGCTGATCGCGATCCGCAAAGGCGATTCGCTAAAATCGGTATTGCAAGAGGCTATATCTGACTACTTGGATAAAAACAGTTCCCTGCTATAACAGCGTATCGGGAATATACAGGGCAAACACTCCACAAAAGAAATTCTCCAGGAAAAAGGTACGCAAAAAGCACCCCTACACATCAAAAAGTATATTGAAAATGCGATTCCCTATAAAGAACCCGTTGGCAGGATTAATCTTGCGTATGTTTAACCTGCAACGGGTACGATATTAATAAACGTTTGGATTAAGGTTGGGGTTGGACGTTTACGTCTTTATCTGCATCAACCCAGCCTGTTGTCTCTGCATCAAACTGGATCGGATTCAACACAGCCACTCCCTGATCAGTATAACCACCACCGAAAATCAACGTGTAGATATGACGCTTGCCCGCTACCCATGTATCTCCGAACGGAACATAAATTGTTCCGTAACTATCTGCTGAACCCAACAGATAACCTCCGGACTGCTGGATTTTGCAGGTGATCGACAGGTAACATTGATGCGCACCGTCGGCTTTTATCTTGGTATTGGTGGCTTCTTCGGAAACTTTCCATGCTGTCAGCTTCTGTGGTATATTCAGCATAGGAGTTTCTTCGGAAATATCGGTAGCTGTGGTATTACTATTGACCTCGATGGATTTGCCTTGCACTACGGTAATAAAACCTCCTCCTGTAGAGCTTTCAGGCCAATCACCCACAGCCCAACTTCCCGTTCCATCGGCTGTCGCAGGCAATGTGTAGACGCCGCCCATTTTTACATTAAAAATCTTGATGTCCTTTATATTCACCTGCATGTTATCGTATTCGGTCTTTGCTTTGAATACGACCTGTGACAGAATATGCTTGAAGTTAAATTTCACTACTCCGTTGTTCTTGTCTTTTGTCTGGCCTTTGGCTATGGCATACATCACGTCGTAGTTTTCATGAGCATTGATACCAGATCCATACTCATCGGAGCAGGAATAAGTTATCTTTTGAGTATCCTTGGTGGCTTCCCACATATAACTCCACTGCATGGCTTCATCAACCGTTCCGGGATTGAACGCGTAAAAGTCCAAAGGCTCGGTAGGCCAATAACGAAGATCGCCCGCATTTTTATAATCCCACTTATTATCTTTGTACACGATATTCACTCCGTCATGTCCAAATTCCGTGTCGACCTTTCCCATGAAGGCAGTACCATCCGCCGTAAAAGCGAACACGTCGAAATCGGTGTTCTTCAAGTTGGTGTTGGTAGTAGGGGTAGCCCTCGTTTCCGCCGCATTACTTAACACGTTAAAACCAATCGCATTTCGTGAGGAGGTTTCCACATTCGCAATCTCCTCGTCTGAGCAACCCATGAGTAGTGCTCCAAAGATTGCCCAAAACATTACTGTACTTTTTTTTCATAAATAAAAATAAATTAAATTGATACATATAATTAATAAACTCGATTACTTAATAGTTGACATAGCGTTTACCCGGCATCCAATCCGCACTGAAAACTCAAATATCCGTTTATAACACTATATCCACATTCACATCATCCCAATCATCAACGTCCACATCAAATCCCGCACCGTCACTTCCCGGCTCGAATGGTACCTCATAATCAAAATTCAACACCAGATGCACATCACCGACATGCCCCGCTACCGGGACATCATGCACTTGGTCGCTCACGTCCTGTTCCAATACAGACATGCTGCCGGAACGGTTCTTGAGATACAGCCGGAAAACATTGGCTCTCCTTCAAGTGCGGAATGTCCAAACGTATAGAATCCGCCTATAATCTGATTCCGTGAAACCATTCCATCAAAGAGCAGGCTCTCCGAAAGACCGGCGGGCAAACTGTCGCCGGACATGTTAAGCGAGCCGGACATGCCGGAAAGAGCGGCCCGCAAATCCGCCACCCTATCCAGTCCCCGAAGACCGTTCACCTCATACGTGTAGTGACATACCATGTTTACGGGAGTTAGCCGTACTATCTCCGCGCTTCCTCCCGGAATGTCCTTGAGGATAACTCCGTCTATATGGTCGCCACACAGCCAGGGTGGGGTGACAGCCATTGTCCGGTTATCCGGTGACCGAACATCACGCGTATCGGCAGTAAAAAGCGTGTAACTGCCGTTTCCTTTCCAAACCATCCCGTCGGTATCGTAGTTGAAGCAAATTACCCGGTAATCATTCTCGGGGAGCTCCACTTCCCCCCCCTCTCCTCCGGGGAAATCAAATATCCACGTGTTGCTTTCATCATCGGTCGGATAAAATACGACCTCATGCCTTCAGGCTTGTCATGATTGGAAATCTTGGTCCAGTCGAATATTACCCGCACCGTGGCAAAGTGCGGATGATCGTAACATAAATCCTTATGCTCACAAGCCGTCAGTCCTATCCATAAAAATATGAACACCAGACTAAAGCGTATCCGTATCACTGCCTGCCTCCTTTCTTCCGGCTATAATTCCCCCGCCCGATCAACCACACCAAAGAGATACCCGCCTTGGTCGGGCCGAACCAGCGGCGGTTTTTAGTGGTCTGCCATACATAGTGACCGTCCAAAGGGATGTACTCCTTGTACGATCCTCCAAGGTAGCCGATTCCCAACGTGAAATCCACATTGAACCGATGTCCCACAGGTAACGAGTAGCCGTAAGCCACGCCTCCCCCGTAACTCCATTTATCCCCCAAGTAACCTTTCCCACCCAATTCGAAATCATAGGTGACGATCTGCCCGTACAATCCGACATGATGCCCGGAAAACGGTTTTTCCACCGCTCTCCGACCGAACCAGCGGCGCAACTCCACATCTCCCCCATAGATACGCCAATAATTATGCTTCCGATCACTTTTCCACCAGGCATACATCCAATTCCCGGCCACAGACCAGTTCTTCCCCAAACAGAACTCAACCCCGATGTCAGGTATCAAAACAGCGTCATAAAGCAAGTTTGTTTTCACCGCCATGCAAAACGGCCGTTTCTTTACCGGAGCTATGACGGTAACGGTATCACGGATGCACAACGTATCACGTGTATGTATATATACCGTATCTCTGACGGGATTTATCGGATCACTATCATAGCATATTTTCACCATCGACGAACGAAGTTTCGGAAAATGGAATTTATACAAATATGAGTATGGCCTCCCCCCTTTCAGTCTTTTCAGTTCTCCCCCCCAATAAGGCTGTCCTGGTTTTCCAAACGTACGATCTTCTCCAACAAACGAAGGACATCCTCCCTCTCCGGAACATTCACATCCGCTCTCACCATCGTTATAAGTCCGTTCCAGTCACTTCCCGAAAAATGAAAATCCTTCTCCAATACCGGAATCTTTATATAAGGTGATATATACCGCCACAAAACCTCTGCTCGTTTTTCAGACAGCCTTCCATTCAACAGCCCCCCTCCTTCCGGGGAAGCTCCTCCTATTATTTGAATTTTCCTGATAAGACGGACGGAGTCGTTCAATGCGGAACAGATTTTAGCAAACCGCTCCATCTCGTTCCCATTGTCAAGTAAACATGTATCTATATTTACCTTTCCTTGATGAAAATAGATCCTTACCGAATCACGCTTCTCCTGAGCGGATATTTCTCCGCTTATACTCAACACGAGCACGAACAATACACATTTAATATAAAAAAAACATCTTTTCGTCATTTAATCATTTGTTAATATGACAATCCAAACCCAGGCTTTTACACCCCCTGAATTTCAACCGCTAAAGATATGCACTTATAAACCAACCTCCAAAGCAAAAAACAAGTATTTTAAACTTATAAATACTTAAAAAGACAACCACACAACAGCTACAACACTTACCACAGCAGCCAATCACGCTTACACAACAATTAAAAACACTTAACATCATAAAGAAAAGTACTTAAACATACAAAAAAAAAAACAGTTATTTTTGCAGGAAACATTATACTTAATAACACTTAAAACAATAAAACACATGAAAATCAGCACAAAAGCCGCTACTTTTCTAAGTTCAATAAAAACTCAAACTTACGACAAAAAAGAAAGAGAAATGATAATAACGTATCAACAAAAACGTGTCTTTCATCTATCCCTGCTCATGCTGGCCTTATGCGCACCCATATACATATATTCAGTTCCATTTCCCAATGAACAGTTTTATTATATTAACAGCGTATTATTCCTGTTTATCATTATGTGCACTCTCGCTTATTTTAAAAAGAGAGTAAATCTGACCACGACCTTTTCCATTATACTGATAGCCATACATATCGAGATTTTTATCGAAATAATTTATTGCTCAATATGTAGCGGATATGAATATAGTTATCAAAGAGCATTGATAATGAGTAACATTAGTATCTCTCTCTTATTTACCATGCTTTCCATCTGTGCCTATATGAGTAATATCTCCATCCTATTGTCCTCCCTTACCATAGCTTCCTATACAATCTGCACACTTATCACCGACGAACCGTTCCTATACAGTTATCTGCCTTTGATCATCATCATATACACCATGATCCCCTTATTAGGAAGATCCTTACACAGTAATATCAGCAGCTTGCTAAAAAGTAGCAACTTGCTAAAAGAGGAAGAGGAAATGCTTTTGAAACGTCTCCAAATGAAAAAGGAAGAACTATTCGCGTTCGCCGAGTTGTTAAGCGAGAATAACCCGGAAGAAAAGACAAGCTCCCTGTTAAGCATAATAGGGGAACAATCCAAAGAAAATCTTTTTACAGCCCTTGCCGCATACCAGAAAAAGGAAAAAAGTAAACTTGATACAATCAGGAGAATATATCCCAATTTATCCCCGTCCGAATTAAACATCTGCCGTTTAATACTGCAAGACAAGACCGTCAGCCAAATATGCGAATTATTACATCGGAGTAGCGGAAACATAACCAGCCAACGAGCGAACATACGTGCCAAACTCGGACTGAAAAAAAGCGACAATTTAAAAGAAGCATTACAAGAACGCATGAGGCTGTATGAAGAAGAACACCGGCAAGAGGACTTTTCAGCCATGCGTTAGGGATTGCAGAGTAAAGCCCACAGCCTTTAGGCGAGGACTTGCAACGGAAAGCCTGACCGTCCCACAGGAACGCCCAAAAGAAAAAGAATCCCCCGAACATTCATCCGGGGGACATCCAAGCCGTCACATCAATTATAATACAGATTCAGATCATCCGTGCCAATCTCCTTTCCGTCCCGGAAAACAAGGCGTAAATCAATCCTCTCTCTGTTTTCATTGCCACAAAGATAGACATACCGGCCAACATACGCATCATACTTATCAATCAGTTCTAACGGTATGACCGGCATGGGAAAAGGATACACCTATATTGCATATAGCGGAAAATTTGTAAGATTACCCTGTACTTTATAAGGCAACATAGAAAATCTCTCCGCATGCAATTCCGGTCTTTTTCCCAGTAATGCTGTCAACGAATTGGCCCGGACATTCCCTTCGGCCTTCACTTCTATCGGCACCATTTGGGCATTACGTTGAATAACAAAATCCAACTCAAGACGCGAATTGTCTGTGTTATGGTAATAAATCGGTGACACGCCCTTACTTTTCATCTGCTGCAATACATACTGTTCAGTCATTCCTCCCTTGTATTCCTTAAATATGTCGTTTTTAATCAAGATTGGGCCGGATCTGTCTTGACCATAGCACCCATAAGCCCCAAATCAACCATATAGAGTTTGAAAGCCGACAGGTCTTCATAAATATCAAGCGGAAGCTCCGGTTTGGTACATCGAGGCACTTTATACAACAACCCGGCATTTACAAGCCATTGAATGGCCATCTCAAAATCATTGGCTCTGGCACCTTTTCGCAAAGCTCCGTAAATGAATTTCTTGTTTTCTTTAAATAATTGGGAAGGAATGCTGTTCCATACCATTCGGACACGCGGAACCTGTTCTTTGGGCGCATGTTTTGAGAAGTCAAGATCATAGCCTTGCAAAATCTCCGACTGTATTCTTCTGACTTCCAGCAAGGAATCCGTTTCTACATATTTGAGTACAACTTCCGGCATACCACCTACATAATAATATTGCCGAAGGAGATCCGTATATTTGTCATGCAGGAGGCTTATCGTTTCAAAATCCCCACTCATAAGCAATTTACAAGCTTCTTCTTCTCCCTTGGCGACAAGAAACTCTTCAAAGTTCATAGGAAATATATTGATGACATTTACCTTCCCTACGGGATAAGACACATCCTGATGAAGGGATATCCCCAAAAGTGAACCTGCCACAGCTATATGATACTCCGGAACCTCCTCTTTAAAATACTTCAAAGATTCCAGTGCTTCCGGGATATCTTGTATCTCATCAAGGATAATAAGCGTATCACCCGGAGTAATGTCAACGGAAGTCATCGCACGCAGCCCCGTAAAATTCTGTCAACATTGAAATCCTGAGAAAAAAGCTGGCGTGCAAGGTTATTCTTACGGCATACCACATAAGCCTCTTTTTTGTATTCAAGTTTGGCAAACTCATGGAGCAGCCATGTTTTCCCAACTTGTCGGGCACCATTTAAAATCAGAGGTTTTCTATCCTCACGGTTTTTCCATTCTATAAGTTGTTGCAAAACAAATCTTTTCATCTACAAACAGCATTTTTATACATGTAAAAACAGCGTATAATACATTTATCCGCACTTATTTAAAGCACAAATATACTAAAATAAACAGATAATAGAAGCAATCTTATACATTTTTCCGCACTTTAATCAACTCCAATGGAAAGCAGTAGCCAATTTAGGATTGCCTTCTCCACGCTCGATGGCCACCAGCGTATTGATGCCCACGCCCGCCAGTTCGGAGAAGTTCCAGCTGATTGACCTTCAAACTCTTCCTGCACTCTTTAATCATCTTTCCTAGCTCTTTCATATTCACAACACATTGTGATTTTAGTCAGTTTTCATCCTAGTTCAAAGAAAAAAACAGCCGATAAAGCAACTATAATCATTGTATTCATATAGATTAACATCATATATTCAAGTTAATCTATATATTTACATGGATTATTTGTATATTTGCAAAAAAGGAACAACCATGTGGAATGAAATGAGCAATCCAGCTGTGCTGATGAGAATCGGCCAGCGCATCAAAGAGACACGTATCAGGCAGCATATCACGCAGGAAGAACTGGCAACGGCTTCCGGTGTAAGCCCCTTGACCGTTGCGAACATCGAGAAGGGCAAATCGGTATCGCTGCTGTTGTTCATCAGCGTACTCCGCTCGCTCGGCCTGCTGGAGAACCTGGAGCAACTGGTACCGGAAATCCGGGTCAGCCCGATAGAGCTCAAAAAACTGCAAGGAAAGAAACGCTACCGTGTACGCCATTTAAAACAAGATAACCATGAATGATTTGATAGTAGATGTAAAGCTATGGGGAGAAAGCGTAGGCTCTCTCTATTGGGAAAAGGAAAGCAATGCCGCCTTGTTCGACTATGAACGGAAGTTCATCGCTCCGGTCTTGACATTTCTCCCATCATCATGCCCATCAGCCAGTACAGGAACACCCCCTACCGGTTCCTTGAAAACCGTACCGACTGTTTCAAGGGGTTGCCCGGCCTGTTTGCCGATTCACTGCCGGACACTTTCGGAAACCAGATCATCAATGAATGGTTTGCCAGCAAGGGATTGTCCGGAGAAGAGATTACCCCTTTAGACAGGCTTTGCTATGTAGGCAAACGTGGCATGGGCGCACTGGAGTTTGAGCCGTCCTCGCCAATCAACGGCATGAACGAATCATCAGTGCTCCATATCGAGGAACTGACTGAGCTTGCCAAATCCGTATTCACGGACAGAATGGCTTTTCAGGTCCAACTGCGCCAGGAAGGAAGAAACATTCTGGATATACTGAAAGTGGGAACATCTGCCGGAGGTGCCAAGCCCAAGGCCATCATCGCCTACAACGATATTACCGGAGAGGTACGCTCCGGACAGGTAAAAGCTCCTGAAGGATTCGGGTATTGGCTGTTGAAATTTGATGGCGGCAAATACAGCGAACACACGCAGATAACGGACAATCCACAAGGAATAGGAAATATCGAATATGCCTATCACCGGATGGCAAAAGCCTGCGGTATCGATATGATGGAATGCCGGTTACTTCAGGAAAAAGAGTCATATCACTTTATGACACGACGTTTTGACCGTATGGAAGACGGAGAGAAGATCCATGTACAGACATTGGCCGGGCTTGCCCACTATGACCGTGACCAACGCCATTCATACGAAGAGATATTCCGTATCATGCGGCAGATGAACCTCCCTTATCCAGAGCAGGAGGAACTATACCGAAGAATGGTGTTCAACGTCATGAGCCGGAACCATGACGACCATAGCAAGAACTTATCTTTCCTGATGGATAGACAAGGGAAGTGGAAACTGGCCCCAGCATACGACCTCTGCTACTCATACACACCGGGCGGCAAATGGACGAACCGCCACCAGCTGTCACTCAACGGCAAACAAGACAATTTCACGATGGAAGATCTGCAAAAGGTAGGTGAGAACATGGGTATCCGGAAACACAAACAGATTATCGAAGAGATACAGGAAACCGTATCGCATTGGCATGAGACTGCCAAGGATTGCGGGGTCAAGCCGGAACACGCCGATTTTATCGGAGAAAACCTGCTCTTGTTCGGCAAGCAACTGCATACGATCCATATGCCGGACATTGCCAACGAACAAGAGCAGGCTTTCATGAAGGCTATGCGAAATGATGACTTCAATACCATTCTGAAACTGAAGATGAGAGGATATCAGCCATCGGAGAACACACTGAAAAGCCTCCAGCCGGATGTATCCGCCACCACCTTCATCGCTGCCGCCAAAATCTTCCAAATGGAAGGGATGCTAAAAAGCCTTCAGGACATAAAACCCGCGCAAAGCCCGATTACAGGCGGCAATAAACGTAGCATGGAATTGGGGGATTAGCACACAAACTACATCGCGCACAATTCAATATAACAGTAAATATATTAATTGTTATATATCATATTTTGATTTAACAATTAATATATTTACCTTTGTAAAATGACAACGAATCACATCACCCAAGCCATGGCCAATCCGGAAATCATAGTGGAACTGGGCAGACGATTTAAGGAATACAGCTAACCTATAGCTCACCCAAAAGAGGCTGCCGAGAAAGCCGGTGTCAGCCTTATCACCTTACGCCAGTTTGAGAACGGGAAGGCCTATAACATCAATATGGGCAACTTTCTTGCCCTGTTACGAGTAGTGGACTGTCTGGAACAGATGGATGATCTGATGCCGGAAATACCTGTTTCAGCCTATACAATGGAACGAATAATGAATAAAAAGCCGAAAAGGATAAGACATGGAAAATAATGTTGTGAGTGTTATGTTATGGGGAGAAGAAGTCGGAAAGCTCTATTGGGACGAAAGAAACAAAAGAGCCGTCTTCAACTATCATCCGGATTTCATCAAGAAAGGAGTGGAAATCGCCCCACTGACCGCTTCTGTCAAAGGACCGGCGGCAAAGGGTATGCCCATACTCGGAAACAAAGAAAAGACTTATCAAGGTCTCCCACCGTTTTTGGCAGATTCATTGCCTGATCGGTGGGGTAACATGGTCTTCGACCAATGGGCGGCACAAAACCATATCCCCAAGCGCAAACTCACACCGGTAGATAAACTGTCTTTCATCGGGAAACGGGGAATGGGAGCCTTTGAGTTCATCCCGGCCACTCCTGGATTGGAATCCTCTTCCACTCTCCAGATAGAGAGTTTATACCAACTGGCACGCCGTATCTTTGAGGAACGGGAGGAAATATCCGTGCAAGATGACGAAGCACTGCAACTGCAAAGTATCTATGAGATAGGTACATCAGCCGGAGGGCAGCACCCGAAAGCCATCATCGCCATCAATGAAACGACACATGATATACGTTCCGGCCAAGTCCCTTTACCGGAGGGCTATACCTACTACATATTGAAGTTTGCAGAAGGGGACGATTTTCCGTTCACGCAAATGGAAATGGTATATTATGAGATGGCAAAGGAAGCCGGGATTACGATGATGCCTTCCCGACTCATTCAAATTGAGGGAAAACATCACTTCCTGACGGAGCGTTACGATAGGATAAACGGAGAGAAGATACATACACAGACACTTGCTGCCATGAATCCGGATGCAACGAGCTATGAGGATTTGTTTGAAGTCTGCCGAAAACTGAACATCCCGGCAAGCGAACAGTCCGAACTCTACCGTAGGACGGTATTCAATATCATGGGCGGCAATGTGGATGACCACATCAAGAATTTCTCTTTCCTGATGGAAAGAAACGGCACATGGCACATCACCCCAGCCTACGACATGACATTCACCACCAATTTGGACGGTGCGGCATACGAAAACGCACACTCCATGAGCATTGCAGGAAAAGATAACGACATCACGGAAGATGACCTGATGCAATTTGCCAAACAGAACGGAATAAAGAATGCGAAAAGGATAATCGAAGAAGTCAGCCTTGCCATCAGCCATTTTTACGATTATGCCACCAATCATCAAATCGATGACTATTGGAAAGACCGCATCGAAGAGCATCTTTCCGGTTTGGTATCTCCGATCATAGGGAAAACCATGAAACACTACCTGCCCACCATTGTCGAACCCTACGAGACAGAGGATGGCTTTTTGGTATCAGAAATCAACATCATCGAAAACACCCGGCATGATTTCCGTATCGAGGCTTCATAAACGGAAAGCGACAGAAATACATTGCCGGGCGTAAAAGCGATTTGGCTGCTGAAGTCATTGCCAAAGGCAGAAACAAGATGCCCGTTGAGAACAAGAAAGAACTTGTGGAACGGTTGTTACTGCCTTTAGCTAGAAGATAAAAACAGACGAATAGCGACACTATTACATTAATAAAAAGTCTGTTCTTGTTCGGCAAGCAACTGCATACGATCCAAATCCGGACATTGCCAACGAACAAGAGGAGGCTTTCATGAAGGCTATGCGAAATGATGACTTCAATACCATTCTGGAACTGAAGATGAGAGGATATCAGCCATCGGAGAACACACTGAAAAGCCTCCAGCCGGATATATCCTCCACCACCTTCATCGCTGCTGTCAAAATCTTCCAAATGGAAGGGGTACTAAAAAGCCTTCAGGACATAAAGTCTGCGCAAAGCCCGATTACAAGCGGTAATAAACGTAACATGGAGCAAACAAATTTACTATTCAATTTTCAGTTTTTTTCTATTTCTATACTACTGTACGCCATAAAATAACGAAGAAACTTATTCCTATATCAATTCATAATCAATAACATACAATTCACCAAGAATATTAGGGAATGCTACAGTATCATATATCACCTGCCCTACTCCATTAAAATTACCCGGAGATATTACAGATGCTACAACACCATGATAAGCTGTGGGAGAAAAAGAAAGATCTGCTAATCCATTTATCCCAATAACATTTTTCTGTACACCAGCATTATTAACATTACAAAAAATTGCATAATGAATAGTTTGATGTAAATTTACAGCAGCATTAGGAAGATGCACAAAATATAATATATCTCCATTATTACATTTAGCTAAATCATGATAGGTATTTATTTTTTGTATCATACTTTCTAAAGAAGCTCCAAAAGGATTAACTGAAATTCTTTTTCCTGTTGCCTGTTCTATAATTCCTCTAACTAAATTAGCACACCCTCCACCATTTGTAGGTAAATTAACATTCAAATTCTGAGTATTAGTAATAAATTGTGTAATCAATTGTCTATCATTTATACTTATAGCCATATATTATAACTCATGTTCTCCTACTCTCTCAAAGGCTTTTCGGAACCTGCCTATAAAAACTGTCTCTGTAAGCTTACCCCACAAATCTACCCTATAATCCCCAAACCGCTATCATCCCTTTTCTGAATGCCATGGAATTTTTTCCGAATACATAAGTTAGAAGATGAAAAAAGATTGTATTCAAAGTTTTTGGTTCTTTTTTGAAAAAAGAACCGCTGGCCAAAAATCCAACGGTTACTTTACTTTCGGAAAAATATGCAATGAAGTTTATAGGCCGAATGAGGAACGCAGCTTCTTCATGGCATTCTCCACATCAAAGAAAGACACATCCATAAGATCTTCTCCCCATGCTTCCGGAAAGTCAAGAATGGAACGTCCGTTATTAAGAACCGCATCACGGATGGCTTTCATCACATTCTGCCGAGTCGGTTCCAGCTTGAAGAAAAGGCAATGCCTGACTGCCATTGTAAGGGTATCATCATCTATAAAGAAACGGATGGTGACGGTCATGTGTACCTGCGTCCGTTTCTCCAGTTTCTTCTTTTTAGTTTCCAGTTTGGCCAACCGGGAAACATAGAATGAAGGGATATGTTTCCCGGATTCAACGCAAGTCTTCATCGCTTCATGTATTTCAGCGATGCCGTCACGTATATCCGTCAAGTCGGTGCAGTTGGATGCAACCGTATAAGCCGATAACTTTTTCATCTCAAAAGCCGTTTTTATATGGCAAAAGCCCTGTTTGTGAAACTTATAATATATGAATCTCCTTATCACCTACCTTCTCGTCCGATACGACCAATACCTCGTACTTCATCCTCTTGTAATTATAGACTACGGCAAGCGTATTAAAGCCACCGTTATCATACCGCCTGTCATAAACGGTATGTACATACTCATACATCGCATTCCCCATCATGAACTTTACGGAAACATCCGTAAAGTAAAATGCCACCGCATAAGCCAGCGTTTTTCTTTTTATCAACCTTTTTTGTTTCATAACCATTTGTCCTTTATTGTTTTCTGATAAAATATTCAATGGCCGAATGAACCAATATATAATGTGTGGGTGTCTGCCTGCACTGTTCCGCATAAGGATTATAGAACTGGAGAGCCAGCGCATGGTATAATTCCGGCAATTCCCGCTTGATTCTCGCCGTAAGCAGCCGATAGGAGCATTTTCTACCGTACTTCATCAGCTCACGCCATTTGTCCTGTGTTATTTCCGTGCAATTCGTCTCGTAAACCATAACTTCCGTTTTTAAGTTCAATATTCCGGTTGGAAAGCGGAAAGGGGTTGTTCCCTCTCCGTTTATTCTCTAATCAATTCAGGCAAGCTTTTACCGTTATACCGGTTTCAGTCCTTTATCCAGCTGCACGGTCAACCCACGAACATTCACCTCTTGAATTTGAGAAAGAAGCACATAACCCCATTCCCATTCTTGAATATGGCAATAACCGAAAAAAAGCCAGTCACCGTCTTCCTGCTGTTCGGCTTCCGTTACCAACCATACCACCGAAGAAAAAGGAAGGAAAAACCTTGCGATGACTTCCGCATTAAGCCCCTGCCCCTCTTTTGAGTACAAAGGGTTGGCTTCAAACACATTCTTTAGTTGTTCCGTCACTGTAATCATATGTCACATTTTTAAAGGGTTAAACTTCTAATTTTATGCTTCAGCTAGATTTAAAGACCTTTTTTTAAAACCCCTTTCCGGGATGACCTTTTCTTTCTGCCGACTTTTTTTTTGAGCTTTCATGCCCCATCTGAGTTTATAAGCCTTTTTTTTACGGCACACAACAAGAAGGAAGGAGGGATTGAGAAAAGTTTTGGACGACAAAAAATGTTGGGGACAGCGAAGCCGTCCGGCGTTATTTTTTTCGGTACAAAGGGCGAAGACCGGAACTCTTTCGTATCCATCCACCGAAATAAATTTGCCGTTCAAAAACAAAGGCTCTCAGACGGGGCTATGAAAAAACGTACATTAGGGGAGGCAGAAAACAAGGAAAAGGGCAGTACGGAAATAAAAGAAGAATAAAATCCAACATTATTCACATTGATATATAATAGCCAAGTATTTCGCCATATCAATATAAATCCAACTATAATCAAAATCAAACAGTTATCTAATTTATTGGTTATTAAACATATAATACGCCAAAACATTTATTTTGGAGAATATAATATTAATTAAACAAAAAAATGGCATCATTAAAAATAAAGTATCGACATTCCTCTATAGAAGGAAAAGCGGGAACATTGTTCTATCAAGTAATTCATAATCGTGTAGCAAGGCAGATAAATTCAGGATACAAGATTTATCCTGACGAGTGGGATATTTTCAATTCCCAAATAATCATACCAGCAAAGACAGGAGAAAACCGGCATCGGTATTTGGTTTCTTTAAAAAAATGTATTGAGGAAGACACCTCACGTCTAAAAGATATTATGATAAGATTTGAGAATCTTGGATACAAATATACGGCAGACGAAATCATTGAATATTATTCCGCTCCTCCTGTGAACGAGTACTTTGTGTCATTTTGTGAGAATCTCATTGAAGAATTGAGACAAATAGGTAAAATACGCACCACAGAAACTTATACCACTACGCTCAATAGCTTCAAGCGATTCATGAATTTCAGAAAGAAAGGCAGAGACATCCCTTTCGACAATATAGACTCCAACCTGATGATGGAATATGAACAATATCTAAAATCTAATGACATTTGTCCGAACAGTACTTCCTATTACATGAGAAACCTCAGAGCCATGTATAATCGTGCCGTAGAAAAAGAATTGGTTATACAGCGATATCCGTTTAAACATGTATATACGGGCATAGATAAAACTGTAAAACGGGCAGTTCCGGCCAAAATTATCCGACAGATACGCGATATGGATTTAAGTCACGACTCCTCTTTGGAATATGCAAGAGACCTATTTATGTTCAGTTTTTATACCCGAGGGATGTCATTTATAGACATGGCTTATCTAAAGAAAAGTAATTTGCAAAACGGTTTTTTATCATATCGCAGAAAAAAGACCAACCAACAGCTAGTAATCAAATGGGAAAAGCCCATGCAAGAAATCATAGATAAATACGATACCATAGGTTCTTCTTATCTATTGCCGATCATTCTCGACGCAAAAACGGATGAACGGAAACAATACAAGAATGCAGCCCAGCTGGTGAATTCAAAACTAAAGAAATTGGGAAAACAAATCGGCCTTCCTATTCCGCTGACGAGTTATGTGGCACGTCACGCCTGGGCTTCTATCGCCAGAAGCAAAAACATTCCGTTGGCTACCATCAGCGAAGCTATGGGACATGATTCAGAAAGCACTACACGGATTTATCTTGCATCGTTAGACACCTCCGTAGTGGATAAAGCGAACAGTATTATTTTAAATACACTTTAATTCACATTATAAAACAGTTTACGCCATAGGTTTCAGCATACGTGCCCAATCGGCCCGCTGTTATTCTATGGCAATTATTATTTTTATTTATCTGACAAAAAATAAGTTGGAATTATGTTATACAAATTGAAGTTTTCTTTCTGAGAGAAAGATTTGTAAATGCAAAAGTACAAAAGATAACACAAAAAACACTAAAAATCAGAAGAAAAATATTAGTCATACCATAAAAAATAAGAGGTATGATTAGAAAAAACTGATTATTTGTTGAGCAAATTGATTATACCAATCTTATAAATATTTGATATACATCAAAATACCAATCACCCCATTTCTCTCAGAAAGAGAAACACCGAAAATAGGAGAAATTTCCTATACGAATGCCATAGGAATATAATGAACAAGTATATACCCTATACTTTCAGTTGTATGACAAGATGGATTCAGAAAGGAAAAAGCCCCGTGAAAGTACAAAATTCTTGCTTGAAAAAGATTGAATAAATGACGGTTTTCTCCATAAGAGAAATGTTTTGAATATGCAAAAATACATAAATTATTGAACATAATAGCATAAAACAAAGAAAAACCTTAATAGCCACCTCGTTAAATGTCGTGGTTACATAACAAATGTTGAGTAAACTAGATTGTATTTACAGCGAATAATCCCTGTAAATCAATTATATATGTTAAATATTTATGTCCTCTATTTCTCTTATGGAGAAAAATAGGAATGCGGCAAGATAAAAGACGGCATGAATGGTTGATATGACAGCCAAAAAAGACATAAATTACTATAATACAGACCAATACATAAGTTGGGATGAACTATGGGTATATCTTGACCTGCCGTAATAACTAAAAAACACACGACGAATGAGTACTCCCATAACCACAAGGGAAGATCTAACTAGAATCCAATGGTTCGCCATGAGCGCTTATAAAAACGAGAAAAAGGCGGAAGAGATGCTCAAAGGCAAGGATGGTCTAGAGTATTTCATACCGAAACACTATGCCGTAAGGGTCTATCACGGAGTGAAATCCAAAAGGCTTGTACCAGTCATCCCGAATCTCGTCTTCGTGCATGCTTCCCGAAAACAGATCACGGATTTCAAAAAAAAATATAATTTCTTACAATTCATGATGTGGGAGAAAAGCACGGGACTGAAATATATCGTGGTGCCGGATAAGCAAATGGAGAGCTTTATCAAGATTGCCTCGCAGTATGAAGAAAACACTATTTATTATAAACCGGAAGAGATTGACATACGGAAAGGTACCCACATATGTATTTACGGTGGCAAGTTCAATGGAGTAAAGGGCGTATTCATGCGGGTGAAAGGAAAACGTCGCCGCCGGGTGGTTGTGATGCTTGAAGGGATTATGGGTATATCGGTAGAAGTTCATCCCGATTTGATTGAAGTCATCAATGATTCCGATTGTGACAAATTTTGAGAGATGACACAAAAAGGAGATGATGAAGTTCCCCTTCCTCGTGGCCTTACACAAATAAAATAATATTTGAATATATGTATTTTTGGATTGTAAATTGTTCACTGGCATTTTTGCTTTGTGTTCTCTGTGCGGGTATCGTCATTCCCCAGATTCTGCTAATCGCTTTCCGTAAGAAATTGTTCGACTTTCCCGATGAGCGGAAGGTACATCATTGTGCGGTGCCCCGATTGGGTGGTATCGCATTCAAGCCGGTAGTGTTTTTCACCATAGCCTGTTGCTAGGAATCAATATGGTGCTGGGACATTCGGAGATATTGTCCGAAATCGGGAACGACGTGTGGCTCTTTGGCTTTTGCTTTCTGCTCCATCATGGTACTATATCTGGTTGGCATGGCCGATGACTGATCGGTATCCGTTATCGTGCCAAGTTTGTCATCCAGATTCTGTGCGGCGTGATGCTTATTGCCGGTGGGGTATATATCAACAACCTATACGGTGTTCTGGCATCCATGCGGTGCCGTTATGGTTAGGATATCCCCTGACCATCCTGATCGTGGTCTTCATCATCAATGCCATCAACCTGATTGACGGCATTGACGGGCTGGCTTCCGGGCTATGCAGTATCGCCTGCCTATTTTATGGACTGACTTTCTTTATGCTCCATCAGTATGTTTATGCCATGCTGGCGTTTGCCACATTGGGAGTGTTGGTACCATTCTTCTATTACAATGTTTTCGGGAACGCCAAACACGGAAGGAAGATCTTCATGGGCGACACAGGCAGTTTGACCATCGGCATGATGCTCTGTTTCCTCAGTCTCAAACTGACCATGTGCGGACTAGACGATAATACAGGAAATGTACATCCGATGGTGCTGGCCTTCTCACCCTTGCTGGTTCCATGCTGTGACGTGGTCAGGGTTTACCTGCATCGGGTACGCAACGGAAAGAACCCGTTCCTGCCGGACAAGAACCATATCCACCATAAGCTGCTTGCTCTCGGAATAAAGCAGCGCAATACCATGATCATCATTGTTTCCGTGTCAACTATATTCATACTGCTCAATATTCTTCTGTCCCTTTATCTCAATGTGAACTGGATCGTTTTGGGTGATATATTGATATGGACTCTCGCCAACATCAGGCTGACAAAATCTATCGCACAACTTCAATCGGAACAGAAAACCAACAAATAAAAATCAATAAATATGAAAATCAGATACATTTTATCCTTATTAACCGTGGCCTTTCTATTGGGATCATGTGCCACACCGAAAGTCGCTTATTTCACGGACCTGAAACGGGGTACCGCAGAGCAAGTCTTGAACCCGCTGGAAATCCGGATACGTCCAGAAGACAAGATTTCCATACAGGTCAACAGCAAAGACCCCTTATTAATGAACCTTTTCAACCTTCCGATCATATCCCGACAGATTGGTACGACATCAGGTACATCCAATAGTCAGGAATATCAGGATATACAATAAATAAGGATGGGGATATTGATTTTCCTGTGCTGGGACATATCCATGTGGCAGGAATGACACGCGCGGAGATCGCCTCGTATATAAAAGAGGAATTGGTTTCAAAGAATCTCGTGAAAGACCCCGTTGTTACAGTGGAGTTTATGAACCTGACCGTTTCAGTGTTGGGCGAGGTTGCCACCCCCGGACGTTTCAATATCGAAAAGGACAAGCTGACACTTTTGGAGGCCTTAAGCATGGCCGGGGACCTTACCGTCTATGGGAAACGGGAAAACGTGCTGGTACAACGGGAGGAAAACGGGAAAAAAACCCTGTATCAGGTCAACCTGAATTCGGGATATGACCTTTATGCCTCTCCTGTGTATTATTTGCAGCAGAACGATATCGTTTATGTGGAACCCAACTCAATGAAAGCACGGCAGGCGACCGTCAACGGCAATAACGTCCGCTCAGCCTCTTTCTGGATGTCATTGGCCTCGTTGCTGACGACCATTACCGTGTTGATTGTAAAATAATATAGAATCAGATATGATGACCGTAAATCAAAAGAATATAAAACCGGGGCAGCAGGATGATTTCCTGCGAATACAGGACCTGTTATACCTGTGCCTCGCAAGATGGAAGTGGTTCGTCTTGTCTTTAGCGGTAACGATCGGTGCCGCTACTGCCTATCTGTTACGCACTCCTGCCGTATATACACGTACCGCTTCGGTATTGATCAAAGAGGATTCCAAAGGCAAGTCGGTCTCCTCGGATTTGGAATCCTTCTCGGAGTTCGGGCTGTTTCAATCCGGTACAAATGTGAATAACGAACTCATCACCTTTCGATCACCGTCTTTAATGACCGAAGTGGTTAAACGGTTGCGTCTGGATATGAATTACTTCGTTCGGGGAAAATTCCACCGTCAGGTAGCCTATGGACTGACATTACCGGTGGATGTAACGATAAATGACTTGCCTGAGAATGAATCAGCCGGTTTTACGTTGGAAATACAGCCGGACGGTACGTTATACCTATCCGACTTTATACGTAACGGGACAGATCTTGAAGAAAAGGACGTAAAGGGAAGCTTGCTCGACTCCATCACTACGCCATTGGGAAAAATCATTATCCATACAACACCCAATTACGTGAAAGGCGAGGCATATACATTATATGTAGGCAAATCCAGTCTGTATAACGCCGTCAACTCCTGCTCGTCCAATCTGTCCGTTTCATTGAACAGCGAGAAAGCGTCAGTCATAGACTTGTCATTCAAGGATAACTCCACACAGCGGGCAGAAGATGTATTGAGCATGTTGATTTCCGTTTATAACGAGAATTGGGTGAAGGACAAAAACCAGATCGCTGTCAGCACCTCAATGTTCATCAACGAGCGTCTGGGCGTAATCGAACGGGAACTGGGAAATGTGGACGAGGATATCTCCTCTTACAAGTCAGAACATCTGTTGCCCGACGTGCAGGCGGCATCGAGTATGTATATGGCTCAAAGCAGTGCGGCCAACGCGCAGATCCTGTCCCTGAACAACCAGCTTTATATGACCCGTTACATCCGGAACTATTTAGCCAACGATGCCAACCGTACCCAACTGCTTCCGGCCAACTCCGGCATTGAAAGCGCCAATATTGAATCGCAGATTGCCGAATACAACAAGCAACTGTTGCAGCGCAACAGTCTGGTTGCGAACAGCAGCACGGAAAATCCGCTGGTCGTGGATATGGATCAGGCTCTGGCATCCATGCGTGGGGCGATAATCAGATCTATCGACAATCAGATAGTGACCTTGAATTCGCAGATAAAAAGTTTGCGGCAGACGGAGCAACAGACGACATCACGTATAGCGGCCAACCCAACACAGGCCAAGTACCTGCTTTCGGTGGAGCGCCAACAGAAGGTAAAGGAAGCTCTTTACCTATTCCTGTTGCAAAAGCGTGAAGAGAACGAACTCTCACAGGCGTTCACGGCTTATAATACCCGCATTGTTACCCCGCCACACGGCAGCATGTTGCGACATCCCCTGTGCATAAAAATATCTTTATGGTCGCATTCGCTCTGGGGCTGCTCATTCCGATAGTCATTATCTTCATGCGCGAGAATATGAATACCCGTGTACGGGGAAGGAAAGACCTGGAAAACCTGACTATACCGTTCATCGGTGAAATTCCGCTGTTCACAAGAAAGAAAAAAGGGATATTAGGAAAGAAACCGCAGGAAGTCAAGGCCGTTATCGTCAAGGAGGGCAACCGTGACATCATCAACGAGGCATTCCGCGTATTGCGTACCAACCTGGAATTTATGACCGGCAAGGACAAGACTTCGAATGTCATCATCATGACCTCATTCAATCCGGCAGCGGCAAATCGTTTCTGACCATGAACATCGCCGTGAGCCTTGCCATCAAAGGAAAAAAAGTGCTGGTAATCGACGGAGACCTGCGCCACGCCTCTGCATCATCCTATATCGACTCTCCTGACAAGGGATTGAGCGACTATCTGGGAGGTCGTATCGATAATCTGGATGAGATCATCGTACCCGATCCGAAACATAAATCTATGGATATACTACCCGTGGGAACGATTCCTCCTAACCCAACGGAATTATTGTTCGACGAGCGGTTAAAGCAGACAATCGATACTGTAAGGGAGCAATATGACTATGTGCTGATCGACTGTCCGCCCGTTGAACTGGTGGCCGACACGCAAATTATTGAGAAACTGGCCGACCGTACCGTTTTCGTAGTTCGTGCAGGATTACTTGAACGGAGTATGCTTGCTGAATTGGAGAAAATCTACGAGGAGAAAAAATACAAGAACATGTCCCTGATCTTGAACGGGACCGAGGGAAGTGGCGGTCGCTATGGATACCGTTATGGCTATCGATATGGTTATCACTACGGTTACGGCTCAGGATACCACTAAGGTTCCGACGGAAAACAGGGTGGGGATAAATGGATGATTATTAATTAAAAAAAATAAAATGTTTTATATAAAAATACTCGTATCATTGTGTGGCCATTCAGGAAACGTATATCGCTGAAAGATAGCGGTATATTCAAGAATTTTACCGACTGTCACTCGCACATTCTGCCGGGTGTGGACGACGGTGTGCAGACGATGGAAGAAGCATTGGAAATACTGCGCCTGTATGAAGAGTTGGGCATAAAATCCGTATGGCTTACACCGCATATCATGGAAGATATGCCCAACACCACACTGCACCTCCGGGAGCGTTACGCTGAACTTCAAGCCACCTATAGCGGTCCGATAAAACTGCATCTGGCCTCAGAGAACATGCTTGACAACCTCTTCGAGGAACGGTTGGAAAAGAACGATCTGCTGCCCTTGGGTGAAAGCGGTGACCATCTACTGGTGGAAACCTCCTACTTTAACCCTCCGATGGGATTGAACAACATTCTGCTCCGCATCAAGGCTAAAGGCTATTATCCCATTCTTGCCCATCCGGAACGGTATGTTTATATGGGTGAGTCGGATTATCAACAATTAAAAGACATGGGAGTGAAGTTTCAGTTCAATCTTCCGTCAATAGCGGGTATGTATGGCAACCGGATTAAGAAAAAAGCCATGCTGCTATTAAAAGAAAAGGCTATTACTCATATAGGAACGGACATTCACAATTACAATATATTTCAAAAGTTCATTTGTACGAGTATTACAAAAAATATACAAAACTGTTTAATTGATAGTCAGACTGTTATAGTTTAAATAGATTATAATTATCGGTTATTAAGACCTGTATATTCTGTTTAACTTTTTCTCTCTAGGTGGATTTGCATAAAATACATACAAAAAAATCCAACAGGCTGGAATTCAATGGAAATTGTAACAATCGACTTGGAGCAGATACACACAATCTCTCTTTTATCCAAACCAGTCTTAAAATAAATCATTACACCCCTATCAAGCAATAGGCTTGCAACTTCAACATAAAACAACAATCCATATGTCATTAACAAAAGTTTTAGTTACTGGTGGAGCGGGATTCATCGGCTCCAATTTATGTGAGTATTTATTGGCTCACGACTATGATGTAATCTGTTTGGATAATTTTTCCACAGGTAAACCTGAAAACATTTTTCCATTTCTACAACGATATCCGAATAAGTTTAAACTTATCGTAGGAGATATACGGAATCTGAACGATTGTAAGAAAGCTGTAGAAAATGTAGATTACGTTATGCATGAAGGAGCATTAGGCTCAGTTCCACGTTCTATCAAAGATCCTATAACTACAAATGAAACTAATATATCGGGATTCTTAAATATGCTGACAGCCGCTCGCGATGCCAATGTAAAGCGTTTTATATATGCAGCAAGTTCTTCTACATATGGAGACAGTCAGTCTCTTCCCAAAGTAGAAGATGTGATTGGTAAACCGCTTTCGCCTTATGCCATAACAAAGTATGTAAACGAGCTTTACGCCGATGTGTTTGCCAAAACCTATGGAATGGAATGTATCGGCTTACGATATTTCAATGTTTTCGGTCGTCGTCAAGATCCATTCGGGGCATATGCTGCGGTGATTCCTTTGTTCGTTAAGAAATTCATGGCTCATGAGAGTCCTGTCATTAACGGAGATGGTGAATATAGCCGCGATTTTACTTATATAGACAATGTGATTCAAATGAACATGCTGGCTATGACCACGACAAATCCGAATGCAACCAACCAAGTATACAATACTGCTTTCGGAGAACGCACCACATTAAACCAGTTGGTCGGTTACTTGAAAGAATTTTTGAGTGAATTTGACCCCGAAATTGCCAACGTGAAAATAATTCATGGTCCCAACCGCTTGGGGGATATTCCCCATTCCTTGGCATGTATTGATAAAGCAAAATCCCTTTTAGGTTACAATCCTCAATACAGTATGCGTGACGGTTTGAAAGAGGCTGTCAAATGGTATTGGAAGAATATTTAAAGTAATAATAACAGATGAAATTATGAATGAAACTAAAATTTGCGTAATTGGTCTTGGTTACGTAGGGCTCCCTTTGGCTCGTCTTTTCTCGACAAAGTATAAAACGATAGGTTTTGACATGAACCAAGCTCGTGTGACTGCTTTGATGGCAGGTCATGATGCGACACTCGAAGTGTCAGATGAACTACTCCAATCTGCCCTTGCCAATGGTTTTAAGTGTACTGCCAATATAGAGGAAATCCGTGATTACAATTTTTATGTAGTTGCCGTTCCCACTCCGGTAGACAAAAACAACAATCCGGATTTGACTCCGCTTTACGGTGCCAGCACAACTGTTGGTAAGGTAATCTCCAAAGGGGATATTGTGGTGTATGAATCTACTGTTTATCCAGGTGTTACAGAAGACGAATGTATCCCGGTTGTGGAAAAAGTGTCCGGATTGAAATTTAATGAAGATTTCTTTGCTGGCTATAGCCCTGAACGTATAAATCCGGGAGATAAACTTCATACAGTAGAAAAAATCAAAAAGGTTACTTCCGGTTCTACGCCTGAAATAGGTAAGAAAGTAAATGAGGTATATGCTTCTGTAATTACCGCCGGTACACATCTCGCTCCTACGATGAAAGTAGCGGAAGCAGCCAAAGTAATAGAAAACTCACAGCGTGATATCAATATCGCATTTGTGAATGAGCTATCCAAGATATTTACTAAAATGGGCATTGATACACAGGATGTACTGGAAGCAGCTTCTACCAAATGGAATTTCCTGCCATTTAAGCCTGGGCTGGTTGGAGGCCATTGCATTGGAGTTGATCCGTATTATTTGGCTCAATGTGCACAACGTCACGGTTATAATCCTGAGATAATCTTAGCCGGTCGCCGAATGAACGACGGTATGGGGGAATATGTGGCCAACCAAGTTGCGAAATTGATGCTGAAGAAAGGAATACAGGTGCTCAACTCTCATATCCTCATATTAGGGTTTACTTTTAAAGAAAACTGTCCTGATGTGCGGAACACAAAGGTTATAGATATTTACAATGCTTTGCGAGAGTATAACGTACATATCACCGTATATGATCCTTGGGCCAATCCTGATATAGTTATGCGAGAATATGGAATCTCGGTAACGAACCAACATCCTTTGGATAAGAAATTCGATGCGGCAATTATAGCTGTAGCACACGAACAGTTTATAGGCTTTGATGTAAAAACGTTACTAAATGCTCAACACGTCATATTCGATGTTAAAGCTATCTTTGAAAAAAACGTTGTAGATGGTAGACTCTAATCGGATTGTCTCCTTTGACATATTGAAAGGGGGAGGAATTTTATTGGTCATCCTTGGTCATATACAAATCCCTTACATGTTGAAAACCGTTATTTACAGTTTTCACATGCCCCTTTTTTTTTTGTGTCAGGCTGTTTCTTTCGTCCAATCAGTTTGAGAGAGTTTTTTGCAAAAAAGACCAGACAATTACTGATTCCTTGGGCCTTTTTTGCCTTTTTGTTGTTCGCATATTTGTTCGTTTTGAAACTTAACGAAACTCATAATTGGGCAAAAGCGATCTCGCTCCCTGTAACGAGTATGTTTGATGGTTTTCTCGGTGATGAAAACTCTTTTATTTTATTTCTATGTAATTTGGTTTTTAATTTGTTTGTTCGAGGTTTCATTCGTTTATTTATTGATACATAAAATCACCCCTACAATAAAGCATTAACAATCAGCGCATTATGTATATTATTATATGGAGTAGGATATTGGTTAAATGCTAATAACATTGATTTGCCATATTTTATTGACACAACAATGTCTACCTTGATTTATTACCATCTTGGTTTTTGCTTCATGCGGAACAAATGGTACGGCATGAAGGTTTCACCGATATACTCATTATTCTTGCTTATTATCGCCATTGTTTTCATCGTTCTATTTCCCTCTTACGTTGACTTAAAATCAAACAATTTTCCATTGCATCTATTGTTGCTTTCAATGGTTTTTATTATGAATTTTTATTGGTTTATCAATTCATATTTTAATTCGAGAAAGCTGAAACTTATTCCATTGGATAAAATATTGATTTGGTGTGGAATTAACAGTTTGGCATTATTGGGGCTACATATATTATTTGTAGATACATTCTGGATCGTGCGCAATAAGTTACATCTTGTAAACTACAGTTGGACCATATTGGAATTTGCACTCATTGTTGCAATATGCTATTTTGCGACAACCTTAATAAAAAGATACATTCCGTCTGTATTAGGAAGATCATAAGCTTGCTATGAATAAGACATCGTCCGTAAATAATAAAAAAATATTCAAGAATACAGTGGCACTTTATGCACGTATGTTGCTGTCCATGATTGTATCACTATATACATCACGGATCGTGTTAAATGCACTTGGTGTAGATGATTATGGCATTTATGGACTTGTCGGCGGTATTGTTGTCCTATTTAGCTTTTTGAATGTAACGATGAGTGGAGCGACTTCACGCTTTCTTACAGTCGAACTTGCCAAAAATGACCCTCGACAACTCCAACAAACATTCAATACAGCCTTTATATTACATATAGGAATTGCAATTATAGTCTTGTTTTTGGCTGAAACGGTCGGACTTTGGCTGTTATTCGAAAAATTGAACATTCCAGATGAGAGAATGAGTGCAGCTGTTTGGGTGTATCAATTTTCAATAATTTCCTCAATGGTCAGCATCACTCAAGTTCCATACAATGCGACTCTTATTTCGCACGAAAAAATGGACGTGTATGCTATTGTGGAAATTGTTGGATCACTGTTGAAGTTGCTGATCGCTACACTTCTACTTATTACAGTATGTGATAAGCTCATTTTATATGGAGGACTTATGCTCTTATCTTCATTCTTGATTGCAATGACATATCGCATTTATTGCATTAGGCATTATGACGAATGCCGGATTAATTGGGAATGGAATAAGGTTATCGGCCGTTCTCTGTTTAGCTTTTCAGGATGGAATCTTTATTCCAATATTTGCTTTACTACTCGTCAACAGGGAACAAATATGTTGCTTAATATATTTGGCAGTACAGCTGTTAATGCCGCAGCCGGATTGGCAACAACTGTGCAACTGATGATTGAACAAGTATCAACCAATTTGGTAATGGCTTCGAGGCCGCAAATTATAAAGCAATACGCATTGACCGATTTCAATGCCATGATACAATTACTAAAGCAAACTACTTGTTTGGCAAATGTGTTATATCTGTTGGTTGCTATTCCTTTTATCTCTGAAATACATTATGTAATGAATTTATGGCTCGTGGAAGTTCCTCCATATACAATTGAATTCTGTATTTTATTGATAGTCTCAAGCTTCATATCATTGAATAATAATATTATATATATTGGAATACAAGCTGTCGGACGTTTGAAATTTTATTCATTTATGGCGGGGACAGTATCATTATCAGTCATTCCGATACTTTGGTTATTGTTTAGTAAAGGTATCGGCTTGACTTGGGCTTTTGGATTGCCTATAGTGAGCACATTATTGATTTATATCGTTTGCTCATATACACTCCATCATTATGTTGAAGATTTCAAACCGATACGTTTTTTCTTCACAACGATGGTAGTGAATCTTTTCATAAGTATTCCTTCTTTTACCGCAATCCTACTCATACAACATATCTTGGTTGAGTCCTTTACAAGAGTGATTATCGTGGCTCTTAGTTCTTCAATAATATTGGTTGTTCTGTCCTATTATGTGCTATTAGACAAAGAAAATAAGAAAAAAGTAAAAGCATTGATTTTAAACAAATTAAAACGATGAATAAAAACATACTTATAATTACTCCTTTTTTTCCGCCACAGACTCATGCTGCGGTATTTAGGGCATTTAAACTTGTAAAATATCTTAAACGTACAGGTTGGAATCCGATAGTACTGACGGTTAATCGTAATTATCTATATTTAGAAGATCCTGATTTGTTGGACGAAGTCCAAGACGTGCCTATTTATCAAGCCAATTATATAGAACCGACATTGCGCGGCCTTAGAATGTTGCTTGGAGGAGAAGATACTTCACTCAAAGCCATTACAGCCAAAGCAAAAACTATTGGTGCACAGTCAAAAAGCACGGATACAGTCACCTCTAACAAGCAATCTTTATTCGGTAAGTTTTATAAATATATACTAGACCGATGGATTCAAGTTCCCGACCGCTTTAGATTCTGGGAAAGAAGTGCCGTGAGGATGGGACGAAAAATAATTAAAGAACATGATATATCTATCATATATACCACTTGCCTGCCTTTTACCTCAAATAGAATCGGTATGCGACTTAAACATCTAACCGGAGTAAAATGGGTTGCTGATTTCAGGGATCCTACCACATACGCTAAGCGAATGTATTCTGATTATTTTCCTGTTTTTGCCAAGCAAAAAGAAAATTGAACAAGATACTTTTAAATACGCTGATGCTATTACTGGTCTGTCGGGAGCATACCTGAATATATTTAATGATTTATATGAGGGACGATACTCAAATAAATCATATTTTATTCCAACTGGAGTAGATGATGATTATTTGCCTTCTTTTCAAAATAGAGAAAAAGAGAATTATATAATATTCGTGGGTGAATACCTCCATGAATATAAAGATAATTTCTTGAAAATATTTGCCGAAGCTGTCAATTCTAAGGAATTAAAAGGCAAGGGTTGCACCTTAAAATTGTGGGTAATAAGAATATCAATCAAAAACAAACGGAAGAATTTGTCAATGATTTGGGAATCTGTAACAACGTGGAATATATCAATCATGTACCGCAGCGTAAATTGTATGAATTGATAGTTAATGCAAAAGCAGCAGTACTTATTCCCGGACACACGGCTTTATGGTGGACTAATTTCGCAAAAATGGTCGATTATATCGCATTACAAGTGCCTGTATTAGCAATGGTGCCCATGACTAGCGAAGCACGAACCGAATTGATAAAAGCAGGCATAGGTATTTTTATAGATACTCCTCAGCAAGGTGTTACTGTCATCAAACAAGTATTTAGCGAAAAATTTCCAATGACGGCAAACAAAGAATATTGCCGCCGTTACTTGGCATCGCAACAAACAAAATCTTTCATTGATATTTTCCAAAAAATACAATAGAGATGCATATAGCGTTTTTAACTACAGAATATCCGATATTGGGTATGAAATGTGGCGGAATCGGAATTTTTATCAAACATTTGTCTCATCTTATCGTTAAGAGTGAGACTGGTGTGAAGGTATCAGTTGTGTATTGGGGCAATAAGTTTACAGAAACTGTGTGGGACGATGGTATATCTGTGATACCTATAAACCAGCCTCATAAGTCTCCATTTTCTTCTTTTATCAATAGAAGGTATCTAAATAAAAAGTTAAATCTATTAGTGGCAAAGATTGGCATCGACCTCGTTGAATCTATCGACTGGGAGGGACCTTTGGCTTTTTGTAGTTTATCTGTACCAGTAGTTACAAGATTACATGGTTCAAATGTGTATTTCGATCATTTGTCTGGAAACAAAACTCCATGGAACGTACGGCTTATGGAATATAATGCTTTGCGTAATTCTGATGCCTATATAGGAGTTAGCCGACAGGCTCTCGACCTGACGGATAAATTATTCAGTCTGTCTTCGAATAAGAGAAAATGTGTAATATATAATCCTGTGGATATAAACATGCCCCCTCTTTCATCTAGTGACATGAACAAAAATACAATAACGATACTTTATTGGGGGACAATTGTTGAGAAAAAGGGGGTACTTGATTTGCCTCTTATTTTCAACAGGATATGCGAGCAAAACGACAATGTCAAACTCATTCTCATCGGACAGGATGCAGTAGTGAATGGTTCTTCGACATGGGAAAAATGCAAATCTCTCTTTTCAAAGCAATCGATCGGTTGTGTATCGTATTTAGGTCGCTTACCTTATGACAAGACTATGTCATACGCTAACAGTGCCGATATTTGCATATTTCCAAGCCATGCAGAAACTTCGGTTTGGTCTTACTGGAGGCAATGTTACTGCGGAAGGCAATTGTTTGTTCCGATATCGATTGTTTTCAAGAGATTATAGGAGACAGTAACTGTGTTTGCAAATGCAGGGTGAAACGTATCGATGAATTTGCAGAGGCTTTGCAACGGCTAATCTCGAATCCCATTTATAGGTGTGAACAAGCCGACAGGGCTTATCTAAATGCAACTGCTAGATTCAACACCAACGAGATAGTGGCACAAAACATCGAATTTTACAATCGAGTTATAAGAGATAGCTCCAAACATCATGTAGAAGAATCCTAACTCAACTGCTTTATTAGAAAATTTAAACGGACTTTTTATTTATAAAATCACATATTCATACGAAGGGGAGTTAAGGCTTTTTTTGTATTGCCATCTTGAAGAAAGTCAAACATTTCAGTACAACTACGTAAAATATAGAAATGCTTCATTATAGTGAAATTTCTGATAGAGTATAATTCCTAAACGAAGTGATTAATTTCTTAACTCTTGATTCATATTATTCATAAACGCCTTATGCAAAAAGGGATAAGCATTATTTTGCCCACACTTAATCGGGCTGATTATCTGGCAAGTACAGTTGATTGCTTAATAGAGCAAGATTTTGGGGAGCCGTATGAAATAATTATTGTAGACCAATCGGCAGCCATTGACAGTACTATGTATAGTCGTGCAAAAGATAGTGATACATTGATTAAGTACTATCATGTGACTGAATTTAGAGGCTACCTGAAGCTCGTAATTTCGGTGTGCAACACACACAATACGCCTACATCCTATTTCTAGATGATGATATCGAGTGTGACTGCAACCTGCTCAAAGAGCATTACAAGTTCTTGTCACAACCTGATATCGCAGTAGTGGCAGGGGGAATTACAGAAAAATATAAGAATAATCCCAAATCGAAAAATGTAGGCAAGTTCCATTTCTATACGGCAACTCCAGAACGGGGATTCCACATTAATCATAAAGAATATGTAGATCATGGCGGAGGTGGAAATTATAGCATAAAAAAAGACATATTTTTAGAAGTTGGTGGTGTTGATGAATATTTGAATTATGGAGCTGCTCTATATGAAGAAACCGAAATATGTTTACGAGTAAAGGAACTTGGATACAAAGTTTTTTTTAATTATGATGCTCATGTATGGCACTTGGCTGCTGATACAGGCGGTTGCAGGGTTCTGGATATCAATCGCTATATTGCTTCATTAGTACATAACCGGGCTTTATTGATTAGCCGTCATCTCAAATGGTATCATAGGCCGACTGCTTACATCTATTTGTTGCGTCTTGTTGCATCATACGCTTTTACTTACCGCAATCCCGGACTGTTTAGACTTTTGCAAAAACTTATAAAGAAGGTTATAAAAAAGGAAAACTAACTCCTAAATATACTCATTATGCAAACATCTAACAAACACATTTTTATTGTAACCTATGATTATCCACCAAGTAATGGTGGTATTGCAAGGCTTTGTTTTGAACTGAAAAAATATTTAGAGAAAAAAGGACTGAATGTTACAGTCATTTGTCCCCAAAGTACTTCTACCGATGCAGAGGAGGATAATAATGTGGTGAGATTGCATGGAAGAAGAGGAATATTGGAGTTGCGTACATTGAAGTATTTACGCAAAAAAACTGTTCCCGGTGATATTGTAATTACCGGGAATTATCATCCAGAGGGAATGCTGTCTCTATTGTCAAACAGAGAAACCTATATATTGGCACATGGAGCCGAATATCTTGCCGGAAAGAGTTTTTTCCGACGCTGTATTTGGCCTACTTATCGACGTTTTATACTAAGAAACGCCTCTTGCGTGATTGCTAACAGTCATTATACAGAGACATTAGTAAAACATTGTTCTCCAAATGCTAAAACAATCGCTATTCCGTTAGCGGTTGATGCAATTCATTTTCGCCCTACTTGTGAAAAATATAAGGATGGCTTGCTACACCTCTGTTCTATTTCTCGATTGGAAAAATTTAAAGGACATGATTTTATTATCCGGACGATAGCTTCTTTACCGGCAAAGTATAAGCAACAAGTGCGATTGCATCTCGGAGGTAAAGGAAAATATAAGAGTGCACTTGAGCGGATGGTTACCGATTTAGGATTGTCAGATATTGTATCATTTGAAGGTTTCATTGATGATAATAAACTTTGCGATTTCTATTCAGCCTCGCATATATTCATTCTCTGTACACGTGAAGAAGCGGATAATAGGAATGTAGAAGGATACGGGCTTGTTTTTGCCGAAGCGCAAGCTTGTGGAACCGCCGTTATAGGTACTCGTACAGGTGGCATTCCCGATGCTGTCGAGGAGAATAATGGCGGTTGGTTGATACATCAGGACGCCCACGAAGAATTGGAGAATTTACTCATTAAGTTAATCGACGATAAATCTCTTGCTATAAATGAAGGTCGTAATGCACGTCGGCGCATAGAAGCTAAAATTACGTGGGAACATTATGTGGACCAAATTTGTGATGTCATTTTATGAGTATTAGTCTATATATAGCCTTATATTACAACTTGTTGCTGCTATTAGTTGTTTACATCGCTATTCAACCGGTCAGGGCAGAAACAGTAAGACAGCCTTATATCAACAACCAGATATTTAGCCTTGCTTTACTCTTGATTGTATATGTTCATGTAACTTTCCGACCGACCGATTATCACTACTTTGGAGATACTTCAGCTTATGCCATGGCTTTCCAAAAGAAAGCCTTCTATGGTACGGTTGCTATAAGAGATAGAGATATTGGTTTTGAGTATCTTACCTATTGGCTTTCACAACTCGTCAATTTAAAAGGGTATTGGTTTGTTCTTTGCTCATTATATATATTGCCTGTTTTCTTTGCTTTAAAGAAACGATTCAAACAACAATATGCTGTAGCACTAGTGTTGTTCGTTTGTTCTTTGAGTTTTTGGGGATACGGAGTAAATGGACTGCGTAACGGAATAGCTACATCGTTAGTTATCTTCTCTTTTCTTGTTCCAAACAACGATATTAAACGAATTCCTGTTTGGATTATAGCATGTCTTTTCCATCAATCCGTCATGTTGCCAATTGGCTGTTTCTTGCTGACCCGACTTTCAAATAATCCCAAACACTACTTATACTTATGGGGAACGTTTTTCCTGCTTATGCTTGTTGCACGTGATTCTTTCTCCACTTTGTTGACAAACATTCCTTGGTTTGAACAGGATAAAAGGATGTCTGAATATTTGAATATGTCTTATAAAGGCATGGAGCAAATGTTCTCTAATATTGGATTTCGCTGGGACTTCATTATTTATAGTTTGATACCCATTATCGCAGGAGTGAAATATATCTATACATATTGCTACGAAGACAAATTGTTTATCCGTTTATTTAATACTTATATAGCAAGTAATGCGTTCTGGCTATTGACCATTCATGTACCGTATAATAACAGATTTGCTTATCTATCTTGGTTTCTTTATCCTATAGTATTGATATATCCCTTGCTAAAAGATAACTTAATAAATAACCAGGGAGAACGAATAAAATGGATTATTCTATGTTATTATATGTTCACTTATGTAATGTGGATAAAATAAAATACAAAACAATAGAAAAAGATTTTTATGAAAGATTTAGTTACTGTATTTACACCGGTATATAATAGGAAGAATTTAATTGGAAATCTATATCAGAGTTTGTTGTCTCAAACCTATAAAAATTTTGAATGGATTATTGTTGACGATGGGAGCACTGATGATATTGATGAAATTATAAAATCTTATCAAAATGAAGATCGTATATTAATTCGTTTCATCAAACAAGAGAATGGTGGAAAACATAGAGCAATCAACAATGGCGTATTACATGCAAAAGGAGAATTATTTTATATTGTAGATAGTGATGACTATTTAACAAAAGACTCTATAGAACGAATAGTTTTTCATTATCAATATATAAAGAATAATGATAAATTTGCTGGAGTTTGTGGTATGAAATGCTTTCCAGATGGTTCTCGTATAGGGAAAGAGGTTACATGGAAAATTTTAAAAGATTCTTGGATTAACTATTGGATTATAAAAAATATAAAAGGGGATGTTGCGTTTGTTTTTAAAACATCAGTCCTGAGAAATTATTTATTTGACGATATACCCGGAGAAAAATTTTGTGCAGAAAGTTTGGTTCTAAACCGTATTGGAAAAAATTACCTTATGTTATTTTTTAATGAAAAAATATACATCGCAGAGTATTTATCAGACGGTTTATCTGTTTCATCAATCAAAAACAGAATGAATTCACCTAATTATGCCATGAGAATTTATTCAGAAATGGCATCACTAGATATTCCATATTTAAAAAAAATAAAAGCTCATATAAATTACTGGCGTTTTGCTCCTTGCTCTAAATTGAAAATGAAAAATAAAATAAAACAAATAGGAATTTCTAGTTATATTATTTTTATGCCTATTGGCTATTTGTTTCATATGAAAGATAAAAAAAACAATTATATAGATATTAGACATGTCGGATCTAAGCGGTAGAACTTTATTTAAACGGATTAAACCATTAATTAAGGTATTCGTTATAGTAGATTCATATCTTCCTAGGAAACTTAATAATTTTTTATTTGTAAGTTTAAGAGGTATTGGAGGAAAAGTTGGTATTGTGATTAGATACATATTGGTGAAAAATCTAGCAAAAAAATGCGGTGATAATGTTGTAATTAAAGAAAATGTATATATATCTAACATAGAGAAACTAGAACTGGGAGATAATATCAGTATTCATCCGATGTGTTATTTTGAATGTAGCGGAGGATTGATGATCGGAAATAATGTGTCTATTGCCCATTCAAGTTCAATACTAACAAGTACTCACACTTATTCTGATTTTAATTTACCTATTAAATATAATGAAATCCTAAAAAAAACGGTAGTTATCCATGATGATGTATGGATTGGTTGTGGAGTGAGGATTTTATGTGGAGTTCACATTGATACAAGATGTATAATAGGCGCAAATAGTTTGGTTAATAAAAGTGTTGACTCATTCTCTATTTATGGGGGAGTTCCTGCAAAAAAAATAAAATCTTTTCAATGAAAAAAAAGAAATTATTCAAAATAACAAATTCAGCTTATTTTCAAGTCCGGCAACTTCAAGGTCAATTGAATTATTTTTCCGCATATTTCGATGTCATTGCCGTTGCCCCTAAAGGAGAAGGTTGGGAGGAATTACAGAAGCAACAGGCACGTTGTATTCCGGTAAAAATGTCAAGAGCCATAAATCCGATTTTCGATTTAATAACTCTTTTCCAATTGGTAAAACTTTTTATCAAAGAGAAGCCGACTATTGTTCACTCGCACACCCCCAAAGCTGGTCTTTTGGGTATGTTAGCAGCATGGATAGCACGTGTGCCGATCCGTATGCACACGGTAACAGGCTTCCCATTGACGACGGCTACGGGCATAAAAAAACAAATTCTTCGTTTTACGGAACGGTTAACTTACGCTTGTGCCACAAATGTATATCCCAATTCACAAAAGATGTGTGATATTATTTGTTCAATGGGGATCGGCAATCCTAAAAAAATGCTTGTTATCGGTAATGGTGGTTCAAATGGAATTGATACGGCATTCTATTCGCGAAATGCTACACAAGATATTAAGATTTCAACTTTCGATTTCACGTTTGGTTTTGTAGGTCGTATATTTTATGAGAAAGGAATCAATGAATTAGTAGCTTCTTTTATTCGATTACAGAAAGATTATCCTAACATAGGATTACGTTTAATCGGCTTTATGGAAGAAAACCTTTATCCGGTTGATGATTGGGTAAAACAAGAGATTAGCACAAATTCTCACATTGAGTTTGTCGGCTTTCAACAAGATGTTCGTCCCTATCTAATGGGGTGTGAGGCTTTTGTTTTCCTCCTATCGTGAAGGTTTCCCTAATGTTGTCATGCAAGCTGGGGCCTTGGAATTACCACAAATCGTTACAGATATCAATGGTTGTAATGAAATAATTGTTCAAAACAAAAATGGAATAATTGTTCCACCACAAGACGAACACGCATTGTATAAAGCCATGAAATATTTTTTGGATAATCCTAATGAGGTAAAAAGAATGGCAAAGAATGCAAGGGCAATGATTACATCACGTTACGAACGCAATAAATTTTGGAAATTGATGCTTGAAGAATACTATCGGCAAATTAAAAATCGAATTAAATAACATCTATGCAAATCATACTGTTATCCGGCGGTTCTGGTAAACGCCTATGGCCGCTTTCCAATAATACACGGTCAAAACAATTTATCAAACTGTTGACTGCGCCCGATGGCTCGAAAGAGTCGATGGTGCAGCGGGTGGTACGGCAATTACGAGAAACCGGCATCTGTGATTCGATTACTGTGGCAACAAGCCAGTCACAACGGGATATCATCATCAACCAGCTTGGAGAAGAGATTCCTGTAGTTACGGAACCGGAGCGTCGCGATACATTCCCGGCTATCGCTCTCGCAAGCTCGTATTTGGCCTACAAACGAAAATGTTCCACCGATGAGATTATAATCGTCATGCCTTGCGACCCTTATACCGAAACAGGTTATTTTGAAACGATTCGCAGGATAGCGGATGCAGTGAAAAACAATGTAGCCGAACTAGTATTGATGGGAATTAACCCCACATATCCGTCAGCAAAATACGGATATGTAGTGCCAGTCAATGATGTACAGAACAAAGGAATATTTCAAGTATCACGCTTTACGGAAAAGCCAGATATGATAACTGCCGAGAAACTTATTTCAGAGGGTGCTTTCTGGAACGGAGGCGTATTCGCTTTTCGGTTGGGGTATATGACAGATATTGTAACCCGACACATCAAAACCGACACTTTTTCAGAAATTCGTTCTCGCTATGGGGAATTTCCGAAAATCAGTTTTGACTACGAAGTCGCTGAAAAAGCGCAGTCGGTAGCCGTCGTACCTTTTGCCGGAGAGTGGAAAGACCTTGGTACATGGAATACGTTGACTGATGAACTATCGGAACACACCATGGGCAATGTTGTCATGGATGAAGAATCCGAAAATACCCACGTCATCAACGAACTTGGACTGCCAATCATGTGCATTGGCACACGGAATCTAGTTATCGCAGCATCAAATGATGGAATCCTAATTTCGGACAAAGATAAAAGCGAGAACATCAAAACTTACGCTGACTGCCTACAACATCGGCCAATGTTCGAAGAACGTCGCTGGGGTGAATACAAAGTTGTCGATACCGCCGAGTTTTCCGACGGTTACAAATCACTTACCAAGCAACTGAAAATCAAATCCGGTAAGAGTATCAGCTATCAGGTACACCGCCATCGCGATGAAGTCTGGACGTTTATCGACGGCGAGGGAGAACTGGTACTCGATGATATCAGGTCGGTTATCAGCAGAGGCGATACGATTACAATCAAGAAAGGTGTTAAACATGCAGTCAGGGCTATCTCTGAATTGACGTTCATCGAGGTGCAGTCCGGAAATCTACTTGCAGAAGAAGACATTGAACAATTTGACTATAAATGGTAAAATCCTTCGTTAAAACCTCTGACAAAAGAATGAAGTTGGTTTACAAGAAAGTTATCGAACCTCAATTAGGCAACCTGATATCCATATTGAAAAAGAAATGATAATCTATAGCATTGATTATTATCAACAAGATCAAGATTGTACTCAATGTGGAAAACATTCGGAATGTATTTGCCGGTAAAATGATAAAATATCACTATCCATATGTAAGTAAGTATATATACCGGACACAGGATCTTGCGAAAGTAGCTTCGTTTTCAGATTCTAAACCGCAGAAACAGCATTACGCAAAAATTAATGGGTTGGAAAAACTTATTATAAATACTGGTAATGAACCTTTTCATTGATTTTTCTAATGAAAAAGACCATCCTTCAATACATGACCGATATCTATCAGGAAGATATTCCCAAACATATCCTTCAAGAAAACAAGATACGCCTGAATTCTTTTTTCCTGGAACAGGAATCCGTACAGAAGAAAGGGACTCAGTTTATATTCAGATATGCATTCTACTCCGTTGAGAAACCCCGAAAGATCACGAAGCAGCATCTATTGAAAGAATATGCAGGGGTGCCTTTGGAAAAAAGGAGCGTACAACCGGAACAAATACCCGATATGAAGCAATATAGTGATATAATACTGTATGGAGATGCCAGCTCTCCTGAACACAGCAACAGCTGGCGGAATACCTCCAACAACATAATTCATTAAAAGTCCAGTTGTCTTTTTTTTGACAAGAGAAATGATTCCACTAGCAAGGATGAACAAGCCATCGCATATGCGGAACTACAGAAGGCGCTATTTTTTTGCCAAAGAAAAAAGATACCTCTCCTGTTCGTTTCCTTAAAAGGATGATAGACGACATCCGTTTTCTCAATCTGCTGGAGGAGAGCCATGTCGATTTCAGATGTATCGATTTTCCATGGTTCTGCAAGGAGAATCTGCCTCTGATAAAGGCAGTTGTGCTATATGAAAAGTTGGAAATAAGAATAAATGTATAAGATATCAAGCTTACAGATTGGACTTCAATGTTGCAGCATTGAGGTTTATGAGAAACAATTCTAAATATATTTCTGTTTGGCGAAATCTTATTCTAAAAGGAACTCTAAATAAAAGAATCCACCTTCAGATATCTTTCTTCACTTATCCTCAAAGTATATAATCCAAACATAAATATCAGACCTATTTTCCCTATAACTGAGTAATAAAAAGATTATTCCCCAACACCGTAAACAAAGAAATAACAGAAGCACTTTAAAATGGTGTATCTAACTCACTTTTTTAAGGATAATATCCCTGTTACAGTTATCTGTAGCAGGTGATCCTTTCAAATTGGGCATTAGATGCACCCTTTTCCTTATTCCAACAAATGCGCCTCTTGTAACCTCACCAATTCCCAATACATCTTCAAAAACATCTCCAGATACACCTTCAGACTCGGGAAATAGACGAAAGACTTCCAGCAAAAGAAAGGCACATGAATGGCCGTTCATTCGGAACCTCCATTTCTGGATAGCGTTTCTTTGTCCATCCAAAATAATCTCTATCGGGACAGAACAATAAACAAAAGCATAAATATCAGGCAAAATTGTCCCGATAAAAGAATTATAACATGACTATTGAAGATGAAATCCTCCAATACCTGCACTATCATCCTCTATCAAACAGGGTTGAGATAACGCTTGGGATAACCAATCCTCCCAGTGGCAGGATTGTAAAAAGACTACTGGCCGATGCCGTAACCAAAGGAATGATAGAAGTACTCTAACAATAGTAGTGCCACTATTTTATAAGCAGCACTGCAATTGTTCCTTACCCCAGCAAATGCACCTCCTGTAACCTCACCAACCCCAAATACATCTTCAAGAACACCTCCTGATACACCTTCAGATCCGGGAAATAGACGAAAGACTTCCGGGCAAAAGAGAGGCACGTGAATGGCCGTTCATTCGGAACCTCCATTTCCGGATAGCGTTTCTTCGCCTGGTCAACCGCCATCTTGTTCAGTGAAGCCACGAAGTTAGCCTGGCGTATCGGATTCCATTTCGGGGTTTCAAGAATCACCATCCCATCTTTCCGCTCAGGAATAACCAAATATTCATCCTGCACGTTACGGACGTAATAGCACACAAAAGACAAGGCCTCATAGACATTATCCCCTACATGAATACCGATAACCCGTTCTTCAACCGGTGTACCGGCAAAGCATTCCGCAATCTGTTTCATGGCATACCCATGCAACAAGGCAGCATCAGAAGCCAACAGATAAGCCGGTGCGGTACGCTCTCCTCCCTTATCGATGGCAGCAAAGACAGAAGGACTCCAACAGAGATGGATGAGCTTTCCTTTTTCTTTCTCACGAAGGGAAGCGACACATAAACGGTTATCAAAGACCAAACGGGCTTCTTTCGTTTCCGGATGGAACTGGAACACGTTCCGTACCCTGTCCGGCTTATGGATATCCATCATCAGATAGCCCTGCCAACCGGACACGTGCTTTGTCTTCAAGACGGTTTCGCTTTCCTCCACATCGAAAAGATAAGACAAGAGCTTTTCTCGCTTACAACATACGAAGAGAGAAAGCTCGTCCTGTTCTTTCATCTGCTGCATATCCAAGGAAAGAACAAAAGCCAATTGCCAAGGAGTAAGCTCGGAAAAGCCATGTAATTCAATACAAGACAACGCATCCTTCTCCGGTGAGTAAACGACATATCCCCGGCCACCTATCTCATATCTCAACATGAAATCCCCCTGTTCAGTGGGATGATAATTCTGTAAAACGGTCTGATAATTCATAAAGCAAATATATTAAGTTAGTATTCATCATAATGAGAAATCGGGACCACTCTTGCGTTTCCGTTTCTTTTTGGACGGTATGAGATCATCCTCTTGCGACTTCTTCCCGCTGCCGGTAATGTCAAGTTCCGGAATGGCCATAACTCCCCCACCCTGCATATAGAAAGCCTCACGATCCACCCGCTCACGGAACTCCCCTACCCTATCGATATGTGGCGAGAGACCGACAGCCACACCATCGAAATGCTTCTGGATATTCTGATAAGTGAGCTTACGGGAAAGATCCGCACCTTTAAAGACATGAGCATTTTCCACGTTTTCCATATAAAAGGAAATCCCGTATGCGCCTTTGCTGTTTACATGTTCCGTCACACGGATCGATTCTTCCGCCAACCTTTTCTTAAAATCCTCATAGCCTAAAGAAGCGTTCAATGCCTTAAACACATGGTCATAGAGATAATGCTTCTGTTCATCGGCGCTCATGCCCCGGCCATCAAAACGAATATTACCAAAACGATATTTCTGAGGAAGTGAAACGTCCTTCAGGTAAAAGCCTGAATCCTTGATGCCATAGACATAATAGGATTTGTCCTTCTTGGTGACCAGACGCATATACAATCCTTCTTGTTCCAGGTTCCTTCGGAAATCGGATGTACTTTCGGAAAAAGAGTAGATGCGGTCAAGCTGTTGTAACAGTTCATCCTTGAACAAGGGGTTGAAAAAACCTCCTTTTTCCAGCAATGCGAAAAGGTTGTCATAGCTTTCATCCCCCAATAGGACACGCCATTCTTCATTGGCCAATTTTATTTCTTGCAAGGGTTTATTCAAAGACCGGTATGTATCGGATTGTTCCAGGACAGCCGATACCTTATCCTTGTAATTATAACTACGCATGGCTTTCTTCAAGGCCGCATCGAAATAATAGTTACGGTATTGCGCCTCTCCCAACGTGGTTCTCTTGCCTCCTTCCCTTTCCAAAGGCAACAGACCGTACTTCTGCTCCAGTTCCCTTGAGATCTTTTCGGAACGGCTGTAATTATTTCCGGAAGGAATGCTTTTGCCTTCTTCATCAATTGTGGTCAGCAGCACATGCACATGGCTGTGTGCCTTGTCGGTATTTAGGACAACGGCATAACAGGACTTTCCGTACCCCATCCTCTCGATATATTCCCCGGCAAGAGAAAGCCACTGTTCATCGGAAAGGCTTTCTCCCGGATAGAGGCTCAGAATAAATTCCGCATAAGGTAGTTTCACCCGGTCATTCAACTGGGAGATAAGTTTCATGTAGGCTGGCATGGCGGCCAGTTCGTCACCAGTGGAGGTGTAAAGCACTTTTCCGTTTCCTTCCTTGACCTTGGAAAGCTGGTATTCAATTTTCCGGCTCATGGCAGGTGGGATGAGAAAGAAGGTTGTATCTCGGCTATCATAACAATTTCCGGTTAATGGTTTCTACATCCGAAAGGTATTGGTTAATCCGATCCAATGAATACAATATATTTTCATCGGACGGAAGCGTATTGATATGTTTGGCAAGCTGGTTGATATTGGCTCCTATTTTACGAAGTTCATATATCATTTGCACATCGGTTTTCGATATGCTTCTGCCTTTCAAGGCAGACTCTCTGATAAAGGAAGAAAGGGATTTTCCCTCTTCCTTTGAACGTTGAAGAAGCTGTTCTTTCTCGGCTTCCGTCAAGCGGATCTTTATACTTATATCTCGATTCTCTTTCATATATACAGAGTATGTGAGTGTAACGAACATTGGTCGGCAGCTCGGCTGTCGCAAGGTTTTTTGTACCCACAAAAACATACCTCGCATTAGCAAAGATATACAATAATACTCAGCTGTGAAACAAAACCAGACAAAAGTCTTGATTTCTTAATCCAGATTAACCGCTCACTTTGTTACAAAGTAACTACGCACATTGTAACAGGCGAACGGAAAGCCATTAGTTACAAAATACATAATTACTAATTATATTATTACAAAGTATGAACATACATACTTAATTATAAGATTAAGTATGTACATATTTATATTTATATTTATATATGTAATTACTTATACAATTAAGTAAAAAAGTGTATAATAAATTAATTATAAAAGTATGCAATTATTTAATTTATTATTTATATATTTGCGCACATACTTAAAAACGTACATTATGGGACAAATATTACCAGGAGTAGTCGTAGCTTTTGAGAATCCCAAGGGCGGGGTAGGGAAGTCTACGCTGACAGCTTTGTTTGCAGGTTATATTCATTCGCAGTCAAACGAAGAGGGGGGCTTATCCATTGCCGTGGTGGATATCGACGACATGCAGAACACTATCGGAAAATTACGTGAGGACGAAGCCGAGGACGGAATCATGAAAAAGGAAGAAGAATATGAGGTTATCAATATCTCTTCCTCAGAGTTCATCAACCAACTGGATTTCCTTCAGGACAATTACGACATTATACTTGTCGATTTTCCGGGTAACCTGAAACAAAACGGTGTAGTTGAAACGCTGCACTTCGTTGACGTGATCATCATTCCCTTCGAACCGAACCAGACCGATTTAAGACCTACATTGACCTTTTACTATAACATCTATGAAGGGATTATCGAAAGCCGTCGAAAGATTGGTAAAAAGACTACCGTGCGTGGTGTTATGAACCGTGTTCTTCCGAATGTGCTGGAGTTCAAAGAAATTTTGAAAAATAAAAAAACCTTGCCTTTCGAGTTGATGCAAAACTACATCAAGGATTCAAGGGTTGACTATCAACGCAATTTAAGTAGCTGAGTAAAGCGTACCATCATCTGTGATGCTTTCTGTGAAGAGGTATTGGAATTAATCTGTAACCATATAGGAGAATAAAGCTATGGCAACCAACAAAGAAAGGACATCATCAGCCGCCATGAGAAAACTCTTGCTGCAAAGCGCCAGTAAGAAAGAGCAGGAAATCCAGCAGATCGGAAGTGTTGCGGAAAGCACTATCCCCCAACCTGCGATTGAGCACCCCATCCATGAAGAGGTGAAAGAATCGGCTCCAGTCAAAGAAACCGTCCAAGAACCTCAGCCGGAACAAATGGAAAAGCCGGAATCCAAACCTTCCGTGCAGTCTTCTCCAAAAACAGAAGAAAGCAAAGTCTGCGGAAAAAAATTCTCGGAATATCTGGAAGAGCGAAAATTAAAGAACACCGAAGTAAATCCGGATATCCAGCGAAACCCACAGAAAGCTGAAGCAGATTGCTATGGCCACTGGATTAGGAATGCACAACATCGCAAACAACATTCTTGAAGACATATTGACCAGCCATAACAAGGAGATTCAAGCGATACTGAAGAAGTATATGAGCATCTGATTCTACTTTCGGAAAAATATATACGCCTGTTCGACTGCATCCGTCGGGCAGGCGTTATTTTTGCACACCGTTTTAGTGAAGGCCGGCATTGAACCGGGACACTTTTACACAACTGCGGAAAAATCCCTTTGCCTATTATCCTGGACAATATGTTAAAGAATTCAAACCTCTACTTGTTTCCACCTCAAAATTTTTTCCGAAAGTAAGAATACGGTAACAAAATCATTTCTTCGTTTTATTTAGGTTTTTAGGGATTTAAGTATTTGTGGGACACTTTTACACAACTAATAAGGGAGGTTTTCCGTATAATCAACTATATTATTGCAAGTTAGCACTTACTGGCATCTTCTCGTAACCGGGACACTTCTGCACAACTAACCGACTATTCGGGACACTTCTGCACAACTGAACAGGAAAGTCGGGATACTTTTACACAACTAGAATCTGCATTCGGGACACTTTTACACAACTAAATCAGGAATCCGGGACACTTCTGCACAACTAAACCGGCCATTCGGGACACTTTACACAACTGGGGGATCGGAAACAGCCGTAGTCGGGACACTTTTACACAACTAAATCAAGAAACAGCACGAAAAAAATGCTTTGGAATCTTCATTTATAGGGAGTTAGATTCACTATCTCCGTAAAAAAACGTATCTTTGCATCAGTAAACAACAAGTGTCCGCCTATGAAGGAAAGTAATACACAAAAAGAGTTGAGCAGAGTCCCCAGGACTCTCAGCGAGTCTTCCAACACGAAAGTATTGGAAGTTCTATTTGATGCAGGCGGCACTGTCATGTCTGACATTATCATTTACGTGGCATCTTCACAAATGAAAGATCTGTTCGGCGACTGCTGGTTCTCCATCAACGATTTTTGTGAGGTCATGGGGTATGAACGAACCAAGTTGCAACGAAAACTGACCGAGAAGCAGCTTGATTTCCTGTTCAGCAACCAACGTCCGGTATATATCACCGAACAGAACGGCCAAAAGATAGAGCATCCGATAGAGAACACCTTTGAAGCGGCGTTATACCGTTTAGGGACATCCAACCTCAGTGTAGCATACGCCATGAACGGCAAGACGCAATATAAGTTCATTCAAATACTGGACCGCTTTGAGATAAAGGATAACTTCGGCACGAAAAAGCGCACCAAGCGGAATTACAACGTGCATCTGAGCAAAGATCTGATGAATACTTTGCTTACCGAATACAATCTGCTGGAACTGAAAGACTACCGTAACCTGCCCAACCGCAAAGGCTACCGCAAGTTTTATCTGAACCTGGCGAAAATGATTTACCTGATCAAGTATAAGATTGACCAAGGACAAGCACCTTATTTCACCGTTACGGTTGACCAACTTGCCAAGGAATTTGATGTAACGGTAAAGGACAACCATGACCGGAAGAAGAAGGTGACCAGCATCTTAAACGGTATCAACAAAAAGCTGGAGAGAACCAAATTCCAATACCAGTACATCAAAGGAAAAGGGGAGAAGTGGCCCTACACCGTACAGTTTTTCTTTGACCAGGAAACATTGGAATATTTCGACGAAAAGATAAAGGCGATACTGACCTCGCAATATCACGATGCGCTTAAATCATGCTTCTTGTTAAACAAGAAAGGCATTCCCGTGAGCAGACATTATCAATATAAGGATTTCTTTAAATTGGGAACCGGCGAATATTATCATGAATTTACCGCATGGCTTTATTCTGAAGAGGACAAGGAGATTAAGGAGAACATCTACCGGGATATCTATATAAAGGTAGTAGGCATTCGTCCAGAAGACCTTGCCGTCAACTTAAATCCCTAAAAGTTGGAACAAAAACCATAAAATAGTATCTTTGCAGCGGATTGTCAGAAAATTGGCAGCCCGCTTTTTACATACGTCCGTCTGTCTAACAAAAGAGTGGCATCTATCGTTAAGGAATTAACAACAACAGGCGCATGCCTGTACCAGTATGAAACTGGTACGGGGCGTGCCTTTGTTGTTGGAACGCCACGTCCATGTTAGAGGGTACGTTTCCGTACCCTTATATAAACATAAAACAAATTCAATGGTTCAAACAATTGCCACCCTGATAGATGAGACGCTCATGGTAATGGGCGCCCATCTTCACGTGCGGATGACAGACGAAGAAAAGGCGTATCTTGATGCTCATTTCGAGCTTATCCATATCAAAAAGGGAGAACACCTCGTCACCAGGGGCGAGGAAGTATGCTACCTCTATTATCTGGAATCCGGCATCGTCCGGTTATGGTTTCCGGACAAAGAGAATAGAGAGATTTCAGCACGGTTTATCCAAGCCAAAGAGTTCATCAATTTTTTCCTTTCACATGAAGAACACCATGCCCACTACAATATCAAGGCATTGGAGCCATGCAAGATCTGGAGATTGCCCAAAAAAGATCTTCATCAGCTATATGAGTTATCCATCAATTTCAACAAGCTGGCCAGAATACATTTGGTAAGATCCATCAACCGCAAAATAATAAGGGAAGAGGAGTTTTACACACTGGATGCCGAAGCGCGTTACAAAGCGCTTTTGGCCAATGAAAAATGGCTGTTACGTTCAATACCCTTAAAAGACATAGCAAGTTATATCGGCATCACGCCACAAGCATTGAGCAACATCCGAAAGCGCATATAAACCAAACCCTATAAGCCGGGCAGGACAGTTTTACACAACTAATCCTATCCGGCTTTTTTCTGTAGAATTATTCCACACCTGCCGGTTTACGGCACATGTATTTTTTAATGCACATTAAATAAACACGAAAGGCCCTTTAAAAGCCCTTCATAAAATTTGTCCTCCCGTATATAATCTATATGTTTGGAGCGAAAACAACGCGATAAGCACCTTGATTCGGTTCTGCAGACAGGAATCCGCGTAAATTGGAAACACCGTATGAGACAAATAGAAAAATATATAACATTAATAACCTAAAGAGTAATTCCCATGGAACACATCAGACTGACTGCTATCAGCCTTAGCCTGCTGTTATGCACCGTAAGCGCTTTTGCGCAACGCCATTATGAGAACATCCCGGCACTTGAATTGAACTACGGCACTAACCTGTTCGGCAATGCAGGCAACTATTACAACCTGTCCTTTTCCAGATACATCAACCGGACAAGCTATTGGAAAGCCGGGTTTAGCTATTTTGAGAAACCTTACGAATATACAGCCAACCTACCGCAAGTCTCTACCTTGAACCCGGAAGAAACGATTCCCGAAACGATACATGACAAGGGTAAGGACTTTTTTGTGGACGGCGGTTATTACAGAACCTGGCCTGCAACCTGAAATCCGTTTACTGGGGCATCGGCCTGGGAGGATTCATCGGTACAGAATACGTCCGCCACCCCGATAAGGAATACAACTTCATCATCGGCCCGAAACTGGAAACGGAACTGGAAGTATTCATCCTGCCCCGAACGGCATTGCTTGCCCGCATACAACAACATTGGAATCCCCTATCCATTGACAAGTGGAACACTGTCTGGAACGTAGGAATAAAGATACTGCTCTACTAACCGACAAATCATATCACCATGCTTATTATCATATTGTTAGCCGATACAAATGTATCCGGCCTGATCTCCTTATACCGTGAAATAGGCGCCATGCTGATAGGGGTAGGCTTTCTATGTGCCGGACTAGCGGTACTTAAAAAGCTGATAAGCAACCACGAGCGCACCAAAGAGGCCATCATCACCTATATCACGGCATTGGTCACTTGGCTCATTATCTGGCAACTCTTATGAACGTAGTGGATTTGATACTGGTTGCCATACTCGCCTGTGTCACGCTTCACTTTTACTTTCGGAAAAAGAAGAAAGCACTTTCTTCCGGAAAGGAGAAAGAGAAGCCGATAAGGGAGGCGGTGCGCAAGGAAGGGCAGGAGAGAGCCTGTCCGGTCATCTGCGTGGTATTTCAGCCTGAGCTGGAAGAAGAGGAATTGGCTGCCGAGATAGCCGATATGTACCTGCATGGAAGAGCCTACTACTACTCAGGCAAACCACTGCCGGAACAGCCGAAAGAAGAGCCATATCCATCAAGTATAAGGATGTGCAATGGGAGAGACTGAAAACGATTCATGTTTAATTAAAAAATAGGAACAAAATGAAAGCAATCGAAAATGTAAGAGAAAAAGCGAACCAAGTCATTAACCGCTATGGAAAGGTTATCTTCACCTTTCTCATATTCTTCACGCTGTTGGGAACGGCACAAGTGGCGGAGGCACAAAGCGGCCTGAAGATTAACAGCCTATCCGAAGTGACAGACAAAGCCAAAGAGGGTGCGGACACCATTCTGGACGTAGCCAAATACATTTTGGCGGCGGTACTCGCATCGCTCTGGTCTTTGTCATCTATTCGCTTGCCACGAACAATCCCCATGCCAAGGAATACCTGCTCGGCTGGATCATCGCCGTGGTAGTCATCATGGTAGCCTTCCTGATTATCTAAAAACGAAGAGCCATGAGAACCATGCGTAAAATCAACAAGCCGATCAAGTTCTTCGGTCTGTCATCGGGACAGTTCGCCATCTTCATGCTGCTGACGGCCATCATCATCATCGTGAGCATATTCAAGCAGCTGCACCCGATACTCATCATCGGAATCATTTCCGCCATTCTGTTTCTATCCGGTCTGCTGTTCCAAACCTTGAAAAAGGAACACAAGGCCGGTAACCCGGACTACCTGACCGGCCTCCGGATCAAGAACGCCACCCCCCGGCAGATAACGGACAAACGGCAGATTTTCAAATTCATCCTAAAACAGCAACCATGATAGGAATCATCATACTCATATCCCTGCTAATCTGTGCGCTGTGCCTGCTGATTGCTCTGCTGTATATCCGGCAGACAGAGATAGAGGTGAAGGACAAATCCGTGGATCTGGAAAGTGTCTTGCCTATCCAGACCATCACGGAGAACGCCGTCATCAACGGGAACGGTGACATCACCGTCGGCTACCGGCTGCTTCTGCCCGAAGTGTTCACCTTGTCGGAAAGCGAGGCGCAATACATCCATGAGCGGTTGGAGGCTCTTTTGAAGCTGCTTCCGGCAGGCACGGTCATCCATCAGCAGAATTTCTACTATACGGGGCGATACCATCATGCAGAATACTCTTCCAATGCCCTGATAGCGGAGAACAACCGTCATTTCAACGGCAAGGAGATACTGAACAGTTACACCAACCTGTATGTGACGTTCACGAACGGCAGCCGAAACGGTAAGATACGCAAAAGCGCATCGGGCACCTCGCTGATGCGAAAGCTGCACTACCCGTTCAAGCAACCTTATAAGGAATATCAGCAACGGCTGACAGAAATGGAAGCCTTTCTGATGAACTTTGAGAACGGTTTGTCGTCCATCCAGCAGTTTGAGATACGCAAGATGGATGATACGGAACTGAACAACGCCATCTACGACTACGTCAACCTCTCTTACGAGACACCGGAAAACGATGCCACGCAGAAGAGCGTCAACCCTATGGCTGTCAGTGAAAGCGGAAGCATGAAAATAGGGCAGCAGCACGTTTCCATCCTTTCGCTGACCAACGAAGGCGAGCATCTTCAGGAACTGGCCGTGCCGCACACCGGCAAGTCGAAGGCATACGGGGGAAACATAGAGATACCGGACAGCATACGGAGCAAATGCTCGATGCTGTACCCCGTAGGACTTGGCCTGCCGTTCAACCACATCGTAAACATCGTGATAGAGATAACCGATCCAGATGCCACCGTAACGGCCATCGGTGCGGAGAAAGACGCGCTGAACTACATCACCAACTTCTACCCTCCGGCGGCAGAGAAGCAACGCGAGCAGGCAGCCTTCTGCGATGAGATTACCCAGTTCGACTACCAGACCGCCTATACCGCCTTCAATGTCGTGCTGAACGATACAGACCGCACCTCGCTCATGCGGAAAACCGCACTGGTACAGCAAGGCTTCAGCTTTATGAACCAAAGTTCGTGCTATGTGGAGAACGCCGAGCTGTGCAACCTGTTCTTCTGCAACATACCCGGCAATGCCAGGGCCAATTACCGGGGCTTCGTCAACACGACCAAGCAGGCCATCTGCTATCTGCAAAAAGAGGGGATGTACCTTTCGGACGAGAAAGGGCATATCTACCATGACCGTTTCGGTACTCCCGCCAAGATAAACCTCTGGATTATCCGGCGCTGAACAACAAGAACCGCATCGTTATCGGCCCGTCCGGTTCCGGTAAATCTTTCTGGCTGAACAATTACATCCTGCAAAGCTATGAGCTGGGCCGGGATGTGATGATCATTGACATCGGCGGCTCTTACCGCTCGATGATAGCCTTGAACCGGGGCAAATACTTCGACTCTACCGAGCAGAAGAAATTTGCGTTCAACCCCTTCTTGTGTGACCGTGACAAGAACGGCAAATACCTGTACATCGACACCACGGATGCCGAGTCTGCCGATGACCAGATAAAGACCATCGTCGCCATTATCAGCTACATTTGGAAGGTACGTGAACCCATGCTGCCTGCCGAAAACGCCATTCTCAGGAAATCCGTCATCGGATTTTACGACTATGTGAACAATTCTTCAATAGGAGAGAAGCATGAGCGTATCTTCCCGACGCTGATAACTTACCGGGCTTATCTGAAGGAAGTGTTCAGCAAACGGATGACCGAGTTTGAGAAACAGAAATTCGAGATAGAGGAGCTGTTGCTTTTACTGGAACCCTATACGGACGGAGAGCTGTCATTCCTGCTGAACGCTACCGAGAACGTGGATATCGTGCATGACCGGCTGATAGCCTTCGATATGGAAGATGCCTCTAAGAAAGAGTACTTTCCACTCGTTGCCATCATCACCCTGCAAATGATCGTGGATAAAATCAAGAAACGCCAGGGGTTTGCCAAAGAGCTAATCATCGACGAAGCACTCGACTTCCTGCAAGACGAGAAATTCGGAGACTTCATCGCCTACCTGTACCGAACCTTCCGTAAAAAGGAGGGAAGCATCACGCTGGCCGCACAGAACATCCTGTTTTTGAAAAACATGCCGTCCAGTATCAAGGACTCCATCATCATCAACTGCGCGACCAAGATTATCCTCGACCATTCAGAACACCGGCAGAACCTGCCGGAAGTGAAAGCCGTGCTTTCCATCACGGACGAAGAGGCCTATATGATCGAGTCGTTGCAGCGCACGGAACGCTGGAGAGAGTTTTTCATCAAGATGTCGAACGATGCCTTCATCTTCCGCAACGAGGTGTCCGACTTCGCCGCCGTAGCCTTCGATTCGCGCCAGGCGACAGTAGTACGACTGAAGCAGTTGTTCAACGAAAGCGGCTCGACCTATACGGCCATCAACCGCTATCTGGAGGAAAGGAGGAAAAAGTATGGATGACGCCACCCAAGGGCTGACCGCCCTTCTAGCTGGTCAACCGACTTCAACGGCAGCGCATACAATCTTGCCGGAAGCATTGCCGCCGCACTTTTGGGCGTTGCGCTCATTTTCGTGGTATGGGCACTCGCCACGAAAAGGAAATGCCAAGAGCTATCTGACAGCCTGGCTGGTATGTGTCATATTCACCCTATTATTCATCACCAACAAATAACCGTCATGAAAAGAATCATTCTCATACTCGGACTTGCCGCCTCGATAGCTGATGGGAACCGGCAGTGTTCATGCCCAGTTCGTCGTGCATGATCCCGGCCACACCCTGCTGAACTCAACGGAATGGATCGCCAATGTCAAGAAATGGGTTACACAAATCAATGAAATGATCGATGCCCAGGAACTGCGGCTCGGCCTGCAAAAGATCGACCAGTTGAAGGAACTCAAATCATTGAAAGAGCTTGCCGACCTGCTGGACGACGTAGCCTGCCTGAGCAGCGACTACAGCTTTTACCTGAACGTAGGATCGAATTACCACTGCCTGAAATTTCTCAACTTTCAGCGTGTGACCGTCAATCTGAGCCTGAGTACCGACCTGCTGTTCAAGGTGGCCACCGTGACCAGTTACTTCTCGATGAACTCGGAAGGGCGCATGTCCTTTATCGAGCAGGTGAAGGAATCGGTGGAAAAAGCCGCCGAAGAGATGCGTGAGTTTAACGAATCCGTGCGTTCCACGGTCATTTACAAATCCATGAAGGGGCATAACCGGAAGACCTATTACCAGGGACGGTTGGCCGCTTTCACACGACACACCAATTAAAGCGTTATGAATCAAGATAATTTTCTCTGGGGACTTCAGATCACGGACGGTCTGACGATGGAACTCGTTTCGCAAATGACAGTCATCGCCTTCGGTGTTGGTGTCATCTGCTTTATCTGCAACCTAGCATACAACTATCTCTATCACGGAGCCAGCCAGCTGTTAAGCCCGAATGAGGACAAATTTCCCGACATGATGGAAATCGCCCGTTGCCTGGTACTGTTCTTCTGCCTAAGCATATACACCCCCATCGCCCAAACCATCGTAGGCACGATGGAAGTAATCAACGAAGCCACCTCGCTGACCTCCGAGCGTGCGCAGGAATTTGCCCAGTTCATGGCACAATCAGCCATCGAACAAGGAGAGATGATTGCCGAATACGACAAACACAGCCTCCAGTCGGAGGTAGCAGCCGGAGAAGACAGCACCGGCGCCATGCAGCACGAACTGGATAAAAAGATGGAAGAGGACGAAATGACCGGTGTACGCTCCAGCGTGGAGAAGATTGTGCAGCTGCTCAACCCCGCCAACCTCGCCACCCTTGTGCTTCATGGCATTTCCGCCCTATTGGTAGGAATCATACAAGTAGTCATCTTGGGTATCGGCGTGGTCATTGTCAAGCTACTGGTCATTCTCGGCCCGTTTGTCTTTGCCGTAAGCATGTTGCCGGTCTTTCAGAAACAGTTGAGTATCTGGTTCGGTACGCTCTGCTCCGCCTGTATGGTATTCACCGTCATCAATATTCTGAACCAAATCATATGGCAGACCTTCAAGGCCATCTATACGGAAAGTGCCGACATGGTGGACGCAGCTACGCAGCAGATACAATATTTAGGAATGGATCTCGCCCTGATTGGTGCTTATTGCAGCTGTTTCTGGCTATCCTCCAAAATCGTAGGACACAGCGATGCCGGGAAAATCATTTCGAAAACCGTGTCAATCGTCACCACGGCGGCCACCATCGCCCTGATGGGAGGCGCAGCGGCAGGCGGCAAGCTGACCAACGTAGCGGTGCCGCCTCTATCGGGGCAAGTTTCATAAACGACAACAATAAAAAATAGAACTATGAATCTGATGAAATTCAAAGGAGCAGATGATGCGGTCAAGCTGACTATCCGGCTTTCAGCCGGGTACTGCATCATTCTGACTATCGCTTTTGCCAGCAGTATCATCTTCCTTATCAACAAAATAGAAAAAGCATACGGCCAGGCTCTCGTCATCGACAGGCAGGGAGAAGTCTATGAGGCAAGCAGCCTGTCTGCCAGCGATATGCGGCAATACGAATACATGAACCATGTAAAGACCTTCGTAACCCACTGGTATGCCTTTGACGAGAGCAGCTACGAGAAGAACATTTCGCTTGCGCTCAACCTCATAGGCAACAAGGGGAAGGAGCTGTTGAACGAGTACAACGATGTGAATATGCTGAACTCACTCATACAAAAGAATATCCGTTACGGGGTACGCATCAAGGATGTAGAGATTAACACACAAACGATACCCGTTTCCGGAAAGATAATCTTCACGCAGACCGGGTACCGGGCACGGGGAAGCATCTCACGTAATATCGAAGCGGAGTTCACCATCTATGATATGCTGTCCCGCAGCGAGGAAAATGCGCACGGAGCCAAGATAGAAGATTGGATTGTCCGCTATTCCGAACCCGTGGAAAGCAACGGCACCAACACATCGCAGGCAGCTTCTCCGGGCAAGAATGAAAACCAGTCAGAAACCTCTAAACCAACCGACCATGGAACCGAATAAACTTATCAAAGACAAGAACAAGCTGTTGATGGCCATCCGGTAATCCTGGGCATCCTCTTCCTTTATGTATTCTTCATCCGTGAGGACGGGAACGTGCCGTCAGGGAGTGACAGACAGGCCGCCTCGCAAGCCTTTTTGGAACCACAGTCGGAAATGGCCGACAAGGTGAACGACAAGATGGAAGCCTATAAGCAGGACAAACTGGAAGAGCAGGAGAAGGCACGCATCCTGAAAGAGTCTCAGGTCAAAGGATCTGATTTTTACTTCGAGCTGCAAAACCAGCAGGAGCGGTATGACCGTGCCACACTGGAGCGCATCCGCCGTATGCAGAACGATCCGTACAGCGAAGTCATGGCAGAATACGGAGGTGGCCGGAACGGACGCTTCTCTCATCAGCTGGAAAGCCAACTGGACGGACTGGAGGACGAGCAGGCGCTCAACGAGATTATCCGGGAAGCCAAGAAGAACTCACGCATCCGCAAGGAACTGGAAGAATCCGACAAATACCGCAAGCGCATGTATGAACGGATTGTCAATTATGACCAAGAGGGAAAAACGGAGAAAGCCGCTGCCAACCCTTCCGGCCATCCATCCGCCGACAGCCTGATGCAAAAAGGCCCGATCTACCATGCCGAAAACGGCAAGCGGGTACGCCGCCAACCGACCTCCGCACCGGGAAACAGCAACCTCTTCAGGGCTTGCATCCACGGCGACCAGACCGTAGTCACGGGCAGTACGGTACGGATGCGGTTGCTTCAGGACGTAACCCTATCCGGCATGAAGATACCGGCCAACACGCTGTTTTACGGTATCGCCACTTTGGGAGCCAACCGCCTCGATGTGGTAGTCAGCAACCTGAAGGTAGGAGACAACCTCAATCCCGTATCGGTGGTTGTCTTCGACAATGATGCCATGGAAGGTTTGAACCTGCCCAATAACCTGAAAGCCAGTGCAGCCAAGCGTATGGAACAAGGTCTTGTACAGAACATTGACATGCCGCTCTCTTCCATCGGCACGATGGCCAGCGAAGTGACCAGCGTAGTCAACGCCACCACCCAGGTAGCCAAGCAAATCTTGAACATGAGCCTCTCACAAGTGAAGGTACATCTCAAGTCCAACTACGAAATGTATATCCAAGAAGAGAGTCAGGAATCGAAGTTGCGTAGGCAAGCCGTGCAAGCGGAGTTACAGAAGCTCTATGAGCAAATGGAACAAGAGAAAACGAACAAGAAAAATCATCCCCTTCAAACATTGATAGACAAATTATGATAGACATTCTCAATTACCTGCTTGCGCTGTCAGCGGTCTTTTTCGGCTATCGGATCTACGTATCACGCCGGAACGGACGAGCCTTTAAAGAAATCCGTCCGCTGACCGTTTCTTTCGGCATTACCCTGCTTCTTCTATGGGGCATTACCGTATTCACCGCCTTTTTTTCAAGAACCGTTTAACATATCGACAACATGAAGAAATATATTTATCTACTGTTTTACTGCTTTGTGTGCAGTCTGCCGCTCTTCGCTCAGGAAAACGGCACTCCCCGGAAACAAGCCATCAGCCAAAAAGACATCTTTATCTCTTTCGACTGTGTGAAACACCTGGTATTTCCTGTGCAAGTATCTGATATCGCCATCGGCGAACAGGAGCTTGTCATGGCCAGCCGGGTAGAAGAGGCGCCCCATATCGTCAGGCTCTCGGCGCAAGCGGAAGGATTCACCGAAGAGACCAACCTGACCGTAGTCTGCATCGACGGAAGCGTTTACACCTATCACATCCGCTACCTTCCCGAAGGCGGCACGGATTCGTACCCGAACATTTACGAGGACAACGGGAAATGGCAGCACCATGACTATCAGGCAGAAGTCAGCGACCTCCATCTGGCCGAGTTCTTCTTTCCGGAGGACATCGCTTACGGACGCCCGGCAACGAGGTGTCCTTCACTCTGGCCGCCTACAACAACCAGTTGAAAGTATCAACCGCCAAAGATGCCGTGGCATATTCCAACCTGTTTGTGGTGGATAAGGCATGAACACTTACCACATCACCATCAAACGGGGCAATACCTCCGTATTCACCTACAATTTTGATGACCAGCGCAAATATACCGCCCATGTGGATGTGAACAGCGAGGAAATGGAAAGATGCATCCAAGAGCTGCGCACCAAGAAGCGCAACATCTACAGCCTGGGGGTCATCGAGAACAAGTTTGAGTTGTCAATGGCCAATCTGTATGTGCATGAGGACTTCATGTTTTTCATCTTTGACCTGAAAAACAAATCATACATCGACTACGACATCGAGTTTGTCAAATGTTTCCAGCGTGACCAAAAGAAGAGCAAGAACGCCATCCAGCAAGAAACGACCATCGAACCTATCTATCAGAAAGATTTTGATACGAAAATCAAGGGCAAGAGCCGGAACCGGCTGATACTTGGTTTCGACAAATTCACGATACCCGATGATAAGGTATTCGAGATCGAGATTTACGAGCGAAACGGCGGGCGGCACATCAAGCTGGCCGTGTTGAACGAATACATCCTTTCCGCAGAACCCTTATACAAGCCACAGCCATGAAACTGAGAGAAGCATTAGACACCTATATGTTCGACAACGTGGGACAGTTCGGCGGCATCGCCGAATCACTGGGCTATCAGACCGAATACCGGGACGGATATTTCCGGTTCCGCAAAGACGGGGAAGAGCTGAGCATGAGCGTAAGCGAAATCAGGGAAAAAGCCGGAGCAAAGTACGATGAAAGCCTTCGTGACCAATCAAAAGAACGTGTATCCGCCCTTTTTGACAAGGAACGTGCCAATGATCCTAAATATGTCGCCGAGCTGGAGAAGGATGGCATCAGCATCAAGCGGTGGGAGAACCTGAAGGGACATGACAAGGACGGCTTTACCGTCATCGACCATCGCCTGAAGGTATGCTACACCGGACAGTCGCTCTATGAATACGCCTACAAGCAAGGGAACATCCTCGACGGGAAAGGCACCAAGCTGGAAAAGGGTGTCATGTCTGATTTGATGGAGATACACGGCAAACCGGGGAAGCTCCGTTTCAACGATGACGGAATCTCCGTATTCTACCGCAAAGAGGCGTTGGTTATCCCGGACAAGGTGCTGGGAAAGAAGTTGGGCAAGAAAGAGAAAGAACAGCTGCTTGCCGGTGACATCGTACCCATCACCGTAAATAAGAAGGACATCCTGCTGCAAGTTGACCGGGATCTGAACTCCGTCATCCTGCGCACCAACCAGGAAATCAAGATTCCCGACATCATCGGGCAGACCAGCGAATATGGCGGCTACAAGTTAACCAAAGCCGACAAATACCTGCTCGCCAACGGCCATGCACTGGAGAACAAGCTGCTGCACAGTCCGGAAGGCTACTTCATTGCCGACATCCAACTGACGGATGACAGGAAAGGAGTCATGATACAGAACATACAGAGTATCACTCCCGGCAAGGCACAAGAGCTGATCAAGGCCATGACCCCCAAACTGGAAGCCCATGCGGCCAACATAGAAGCTGCAAAAGAGCAAAAACACGAAGAGGGGCGCAATATGGAAGCCGAGTTTAAGGAAGCGGTGGGCAAACATGACTTTGAAAAAATCGGGAAGCTCAAAGAGGAAGGATATAAACCCAGTGAAGAGTTTATCAAAGGAATCGGTAAGGAACACGGTCTGGATGAAAGGCAAACCCATGAAGTCATCCAGCTGTTCGGCACCAAGCCGGAAGAACAGGGCGAACATGAAAGGCAGGCCGCACGTCTGTTGGATGCCGCACAGACCGACAACTTTCATGTCATCCAAGAGATACAGAAAGAAGGGTACCGGCTCACTCAAGAAGACCTTACCCGGATGCGTGAAACGGGTGTGCAAGCCAACACACTGATAGCCGTACAAAAGATTTTCGGGATGGAAGGCAGCACAAAGACACTGGGAGATGTCAAACTGGCCAGCACACCCAAACCCGACAACAGCAAGGAAATGGCCCGTCCGATAGCCAGCACCATCAACCGGGCTTTCAATGACTTATAACCTAAAAAATCAGGAATTATGGATTACGATGAATTAGTACAGAAAAACATTGCAGGAGAAATCAGTGACTTAGAGTTTCTACTTGCACAGGAAGAGCTTGCACAAGCCTATCAAGAAGAGATGGCTGCCAAGCAGCAAGAGACAAACAACCAAACGGCCAGAGAATGGCTGCTTGATTACGAGAACAGAAATCTATACCAATAAATCATGGATACAGCAAGTGATAAAGCATTACAGCGTTTCGCCGACTGATGATCGAAAAGATAAAGCAGGTGGAAGACAACTGGCAAAAGCCTTGGTTCGGGATAAAGGGTGGGGGACTTCCGCAAAATATCGAGGGAAGAACCTACAACGGAGTAAATTCCTTCATGTTGTTTCTACTTTCGGAAAAAGAGCAGTACAGCCTGCCGGTCTAATATGACCTTCATGCAAGCCAAAGACAACGGCCTTAACATACTGAAAGGAGAAAAGTCATTCCCAGTCAT